>Ga0187893_10015931_pt1 | contig 10004 bp, 9 predicted proteins | sample MA1701074metaG_FD_139574 | JGI IMG/M metagenome (GOLD analysis project Ga0187893, IMG submission 139574) | White microbial mat communities from a basaltic lava cave in the Kipuka Kanohina Cave System on the Island of Hawaii, USA - MA170107-4 metaG ... | reverse complement strand
TCCTCCAGCATCTGTGCTGCCACGATCAGCCGGCCCCACGTGAGCAAGCGGCGCGGGGGAGGGTAGCCCGCCGTCGCGAGTCGCTGAGCAAGGGTCCGGCGCGGAACAGCAAGCAGCTTTGCCAGCTTGGCGGGCGAGAGGCGCTCGTGCGCGCGCGTGATGGCGAGCATCACCGCGTCGTACACGACGCTGTCCGTTCCACGCAACGATCGGCGCACCACATCCGCCACGGCGCGCGACTCGGCAAACCCGAGGTGGCGCAGCAGCTCGATCGGCGCATCGTCCCGATCCACGATGATCAAGCCGTTGATCCCGGCGCGGCCGGCATCGAAAAGGTCGCGCACCCGCTCGGTCGTGACCGCCACGTACGCAACCACCGCAAGGCGCGGCAACCTCTGCTTCAACCGTCGCAGGTTGTCGAAGCCAGGCGTCTCGCCCTGGAACAAGTCGACAATCGCAACGCGAACCGGCTGTCGCTCGCACGCACGACTCAACGAGGCCCAGTCGTCGCAGGCAACAACCTCATGCCGCTCGCGTATTGCGGAGCGGACCCGCTGCAGGAGAGCGGCCGGGAGCAGAGTCGCTATCACACCCATGGCGCAAGCACAGTAGGAGGCCCAAACCGTCACCCGCAAGGCCATATGTCACGCAAAGTGATGATTCTTGCTCACAGTGTGACATGAGTCGGTGATGACGATCATTAGTCTGGCTGACCATGCAGAGCAATCATGTGCCCATGAACCGGGCCAACAGGCAGCGTGGCTTCAGCTTGGCGGAAACGCTGATCGTCTTGACAATGATCGCGACTCTCATGGCCATTGGCCTGCCACGCCTCGACCCGGACCGCTACAAGGCCGACGCCGCGGCGGTCACGATTCGTTCGCTGCTCATGCAGGCGCAGCGCGACGCCATCGTGCGCCAGCACGACCTTATAGTGAGCATTGATACCGCCAACCGGCGCCTGATCCTCGCGTACGACAAGAACGCAGACGGGATCATCGCGACTACGGAGCGCGTGCGCATTCAGGCGCTTCCCGAAGGCGACAAGTACGCGGCCCCGCCGGAATACCTGACCGAACCGGGTCTCAACGCGTACGGCGCCGTGCGCGCCACCACACTCGAGACCATCGGCGGCTTCCCAAGCGTCACCTTCCGTCGCGACGGATCCGTGAGTTCCGCATTGGAGCTGTACACAACCACAAGGCGCGCCAAGCCGGGTGATTTCCGGGTGACCACCGTCGTTCAGGCCACCGGCCGCACGGCGTTCATGCGCTACAAGGGCAACGGATGGGCCCCGGCACAATGAACAAACGTCCTGGCATGACCCTCATGGAGGTTCTCGTCGCCCTCATTCTCCTCGGCGGCGTGCTGCTGTCGCTCGGGAGGTTCTCGGGGATGCTCGCGCGCAACTCGGGCACCACGCGAGTCCTGGCGACCGCGACGCAGCTCGTGTCCGATCGCATCGGCATCGTGAAGGGCGCGCCGCGCTACACGGCGATCGAGAGCCTGTACGTCGCCGTGGAGTCGCCAGTCGCCGGCTTCGCCGGCTTCACGAGGCAGACACTCGTGAAGCGCATCGGCGGCGGGCCGACTGATTCCATCGACTACAAGATCGTCACCGTCGAGGTCACGAATTCGGCGCTCTCGAAGGCCGTTCGCAAGTCAACCGTCATCGCCCCGTTCTAGCCGTTCAGGAGACTCAACATGCTGGCCAACCGAAGGTCGCGTCAGGGGTTCACGCTCATCGAAGTGCTGGTCGCGATGACCATCCTGTTGAGCGTACTTGGCATGGCGACCAACATGTTCCGGAAGCAGGGCAGCGTGATCGTGGCGCAAGCGGGACGGCTGGAAGCGCAACAGACGGCGCAGTTCACCTTGTCTGCGCTCGAGCGCGAACTCCGGCTCGCCGGTGTCGGCGTGGTCGACATGCAGCCGATCCTGGCTCAGGCCGCGAAGGACGCCATCACGTTCAACGCGGACATTACGTCGAACGTCACCGGCGATCCGTCCGCCGTGTATATCGATCCCGACGCGGCTGACGAAAACGTCTCGGTCTTCCTGTCGACGAACAAGAAGCTCCTGCCGAACTCGGACAAGTTCTACCCGGACTCCACCTACATGCGCTCGGCCGGGGTACCCAGTGGCGCCGAGACGATCTCACTCTGGCTGTCCGTGGATTCCACAGCACCGCGCTCCGACGAGCATATCCTCTGGCGGCGCATCAACAACGGTCCCGCGCGGGTCGTTGCCAAGGGAATCATCAAGGGTTCGGCGGACACGATCTTCCAGTACTTCAAGGGCGACACGGCCGGCTTCCTGACTGCCATCGCGTCGAACAAACTGCCGCTGTACCACAACGCCGCCACGCACGGGCAGCCCAGCGACACCGGCGCATTCTCGCTGGTGGACAGCATCCGGACGGTGCGCGTGCGCATGACTGTCGTGTTCCATGACCGCAAGGGCGACGTGTATCGCCGCCTCGACCATACGATTCGCCTCATGAACTCCGGCCTGATCCGGCGCTCCACGTGCGGCGACCCACCGATCGGCGTGTCCCCGCAGGCCGTTGCCTCCGTCGATACCATCGACACCGAAGGCGTGCTGGACTTCAACCCCAAAGTGACCATCTCCTGGCCCAAGTCAACGGACGAGGGCGGTGGAGAGAAGGATGTCGAGCGCTACGCGGTGTATCGCCGCCCCGCCGGCGCGCCGCCGACACTCGATCAGCCGTTCGCGAGCATTCCCGCCGGCTCGTCGTCGTACTCGTTCATCGACCATGACGTCGTGACCGGCGAACAATGGGTTTACGGAGTGGCGTCGCAGGACTGCACGCCGCGCACGTCCGGCCTTGGCGTAACCCCCACCATCACCATCCCATGACCGCAGTTTCCCGCACTTCCCAGAAGCGCGGCGCCCGTCCCTGGGCGCGCGCAAACCGGCGCGGCGCCGCGCTCGTGATCGTCATGATGTTCGTCGTCGCCGTCGCGGCGATGGCCATCACCGCGATCGTCACGAGTGGCAACGCGTCCCTCGTCGCCAAGTCGTACGCGCGCGAGAATGACCTGAGTTATGCCGCCGAGGCGGCGCTGGCGATCGGCAAGAGCCGGATCAACTTCGACGCCACCGCGCTGCCCGACACCGGCTACATCACGCTGATCTCGAACCAGACGCTCACGTCAGCGGACGGCCAGGCCATTTCGGGTGTCACGGTCACGGTTTACGCAGGGCCCTCGGGCTCGCGCACCGGCCAGTTCGGTCGCTTCGCCAGCGTCGTGGCCGAGGCGCGCGACCAGCAGGGCAATGGCTTCATTCGGCGGCTCGAACTGAGCCAGGAGAGCTTTGCCAAGTACGCGTATTGGTCCGATAACGAGAGCAACTCGAGCGGCACCATCTACTTCGGCGGTGGCGACCAGCTCTGGGGACCGGTCTGGTCGAACGACGTCATCAGCATTGCGTCCTCCGGCGCCACGTTTCACGACGAAATCGCGACCTCCAAGACGATCAGCGGCAAGTCCTACGGCACGTTCAAGAAAGGCTACAAGGAGCAGCAGAAGCTCATCAACCTGCCGGCGACATCCTCGCTCGCTTCCAAGCTCCAGCCGCTGGCCAACGCGGCGTCGTTCGCCTTCACAGCGCCCACTACCAGCGGCGCCAGCACGACGCGAATGCGCATCGAGTTCGTGGCCGTCGACCTCGACGGGAACGGCGACTCCAGCGCAGTCAATGAAGGGTTCTTCAAGGTGTACACGGGCAACACCGCGACGTGGACGCGCGGCGATTGGGGCTCGCCCAGCGGGCCGACCGCCGTCACGCAGTGCGGCGACTGGCACCCGGTCGTGGCCGGCGGACCGCTGAAGTTCTTCCCGGCGTCCATCCACCCCACCACGTGGTTTCGCGACCTCATGGTGACGGCCGGCATGACAACCACCCAGGCCAACAACGAGCGCGACGCGAGCGTCTCGACGATCATGAGTCACACGGGCGCACGGTGTTACCTCGGCGGTGCGCCGCAACTCGCGGCCGTGTCACGCACCACCGGCCTGGGCTACACGACAGCCAATATCGAGAAGGGCGCGGACGACACCACGTTCACCGCGACGGATCAGTTCGGCGCGTGGACACTGTACACCAACACGCCGGACGCCAACGTGCTCGCGCGGAGGCCGTGGGATGCCAACTACCTGTTCCCGCTCCACCGCACCCTCAACACGAACGCCAAGGGCGTGATCTATGTCACGGGCACCGTGGGCGTGAGTGGCACGCTCAGCGGCAAGGTGACGCTCTACAGCACCAAGACGCTCACCATCCTCGACGACATCCGGTACACCAACGACCCGGCGACCGGCATCTGCCAGGACGTGCTCGGGCTGCTCGCGGCCGACAACGTCGTCGTGGCGGACAACTCGATCAATACGCCGCAGGACGTGAATACCGGATCCGGCACCACCTACAAGGTGCTGGATGACACCAAGGACCTCTACCTCCACGGCATCATCATGGCCCTCAACACCTCGTTCACGGTGGAGGACTATGATCAGGGACCTTCGAGCGCGACGAACTGCGAAGGGTCATCGAACGGCAGGGGCTGTCTCTACCTCTCCGGCGGGCTGATCCAGGACAGCCGCGGCGCCGTCGGCCTGCTCTCCGGGCGCGGCTACATCAAGCGGTACAGCTATGATCGCTGCGCCATTGTGAATCCGCCGCCGTATTTCCCGACGACGGGCCGGTTCACGGACAATCGTTACTACGAGCTGAATCCGGTCGGCTTCAATGTCAGCGCACTCTACAAGGCGTTGACGCCGGATCCATAGCCGGGAATCGCCTCCAGAGCTTTGCCGCGTTCCCGTAAGTCGTTGTTGGGCTTGCGGGAAGGCGGTGCCGCTTTTAGTAGTACTGGAGTGACAGATCTGCTGCTCATTCACGCTTCGGCAGCGCCGCGCGACTCGCGGCAGCGCCGCGGCGAGCTGCGTGAGGCCGGCTCCTCGGTGCGTTGGGGGTCCGGCACCTCGCCCGTCCCACCTGCGACGTATGGCCCCCTGACGGCCGATCGCATGCCCATCCGCCCATCGCTGGCAGCGGTTCGCCAGCCGGTTCCGGCATGGACGATCCCGCGCGGCCCGGGATGCAAACCGAACACGTTCACGACGGCCGGGGGATCGGCGTCATGGACCAACACACTCACACCGACCGTCTCGACAGTCGCGCGGAGTCGCCGCGTCCCCTTGTCCTGCCGGCTTTCGATGAAGCGAGAAATCCTTATCAACGCGACCCAGCGCGAAACGCGGGTCGCCATCCTCGAGGACGACCAGCTCGTAGAACTGCTGGTTGATCGTCCCGATGCCCGCCGCATGGTGGGCGACATCTACCTCGGGAAGGTTGACGCAGTCCTCCCGGGAATCCAGGCAGCCTTCGTGGAGATCGGCACCGAAAAGAGTGCCTTTCTGCATGCGTCGGATACCGTGCTGCCCGACGACGACAAGAGCGTCGACGAAGACGCGGACGACGACGAGGCCGAGCCCAACGGCAACGGCGAGGGTGAAGGCGACTCCGGCAGCCGCCGGCGTCGCAAGCGCGCCAAGGACGTTCCCATCCAGGACGCGGTCAAGCGCGGACAGGACCTGATCGTCCAGGTCTCCAAGGAGCCGATCTCCACGAAGGGACCGCGCGTGACCGCAGATGTCTCGCTGGCCGGACGATTCCTGGTGTACCTGCCGTTCGCATCGCGCGTCGGTGTCAGCCGCAAGATCGGCGAACGCAGCGAGCGGATCAGGCTGCGCAAGATGGTGGAGGAGATCCTGCCGCCCGACTCGGGCGGCGTGATCATTCGCACCGTCAGCGAAGACGCCACCCAGGAGACGTTCAGTCGCGAGCTGACCACCCTGATGAGCAACTGGAAGCGCATCAAGAAGAAGACCAACTTCGTGCGCGCGCCCGCGCTGGTGCACCGGGAAACCAACCTGACCCGCGGCTTGATCCGCGACCTGTTCTCCGAGAAGGTCGAGCAGGTGACGGTCGACTCGAAACAGGTGCACAACGAGATCCAGGAATACCTCAAGGGCGTCGCGCCCGAGCTTGCGGATCGCCTGAAGCTGCACGACGACCAGGTGCCGCTGTTCGACAAGGCGAACATCGAGCCGGAGATTCGTGATCTCTTCAAGCGTCGTTGCGACCTGCCGTCGGGCGGCTACCTCATCATCGAGCCGACCGAAGCGCTGGTGTCGATCGACGTGAACTCGGGCCGGTACACGGGCAAGAAAGATCCCGAGAAGACGATCCTCCGCACCAATCTCGAGGCCGCGCGAGAGGTGGCGCGGCAGCTGCGCCTGCGGGACGTCGGCGGCATCGTGGTGGCCGACTTCATCGACATGGAGACCAGGTCAAACCGCGACAAGGTCCTGCAGGAACTGCGCACCCACCTCGCGCGCGACCGCGCGCGAACCAAGGCGTTTGCCGTATCGGACCTGGGGCTCATCGAAATGACGCGCCAGCGCGTCCGCCAAAGCCACCTTCAGGCGATGACGACCGCATGTTCCGTGTGCCACGGAACGGGCCGCGTCTTCACCGCCGAAACCGTCGTACGCCGCGTGGAGCGCTCCATTCGTCGCATGACGGTGGACGGCAAGAAGGACCACATGATCGTGAAGCTGCATCCCGACGTGGCGATGTACGTGCTCGAGCAGGAGCGTGACTACGAAAAGAAGCTCGCCAAGGCCGCCGGATTCCATCTCGAGTTGCGCGACGATCCATTGTTGCGGCCGGACGAGTTCAAGCTGGTGATGAAGAGTGCAGGGAGGGACGTGACGCAGCAGTATGCTGTTGCCTGACCTTCGCGTTGCGAAGGACTGCCTCGAAACGGAATGATGATGAAGTGTCAGCGGCCAGTTGCAGTTTCAGAGAACGATGCCCGGACACAGCTTCAAGGACCTCGTGGCGCTGCCCGCTAGTCGTTAGTTGACATGAGGTTAGACGTTACCTAGGTTGCAAGGCTCTATGTACGCGATTATTCGAACCGGCGGCCGCCAATTCCGCGTCGAGCCGGGCAAGAAATACCGGTTCCCGACCCTCGAGGGCGAGGCGGGCAAGAAGATCGAGTTCTCCGACGTTCTGCTCGGCACGGACGGGAAGAAGGCGCAGGTCGGCGCGCCCAGGCTTGGCAAGGCCAAGGTCACGGGCGAGATCGTGCGCCATGGCAAGGGCGACAAGATCGTCGTCTTCAAGCACAAGCGGCGCAAGAACTACGCGCGCAAGCAGGGACACCGGCAGGGCTTCACCGAAGTGCAGATCAAGGACATCAATCTCGGCTAGGCCGGAGACGATATGGCACACAAGAAAGGCGTCGGCTCGTCCCGGAACGGCCGCGATTCGAATCCAAAATACCAGGGCGTGAAGCGCTACGGCGGCGAGAAAGTGCTCGCCGGCAACATCCTCGTGCGGCAGGACGGTACCAAGGTTCACCCGGGCCGCAACGTCGGCATGGGCACCGACTACACGATCTACGCGCTCATCGACGGCGTCGTGAAGTTCGAGCACAAGAACGCCAAGCGGTACAAGGTCAGCGTCTACGCCCCAGCGAAGACCGCGTAATCAGTCAAGCGCATTGTCGGCGTCCTGCGAGAGCGGGGCGCCGTTCTCGTTTGCGGAACCCCGGGTGTTGCCCACCCGTAGGTTACTGTCAGGAGGAACACCATGGCACTGTGGAACAAGCTCAAGGATGAACTGAACCGGGCCGGCCGCGCCGCACAGGAAGCGCTGGACGAGGGCAAGCTCCGGCTCGATCTGGTGCGCTCGAAGCAGGCGATGGACAAGGCCGCGCAGAAGCTGGGTTACGGCGTGTTTCGCGCGCGGAAGGACGGCGGGGAAGTTGCCGCCGACGAGTATCAGCGGCTCTCGGCCGACGTCGCGAACGCCGAGGCCGAGATCGAGCGGCTGGAAACGCTCCTCAAGGAAGCGGCCGCCCGCCGGAAGAGCGGCGGCGCTCCACCGGCGCAGGAGTAGCCGTCGGGGATTCGGCGGGCGACGCGGTCGCCTGCCGTCCCTGCCTCACGGCTTGCGGTAGTCGGGCGGCAGCGTCTTGTATCGCTGCATCAGCTTGTCCTGTCGGCTCGGCTCCGTGTTCTCCACGCCGCGCACCAGCACGTGCTCCGCGCGCGTACTGAGCTCGAACGGATCGCCGCTCCAGACGACAACGTTTGCCACCTTGCCAGCCTCCAGCGTGCCGTGCCGTTCGAGCCCGAACACGCGCGCAGGCACTGACGTGACGGCGCGCAGCGCGTCGTCCCAGGACATGCCGTACGCGACGGCATTGCCGGCTTCCTGCTTCAGGTTGCGGACGTTGAACGAGCCGCCATCGCTGATGCCGGAGTCGCCGATGAGGATCACGTCGACGCCGGCGCGGCGCAGCAGCCCTGCCGCTTCCTGGTACGAGCCCAGGTTGTTGAAGCCGCCCGGAATGTTGTTCATCGCGCCGATCATCACGGGAACGCGGGCGGCGGCCAGCTTGTCCGCCACCTGCCACGACTCCGCGCCACCCGCGATGATGAGGCGCAAGGTGAACTCGGCGGCCAGCCGCAGGGCCGCTTCGATGTCGCTGGCTCGATCAGCCACGACAACGAGCGGCATTCGCCCCTCGACAACCGGGACGAGCGCTTCGAGGTCGGTGCGCCCGGCCGAGAAAGGACGGGTGCCGGCGCGATCGTAGTCGGCCCGACGGCGCGAGAAGGTTCGAGCGTCGTCGAGCAGCTCGCGCAGTTTCGCCAGCACCTCGCCGCGGGCGCCGAGGTTGGCGGCGCCCTTGTCGAGCTGCGCCACCATCGCCACTGGCGCGCGCGCGATCATGTCGGGAACCGAGCCATCGATGATATCGACGACGCCGGCCTGACCGGACACCAGCCCACCCTGCGGCGCCACGAGCACCGTCGTGATGCCCTCGGCGCGCGCCGGTGCGAACATGACGTTCTCCGGATTGATGCCTTCCCACGCGGTGAACGACGCCGCGATGCCGTTCGTGCCGCGCGCCGACATGTCGCGCGTGTTGTTCTCGAGCCCCACGTCGACGAGGCCGAGTTGGGTGGCCGCGTTGATCAGCCCGGGTGTGACCCACTTGCCGCTCGCGTCGATCCGGCGCGCGTCGGCCGGCACGGTCACGTTGGCTCCCACCTGCGCCACGCGACCATCACGGATGAGCACCGTGCCGTTCTCGATCGGGGCGCCGGCCATCGTGTAGACGCGGCCGCCCGTGATGGCGACGGTCTGTGCCCCCGCCGCACTGCAGGCGAGAAGCGCCAGGGTTGCGGCTTGCGCGGCGCGCGACACGCGGCGCGGCATCGATGAGCTTCGCATCAGCGCTGTCCTCCGGGAATGCGAAGCTCGGGAACGAACCCGAGCTCGAAGTCGGTGCGCCAGCGTTGCGCCGGGTCGAGCCGGTCGAACATCAAGGCGCCGTCGATCCAGACCTTCTCCGCGCGCGAGTACACGCTGAAGGGGTTGCCGGACCACAGCACGACATCCGCGTTCTTGCCCGTTTCGATCGAGCCGATCCTGTCGTGCAGGCCGAGCGACCACGCCGGGTTGATGGTGATCCACTTGATGGCCTGGTCGGGCGACACGGTGCCGCCGATGTCGCGCGCCGCTGCCATCGCTTTCGCCGCTTCCTGGTTGAGGCGCTGGGACCCCGACGGGTCGTCCGAGTGGATGATCACGCGCGCGCCGGCGCGCTCGATGATCGCCGCATTTGCCTTTACCGCGTCGAGCGCTTCCATCTTGAAGGAGCCCCAGTCCGCCCAGATCGACGACGAGATGCTGTCGCGGGCGAGCACGTCAGCCAGCTTGTACGACTCGACGCCGTGGTGGAACGACCGGATCGAATAGCCGAATTCCCTGGCGATGTCGATCATCTGCGCCATTTCATCGGCGCGGTAGCAATGATTGTGGACGAAGATGTTGCCGCGCAGCACCTCGGCGAGCGTTTCGTTGTTGAGGTCGCGCGCCGGCGGGTCGCCCTGCCT
>Ga0187893_10015930_pt1 | contig 10005 bp, 6 predicted proteins | sample MA1701074metaG_FD_139574 | JGI IMG/M metagenome (GOLD analysis project Ga0187893, IMG submission 139574) | White microbial mat communities from a basaltic lava cave in the Kipuka Kanohina Cave System on the Island of Hawaii, USA - MA170107-4 metaG ... | reverse complement strand
TAGGTGCATTCGAACACTTCACACAGAATCAGAACCCACAGGCACCGGGAAACCCATCGTCGCCGGGAGGCTCTAATCCAGTCGCACCCATGCCGCAAGTTGGAGGTGGCGTTGCTCCTCCGGCAGTGAATTGGACACCACCTCCCCTTCCGTCCAATCCCGCGCCTGAAGCCGCGAGTAACGAAGATGCTCTTTTGTTGATTCGCGCCATGATCGCTGCCGCCAATGCCGATCACGCTGTGGACGACGTCGAACGCCATGCAATTCTCGGAAAGGTAACTGCTAGCGGCCTCGGAGCAGAGGAACGTAGCTTCATCGAAGGGGAACTAGCGAACCCACTCGACCTGCGCTGCCTGGTCGCCCAAGTGAAATCACCCGAAATGGCAGAACAGGTGTACGCAGCTTCTGTGCTGGCTCTGGAAGTCGATTCAGACGCCGAGAGGAACTACCTGCAGCGCCTGGCATCCGCTCTAAACCTGGACACTGCAACCGTAGCAAAGTGGAACAAATAGGGACGCGAGACCGATGTCCAGAAGGGAATGCTACGTCATTCCGGCCAACCGAAGCGCGAGCCGGAATCCAGTCCCAGCCGGGTTGTCCCCCTGCCTTTTGACGATTTCGTCAACTCCAGTCTCAACCTATGAATGTAAACACAATCGTATTTGACGTCTGTGTCGTCGGGTCAGGTGCGGCAGGCGGAACACTGTCGTCGCGCCTGGCGCGCCAGGGACTGAATGTGATTGTTCTGGAAGGGGGGCCACGCATCGACACGCACCGGGCTTTTAACACCCACGCCATGCCCTTTGAGTTCCGGAACCGCAAGATGCCCGTCATGATTCCGGGCGTGGCGGGATTCGAGGATGAGCGTACTCGCGGTGTTGGCGGCAAGACGCTGCTCTGGAACGCGGTCGCCTGGCGGCAAGGGCCCCGAGACTTCAAGGGCTACAGCCTCGAAGGCGCCGGCGCCGACTGGCCGATCGACTACTCTGATTTGGCCCCGTATTACGACGCGGTTGAAAAGGAAGTTGGTGTTTGCGGCAACGCCGACCATTTGCAGGACCTTCCCGATGGCCAGTTCCTCCCACCCATGCCGATGCGTTGCTCGGATCGCATCATCCAGCGTGGCGCCGCCAAACTTGGTATCCGCGTGATTCACGTGCGCAAAGCCACGCTCACCAGGCCCCGCGATGAGCGCCCGTCCTGCCACTACTGTGGCAACTGTATGGCCGGATGCGATGTGGTGGCCAAATACGATTCCGCCAACGTCCAGATGTTTCCCGCACAGTCCACCGGAAAGCTAACGATTCTCAGTGACTCAGTCGTGAACGACCTCACAGTCGAAGATCGGACCCATGTCAGCGGTGTACGCTACTTGAACCGAACGACGTTAACAGAGGGATGTATCCAAGCCAAATCAGTAGTGGTCTCTTGCGCGTGTGTCCAGAGCGTTGCGTTGTTGCTGATGTCTCGATCTGAGCACTACCCGAATGGCCTCGGGAACTCGAGTGGCCAGTTGGGCAAGCACTACATTCCACATTTCACCGGCCACCTCACGGGATTCGTGCACGAACTGATCGGTTCAAAGGCTGTTAATGAAGAAGGCGCTCTCGATCACGCCTACATCCCGTCGTATATGCACCAGCGGCAGCGTAATTTCGCGCGAAGCTTCGGAGTTCAGTTCAACTATCAGAATCGTCGGCTGGCTCCGTGGGCGCGTGAAGTGGAAGGATTCGGAACCCGCCTAAAGAAAGACATTCGTGAACGGTATCCCGCTTTTTTGCAGTTTTCTCCGTATGGCGAAATGCTTCCCGAAGCAGGAAGCACCATAAGCCTGGATCCGGCAAGGAAAGACTGCTTTGGCCTCCCCAAGGCTCGTGTCGATGTCCGCTACGGAGACAACGAGCGCAAGTTATTTGCCGCTATGCGCAGCGAGTCGCGACGTATCCTCGAAACTAGTGGAGTGGAAATTCTGGACGACTGGGCCGAGCCACGGACGAATCACGAGTTGGGTGGCTGCCGTATGGGGAACGATCCGGAGACATCGGTCGTCAATGCGTTCTGTCAGTCGCACGACGTTCCGAATTTATTCGTGGTGGATGGCAGCGTATTTCCGTCGGCCTCAGAAAAGAATCCAACTCTTACGATCATGGCCCTGGCCGCCCGAACAGCAGATCATATTGCGGAACAGTTCAGGAAGGGTAGGCTGGGATGAAGCATCTGATCATAGCGGTGCGGGCCACTCACCCGCAGCCCTTGAAGCTGTGAGAAAATTGAATTGCGACAATTTTGATCATTCACGGTTCTGAATCCACGACCGAAAACGCGCGTGGAGCGGGCGCTCCTGCGCTTTTTGCCGGAAGAAATCGATTTTCAGTTTTCTCATAGCTACCGTTGTATTTCTTCCCGCCTGGAAGCAGAAAGTCGTTCCACCACAGACAAATCCACCCGCCTGCGAAAACGGTCGATCCGGTCCACCAACACTTTCAACCGGTCGCCAAGCCGATATACGTTCTTTGATTTCCTTCCGACCAGGGCCAGCGGCCGATCCCTCAACTGGTAGTCGTCATCATCCAAAGAAATCAGCCGGACGAACCCTTCAACAAACAACTCCATCAGTTCAACAACCATGCCTTCTTTCGTGAGATGGATGACAATGCCCTCGTATTCCTCTCCTAGCTTGTCCGCCATGAACTCGAGTTTCTTGAGATCAATCAGTTCGCGCTCCGCTTCGTCGGAACGACGTTCCATCTCGCTCGAATGTACCGCAATACTGTCCAACGCTTCCGGGGCGTAGAGCCCCTGGGGTTCGCCGATCTGGCTCTCTTCATTTCTCTTCGCACGGCGCAACTCTCGGCGTGTTTTTGCGTCCGTGGTGTCATCAGCTCCTTCCGCCGAGGAAAACGTCAGCGCCAATGGTGCTTTCTCCTGTGTCATTGGACTGCTGCCCTCGCCCTTGCCCCGCAATGCCGCCTTCAGAATCCGATGAACCATCAAGTCGGGATAGCGCCGGATCGGAGAGGTAAAATGGGTGTAACAGCTCGAGGCCAGGCCGAAGTGGCCTTGGTTCTGGGGCGAGTAGCGAGCCTGTTTCAGCGAGCGAAGCATGAGATAGGACAGAATCCGCTCTTCAGGCTTTCCGGTGATCTGTTCCACCAGCTTCTGGTAGTCCTTTGGAGAGACCTTAATGTTCATGGCCTGCAGCGCCATGTCGCGTTGGACAGAGGAACGTTCGGGGCGGCCCCCGCGTCGCGAACGATCCTTCAAACGCGGAAGGGCCGGGTTGCTCGTTTCCGCAAAGCCGCGCCCCAGGCTATAGCCGAAGCTCAAAGCGATTTCATTGAACTGGAATACCTTGACCGGATCGGGAGTCTCATGGATGCGATAGAGGGAAGCGACCTTGCGCTGAAACAAATGGCGGGCCACAGTTTCGTTCGCGGTGAGCATGAATTCTTCGATGATGCGGTGGGCAATATTCCGCACTGACTTCAAGATCCCGATCATCGTTCCCACTTCGTCAAACGCGATGACAGGTTCGGGAAGATCAAAGTCAATCGAACCCTTCGCCTGACGACGCTCGTACAAGATCATCGCCAGTTCTCTCATGAGCTCGAAGTGTGGAACCAGCTCACGATAACGCGCGCTCTCCTCCTCGGCCTGGTCGATCAGAATTTTGCCGACAGCTGTATAGGTCATTCGCTCACGACTGCAGATGACGCCATCATGAATGGAGTAACGTTGCACATTTCCGGATGGATCAATCTCCATCAATGCCGAAAGCGTCAATCGGTCTACTTTTGGCTTCAAGCTGCAAATGCCATTGGACAACCGTTCCGGCAGCATAGCTACGGCGCGGTCCGGAAAGTACACAGAAGTGCCACGGCGGAGGGCTTCCCGATCAAGAGCAGAGTCTTTCGTGACGTAATGCGCGACGTCCGCGATATGAACTCCGAGTAGGTAGTTCTCATTCTCCAGCCGCTGGACGTGCACGGCGTCGTCGAAATCTTTGGCGGTTTCGCCATCAATCGTCACAATCGGCAGAGTGCGAAAGTCCATGCGTCCCGCCAGTTCCGCAGGCGACACCTCTTCTTCAACGCCCTCGGCCTGGCGTAGAGCAGGCACGGGAAACTCGACCGGTATTTGGTGCTTCCGGATCATGATCTCAACATCAATGCCAAAGTCGCCCCGAAAGCCCAGCACCTCGACGACCCGTCCACGCAGCCTCCGGGCACCGTGTGGAAACTGAGTGACTTCCACATTCACAATGGAATCGTGAGCCGCGTCCAAATCATCTCCGTCCCGGATGGTGATCTCTTGCGGGATCTTCGAGTCGTAAGGAACGACATAGTTTTCAAACTCTCCGCGCTTGAACTGTCCAACGATGGTGATGTTCCTCCGCTCAAGCACCTTAAGAATGCGACCCTCGGCCCGGCCATCGTCCCTCACCTTTTCGACGCTGACCAGCACGGAGTCTCCCTGCATGGCATCGCCAACAAATCGCGCCGGAATGAAAACGTCGCCCTGAAATCCGCTGGACTTCTTGTCAGGAGTCACGAAGCCATAGCCATCCCGATGCGCCGAAAGCTTTCCGGAGATCACTGACCGCTCTTCGGGCAAGCTGAAGCGGTTTCCTTTCAGTTTGATCACGTTTCCGGACTTGACCATTTCGTGGAGAATCTGGCGGATCTCATGCCGCTCGCTGTCATCCAAATCGAGCTCACGGATCAATTGCCGGAAGCTCATCAGCTGTTCGGGCGCCTTCTTCAAAAGGGAAAGAATCTGTTCTTCCAGTGCAATCATCGTGACCTCGGCCATACATCCGTGCGGTGCCACGTTGTACCATGAACCAGGAGGAGGCGGCTTGATGTTTTTGACTGGCATAGACCGAATAGAACGGCACGCCCTTTGTTCAAACAGGCGATCTCCCTCTTGATTTCCGCAACCAAGTGCTCTAGCGTGCTGATTAAATCATTACTTCGTCAGGAGGCGTTATGAAGCGAAGAACCTTTGTCGGCAGCATCTTTGCGGGATTGGCATCTGCTCGGAGCAGCTTCGCCAGCCAAGCGCGAGCGTCGAAGCTCAAAGCGGGAGACATCCCAACCCGCGTCTTCGGCAAAACTGGAGAAGCGCTTACGATCATCGGCCAAGCGGGAGGCCGCTTCCCGCTGATTTCAAAGGAAGAAGCCAAAGGTATTGTGAGAAAAGCCTATGACCTGGGTATCAACTACTTCGACAACGCCCACAGCTACTGGGATGGCCGCTCGGAGGAAGTCTATGGGGAAGTCTTACCGGCGTTTCGAAAACAGGTATTTATTACGACAAAGTCCGTGAAGCGGACCCGCAAAGAAGCGGAGGCCGAACTGCATCTCTCGCTGAAGCGGCTAAAGACAGACTACGTAGATCTCTGGCAGATTCATGCGGTGAATGAGTTGGACGAGGTGCAGAAGGTTTTCAGCCCGGGTGGTGCTATCGAGGCTTTTGAAGCCGCCAGGAAAGCCGGTAAGTGCCGTTTTATTGGTTTCACCGGCCACCATGATCCCGAGGTGCATCTGGCTTTCCTCGAGGCCTACGACAAGTACGACACGATTCTCATGCCGTTACACATCGCCGACCCCGGTTATCTGAGTTTCGAGAAAAAGGTCCTGCCCTTGGCGCAGGAGCGCGGCTTGGGAATTCAGGGAATGAAGAACTTCGGCAACGCCAAACTCATGCAAAACTTCAGCGCCCAGGAATGTCTCTCCTACGTGTTGAGCCTGCCAATTCATTGCACAGCCATCGGCTGCACAACTATCGGCCAGCTTGAAGACGACGTTCGCATCGCACAACAGTTCAAGCCGTATAGCGCGGAGCAAATGGTAGCTCTCCGAGATCGAGCCAAGGGCATCATTGGACCGCAACTGGAAGACTGGAAGCGCCGGGTCGAAACCAGCGTGGCGATGGAGCGTTCAACTTATACAGGTGGATGACATTCGGCGACCGATGGAAACAAGCGTCCCCCCTTGGACAAGGGGGGACTTCAGGGAGGTTTAGGAGTCTACAATGCTAGACCGTCGTCGTTTTGTGAAACTGACTGGCACTCCCCTGATTGGGGCGCATTGCTTTAAGGTTCGCGCCCTGCTTGCGAAGGAGCCAACCCGTGGTCTATCCGGCGCTCTCCGACTGGGTGGACCCATCTTCGTCAAGACAGAAGATCCTGACGAACTCGCGGCAGCCCATAAGAAGCTTGGCTATCGCGCGGCTTATTGCCCGAAAGTGGATCTGAACGATACATCACGTGTTCGTGCGATCGCGGCAGCCTTTGCGAAGTGCGACCTTGTCATCGCCGAGGTCGGTCGTTGGGTCAATCTGCTCGATGCCGACTTGGAGAAGCGTGCGGCAAATCTCAAGCTGGTGACAGAGGGTTTGGCCCTGGCCGATGAAATTGGTGCCTTGGGATGCGTCGATATTGCCGGTTCATTCAATCCCAAGGTCTGGTATGGCCCTCATCCGGACAACCTGTCTCAACGGATGTTTGACGCTGCCGTGGAGAATGCCAGAAAGATCATTGATGCCGTCAAGCCCAAGCGGGCCAAGTTCAGTTACGAAATGATGGGGTGGACACTCCCAGACAGCGCAGACAGTTGCCTGAAGATGTTCAAGGCAGTGGATCGCCCCTCGTTCGCGGTCCACATGGACCCTTGCAATCTGGTGAATTCTCCAGGTCGGTTCTATCGAAACACAGACCTACTCAACGAGTGCTTCGACAAGCTGGGGCGATGGATCGTCAGCTGTCACGCAAAGGATCTGACGTGGGATGTCGAGATGAATGTCCATTTCCGTGAAGTGCGACCGGGCGCCGGTTCGATGGACTACACGACTTACCTTCGTAGGTTGACCGCTCTGCCTCAGAAACCTCCGCTGATGCTGGAGCACCTCCCCAATGCCGACGAATACGACAAAGCCCGTTTGCACCTGTTTGATCTCGGCAAGCAAATCCAAGTGAGCTTCGGCGAGTTGTCCGTCGGAACTTAGCTCGGACTGGCCACGCAAGACACGCGACGGCGTCGGCAGCGCCTAATCCTGTGACGTTTGGTCCGATTCCAGTCAAACATACCACCATCAGAGCAGTCAGAACCCACCCACGACTTGGCCGTCGTTATGAATAGTCGGAATCGTTGCATCCACGTCTTCGGCCTTCCCTGCGCGCGATCACAGGTACTTCGGTGCTCCTGTCAGCCGCCTGATGAGGAAGTATTCATTGAAAGGTTGATCGTCGGTGATTCGCACTTTTGGGTCCCTGCTCAGAATCCGCTCGACTGGGATTTGGCGGGCTAAAATCTCGCCAAATTCCTTTGTCAGATCGCCTCCTCTGCTCCATTCCATCAAATCGTGCCTGGCTCGTGGAGGCAACCGGGTTGCGAGGGTATGCGGGCCTAGCTCGGGTAAAGGCACAGGAGAAGCCAGGAAGTGGAATCCCCAGTTTTCGACCGAACGGTAGAGCTTGACATGTGGAAAGCTGTTCGCCAGTGACCGAGCCACTGCCTGCAACGTAGCGACCTCTCCGGTGCCGTACCACTGTTGCAATATCCCGTTCGGCTTCAACCGCATCTTAATGAGAGCGTAGAACTCCTCCGAGTAGAGAAGACTCGACCCGGCCGCCTCGGCCGGTGGCGGCGGATCGACGGTGATGACATCGTACTGCTCTCTGTTTCTCTTGAGAAATCTTCTGCCATCGTCGATGGCGATTCGTCCTTTCGGGTTTTGCAGAACTTGTGGAACATCGTGGAAGTAGAAAGAAAACGCGTCCCTCACACTCGGCAGTAGCTCCACCGCAGTAGTTTGCACGTCCCAAGAGAGGGAAGATCGGTATGTGGTTCCCATACCGAAACAGATCACGAGGACCGTGTCGGGTGGCCCTCCATGGAATGCGAGGGGTAAGTGGGCCATGTATTTTGTGATCTGGCCGAAAACCGTGATAGCAGCTCCGTTGACGAGCATTTGTTTGTGCCTGCCTTCGCCAAACGAAACAGTGGTCGCAGTGTGATCCCGGCGAACCTCCATCTTCCGGATGCCATAGGGAACTTCGTAGCTCTGACTGACAAGAGCACAGATGGCCACTAGTGCGCTTGAGGCTCCCCCGGTAATCAGCCGAAATCGAAGGCTGAGCTCGCGGAAACGGAAGGCGGCAAATAACAGGCAGGGCGTCGCAAGCAGAACCAAGGACAGCTGCACCCCAGCCCACGGCAGAAGCATGTAGCCTGCAAACAGCGGCCCGAGGATACAACCTGCAGAATTGAAGGCGTAGAGCTTTCCAGCAACCTGTGGGTTCCCACGGGCGCAGTCATCGATTAGACGCGGTGTAAAGTACCCCAGCAGAAAGCAGAATGGGAAAATGCTCGCCAAGTAAGGAAAGAGCCGTGCGTGAAACAAGAACTGTCCCAGGGAAAGGAATCCTTCCGCATGAATCCTTGGGTCATTGGTTACAGCCGGCAAGGAAGCAGCCACGGCGAGAAGGGCCAAGCTCTTGGGCACCGAGAGTCGGAGTGCGGAACCCGGCTGCAAGCTGCCTTGTGCCAGAGAACCAAGCCAGGTCGCCAAGAGATACACGAAAAGAAGGAGTGCAAAGGAGTAAACCTGAGTGCCCATCACAGGAGTTAGTGCGCGCGTCCAGACGACTTCCATTCCCAAGGAGACAAAACCGGTGCCGAAAAGCGTGACCTTTGCGAAGGTCGCGCCTTTGGACACCCCTTCATTCAGGGGCTGTGAAATTTTCGGGCCTCCATCAGAAGGCAAACGCCTCAGCCCAAAACCAAGGCTGGCAGCAGCGATGAGGAAGTTCAGGGTGCCTCCAAGCTGCAGCGTGAGGCTAAATCCAAGAGTCTCCACCAGTAGAAATGCAGTGATCAGGGTTCCTGACAGGGCCCCCAGCACGTTAGCCGCGTACAGGAAACCGAATCCTTTTTGGTAAGACGAGTCAATCTGGCGGATGTAGGCCATCATGAACGGAAAGGTCGTCCCCATCAAGACGCACCAGGGAAAAATGGCGAAGGTAATGCAGACACCGGAGAGAGTGAGGTACCAGAGGGAATCAGCTTCACCGACAGTTAGGAGCAATTGTTCGCCGGCTGCAAAGAGGTAGGGCACCAGAAATGCGCTCAGGCCAACTCCAAACTCAGACAAGCCGTAAAAGAAGATCCCCGACCGACCAGTTTTCCGGATCAAGCTGCCGATTACCTTTCCACCTCCCCAAGACCCAAGGGCAAGCCCCAGCATGAAGACCGAAATGACGACGGATAGAACGGGTGTGATTACCCCGAAGGATGCGAAAGCTGCCCGTACCCAGACAAGCTGGTAGAGCAATCCGCAGAATCCGGAGACAAGGAAACACACAGCCAGAAGGATCTTTTGACTGAGAGTCATGAACTGATTTGTTCTGGGCTCGGACCGGCACAGCAAGTCACACGACTCGGTTCGGAACTTCGGAGGACAGACGTTAAAGAATTGTCGCGGCAAAGGTCCGCGGATAGGTGCCTGGGCTCGCTCAGGTCAAGCCACCCACCCAGATTCTCTATTGCGCCTCGGCCTATGGGTAACCACAATCAGAGTTGACATTCCAATACTGCGACAAGGGCTGTATGGCAGCAGGTGCTGCTCGAAACGATAGCATCCATGGACGCCCAGACGCTCTCAACCCACCTAGAGTTTTATCTGCTTCTATGCTACGCTCCACGCGCCGTGGGAGTTGGAGCAGTCGACCTGTCTGACGCTGCACTACCTGAGCACTCTGGGTTCACGCCAGCCTTTACCCCTTGCCGGGTCTCTTCGGCACTAACTCTCAATTTTTCCAAAGAGGTCATTCTTGCCCGACATCGCAGATTTCTTCCTGTACATGGTCGTATTTCTATTTTCGCTGAGCTTGCATGAGGCCGCTCATGCTTGGACCGCGGAACGATTCGGAGATCCGACGGCGCGGTACCTGGGACGCATCACTTTGAATCCACTCCCTCACATCGATCCGCTTGGCACTTT
>Ga0187893_10015929_pt1 | contig 10006 bp, 8 predicted proteins | sample MA1701074metaG_FD_139574 | JGI IMG/M metagenome (GOLD analysis project Ga0187893, IMG submission 139574) | White microbial mat communities from a basaltic lava cave in the Kipuka Kanohina Cave System on the Island of Hawaii, USA - MA170107-4 metaG ... | reverse complement strand
GCCGTCGCCGGCGCGGTAGGCCGCTTCGGCCAGGCGCTGCGCCTCGGCCGGCTTGTAGCCCAGGTTCACCAGCGCGCTGACCGCCTGCGGCACGGCGCCGTCCACGGCGCCCGGCCGGGCGACGGTGGCGGCGTGCTCGCCGGCCTTGTCCTTGAGCTCGAGCACCAGGCGCTCGGCGGTCTTCTTGCCGATCCCGGGCAGACGCGTGAGCTTGGCGCTGTCCTGGGCGCGCACCGTCTCCCAGAAATCATCCACCGAGATGCCGGACAAGATGGTCAGCGCGCTCTTCGGCCCGACGCCGGACAGCTTGATCAGCTGGCGGAACAGGGCTTTCTCGGCCGCGCTGCCGAAGCCGATCAGGATCTGGGCGTCCTCCCGCACGATCAGGTGCGTGTGCACGCTCATCACCTGCCCTACTTCGGGCAGCTTGTAGAAGGTGGATAGCGGCGCTTCCAGCTCGTAGCCGATCCCGTTGACGTCCAGCCACAGCAAGGGCGGTTCCTTGCCGAGCAGCTTGCCGGTCAGCCGTCCGATCATCGCGTTCCCTGTACAGCCCTCTGCGTGCGCAGCTTCAGCGTGCGGCCGTGAGCGTGACACAGCGCGCAGGCCAGCGCATCCGCAGCGTCTTCGTCCGGAACCGCGGGCAGGTTCAGCAGCACCTTGACCATGCGCTGGACCTGCGGCTTCTCCGCACGCCCGCTGCCGGCGATGGCCTGCTTGATGCTGGCCGGCGCGTATTCGTACAGCGGCAGGCCGGCCTCGGCCACCGCGCACAGTGCCGCGCCGCGCGCCTGCCCGAGCACCAGCGCGCTGGCGACGTTGCGCTTCACGAACACCTGCTCCATGGCCACCTCGTCGGGCCGGTGGACCTGGATCAGCTCGCGCAGGCCGGTGAGCAGTGCCAGCAGGCGCTGCTCGAGCGGCGCCTCGCGCAGCTTGATGACGTCGCAGGCGACCGCGCGGCTGCGCGAGCCCTGCACTTCGATGACGCCGTAACCGGTGACGCGCGAGCCCGGGTCGATGCCGAGGATGCGCAGCGGCGCCGGCGTCATGACGCGCGCGCCTGGAACGACGCATTGGTGTGGACGTGCTGCACGTCGTCGAGCTCCTCGAGCGCGTGGATCAGCCCGGCCAGGGCTTCGGCCTGCGTGCCCTGCACCGCGACGGTGGTCGCGGCATGCCAGACGATGTCGGCCTTGTCCGGCTGCAGGCCTTTGGCGGCGAGTCCCTTGCGGATGCCTTCGAAGGCGTCAGGCGCGGACAGCACTTCGGTATAGCCGTCGGCGGTGGCCACGTCGTCGGCGCCGGCCTCGAGCGCGGCATCGAGGATGCGCTCGGTCAGCGCATCGTCGGTTCCGGTCTCGAAGCCGGCCACGCCCAGGCGCTTGAACAGGTACGCCACCGAGCCGTCGGCACCGAGGTTGCCGCCGTTCCGGGTGAAGGCGTGGCGCACCTCGCCCACCGTGCGCGTGCGGTTGTCGGTCATGCATTCGACCAGGATTGCGGCCCCGCCGGGCCCGTAGCCCTCGTAGCGCACCTCTTCGAGCGGCTCGCCCCCGACCGCGCCCGAGCCGCGCTTGATCGCGCGCTCGATCGTGTCCTTGGTCATGTTGGCCGACAGCGCCTTGTCGACGGCCGCGCGCAGGCGCGGGTTGCCGGCGGGGTCGCCGCCGCCGCGCGCCGCCACCGTGATTTCGCGGATCAGCTTGGTGAACAGCTTGCCGCGCCGCGCGTCCTCCGCGCTCTTGCGGTTCTCGATGCTCGGTCCGCGCCCCAACGCGAGCCTCCGTCAGAAGTTCAGGCGCACGCCGAAATGAAAGCCGGTGTCGGCGGTGTAGGTGCCGCCGCCGTCCACGTCGACCTTGACCTGGCGCCAGCCGAGGTACACCGAGGCGCCCTGCAGCACCTGGTAATCCAGGCTGACCGCGTACTCGTACCAGCCGTCGAAGTCGCCGAAGGTTGAGGCGCTCGGCGCGCCGTAGCCGTAGCCGATCACGCCCAGGCGGTTGAACGCCGGCAGGCGCGCGTCGACCATGCCGCCGAGCGCGAGGCCGCCGCCGTCAGCCCCGCCCTCGCCGTTGAGCACGAACAGCCGTCCGCCGATGCCGGCCGTCACCGTGGCATCGCGCGCGCCGGCGTCGCCGGTCACGAGCAGGCCTGCGTGCAGCTGCTGGAAGCTGCGGTCGCTGCGCTCGCCCAGCAGCGCGCCGAACTCGAGATCGCCGCCCAGGCGGCCCGTCATCGGAACGCCGTACACGCCGCGCAGCGTCGAGTCGCTCAGGTTGATGTCGAGGTTCTCGGCGCGCGCAGCGCCGCTTGCCAGGGCGAGGCCCAGGAAAATGACCGCTTGCTTCATCACGTCCTCACGTTTTTCGGGGTTTGTTCACGGAATGGATCGCGCGCCCGTCGACCAGCTGCGCCGCGTCGTGGAAAACCTCTGACAGCGTCGGGTGCGCGTGCATCGTCAGCACGATGTCCTCGGTGGTGGCCGCGTATTCGAGCGCCAGCACCGCCTCGGCTACCAGCTCCGACACGTACGGCCCGACCATCTGCACGCCGAGTACGCGGTCGGTCTTCGCGTCCGAGATGAACTTGACCAGACCCGCGGCCTGCTCCATCGCCTTGGCGCGGCCGCTCGACATGAACGAGCTGACGCCGGTCTTGACGGTGAAGCCCTCGGCCTTGGCCTGCTCTTCCGATTTTCCGACCCACGCGATTTCCGGCGCCGTGTATACGACCGACGGCACCGCGTTGTAGTTCACCTGGGTGTGGTGGCCGGCGAGCTGCTCGGCCAGCGCCACGCCTTCCTCGATGCCCTTGTGCGCCAGCATCGCGCCGCCGATGACGTCGCCGACGGCGTAGACGCCGGGCGCGCTGGTCTTGTAGTGCCCGTCGACCTTGACGAAGCCGCGTTCGTCGAGCGCCACGCCGGCGACGTCGCAGCCCAGGCCCTTGGTGTAGGGCTTGCGGCCGACGGCGACGATCAGCTTGTCGAACTCCTCCTTGTGCGCCTTGCCGTCCTGCTCGAACTCGACCGTGACGCCGCCCTTGCCGGCCCTGGCGCCGGTGACCTTGGCGCCGAAGCGGATGTCGAGGCCTTGCTTCGTCAACTGGCGCAGCGCCTCCTTGGCGACCTGCTGGTCCACCATCGGCAGGAAGTTCGGCAGCGCCTCGAGGATCACGGTCTTGGCGCCGAGGCGCGACCACACGCTGCCAAGCTCGACGCCGATCACGCCGGCGCCGATCACGCCGAGCCGCTTGGGCACCTCGGCGAACTCCAGCGCGCCCCAGGAATCGACGATGCGGTCGCCGTCGAACGGCGCGACCTTGAGGTTCACCGGCTCCGAGCCGGTGGCGATGATGATGTGCTTGGCGGTCAGCGTCTGCTTCTTGCCGTCGTGCGAGGTGTATTCGACCTGGCCCTTGCCGAGCAGCTTGCCGGTGCCGAACAGGCCGGTGACCTTGTTCGAGCCGAACAGCGTCTTGATGCCGGAGGTCAGGGCTCGCGACACCGTGTCCTTGCGCTTGAGCATCTGGGCGAGGTCCAGCTTGATGTCGCCGACCTTGAGGCCGTGCGCCGCGAACTCGTGGTGCGCGCGGTGCCAGAGCTCGGTGGATTCGAGCAAGGCCTTGGACGGGATGCAGCCCGCGTTGAGGCAGGTGCCGCCGAACGCCGGCGAGTTGTCGCGGTTGAGCCAGGCGTCGATGCAGGCGGTCTTCATGCCGAGCTGGGCCGCCCGGATCGCCGCCGGATACCCGGCCGGTCCGCCGCCGACGACTACCACGTCATAGCTTTCGCTCATCGTTAATCCCCTTTTTGGCGGCGCTATTGTAAAGGGAACCCCGGAAAATAACGGGGGCCGGACAGGTGTCCGGCCCCCTGTGTTGCGACCCGCGACCCGATCAGAGCTGCAGCAGCAGCCGCGCCGGGTCTTCGAGTCCTTCCTTGATGGTGCGCAGGAACAGCACGGCTTCGCGGCCGTCGATGATGCGGTGGTCGTAGGTCAGCGCGATGTACATCATCGGCCGGATCACGATCTCGCCGTTGACCACCATCGGCCGCTCGTTGATGGCGTGCATGCCCAGGATCGCGCTCTGCGGCGGATTGATGATCGGCGTGGAGATCAGCGAGCCGAACGTGCCGCCGTTGGTGATGGTGAAGGTGCCGCCGGTCATGTCCTCGATCGACAGTTTGTTGTCGCGCGCCTTCTGGCCGTAGGCGACGATGGACTTCTCGATGTCGGCCATCGACAGCTGGTCGGCGTCACGCACCACGGGCACCACCAGGCCGCGCGGCGTCGACACGGCGATGCCGATGTCGTAGTAGCCGTGGTAGATGATGTCGGTGCCGTCGACCGAGGCGTTGACGACCGGGAACTTCTTGAGCGCCTCGACCGCGGCCTTGGCGAAGAACGACATGAAGCCGAGCTTCACGCCGTGGGCCTTCTCGAAGCTCTCCTTGTACCTGGCGCGCAGCTCCATCACGGCCTTCAGGTCGACCTCATTGAACGAGGTCAGCATGGCGGCGGTGTTCTGCGCATCGATCAGGCGCTCGGCGATGCGGGCACGGATGCGCGTCATCGGCACGCGCTGCTCCTCGCGCGCGCCGGCGATCACCGGGCGCGGCGCCGGGGCCGGCGCCTCGGACCTGGCCGCCGACGCCGACGCCGGTTTGCCGAGCTGCTGTCTTACGTCGTCGGTGGTGAGCCGGCCGCCCTTGCCGCTGCCCTTCATGCCATCGCCGGACACGCCAGCCTCGGCCAGCATCTTGCGCACCGCCGGGCCCGAGGCCGCGGCCCCCGCTGCAGCTCTCGGGGCGTTCGCCACCGGCAGGACTTCGGTCTTCGGACCGGCGTCGGCCTTGCCCGCTGCGCCCGCCTCCATGATGGCCAGGATGTCGCCGGCCTTGACGGTCGCGCCGGACTGGACGCGTACTTCCTTGAGCACGCCGTCCGACGTGGCCGGCACCTCGAGCATGACCTCGTCGGTTTCGAGGTCGACGAGGTTCTCCTCGCGGCTGACGCGCTCACCCGCTTTCTTGTGCCAGGACGCCACCGTCGCCGAGGACACGGACTCGGGCAGGTTCGGGACGCGGATTTCGATGCTCATGGTCGATTGGCCTTGGTGTTATGGAATGACGCGGTCTTTTTCACGCTTGCCGGCGGTCAGCGCCTGCTTCACCAGCTCTTCCTGCTCTTTCTGGTGCACCTTCAGATAGCCCACGGCCGTGGTCGAGGTGCCCTTGCGGCTGACGTAGATCAGGTCGTGCTGGTCCTTGATGTACGCCAGCAGCTTGTGCTTGATCTGGTACCAGGCGCCCTGGTTCTCCGGCTCTTCCTGGCACCAGACGATTTCGGCCGCGTTCGGGTACTTCGCCAGCGACTCGTTGAAGCCGTCGCGCGGGAACGGGTAGAGCTGCTCGATGCGCACCAGCGCGACGTGGCTGGCGTCGTGCTTCTTGCGGCCGTCGAGCAGATCGAAGTAGACCTTGCCGGAGCAGAACACGATGCGCCTGACCTTCTTCGCGTCGATCGGCTCGGCTTCGCCGATGACGTTCTGGAAACGACCCTTGGTCAGGTCTTCGAGCGAGGACACCGACTGCGGGTGGCGCAGGAGGCTCTTCGGCGTCATCACCACCAGCGGCAGGCGGATGCTGCGCTTCATCTGCCGGCGCAGCATGTGGAACATCTGCCCGGGCGTGGACGGAACGCACACCTGCATGTTGTCCTGGGCGCACAGCTGCAGGTAACGCTCGAGGCGCGCCGACGAGTGCTCCGGACCCTGCCCCTCGTAGCCGTGCGGCAGGAACAGCGTCAGGCCGCACAGCCGGCCCCACTTGGCCTGGCCGGCGGCGATGAACTGGTCGATCACCACCTGCGCGCCGTTGGCGAAATCTCCGAACTGCGCCTCCCAGATCACCAGGGAGTCCGGGTCGGTCGTGCTGTAGCCGTACTCGAAGCCCAGCACGCCTTCTTCCGAAAGCAGCGTGTCGTTCACCACGAAGCCGTACTTGTTCTGCACCAGGTGGCGCAGCGGCGTGATGCTGGTGCCGGTCCTGGCGTCGTGCAGCGTGGCGTGGCGATGGAAGAACGTGCCGCGGCGCGCGTCCTGCCCGGACAGGCGCACCGAAAAGCCCTCGTTGACCAGCGTGGCGTAGGCCATGGTTTCGGCGAAGCCCCAGTCCATGGCCTGTTCGCCGGCGGCCATCTTGCGGCGGTCCTCGAGGATCTTGACCAGCCGCGCGTGCGGCGTGAACCCGTCCGGCAGCTTGAGCAACTTGTCGTTGAGCATGCGCAGCGAGTCCAGCGGCACGGAGGTGTCCGCCGGCGTGTCCCAGCCGCCCTGCTTGTAATTGGCCCAGTTGACCGTGTGCTTGTTGCCGACCAGGCCGAGCGTGGTGCGCACCGTGTTCTCGCCGTTGTCGAGGCCTTCGCGATAGGCCTTGGCGAACTGCTCGGGTTCCTCCTTGCCGACGGTGCCCTCCTCCACCAGCTTGCGGCCGTAGAGCTGGAAGGGGGTCGGGTGCTTCTTGATGGTTTCGTACATCACCGGCGAGGTCACGCTCGGCTCGTCGGCTTCGTTGTGGCCGAGCCGGCGGTAGCAGCACAGGTCGATGATGACGTCCTTGTGGAACTCGTTGCGGAAGTCCATCGCCAGCTTGGTGACGAACACGACCGCTTCGGGGTCGTCGCCGTTGACGTGTAACACGGGTGCCTCGACCACTTTCGCCAGGTCGGTGCAGTAGCGACTGGTGCGCGCCTCGTGGTTCGGGCGCACCTCGATCGGATTCGGCGTGGTGAAGCCGATCTGGTTGTTGACCACGATGTGCAGCGTGCCGCCGGTGCCGTAGCCCTTGGACTGCGACAGCTGGATGGTCTCGAAACACACGCCCTGGCCGGCGAAGGCCGCGTCGCCGTGGATCAGCACCGGCACCACACCCTGGCCGGCCTCGTCGCCCCGGCGCGTCTGGCGCGCCTTGACCGAGCCCTCGACCACGGGGTTGACGATCTCGAGGTGCGACGGATTGAACGCCAGCACCATGTGGATGCGCTTGCCGCCGATGTCGACGTCGGTGGAGAAGCCCATGTGGTACTTGACGTCGCCTTCCTTGGCGAGCGCGTCCACGGCGTACTTGCCCTCGAACTCGGCGAACAGCTCCTTCGGCGACTTGCCGAGGATGTTGACCAGCACGTTCAGGCGGCCGCGATGGGCCATGCCGATCACGAGTTCCTCCACGTCGCGCTCGGCGCAGGAGCGCATGACCTGGTCGAGCGCCGGGATCAGCGAGTCGCCGCCCTCGAGCGAGAAGCGCTTCTGGCCGACGTAGCGGTTGTGCAGATAGCGCTCGAGCCCTTCGGCCGCGGCCAGCAGCTTGAGCGTGTCGCGCTTGTGCTCCGGCGCCAGGCGCGGCTGGAACACGGGCACCTCGAGGCGGTTCTGGATCCAGCGCTTCTCGGCCGTTTCCGTGATGTGCATGTACTCGGCGCCGACGGTGTCGGTGTAGACCGCCTTCACGATGCGCACGATCTCGCGCAGCTTGAGGTCGCCGACGCCGGCCAGCGTGCCGGTGTTGAACGTGGTGTCGAGGTCGGCGTCCGTCAGGTTGTGGTGCGCGAGCTCGAGGTCCGGGATCTTCTGCGGCGGTGCCAGGCCCAGCGGATCGAGCCGGGCAGCCTGGTGGCCACGCACCCGGTAGTAATTGATCAGGCGCAGCACCGCGGCCTGGCGCTCGACCGCCTCCAGCGACAGGCCGCCGGCGACCGTGGCGGCGCGCGGGGCCTTGGCCAGCTTCTCGAAGCGCGCCACCACTTCGCTGTGGGCCTGCTCGCGACGGGCATTCTGGTCCTGGATCAGGCGGAAATACGCGCGCCAGTCCTCCGACACCGAATCGGGATCGTCGAGGAACTGCTCGTAGTACATCTCGATGTACGGCGCATTCGAGCCGGTGATCGAGGACGATTCGATGAAGCTCTGGTACTTGCTGCCCGTCATGGCTTCCCCGTCTATTTGACCCGTTTCACCGGTGCCTGCCAGCCGGCGGTCAGCTGCTTCAGGTACTCGCGGAACTCGTCCGACAGCTCGGCGTGCTGCAACGCGTATTCGACGTTCGCCTTCAGGTAGCCGAGCTTGCTGCCGCAATCGTAGCGCACGCCCTCGAACTCGCAGGCCAGCACGGTCTGCTCCTGGATCAGGGCGCTGATGGCGTCGGTGAGCTGGATCTCGCCGCCCTTGCCGCGCCCGGTCTTCTCCAGCAGCTTGAAGATGCGCGGCGTCAGGATGTAGCGGCCGACCACGGCCAGGTTCGACGGCGCCTCGTCCTTCTTGGGCTTCTCGACGATGCGGCGGATCTCGCCCAGGCCGGGCCGGATGGACTGGGCCTCGACCACGCCGTAGGAGCTGACCTCCTCCATCGGCACCTGCTCGACCGCGACCACGCTGGCGCCGTACTCGTGGTACACGGCCTGCATCTGCGACAGGCACGGCTTGCGGCCGCCGTCGATGAGGTCGTCGGCCAGCAGCACGGCGAAGTCTTCGTCACCGACCGCCGGCTGGGCGCACAGCACGGCGTGACCCAGGCCCAGGGCCTGGGCCTGGCGGATGAAGATGCAGGTCACGCCGGCGGGCAGCACGTCCTGCACGATGCGCAGCAGGTCGTCCTTGTTCTTCTGGGCCAGTTCGGTCTCCAGCTCATAGGCCTTGTCGAAGTGGTCCATGATGGAGTTCTTGCTGCGCCCGGTGATGAAGATCAGCTCCTGGGCGCCTGCGCTGATGGCTTCGGCGACCGCGTACTGGATCAGCGGCTGGTCCACAACCGGCAGCATCTCCTTGGGGCTGGCCTTGGTCGCAGGCAGGAAGCGCGTGCCCAGGCCCGCCACGGGAAACACCGCCTTGCGGATTCTCATGAGGTTCGCATTCTAACCTGTTGCTTTACTTAAGAGATCCATGCTTCGCACGACGCCTTCGGCGTCTTGACGCAAATCTCCGGGCTAGCGCAGATGGCCATTCAGGTGCGTCTTGCCGCCGTCGCGCCCGATGAGGGTGAAATCATAGCCCTCGCCGGAAGGGCCGTAGCGCAGCGCGGCCCGCCCCGGCAGGAACAGCGGCTGGCGGAACTGCACCGTCAGCTCGCGCGGGGCACGGCCCAGGTGCGGCTGCACCAGCGCGCAGCTGCGGGCCAGCGTCCACATGCCGTGGGCGATGTGGCGGTCGAAGCCCAGCAGCTTCGCGGTCAGCGGGTACAAGTGGATCGGGTTCATGTCGCCCGAGATGCGGCCGTAGCGCCGGCCGATGTCGTTGGGCGCATCGATGGCCTGGTATTCGGACAGGTGGCTCTCCTCCTCGCGCGGCGGGCTGCGCCGCTTCTGGCCGGCGGGCTTGCCGCGGTGCAGGACCGTGGCCACGGCGGTCCACACCGTGCGGCCGGAGCCGTCGGCGCAGGTGGTCTGCAGGTCGAATTCGCGGCCGCGCTCGGTGACGTGGTCGTCGACCAGTGCCACCGTCATCGCCACGGTCTCGTCGGGCGCGAGCTCGCGCTCCTGCACGATGCGGTTCTTCAGGTGCACCAGTCCGATCAGGGGCAGCGGGAACTGCGGCTGGGTCAGCAGGTGCATCTGCAGGCCGATGGCATGCACCTGCGGATAGGTCATCGGCACGGCCCCGCCTTCCGGGAAGCCGCAGATGTCGCGGTAGGCGCGCAGGCGCAGCGCGTCGAAAGCAACTTTCGCGACGCTGGCGCCCAGGCGCGGCAGCGCCACATCGGGTTTGGGCTTGCGTCCCACACTGCTCAGGGCCTTCCAGCCGAGGGAGCCGAGCTCCGGCATCTGGTCGAGGGCGAGGTTCATGCGCGCGTTCTGTCCGGGCCGTCCGATGGGGCGACGAATCTACCCCACCGGCCCGGGCGGGGCCACTCCGGGCTAGTCGAAGAGGCAGGCGGCCGAGACCCAGAACGAGCTCAGCGTGATGGTGTCGTGCAACTGGGTGTTGGCGTCCAGCCGCGCGCGCGAGT
>Ga0187893_10015928_pt1 | contig 10006 bp, 3 predicted proteins | sample MA1701074metaG_FD_139574 | JGI IMG/M metagenome (GOLD analysis project Ga0187893, IMG submission 139574) | White microbial mat communities from a basaltic lava cave in the Kipuka Kanohina Cave System on the Island of Hawaii, USA - MA170107-4 metaG ... | reverse complement strand
GATTCCGCCGGCAATGTCAGCCGCGTTCGCCGCACCGTGACGTATGTTGCCGATTCGCGCGTCGGCATCAGCTACAGCAACATGTTGAAAGCGCTGCGCCCGAAGCATTTCGTCGTGCCGAATACGGAATTTACATTGAGCAGCGTCAGCAAACCGCGTGCAGCCATCACGCTGCTGCGCTTGTCGAATTTATTGCGCATGAGAACTTTTGCCGACGAGGCCGGTTATTTTCAATTCACCGTGCAGAATTTGAACGGCCGCGAGCGGTTCAGTTTGTCCGCCACGACGCCCGCAGGTTACTCGGCGAAAGACACGTTCATGGTCGAAGTGGACAACACGCCGCCGCAAATCAAGCTGGATGCTGAATTACCGGCGGTTGTCGCGGTTGATACTTTGCGTCTCGCGGGCGCGATCGTCGGCGCCACGAGTCTGAACATTAATGATAAAGAAATCAATTTTGTCAATGAGAGATTTATTGTTGCGCTCAACCTCAAACCCGGTTTGAATCTCATTCAATTCCTCGCAGCGGATTTTGCCGGCAATCAAACGACATTGGAAAAGCGCGTGGTATTGGACCGTGAAGCGCCCCAATTACTTCAGCATCAAATCACACCGCTCTTCAGCGCCAATGCCAGGCTGCTGCAAGTTTTCGTCAAAGCCCAGGACGCCTCAGCGATGAAGCGCACCGCCAAATTTGTTTTGCAAGCCGGCAGCTTCAGTTATTCAGGCTATTTGAAATTCAATCCGGCGGCGCAAGCTTACGAAGAGACGGTGACGCTTACTAAAGACGCGCCGGAGGGTGTGAAGTTAAAAGCTGTGGTGTTGGAGGATTATTATGGGAATCAGAAGGCGTATCAGCTATTTTAAACGGGATGAAGCAAATGACACAAATTCAAACAGATATTATCGGAAGCTTGGGAATAAGTTCGCGCAATGGGCTCTCTGATCAAGTTGAATTTTACAGAACGGATGCGAACCGGCAGCTTTCTTTGGAAACACGCTCCGCTTTAGGTCAGTTTATGACACCAGCGCCGGTTGCGTCATTCATGGCATCGCTATTTCGCAAACCATCGTCGAAAACGATAAAATTACTTGATCCTGGGGCAGGTGTAGGCTCACTAACAGCGGCATTTATCGAAAAAATATGTCAAAATGAAAATCGCCCAGAAACGCTTTCCGTAACTGCTTATGAAGTTGATTCTGTACTAATAAACTATCTCAACTCAACTTTAAAATCTTGCCGAAAAAAATGTGCAGATTGGGGGATTGAATTTGATTATGAAATTGCGCAAAATGATTTTATATGTTCAACCGCGGAAATGTTGAATGACGATCTATTTTCATTTAACCAGAAAAGATCAACTTTTACCCACGTTATCCTTAATCCCCCATATAAAAAAATAAATAGTGACTCCCAACATCGCCTGTTGCTTCGCTCAATAGGTATCGAAACAAGCAACCTTTATACGGCCTTTTTATCTCTTGCCATTAAAATGCTTCAAAAAGATGGTGAGTTGGTCGCTATCGTGCCTCGAAGCTTCTGCAATGGGCCATACTTCAAGCCCTTTAGAAGATTTTTGCTGAAGAACATGCAACTGCAACATGTCCATGTTTTTGAAAGCCGCGACCAAGCCTTTAGGGACGATGAAGTTCTCCAAGAGAATCTAATCTTTCATGCAATCAAAGCTAGGGAGCCTGGAAAAGTAATAATTTCATCAAGTGCTGGGCCGGAATTTGACAGCCTGACTATTTTTGAAGCCTCATGTGATCAATTTGTCGATATGCATGATCCGGATTTGATCATGCATATCGTCACCAGCCGGTTGAATCAACACGTGATTGAACGGATGCAAGTATTCAAACAGACTTTGCATGATTTGAAAATTGAGGTTTCCACCGGCCCGGTTGTCGATTTTAGATTGAGTGAACATATCTCCGAAAAACCTGATGCCCGAAGTGTACCTCTAATTTATCCGGCACATTTTGAAAACTTTTATGTGAAATGGCCTAAAATTAACGGTCGTAAGCCAAATGCTATAGCGGATAAAAAAGATGTTCAAAAATGGCTTTTCCCCAATGGTCACTACACGCTTGTACGCAGATTCTCTGCGAAAGAAGAGCGTAGACGCATCGTGGCGGCAATTCATGCTCCTCAAACCGTGCCTGCGGAAAAAATTGGATTTGAAAATCACTTAAACGTTTTTCACTCACATCACCGAAGTCTTAGTCCCGAATTGGCAAAAGGGCTTGCAGTTTATCTTAACTCGACATTGGTTGATATGTACTTTCGGCAATTCAACGGGCATACTCAGGTTAATGCCTCTGACTTGAGGATGCTGCATTATCCGGATATTCAATTCCTCAAGAATCTAGGCGCAAACGTTCATGATTTTAAGTTTCCAACTCAAGAGGAGATTGATATCGAGTTAGAAGGGAGAATTCAAAATATGTCGAAAATTTCCTCGCCTAATCCTGTCAAAATAAAAAAACGCATCGAAGAAGCCATTGAAATTCTTAAAGATTTAGGCCTACCCAAGGCTCAACAAAATGAGCGCTCCGCTCTTACCTTGCTTGCCATCACAAATATCAAACCTGGAAAGACCTGGAAAGAAGCGCAAGCTCCACTGCTGGGAATCACGCCAATTATGGATTTTAGTCGTGATCATTACGGAAAAGAGTATGCTCCAAATACCCGAGAGACTTTTCGGCGTTTTACGATGCACCAATTTGTTGAGGCAGGAATAGCTGTTCAAAATCCGGATCAACCCGATCGTCCAATTAATAGCCCTAATTGGTGTTATCAAATTGACTCTGATACGCTTGAGCTGATAAAAACATATCAGAGCAGTAAAAGGAAGAAAGCGCTTGCGACCTATCTTGCGAGTCGAGAAACCTTACAACAAAAATATGCCAGAGAGCGCGAAATGCTTCTCGTTCCGGTAACGATTGGTGTAGATCAGGAAATTCAACTTACTCCTGGAATGCATAGTGAACTCATAAAACAAATAATTGAGAATTTCTGTCCGAGGTTCGTACCAGGAGGAGAGATTATTTATGTAGGAGACACTGGTTCCAAATGGGGTTATTTCAATAAAGCTAAACTGCAAGAATTAGGAGTCACAGTACATTCACATGGTAAAATGCCCGATGCCATCGCCTATCATCCTAAAAAGAACTGGCTTTTTCTTGTAGAAGCGGTGACAAGTCATGGCCCAGTAGACAGCAAACGTCGAATCGAATTGGAAAAATTATTCACCAAATCAAAAGCGGGTTTGGTATATGTAACGGCATTTCAAACACGTGCGGAAATGGCGCGCTATTTACCCGAAATATCGTGGGAAACTGAAGTTTGGGTAGTCGAGGCTCCATCACATCTGATCCATTTTGATGGAACTCGGTTTCTCGGCCCATACGAAGTTTAAATATTCAAATCAGAGCTTTAAACCATTTGTCAGTTCAGATTTAATTTGTAAGTTATCTCGCGGTTGTTCTTCTCAAAACGAGGAAGGAAAAATGAATCGCATACTCAAGCTTCTCGCACTGAAACTTCTCATCTTGCCCGCATGTCTTTTTGCGCAGGCCAATGTTTTGATGGTCACCTACGGCCCCTCGGCTGCGATTGCCGAAGGCGACGACGATTTCAAGCAAATTATTTTTCTGCAAATTCCCGAAAACATCGCCGATAGTTTGTATCTGCGACTTTTCGATATGGATTGCGGCAACGAGCACGATCTCGCGCTCGGCGGCAACTGGGACACGCAGACGAGATTTGCGCTGTACGGTAGCACGGGCGTTTATTCAGCGGCAACCATTCAAAGCCCTTTTCCGAATTCACAAGATTTGAGCGCGGGTCTGCTGCTCAAAAGCGAAACCATCGGCGAGAATGCGCTACGCAATAATGAGTGGCATACATTTGCGCGTTTCCTGCCCAGCGCCGGAGAAAAAGTTGGCGGCTACCATTATTTGAAACTGGTCGTGCAGGGCGTGAACGGCAACGATGCAAACGTGTTCGATGTGCGGCTGAGTCAAAGTGAAAGTCAAAACAAAACGCCGGACGGCGCAAAAATCTTTACGTATGCGCCTACGATTCGTCTGCGCAAAGAAGATCCATTTGCGAGCGTGAAATTCTCTATTCCGGAAAATTTGCAAAAAATTATCGTTTATAATTTCGATCTCGCCGGCGCCGACGTTTCATTTGAAACGGCGCTACGCTCGAATTTGTTGATGACGTCCTCGGGGCAGGGTGAATGGGTTAAAAACCCCGTGACGTTGGAAAATTTAGAAAGCGGACGATTGTGCGCGATCAGCTTCGGACAAGGCGGCGAAACGCCGAATGATGCGACGTTCTATGTCACCGACGAAGCGGGCAAAGCGCTGCCCATCGCTCTCCCCATTTATCTTGGCAAACCGAATCGCCGTCCGGTGATTCAGAAAAAAATTCTCGCCTTGTCGGATTGTTACTCCATCGTATTTGACGCGAAAGGCTCGACCGACGCCGAGGGCGATTTGCTCGATTATTTTTGGGAATTTGGCGACGGCGAAAAAGCGCAGGGCAGCCGCGTCGTGCACCGTTACGCCAGTCAAACGCGTTACGACGCGCAGTTGATCGTCACCGACAATTCCGGCCAGGTCGGCAACAGCGCGTTTGAGCGCTTTCCGGTTGTTGTCAACAAACCGCCGCAAGCCATGGCGGGCGCCGATGTCGTTGCCGCGCTCGGCGATATTGTTCAATTCAACGGCTCGGCTTCCTCGGATCAAGATGGAACGTTGCAGCGCTACGTTTGGGATTTTGGCAACAATAAAAGCGCGGAGGGCGCAACAACGACGCATCTTTATGCGAGCCCCGGAACGTATCGCGTGACGCTACGCGTCGAAGATAATTCCGACAGCCCGTGCAATTTCAGCATCGACGATTTGAGAGTTTGGATCAACGCCGCGCCGCAAGCTGAGGCCGGGGCGAATGCTATAAATTCCGCTGGAAAAGAAATTCGTTTCGACGGCGGCGGCAGCGTGGACGGCGACGGCGAGATTGCTAATTACTCGTGGGATTTTGGCGACGGCGAAAAGGCAACGGGCAAGATCGTGAACCACGCTTACAAACAGCCCGGCAAATATACGGCGACATTGACCATTCGCGACAATGCGAATGTGCGCAACAGCGCCGCTTCCGATCAGCTCATGGTCGTCATCAATTATCCGCCGATTGCGCGCGCCGGCAACGATGCGTTGATCGCGAAAGATGAAGTGTTGAATTTCGACGGCGGCAGCTCGTCTGATCAAGACGGGCAAATCATCAACTATCGCTGGAATTTTGGCGACGGCGGCAGCGCCACGGGCGCGCGGGCTTCACACAGTTTTGCTGCGCCCGGCAAATATAAAGTTGCGCTCACCGTAAAAGACAATTCCGGCACCGACACCGATACGGTAAGCGACACCATGCTCGTCACCGTCAACGCGCAGCCAATAGCCAACGCCGGCGAGAATCAACTCGTCACCGCGAGTGAAGTTAAGTTTGAAGGAAACGCGTCAAAAGATGCGGACGGCAAAATTACGCGTTATCAATGGGATTTTGGCGACGGGACCGGGGGCGAGGGTGCGGCGCCAACACACGTTTACAGCAAAACCGGAACGTATAACGTCAAACTCACGGTAACAGACGACACAAATACCAAAAATAATAGATCTTCAACTGAAATCAAAGTCGTGGTGAATGAAAAACCGATTGCCGACGCCGGACCCGATGGCATTGCGGCGATCAATCAGGAAATCAATTTGAGCGCCGGCAAATCGCTCGATCCGGACGGGCAAGTTACGCGTTACGCATGGGATTTTGGCGACGGCCAGAGCGCCGAGGGCAAAACCGTGACGCATCGTTACAGCAAGCCCGGGGTTTATACCGCGAAATTGTCGGTGCAAGACAATACCGGCCAAGCGAATGCAATTGATTTCGACGAAGCGATCATCACCGTCAATGCGTCGCCAGTGGCGATGGCGGGCAGCGATATCGTTGCGGCCCCCAATCAAAGAATTTCATTGGACGCGAAAGGCTCGTATGATTTGGACGGCAAAATTGTTTCGTATCGTTGGGGTTTCAGCGACGGCAAAAATACCGCCGAAACGCCACAAACGAGCCGCACGTTTTCCGCGCCCGGCGTTTACAGCGCTATGCTGACAGTGAAAGACAACAGTGGCGCCGCGAACGCCACGGCGCGTGACACGATTTTCATTCGCATTAATAATGCGCCGATTGCCAAAGCCGGCAAAGATATTTTCACCTGTGAAAAGGCGCTGGTTTTTGATGCCTCGGCGTCGTCCGATCCCGACGGCAATCCGCTCTCCTATTATTGGAATTTTGGCGACGGCGCGCCGGCGGATTCGGGCGTTATAGTGATTCATCAATTTGCCAAAGGCGGAACCTATCCGATCATTCTTACGGTCGATGATGGCCTCAATTTGGCGAACTCGCGGCATTCCACGTCGATCACCGTCAAAATCAATCAGCCGCCAAGTGCGAACGCCGGCGAGAATCGCATTATTTGCGCCAACGAAGTCGTGATTTTCAACGCCGGCAATTCACGCGATCCCGAAGGCGGTTTGTTGAAATACAATTGGGATTTCGGCGACGGCACGAGCGCGGAGGGACTGAACCCGACCCAAATTTACAAAACCGCGGGAAGTTATGGCGTCAAGCTCACGGTCACGGATGATTCGGGATTGCTCTGCAACACGGCGACCGACATGAAAGTGATTCGCGTGGTGGAGTCGCCGGTTGCGGATGGCGGCCCGGATTTGACGGTATGCGCCAATACACAATTTCAATTCGACGGCACGAAATCGCGCGACTTCGACGGCGTGGTGAACAATTATTTTTGGGATTTCGGCGACGGCACGACAGGCGGCGGCGCGAAGCCCACAAAAGCTTACACGCGCGCAGGAACATATCGCGTCGTGCTCACGGTCACGGGCGATCAAGCCGGTGATTGCGATAATACGGATAACGACGAAGTGATTGTCACAGTACATGAAGCGCCGGTGGCGCAATTCACCAGTTTGGAGGCGGCGCCGGTTCGGCAAGCTGTTTCATTCGACGCTGCGACATCGACAAGCTCGGGCGCGAAAATCACCGCTTACGAGTGGGATTTTGGGGACGGCAAAACCGGCAGCGGAAAAATCGCCTCACACGCGTATGAGCGCGCCGGAAAATTCATTGCCGTTCTGACGATTAAAACCGAGGCGCAAACTTCCTGCAATTCGGCGACAGTGCAAAAAATCATTGCGGTTAATGCCGCGCCGATCGCAAACGCTGGCGCCGATCAGCTTGCCGGCGTGAATCAAACGGTGCTGCTCGACGGTTCGGCGTCGAAAGATGCGGACGGCTCGGTGACGACATTTCAATGGAATTTTGGCGACGGCCAAACCGCGAGCGGCAGCCAAGTTAGACATCAATTTCAAAAAAGCGGGCGCTTTCCGGTTGTGCTGAAAGTGACGGATGACACCAATCTCGCCAACAATTCGGCGAGTGACACGGCGTGGGTCACGGTGAATGTCGCGCCACGCGCCAGCATCACGGCAAAAACGCAGGCCTGTGCCGGCGAACAAGTTTCATTCAGCGGCACGAATTCATCCGATGCCGACGGCAAGATCGCCTCATATCGTTGGGATTTCGGCGACGGCAACTCCGCCGAAGGCGCGCAAGCCACGCATGCTTACAGCAAGCCCGGACTTTATCACGTCACGCTCACGGTTGATGACGGCACGGCGACTTCGAATAGCAAAACCGATTTCACCGCCAAGCTGCTCGTCAATCAGTCGCCGCTGGCGCGCGCTGGTGAAGATCAAATCGTTTGCCCCGGCGCCGAGGTGACGTTGGATGCGTCGGCTTCGCTTGATTACGACGGCCAGATCAAAATCTACAAATGGAATTTGGGCGACGGCGCCGAGAAAGAAGGGAAAATCATCAAACAGGTTTATCAAAAATCAGGAACGTACAAAGTGCGGTTGACGGTTTTTGATGAGACCAAAACAAATTGCGCGGCACAGGCGGACACCGTTGTTGTCACCGTGAACTCGACTCCGGTTGCCAATGCGGGCGCGGATCGCGAAGCCTTTGTCGGCGGCGCGCACGATGCGGTTTTATTTGATGGAACGAAATCATCCGATCCCGACGGCGATCCGCTGACGTATTCGTGGGATTTTGGCGACGGCGCGACTGAGCCCGGCGCGAAGGTGTTTCATACTTTTGTGAAACCCGGAAAATATGTCGTACGTTTGAAAGTCAATGATAGTAAAGGAACGGTTTGCAGCGCGGCGACGGATGAGGTGATGTTGGAGGTGAAAGAGCGGGCGGGAAATGTAATCATCAAGAAGAACTAACAAAGTTGACTTTTTAGCGGCGCTTTCGTATACTGTATTCGGCGCTTTTAACTCTTAATCGTTTTGCTGACAAGGATGCTTTATGGTTGCCAATTTTACCTCAGTCGTTCTTGAAGACGGCTCTCTGCCGATCATGCCGTCGGTGCACAAACGGCTCGGCCTCAATCCCGGTGATCAAGTGCGCATCAGCATCAAGGTGCTCGCACAACCTAATAAACTGCGAAGCTCTAAGGCGCGGTATGCTGAATTGCTCGTAGAAAAAGATCTGCGCGTTCTAACGCCCAAAGAGCAAGCCGAGTTGATTGCATTTGCCAATGCGGAGTTTGATGCAGCAATTGTTCATGCCAAAAAACTCGTGCAAAAAAATAATCCGGAGTTGTTTGACGAGCACGGGCGATTAAAAAAACGCCAAGCTTTGGCGTCTCTACGCGCTGCAAAACGAAATAAAAGAATGGGCACAGCACAAGAACGAAAGCGGCAATAGTCCACCTCATTAGTAATGAGCTTGTATTACATTGTTGCCGCACGAGCCGGACGTCGTTGTGAATACTGCCATGCGCCTGAAGTTTTATTCAATCATCGTTTTCCGGTTGATCACATCATCCCGCGCGTTTTTGGCGGAAGCGACGAGCTGGATAATCTCGCCCTTGCCTGTCAGGCATGCAATAGCCACAAATACCAAAAGCAAACGGCGATGGATACCATCCGCCAAAAATCTTTTCGGCTTTTTAATCCCCGTCGAGATAAATGGGAGAAACACTTTCGTTGGAATAGCACAAGAACGCGAATTAGCGGACGCACCGCAATTGGCCGTACGACGATCACGGCATTGCGATTAAACGATCCCCGTCAAATCGAGGCCAGAGTTTTATGGCAAACCCTGGGGAAGTTCACAGCGTAATTTGCCGTTGACTATAATACTATCAAGAGGCTATTACTGATGAACAAGGAACAACTTACGGCGCGACCATGGATGAGGTTATGGTGGACGTAAAAGAGCTGGTGGGAAATGTGATGCTGAAAAAGAATTAGAAGGCGTTATCATGATCGGCAATACGGTTTCGCATTACAAAATTCTCGAGCAGCTTGGCCAGGGCGGCATGGGCGTCGTTTACAAGGCCTACGACACCAAGCTCAAACGCGAAGTCGCCATTAAATTTCTGTCGCCGGAAATTTCGCTGCACGAAGATGATCGCGAGCGTTTCATGATCGAAGCGCAAGCGGCCGCGGCGCTGAATCATCCGAACATTGCCACCATTTACGCGATTGAAGAGATCACCGATGAGCTTTTCATTGTGATGGAGTATATCGATGGACCGAATTTGGAAAAACTGCTGGATGATTGCAGCGGCTCTCCCCTGCCCATCGAGCGAATAAGCTATTACACCGTTCAAATTGCCGCGGGCTTGCAAGCGGCGCATGAAAAAGGCATCGTGCATCGCGACGTCAAACCTGCTAACATCATGCTCACAGCGAAGGACCAGGTGAAAATCACCGATTTTGGCTTGGCGAAGATGGCGCAAGCGGGTCTTGCCATGAAAACCGGCCTCGCCGCCGGCACTGCCGCCTACATGTCGCCGGAACAAGTGCGCGGCGAGGAAGTTGATGCGCGGGCGGACATCTGGGCGCTCGG
>Ga0187893_10015927_pt1 | contig 10008 bp, 10 predicted proteins | sample MA1701074metaG_FD_139574 | JGI IMG/M metagenome (GOLD analysis project Ga0187893, IMG submission 139574) | White microbial mat communities from a basaltic lava cave in the Kipuka Kanohina Cave System on the Island of Hawaii, USA - MA170107-4 metaG ... | reverse complement strand
TGGCGGAGATCGTGCTCAACCTCGAGAGCCGCGAGCCGCGCGAGGTCTATTCCGGGAGAGTGACCGGACTCATGCCGACCGCGCGCGATATCAAAGACGCCGCGTGGCCCACCCTGCGCGGCACCGCCGTGGGCGCCTGCTTCGGCATCCTGCCGGGCACTGGACCCGCCCTTTCATCGTTCGCGACCTACATGCTGGAAAAGAAGATCGCGCGCGACCCGTCGCGCTTCGGGCGCGGCGCAATCGAGGGGGTGGCCGCGCCGGAAGCGGCCAACAACGCGTCCGCGCAGACGGCGTTCATCCCCATGCTGACGCTGGGCATCCCGGCCACCGCGACGATGGCGCTGATGCTGGCGGCGTTGACGCTCCAGGGCATCGCGACCGGCCCGCAGGTGATGCTCGAGAAGCCCGATCTTTTTTGGGGCCTTATCGCCAGCATGTGGATCGGCAACTGCCTGCTCGTCGTGCTGAACCTGCCGCTGGTGGGACTGTGGGTGAAGCTCCTGACCGTGCCCTACCGGTGGCTCTTCCCCTCCATCATCCTTTTCTGCAGCATCGGCAACTACAGCGTCAACAACAATCCCTTCGACGTCTACCTGGTCGCGCTGATCGGGGTGCTCGGCTACGTTCTGGTCAAGCTCGAGTGCGAGCCGGCGCCGCTGCTGCTGGGCTACGTGCTGGGGCCGCTGCTCGAGGAGAACCTGCGCCGGGCGATGTTGATCGCGCGCGGCGATCCGACGGTATTCTTCACCCGCCCGATCAGCGCCGTGTTCATGATCGCGACGGTGCTCATCTTCGTCATCATGGTATTGCCGGCGGCGCGCGCGATGCGCCGCAGGACCTGACAGAAAGGAGTCGCTCCCATGCAGAAGTTCTCCATTGCGCGCCCGCTCGCGCTCGTGCTGCTGCTCGGCGCGGCGCAACCCGCGCTCGCCCAGGCCCCTGCGGCGGGCTCGGGACCGGCCTATCCCTCAAAGCCGGTGCGCTTCATCATCGGCTTCCCGCCCGGCGGCACCAACGACATCGTCGGGCGCATCGTCGCGCCCAAGCTGTCCGAGTTCCTCGGCCAGCAGGTGGTGGTGGAGAACCGCGGCGGGGCCAACACCGCGATCGCCTCGGAAATGTTCGTGCGCATGCCCCCGGACGGCTACACCATCATGATGAACGCGCCGGGCCACGCGACGAACCCCTCGCTGCTCAAGCTCAACTTCGATTCGATCGGCGATTTCGCATTCGTCACGCTGCTGGCGGAATCCCAGAACCTGCTGGTGGTGCACCCCTCGCTGCCGGTGCGCTCGGTGAAGGAACTGATCGCGCTCTCGAAGAAGCGCCCCGGCGACATCAACTACGGCTCCTCGGGGGTCGGCACCACCGTGCATCTTTCCGCGGAGCTGTTCCAGTACATGACCGGCATCAAGTGGGTGCACATCCCCTACAAGGGCGGCGGGCCGGGCCTGGTCGCGCTGCTCTCGGGCGAGGTCTCGCTCTATTTCGGCAACGTGCCCACGGTGATCCGGCAGGCGCGCGAGGGGAAGCTGCGCGCGATCGCGGCCACCGGCGCGAAGCGCACGCCCGCCGCGCCCGACATCCCGACGGTGGCGGAGGCCGGGGTGCCGGGCTACGAAGTGAGCACGTTCTACGGCATGTCGGCCCCGGCGAAGACCCCGCGCGCCGTCATCGACCGGCTGCACGGCGATACGGTGCGCGCGCTCAACGCGCCGGAGGTGCGCGAGCGCCTGCAGGGCCTCGGCGCCGATCCCGTCGGCAACACGCCCGAGCAGTACACGGCGTTCATGAAGAACGAGATCGCGAAGTGGGCCAAGGTCATCAAGGCCGCGGGCATCAAGGGCGAGTGACAAGTTAATCCCTTCCCCTCTGGGGGAGGGCTGGGGTGGGGGTGGTTTTGACGTGTCCGGCAGAGAAGTCTTGAAGCAGCTGGAGGAGAAGTCCGCCGAAGCCCTCGCGATGGGCGGCGTGGACAAGCTTGCCGAGCGCAAGCGGCAAGGGGTGCTGAACGCCCGCGAGCGCATCGATTACCTCGTCGACCCGGGCAGCTTCGCGGAATCGGGGCGCCACGCGCGCTCGATCCGCTTCGAGGTGCGGCACAAGACGCCCGCCGACGGCAAGGTGGCGGGCTACGCGCGCATCGACGGGCGGGAGGTCGCGATCGTCTCCAACGACTTCACCGTGCTCGGGGCATCCTCCAGCGTTGTCAACATGAAGAAGATCCGCCACGTGAAGCACGCCGCGTGCCGCTACGGCATGCCGCTCGTCTTCCTGGGCGAGTCTTCCGGCGCGCGCATGCCCGATCGCATGGGAGCCTCCGGGCGCGCGATCCTGGCGCAGGACCCGACCGAGTACCAGCGCCTGCGCGAGTCGCCGTGGGTGTCGGCGCTTCTGGGCCAGTGCTATGGCTCCTCGACCTGGTACGCAGCGATGTCGGACTTCGTCGTGATTCGCAAGGGCTCGGTGATGGCGATCGCGAGCCCGGGCGTCACCTCGATCGCGATCGGAAAACCTATCGAGCCCGAAGCGCTGGGCGGCTGGAAGCTTCTCACCGGCGTCTCGGGCCTCGCCGACCTGGCGGTGGATACCGATGAGCAGTCGCTCGATGCCGTAAAGACGTTTCTCTCCTACCTGCCGGCGCACAGCATGGAGCTCCCGCCCGAGCGGCCGGTGCCGGCCGGATCCAATGATGCGTGCCGCAAGATATTGAACATAGTGCCGGAAGCCCGCAACAAGGTCTACGACGTGCGCAAGGTCATCGCGGCGGTTGCGGACAGGGACTCGAGCTTCGAGCTGAAGGAGCGCTTCGGCCGGTCGGTCGCCACGGTGCTCGCGCGCCTCGACGGGAAGACCGCCGGCTTCATCGCCAACAACCCGATGTTCAAGGGCGGCGCGCTCGACGCCGACGCCTGCCAGAAGGCGACGAGCTTCATGGTGCTGTGCGACTCCTTCAACGTTCCCATCGTGTTCCTGGTGGATGTCCCGGGCTTTCTCATCGGGGTGGAAGGGGAGATCCGCGGCATGCCGGGCAAGGTCATCAACTGGATGAACGCGCTGTCGCTCGTGACGGTGCCGCGCGTGACGGTCATCCTGCGAAAGAGCTACGGCCAGGCCTACATCAACATGGGAGGCGGCCGCAACACCGACGAGCTCGCGTGCTGGCCCTCGGCCGATCTCGGATTCATGGATACGCGCGCCTCGGTGAACGTGCTCTACGGGGTGAAGGAGGAGGACGACCCGGCGCGCTTCAGGCAGCTCGCGGCCGAGGTCGAGCGCGATACCACGCCCTGGGAGCTCGCGCGCCTCTACGAAGCGCAGCACGTCATCGATCCGCGCGACACGCGCGATTTCCTGATCCGCATGCTGCAGGTGCACCGCAAGCGGCTGAAGAGCGGCGTCGGCGAGCACCGGCTTGCGAACTGGCCGACAAGCTACTGAAGGCGTGACTGATACCGCGTGACTGGTGAAGCGCGACTGATGAAGCGAGATTGATGGTGCGTGACTACCGACCAATCAAAAACGACTACTATCGGGCTTTGCGCAGAAGTTTCGCGATCTCGTCTTCGCCGAGCTCATGACGGAGCGTGTCGAGTAGCATGTCGCTGCGGACGCCGAAATCCACATGATATTGCTGTTCGATCGTTTCCACTTTCGTGTCTCCCCGTTTTCGACGAAGTTCTCCGCCAGCGTTCCTGGCGCGATTGCCATTCATGGTCGGATCATCGTGTTCCACTGGAGGTGCTTTTCTATGAGCCATAACTTCTCACCTCGCTTTCATTGCGATCTGCATGAGTGATGTGATGCGCGGGCTGCAATAAAAGTTCCAACCCGAGGGAAACTCAGACTTCGACCCACAGCCTTACGATAGGGTAAATAGGGGCAACGCTTGAATTCCGTAGCGGTGGGAGTGCGCGAATCAGAATCGGTTGGTGCGTCGGTTGGCGCGTACAATAAGAAACGGTACGGGCCCTGTATTGGAGGCAGAGCACGGGTGCGTGGAGTGCAGCTCAAGCGGGTGTTGGACGTCCGCAAAATCGGTTGCTGTGCTCCACGCACCCCTCGTACCGCATAAAGGACCGCCGATCCTGCCAGCGGCATTCACGCATCGGAGGCTTCGCTGATGCCGCCCCCTGTTTTAAAAAGTCTTTCTACAGCTTGCTGCCCAGCAAGAGTGAGTTTATACTTTTTTCTGGCCTGCTGAGTAGCTCCAGCCTTTCGCGTTTGGATCACCAGTTGAGGTTTCCGGCTAATCAAGGTACCAAATGCCTGTGTAATATTCGAAACCCCGTGTCCAAGATGCTTGAGAGCGGTATTGATAGACTGTGAATCAAAGTCTTGTTCTCCTTGGACAATTTGGAACCAATACGCTGCCACCAGCGCTTTTTCAGCGTCGCCGGAATTTTCCCCAAGTTGGGTGGCCCCATAAAGGTCCGCGATCGACGCGAACGATGAGACAGAGCGTTCGGTAGCGACGGCAGGCGCCCCTGGAAGTCCAGTGAGAGTAGCGGGAGGCATCCAAGACCGCTCGTTCATGACTGCGGTAGCTTGAAAAGCACCAGCTGCCCAATTAAGAACTCGCCCGCGAGCTTCCGGGGCTAAATCTTTAAGCGCGGCAGCAACAGCTCGCATCGCCTCGATCTCTTGTAACGGGTCTTTTTCTGCTTCACTCATGACGGTCTCCGCGTAACGGCGGTTAGGACATGATACTGATTTGATATACTTTGTCAATACAAAAAAGTTCTAGTATAATACTACTGTTAATCAACAAGATATAGCGTAAGTTTGAGAGTGAAATCGATGAGAGGAAGTTCAAGACACCATGTCGAGACGTTAGTGCACGCTGATTACGCTAAGACTTCACGTAAGTGTCAGGGATTAACCGGTGTGGGACGTGGCAAAGCGACGCCCATCTCGCGGGCGGTCCCGCGTAAGAGGTCGGGACGGTTGAAAATGAGGCCGTACTCGCGGCACTTGGACATGCGGCCCGGCGTCAGCTATTTAGATTGATCTCACCGCTAGCAGGCCTGCCCATGCCCTGTAAGCAGCCTCCCTAGGCCTCAGTTTCGCATACTGCCAATGACTAACTAATAGACTCGATGAGCAATACGAACGGCATTTTGTGGACGAGCAACGCGGATGTCATTAGCGCATGACAGTGGAGTGAACTTGGGTGTCTAATTGACCATTGCTGGAGAACAGGTCTGTACACGATAAGCTGTCTTGAAACGTTTTATCACCGTAAGAATCCTCAGCAGGCGAATCGCGAGCCAGCACGTGACAATCGAGAAACATTTTGATGTTCCTTTAGTTGCCGCTATGGCGCTAAGGGAGAAACAAATTCAGCAGAACTACCGGCCTATTATTGCCGTGCATAAGTGGTTCGCACGGCGTCCGGGCACGCTGTTTCGTGGGTTGCTTTTGTCCGAGTTCGGTGATGGTCCGCTCAGGGATCTTTTTTTTCAGCCTAACAACTTCTCCGGCCGCGTTGTGGCCGACCCCTTCATGGGGGGCGGCACGCCACTGATCGAGGCAAATCGAGTCGGCTGCAACATAGTCGGCTTCGATATCAACCCCATGGCGACATGGATTGTCCGCGAGGAAATCGCACATTTAGACCTCGATGCCTATCGCGAAACCGCCGGCCGCCTGTTCGCGACACTGCAAGAAAATCTTGGTACTTTTTACCAGACTGACTGCCCTCTTTACGGCGATAAGAGCGTCCCGGTGAAATATTTCCTCTGGGTAAAAGTGATCCAGTGCGAAAAATGCGGCCATGATGTGGATTTGTTTCCCGGGTATCTGCTTGCTGATGACACGAGGCACCCGAAGAATGTTCTTATCTGTCCTGATTGCGGTGATCTCAACGAGGTAGCCAATCTCGGCAACCCTGGCAAATGCCGTCACTGCACTGCAAAATTGGTCGAATCGGGACCCGCAAAACGCAATCGTTGTGTCTGTCGACGCTGCGGCTGCGCCAATAGATATCCGCAGCCGGAAACCGGTCCTCCACGGCATCGCATGTTTGCAATTGAATATCACAATCCACATCGAAAACTCGCGCACGCCGGCCGGTTCTTCAAGAAGCCAGATGCGAAGGACATAGAGTTCGTAGCGGCTGCGATTCGTCGCTGGCACGGATTGGAGCCGAGCTTTGTTCCAGAGCAAAGAATCCCGGCTGGTGATGAAACGGACCGGCTACTTCGGTGGGGCTATTCTCGCTACCGCGACCTTTTTAATGAACGCCAACTAGGCGGGTTGGAATTGAGTTGCAAGTTTATTCACGCAGTGGCGGATAAGCGTGTGCGTCACGCGCTGGCGACCAACCTTTCCGATCTACTGCGCTATCAAAACATGCTATGTCGCTATGACACCATGGCGCTTAAGTCTCTTGATATTTTCTCGGTGCATGGTTTTCCCGTCGGTTTGGTGCAGTGTGAGTCAAACTTCTTGGGGATTGCCAACGGTCCAGGTGCCAGCATCGGCTCGGGCGGTTGGAGAAATATCGTCGAGAAGTACGCTAAGGCGAAGCGCTACTGTGATGCGCCTTTTGAAACGCGACACGAGAGCGGGCGAAAGATCGTGGTTCCAATAGAGGGTGAGTGGATCGGCGAGCGATGGGATGGGGCGCCGAAACGTGAAGTAATCATTCGCTGTGCAAACTCGGTCAACGTGCAACTCGAACCACATAGTCTTGATGCGGTGCTCACGGACCCGCCCTACTTCGGGAACGTTCAATACGCCGAACTTATGGACTTTTGCTACGTTTGGCTTCGGCGATTAGTTGGTTCGGATGCAGAGGGCTTTGCCCGTGAGTCAAGCCATTCTCCGGAGGAGTTAACTGGAAATGAAACCCAGGCGCGTGGCCTTCAGCACTTTACTGAAGGATTGGCAGCCGTGTATCGCACAATGGCTCGTGCTCTTAAGCCAAGCGCCCCTCTTGCTTTTACATTTCACCATAATCGAATTGAGGCCTATCACGCTGTGGGCGTGGCGATCCTAGACGCCGGGCTTGTGTGTTCCGCGACGATTCCATGCCCGGCCGAGATGGGTGGTTCGATCCACATTCATGGTACCGGCTCTTCTATCGTTGATACGGTGTTTGTATGCCGCAACCATGGATCCGTGCGTCGCAGCCAGCTTTTTGAGACACTCGACGAGCTTCGCGATTTGGTCGCAACTGACCTAGACCAGCTTCGGGGAGCCGGCATGAAGCCCACTATTGGCGACACCCGCTGCATTGTTTTCGGTCACCTCACGCGAATGGGGATATGGCGACTGCGAACGGCTTGGGATGCTAGCCTGGCCACGCAGGAGCGACTAGCACGCTTCGCTGCCGCGATTGCAGAATTCGGTGATCCAATGGCTGCAATTGAAGCTATTGGCCGCGAAAGGCAGTTACCTGCCAGGCACGTAGCAGAGCCCACGTCGAATTACGAACAAGAATATCGAGATGCCGTTTCCTTTTGAGGTTCCGTTCGCTCGGATCCAGGCAAATCTCGATTCATATGTCGATGAGGTATTTGGCGCGCTGCGGTCCGAGTTTCTGACCATGCCGAAGGGTGAGGGCTTCGTTGAGTACCCTGAGTTTGAGCGGGGCTATGAAGCACTGAAACGTGTCACCAGCGGTTTCCGCGACCTGTCTGCCGAGCGGGTCATTGAGACCATTTACGCCGTTCCCATAGCGCTGGTCGTGCTTCGGACCATTCTCGGATTTACACCGCCGGAATGGGCTTACGTCACAACCGAGCGCACCGACGTTGAAGTCCCACAGGGCGCTGCGCGCACGCTCGACCGGACCGTGAGATTGAAGCCGCTGATACCTTTTCGGACTAGTGGCGGAATCACCGAACGTCGTATACGTGCGCTTGTAACAACGGCATGCGAATTGCTGAAAGAAGGTGCTTCGCAGGGGCCAGGCATATTGCATCGCTTAGATAAGGCGGATACCAAAAGCGGCCTTGCGAGCCTCCAACCGCTCGCCAATCTGGGTTTGCCCTACCCGATGGTTCTGTACGAGCGGTTCCTTGGCCGACCCTTCGCCGGTCACCGTGACAGTGTCTCTGAGCTGGTTGGGGATGTGTTGGAGGCTGCCATTGAGACCGTGCTGTCCAATGCAGGTATAAGCTACCGTAAAACTAAGCGCGCGGCGCGCGTCGCTGGTTTTGATCAAGCCCCAGACTTCATCGTACCCAATGAGTTCAATCCACAGATTGTCATCGAAGCGAAACTCACGGAAGACGATGGCACAGCACGAGATAAGGTAACCCGTGTTCAGCATCTTGGAACGCTCAGCATGAGTGGCCGGAAACCTCACGAATCCCCACGGTTTCAGGTGATCGCGTGTATAGCGGGCCGAGGCTTCAAAGTCCGCAGAGAGGACATGAAGAAATTGCTGTTGTCTACACGCGGAAAAGTTTTCACCCTTGCAAATATTGATCGATTAGTCGAATGCACTCGATTGAGCAAATTCAAGTCTCGGTAAGTGGCGCCCCAGCCAGTAGCTGTGGGTGGGGGTGGAAATCTCTGCCTTCTTCGCGTTCCTGCACCATCTCGCGGCGTTCGCGGGCGTGTCGGCGCTCACCGGCGAGCGGCTTCTGATGAGAAGTACGCTGACGGTCGAAAGCGCCTGCAGGATCGTCCGCTTCGATTCTGCATAAAGGCTCTCCGCGGTTGTGCCCGTGGTAGTCGGGTTGCTGCGGGTCTTCTACTTCGAGAAGGGCGCGGATTACTACTTTCACTCGGCACCCTTCCTCGCGAAGCTCGCGCTGTTCGCGATCATGGGGCTCATGTCGGTCTACTCCGCGCGCGAGTTTCTGTCGTGGCGGAAGGCCCTTAGGGCGGGGCAGCTACCCGTCGTGGAGGCGGAGAAGCTGCGCGCCGTCCGCTCGGTCATACATTTGGAGCTCGCGGCCGTCGCGCTGATCCCGCCGCTCGCCGCGCTCGCGGCGCGCGGGATCGGCCATATCGGCTGATTCAGGCGCGGGCCCCGGAAGTCTTCACGCGCCTGGCAACGCGACGAGCTTCCGGAAATGCGCGTCCATCCGCGCGGGGTCGGCCTCGAGGCCGGTGAAGAGCTTGAATGCGCCCACCGCCTGGCCGACGTTCATGTGCCCGCCATCGGCGATCGCGCAGCCGGTGCGTTGCGCCGCCTTCAATAGCGGCGTCTGCAGCGGCACGTAGACGACTTCGGACACCCACATCGAGGGTTGCAGCAGCCGCTCGGGCACCGGCAGGCCCGGATGGCCCGCCATGCCGACCGGCGTCGCCTGGATGATGCCGGACGCGCCCCGCAGCGCCCACTCCGCGTCCGGGGCCGCGGCTGCCCGGCGGCCGGGGAAGTGCAGGTTCATGCGCTGCGCGAGCGCGGCGGCGCGGGCGCGGTCCAGGTCCACGATGAGGAGCTCGCGTGCGCCGAGGCGCAGCACGGCGTCGGCGCAGGCCGAACCTGCGCCCCCGGCTCCGAGCAGCGCCACGCGCAGCAGATCCGCCGCGGGAAGCGCGCGCCGGAAGCCCCAGCTCCAGCCCGAGCCGTCGGTGTTGTAGCCGACGAGGCGGTCGCCTTCGCGCACCACGGTGTTGACCGCGCCGATCGCCCTCGCCTCCTCGGACAGGTCGTCAAGCAGCGGAATCACCGACTGCTTGCAGGGGTAGGTGACGTTCAGCCCGGCGAAGCCCATGACGCGCGCCGCCGTGATGAGGGCCGGCAGCACCTCGTCTGCCGAGCCTGCCGCGTCGAGGTCGATCAGCTGGTAGTGGAGCCGCAGCCCGTGATTGCGGGCTTCCTCCTCCTGCAGCGCGGGCGCGAGCGAGCCCTGGGTGCCCGCGCCGCTGAGACCGGCGAGGATCTTTTTCATCCGCCGGCCTGCGGGCGCGCGTCGAGGCGCCGCACCATCGCCGCGACCGCCGTCCGGTAGCCGTCGGGCCCCAGGCCCATGATCACCGCGGCCGCGACCTTCGAGACGAGCGATTTGTGATAGATCGGCTCGCGGCGATGCACGTTGG
>Ga0187893_10015926_pt1 | contig 10008 bp, 9 predicted proteins | sample MA1701074metaG_FD_139574 | JGI IMG/M metagenome (GOLD analysis project Ga0187893, IMG submission 139574) | White microbial mat communities from a basaltic lava cave in the Kipuka Kanohina Cave System on the Island of Hawaii, USA - MA170107-4 metaG ... | reverse complement strand
GTCCTCGGAAATCTGAAACAGCTCATCCCGCGGGTATGTCTCGAGTATCGCGAGGAGGTCTTTGCCACTGTGGCTCGCGGGCGGAAAACCGGCACGGCGGATCACCGCCGCGACCTTGTGCCGGAGCAGGGGAATCTCGCGAGGGCTCGTGTTGTACGCGACAGAGGTGTAGAGGCCGAGGAACCGTCGCTCGCCGATCACGGCGCCCGATGCGTTGAATCGTTTCACGCCCACGTAGTCGAGATACGTTGCCCGGTGGACCGTCGCGCGGGAGTTGGCCTTGGTCAGGTTGAGGATGTGACGCTCCCGAGCCTTCTTGCGCACCTCGGGGGGAAGCGTGGCAAAACTGTGGGAGATGGGCCTCGACCGTTCTTCCCGCAAGATACCAAGACCGGAGCCGGGCCGCGCCCGCAGCGTCTCCTCGCCGCCTTCGGTGACCAGGTCGTACTCCCGGTAACCCAGGAACGTAAAGTGATCGTCGGCGATCCACCGGAGAAGCGCCTTGGCTTCGGAGACCTCCTCCGGGTCCACTGGCTGTGGATTTGCCTCGAGATCGGAGACGATTTCAAGAGCCTTGGTTCGCATCGCCTTCCAGTCCTCGACGGCCGCCCGTACATCGCCGAGAACTCGTTGAACATCCCCGCGAAGCTGCTCGAGGCGCCCCGTCTCGCTCTGGCGGTCGATCTCGAAATGCATAAACGACTCAGGAATCGCGTGTGCGACCGGGACGTCGAGCGCCAGCACCTCGGTGAGCAGTCCCTGTCCATCACGGCGGACTTTCATGATCGGGTGCACGACGAGATGAATTCCAAGCCCGTGGCGGTTGAGCTCCATGCTGACGGAGTCGACAAGGAACGGCATGTCGTCGGTGACAATTTCTACGATGGAGTGGGGCGACTGCCAGCCGTGTTCTTCAAGCTCAGGATTGTAAACGCGGACCGTGGCCCTCCCACGGAACCTTTGCCGGGCCACCGTCCAGTGGGCCATGGCGGCCCCGTACAGATCCAGGACGGTGCGGCCGCAGACGTCGTCGGAGGCAACGTCATCGTAGTACTGACGAACGAACGACGCGAAGTGGACGGACCGGTCGCCCGGGACTTTGCCGCGAGCATACGCCACGACCTGTTCGATGAGACCGGCCTTCTCAACATGCCGTGTCGTTGCCATAGGCCCTTTACGCCTCACCGCCACATTCGCTAAACGGCGGCTCCCCGCGGGGCGTGAGGCCTCGGCGGAGCCTGCGGCCTCGCGGGCTCGCCGAGACCCCGCGGCTCGCGCGTCCGCAGTGAGTTGAAAAGCGCTCGACCGGCGAGCGCGACATCGCGAACCGCGGCGTCGAAGGCTTCCGCGTTCGCCTGCGACGGGGCATGAAACCCACTGATCTTCCGAACGAACTGAAGCGCGGCGTCGTGCAATTCTTGATTGGTCGGGACCGCGCCGGATCTTCGCAGTTTCTTAATGTTTCGGCACATCGTAACTCCTCGGTCCCTCTCGGGCCCGCAAGGGGCTCCCGGTCGTTTCGTGGTGCGAGGTTAGACGAACGTATCCGCCGTAATAATACCCCAATGGGTTGCAAAGGAGGTGCTGCCGTGACCGCTCGTGAGCGCATCAGGCTAACGTCGCTGGTCGCCTGTGCCGGCTGAGCGTCGAAGCTCTCGCCGGGCGACCTGGCGCACGTGCTGCGCCGCCTTCCTAAACCCAGCGACCCGAACCTGCTCCTCGGGATCGGAACCGACGACGACGCGGCCGTCTACCGGTTGAGCGATGATGTGGCGCTCGTCCTGACGGTGGACGTGTTCACGCCGATCGTGGACGATCCGTACACGTTCGGGCAGATCGCAGCCGCCAACGCCCTCTCCGATGTTTACGCGAAGGGCGGCAGGCCCCTCCTTGCCCTCAACATCGCGGGGTTTCCTCGACGGCTGTCACTCGATATCCTGGCCGAGATTCTCCAGGGGGGAGCCGAAAAGGCGGCGGAAGCGGGGGTCATGATCGTCGGCGGCCACAGCATTGATGATCCCGAGCCGAAGTACGGGCTGGCCGTGACGGGCCTGGTCCACCCGGACAGGTTCGTTTCCAATGCCGGCGCCCGGCCCGGCGATATCCTCTATCTGACGAAGCCGCTCGGCATCGGGGTCATCACCACCGGTATCAAGCAGGAGAAAACGCCGCCACCGGTGGCTGCTGAAGCGGTGCGCGTCATGGGGATGCTCAACCGCGGGGCAGCCGAGGCGATGCAGGAGACTGGTGTACACGCGAGCACGGACATCACCGGCTACGGTCTGTTGGGACATCTCCACGAAATGGTGACCGCAAGCGGCGGCGGGGCGCGGATTTCGGCTGCCGCCGTACCCGTGCTGCACGGCGCTCGAGAACTGGCGGCCCAGGGCGCGATCGCCGGGGGCACGGCGCGGAACCTCGAATGGCTTGCCGATAAGGTCCGCTGGGCGCCCGAGATCGATGAGATCACACGGCTACTGCTGGCCGATGCGCAGACCTCGGGCGGGCTGTTGATCGCCGTGGCGCCGTCTCGGGCGGAGATGCTCGAGCGCGCGCTCCGCTTCCGAGGTGTCGAGACGGTGGCCAGAATTGGTGATGTCAACCCTCGAGGCGACCGACCCATCGAGCTTCTTCCTTAGACGCTAGACGCTGCGCGCCCAGGTCCCGTCAGGCTCGCCGCCCACCGGGTTGCTGTGACCTGGCCGCCGGGTTCCCTGCAGGAGCGGGGCGCGCGTGAAGTGAAGACGCGCACGCATGCGTATCGGCGTGGGCCTTCCCGGCGGCGTTCCGGGCGCGCGCGGCTCGCTTCTCATCGACTGGGCGGCGAGGGCCGATGCGGGGCCATTTGCGAGCCTGGGAGCGCTTGACCGGCTGGTCTACGATTCCTACGATCCCTTGACCGCGCTCGCCGCAGCCGCCGCCGTGACGAAGCGGGTCACCCTCGTCAGCATGGTCATCACGGCCCCGATGCGCAACACGGCCCTGCTGGCCAAAGCCGCCGCCTCGATCGACGCTCTCTCAGGCGGCCGTCTTGTGTTGGGTCTGGCAATCGGCGCGCGTCATGAGGATTATGACGTCGCCGGGGTCGACCACCGTACGCGGGGTCGACGCTTCGCCGAGCAGCTCGTTGAGCTCCGGGCACTCTGGGAGGACGAGCGGCTCGGCCCGCGACCTGCGCGGGTCGGTGGGCCGCTGCTGCTTGTCGGCGGGCTGAACGACGAGGCGTTCGCCCGCGCGGCCCGGTATGCCGATGGGTACGTACACGCGGGCGGACCTCCCAGGGCATTTGCCCGGGCCGTCGAGAAGGCTCGCGCCGCGTGGATCGACGCGGGCCGGCCGGGGCGGCCGAAACTGTGGGGACAAGGCTATTTCGCGTTGGGGAACGGCGCGGCCGAGTCCGGGGCCGCCTACCTCCGAGACTACTACGCGTTTACAGGCCCGTTTGCCGAACGCATCGCCGAGGAGCTGCTCACCACGCCCCAGGCCGTTGCGCAATTCGTCAGGGGTTATCAGGACGCCGGCTGCGACGACTTAGTCCTTCTGCCCACCGTGCCCGACCTCGCCCAAGTCGACCGCCTGGCCGATATCATCGGCTAATCGCGCAGCGGGCGGACGCTAGCGACGGGGCACGGGCGTGAAGGCCATCATCATCGGTGGGGGACCGGCCGGCCTGTACTGCGGCCTGTTGTTGAAGAAGGCCGATCCCACCCGAGAGATCTCCATCCTCGAGCGTAACCCGCCGGATGCCACCTACGGATGGGGTGTCGTGTTCTCGGAACGCACGCTGAGCGGCTTTCAAGAGGCCGACTACCAAACGTATAAGCAGATCACCGACCGCTTCGTCCTGTGGGACGCTATCGATGTGCACTACCGGGGCGAGATCGTGCGGTGTGGCGGACAGGCCTTCGCGGGTGTCGCGCGCAAGGCTCTCCTCAACATCCTGCAGCGGCGTTGTGACGAGCTTGGCGTCGCGCTGCGGTTTGGGGTCGACGTCTCGGATCCGGCTGCCTTCGCGGACGCGGACATCATCATCGCCGCGGATGGGGTGAACAGCACCGTTCGACAAAGCCACGCTCGGGCGTTCAAGCCTCAGCTGGAGCCCGGCGAAGCCAGGTACATCTGGTACGGCACAAACAAAACGCTCGACGCGGTTACCTTCATTATCCGCGCGAACGAGCACGGACTGTTTCAGGTGCACGCGTATCCCTTCGACGGTTTCACGAGCACCTTCATTGTGGAATGCGGAGACGCAACATGGCGCCGCGCGGGTCTCGACCAGGCGGACGAAGCCGCGAGCATCGCCTACTGTGAGGACTTGTTCAGCGGTGAGCTCGGGGGGGCGTCGTTGCTGTCCAACAACTCCCGGTGGATCAACTTCATCACGGTCAGAAACGCCCGCTGGTCGCACCGCAACGTCGTGCTGTTGGGTGATGCGGCGCACACCGCGCACTTCTCGATCGGGTCGGGGACCAAGCTCGCGATGGAGGACGCCATCGCGCTCGCCGAGGCGTTTCAGCGCCACCGTGACATCAAACGCGCGGTGCATCATTACGAGCTGGGGCGCCGTCCGGCGGTCGAGGCGCTCCAGCACGCGGCCGCCGAAAGCCGCACGTACTTCGAAAGTCTGAAACGCTACATACATCTCGAGCCGGTGCAGTTCGCCTTCCACCTGCTCACCCGCAGCGGCCGGATCTCGTACAGTGCGCTGCGTCTGCGCGATTCGTCGTTCGTTGACACTGTCGACCGGTGGTTCGCGCACGCCAACGGCGCCGCGGGGCCCGCGTCACGAGTCCTGGTCGCGCCGCCTCCAATGCTCACCGGGCTGCCGCTCCGCGGGCTGATGCTGCGCAACCGGATCGCGCTCGCTTGCGTCTCCACCGCGGCATCATCCAACGGCCTGCCCACGGATGTGCACCACCACCAGCTTGCCTTGAGGGCCGAGAGCGGCCCGGGGCTCGTTCTCACCGAGCCGGCGGCGGTCTCACAGGACGCGCGCATCACCCCCGGCTGTGCGGGGATGTACGAGGACGCCCATCAGACCGCATGGGCCGGCATCGTGGCGTCCATTCACGCGAATTCGACCGCGCTGGTGGGCGTGGTGCTGGGACACGCGGGGCGGCGGGGCGCCACGCGACCTCGATGGGAGGGGCTCGACCGGCCGCTGCGAAACGGGGCGTGGCCGCTGTTGTCGGCCTCCCCCCTGCCGTACACGCCGCAGAGTCAGGTTCCGCGCGAGATGGATCGAGCCAACATGCAAGGGGTGCGCTCCGCGCACGTGCGTGCCGCGGAGATGGCGCGCGAGGCGGGCTTTGACGTACTTGTGCTTCACGCCGCCCACGGGTACCTGCTGGCGAGCTTCATCTCGCCGCTGACAAACCTGCGCACGGACGCCTATGGGGGATCATTGCAGAACCGCATGCGGTTTCCCCTCGAGGTCCTCGACGCGGTGCGCGCAGTCTGGCCACAAGACCGACCGATCTGTGTGATGCTCAGCGCCACGGACTGGGCTCTCCACGGGATCGATCTCGAGGAGTCGGCCGCCGCCGCGTCGATGATGAAAGACCACGGCGCAGACCTTGTGTATGTCCTGGCGGGCCAGACGACGCTCGATGCGCGGCCCACCTACGGCCGGGCATTCCTGAGCGCGTTGAGCGACCGTGTCCGCAATGAAGCCAGGGTCGCGACCATGACCGGCGGCCATCTCACGACCACCGACGAAGTCAACTCCATCCTGGCGGCCGGGCGGGCCGATCTCTGTGTCATGGAGCTGCCTGAATTGGACGACGGGTCTTCCGCGGCCGTGCGCTAACCGCGGACAGGGAGTCTGCGCTCGCGCGGGGAAGAGCATGCCGACGTGCAGGCGGGCGGGGGTCGTCGATGGGGCATGATTTTCGATATCACGTTGCAGACGGCATCGCCAGGCTCACGTTCGACCGTCCCAAGGTCCTCAATGCCCTCACCTTCGAGGCCTACGCCCAACTCCGCGATCTTCTCGAGTCACTGCGCTACGACGAGGCGGTCAGGGTTCTGATTCTCACTGGTGAGGGCCGAGGATTCTGCTCGGGCGGCGACGTCCACGAGATCATCGGCGAACTGTTCAAACGCGACCTCAGGAGCCATCTGGAGTTCACCCGTATGACGGGGGCGGTCGTGCGTAATATGCGACTGTTGGATAAACCTATCATCGCCGCCATCAACGGGATGGCCGCGGGAGCCGGGGCCGTGCTCGCCCTGGCGGCCGACCTGCGGATCGCCTCGGACGCCGCGCGCATCGCCTTCTTGTTTACACGCGTGGGGCTGACCGGTGCCGATATGGGCGCCGCGTATCTGCTGCCGCGCGTTGTCGGACTGGGGCGTGCCATGCAACTCCTCCTTCTGGGCGATACGATTGACGCCACCGCCGCCGAGCGACACGGTTTGGTGAATCGCGTCGTCCCTCATGAGCAGCTCATGCCTGCCGCGGTGGAATGGGCGCGGCATCTGGCCGCCGGGCCCGCCCTGGCCATCGCCATGACCAAGCGCATGGTGTATAACGAGCTGCACATGAACCTGGACGCGGCGCTGGAATCCGAGGCGCAGGCTCAGGCGCTCATGCTCATGGGCGAAGATCACCGCATTTTCTACGAGGCCTTCAAGCAGAACGCCGAACCAAAGTTCATCGGACGCTAAGAGCCGTGAAACGCATCATCATCCACCCGCCGACGCTTCCGCCGCCGCGGGGATTCAGCCACGGCATCCTGGTTCAGGAAGCCGGTCCCCTGTTGTTCCTCGCCGGGCAGGATGCGACCGATGCGAACGGCCGCCTTGCGGCTCCCGGAGATCTGGTCGGGCAGGTCGAGCAGGTCCTACGAAATCTGAAGGACGTCACCGAGGCCGCGGGAGGCACGCTTCCGGACATCGTGAAGCTCAATATCTTCGTCCGCGATCGGGCAGACTACCTTGCCGATCTGAAGCGGATCGGCCAGGTCTTCCGGCGCTACTTCGGCGACTACTATCCCGCGATCGCGCTCTTCCAGGTCACCGGCTTCTTTAGAGAAGACGCTCTAGTTGAGATGGAAGGCGTCGCCGTGGTGGGTTCAGCGCGCGCGAGTGGTCCATGAATTTTGCGCTCACCACTGCCCAGGAACGCGTCCGCGACGCGGCGCGGCGGTTCGCCGAGCAAGAGGTCGCGCCGCTCGCGCGCGACGCCGACGAGCGCGGCGAGTTCCCGCTGCCCCTTGTCAAGCGCATGGGGGCATTGGGGTTCCTGGCGGGGCCCATCGATCGTGGGTATGGCGGGGCTGGCATGGACTACGTGAGCTTCGCCCTGGTCTACGAGGAACTGGGACGGGCCGATTCTTCTGTGCGCGGTTTCTTAGCGGTGCACGCCGGGCTCGTCTCCCTCTGCATCCGCGACTGGGGGACCGACGAGCAAAAACAACGCTACCTTCCCCGGCTGGCCACGGGCGAGTCGGTCGGTTGCTATGCGCTCACCGAGCCAAATGCCGGATCGGATGTCGCCGCGCTCGAGACCACGGCGCAGCGGGATGGCGATGCCTACCTTCTCAACGGCGAGAAGATCTGGATCACGAACGGCAACATCGCGGATGTCGCACTGGTGTTCGCCACGATGGATCGCTCGGCGCGGCACGCGGGCCTGTGCGCCTTCGTCGTCGACACCCGCGCGCCGGGATTCCACCGCGAAAAGATGCCGGGAAAGGAACTAGGCCACCGCGCCTCGGATCACGCGCGCTTCGTGCTGAAGGACTGCCGCGTGCCCGCTGGCGCCCTGCTGGGCCGCTCCGGTGATGGCTTCAAGGTAGCGATGTCGGCACTGGATCACGGCCGGTTGGGCGTCGCCGCCGGTGCCGTGGGTGTGGCGCAGGCGTGCCTGGAGGCCTGCATCGCATTCACGCGCGAGCGCCGGCAATTCGGCCGCCGCCTCGCGGACTTTCAAATGATTCAGGCGCACCTGGCCGACATGGCGGCTGACGTCGACGCAGCGCGCCTACTAGTCTATCGGGCCGCATGGCTGAAAGATCAGGGTCTGCCCACGACGAAGGAAACGTCCATCGCCAAGCTCTTTGCCACCGAAGCCGCCGTGCGGGCGGCCGGCGACGCCGTGTTACTTCATGGCGGCCGCGGCTATTCCAACGAATACCCCGTCGAACGCTACCACCGCGACATCAAGGGCCTGCAGATCTATGAAGGGACCAGCCACATTCAGCGGATCATCATCGCGCGCGAGCTGGTGGGCCGCGAAGGGTAGTCCCGTGCCGTACGCGGAGTACTGGAACCCCAAGAACGAGACCCTCGGCAAGGATGATCTGCGCGCGCTGCAGCTCCACAAGCTGCGCGCCCTGTGTGAGTGGGCATATGCGCGTAGCCCGTTTCACAAACGCAAGTTCGATGCTGCCGGATTCAGACCCGAGCAGCTCCGGACGCTGGACGACCGCAGGCGCATTCCGTTCACCACGCGGGAGGAGTGGATGGCCTCCGAGGTCGAGGTGCCAATGTTCGGCGACCTGGTGGCGACCGATCCGGCGCATGCGATCCGCTACCACCTGACCTCGGGGACGAGCGGGCGTACACCGATACGCGTCCTGGATGGCATGAAAGACTGGGAGTGGATCGCCGAGATGTGGTGCTATGGCTTCTGGGCCTTTGGGGTGCGGCCCGAGGACAGCGTGTACTTTGCGTTTGGATACGGATCCTTCATCGGCTTCTGGGGGGCGCACTACTGCTGCGAGAAGATCGGCGCGCTGGTGATCCCAGGCGGAGCGCAGACCACCGAGGGGCGGGTGAAGCAAATCGTCGAGCTTGGCGCCACCACGGTGTGTTCGACCCCCACGTATGCCCTGCGCATGTGGCAGCAGGCCAGTGAAATGGGCATCGACCTTGCCAAAGAGGCTCGGGTCAACAAGCTCATCGTCTCGGGCGAGCCCGCCGGGTCCATTCCGGCGGTGAAGCGCCAGCTGGAGGAAGCGTGGGGCGCTGCGTGCGGGGACACGGCCGGGATGACGGAGATCGGCACCATCATGATCTTCGAGTGCGCCCATCAGCCCGGTGGCACACATATCATCGAGGACCATTTTATCGAGGAGGTCATCAACCCCGATACGGCCGAGCCGGTCGGCGATGGGGAGCTCGGCGAGCGTGTGGTGACCTCATTTGGTCGAGGCTTCATTCCACTGATCCGTTACCGGAGCAAAGACATGGTCGTACGGATCCCCTACACACGGTGCACCTGCGGGCGTACCGGCGACATCTACGAGGGCGGCATCCGGGGACGCTGGGACGACATGATGCTTATCCGCGGGACCAACGTGTATCCCCGCGCGGTCGAGGCGATCGTCAGGGAATACTCGGCGATCGATGAGTTTCAAATCTACGTCTGGCGGAAAGACAACATTCGGGACGAGATCACCATCAAGCTCGAAGTAAAACCTGGCCACGATGCCGAGGGGATGAATCTCGAGAAACGCCTCGGCACGGATCTCGCCCAGGCTCATGAAGGACTGCGCTTCAACATCGAACGGGTGGCGCATGGCACGCTTCCACGGTTTGAGCTCAAGGCGAAGCGGCTGGTCGACGCCCGGCCCGTCGCGAAGTATTGACAACGCGCGTACAGAGGAGACACTACATTCCTCAGGTGCCAGCGGATGAATGACAGAGATCTTCTTGGGAAAGAGTTGACCGACGACGAGCGCAGCATTCTAGCCGCCTACGAGTCGCTCAAGGCACTCGCGGCGCGGGAGACCCTCCCGCCGTGTGCGGCGCGGAACGTTCGGAAGGCGCTGGCGTGCTTGTGGCAGGCCACCAACGACCTCAATCTCCAGTTCGAGCAGCTCTACGATCTCGGCGTGTAGGCTGTCGATCGAGGTCGCGCCGATGCTGCCATGAAGGATGCCGAGCCGCTCACCTACGATCGCTACCTCAAGGTCGCCGACCTCCTTGGGCTGCAGCGCCGGTTGACCGACGCGCACGATGAGCTCCAGTTCATCGTCGTCCACCAGGTCTTCGAGCTGT
>Ga0187893_10015925_pt1 | contig 10009 bp, 9 predicted proteins | sample MA1701074metaG_FD_139574 | JGI IMG/M metagenome (GOLD analysis project Ga0187893, IMG submission 139574) | White microbial mat communities from a basaltic lava cave in the Kipuka Kanohina Cave System on the Island of Hawaii, USA - MA170107-4 metaG ... | reverse complement strand
CTAGCAGCGTGTCCGGAATGACGGTTCTTGGTTCGTCATTCCCCCTTCTCACTCGTCATTCCGGGGCGCCGCAGGCGAACCTGGAATCCAGGCGGCGCACAGCGCCGTTTGAATTTCACGCGCGCTGCTGCGCCAGCGCCTCGCGGTAGGGCCTGCAGCCGGCCGCCAGCAGTGCAGCGCCAAGGCACAAGGCGATCACCGTGACTACCAGCAGCGATTGCCCGACGGCCGCGTCATCCTTGAACACGTAGTCGGTGAACAGGGCCACCGCGGTCGGTCCGAGCCCGAGACCGATCAGATTGACGATGAACAGATACACCGCCGAGGCCTGGGCGCGCATCGCCGGCGGCACGATCTCCTGCACGCCGGCCGGGGCGATGCCAAACGGCATGGCGATGAGAAAAGTCGCCGGTGCGATCAACCAGGCGGCGAGCGTGGCGTCCCCGGTAAAGAGGTACAGCGCCGAGGCCGGGATGGCCAGCAGCGCCGCCCATACGCCGACGCGCATCGTGGCGTCCTCGACACCGCGGCGGATCATGAGGTCGGCGATGCGGCCGGCGCTGACGATGCCGAGCGTGCCGAACACCAGCACGATGAGTCCGTAGGTGTAGCCCAGCTGGGCCATGCCCCAGCCATGCACGCGGCCGAAATAGCTCGGGATCCACGAGGCCGCGGCGTAACTCGCCAGCGCGATGAAGCCGAAACCCAGGTTGTGGCAGAGAATCACGCGCCGCCTTGCTGTCAGCGCCAGCCAGACTTCGGCGAACGGCAGCGCGGCGTGACTGCCGCTGCGAGGCGGTTCGCGGATCAGCAGCAGCACGCCGCTGAACAAGATGCCGGTGCCGCCCAAGATCAGGAACACCACCTGCCAGGGCCGGATGTCGCCGATCAGCGGCAGGCTCAGCGGCCCGGTCACTGCGGCGAACTGGATCACCGCACCGCCGACCAGGTAGGCGAGGCCGGAGCCGAGGTAAATGCCCATGCCATAGACGCTGAGCGCGGTGGCGCGCTGCTCGCGCGGGAAGTAATCGGTAATCAGCGAATACGCCGCCGGCGACAGCGCGGCCTCGCCGACGCCGACGCCGACGCGGGCGAGGAACAGCTGCCAGTAGCGGTTGGCCAGCCCGCAGGCGGCGGTGGCCGCGCTCCAGAACAGCACACCGGCGATCACCAGTTTCTGGCGCGAGCCGCGGTCGGCCCAGCGCGCCAGCGGGATGCCGCAAACGGTGTAGAAGATGGCGAAGGAAAGGCCCATCAGCAGGCTCATCTGCGTATCGCTGATGGCAAGGTCGGCGCGGATCGGTTTGACCAGCAGGGTCAGGATCTGGCGATCCACGAAGGACAGCACATAGGCCAGCATCAGCAGGGCTACCACCATCCATGGATAAACCATGGACGCACGCGGCATTGTCATTTTTTCCTCCGTGTCGTTCTTATAAGCTGAACATACACCATGAAGCGTCTCCTGCTTTTGTTCCTGCTGCTGCCCTGTGCGGCACAGGCCCGCCCGCCGCCGGATCCGGCGCTGCTGCCGACCATCAGCCTATTGACGTTCGCCCCCGGCGAGATCTACTGGCAGCGCTTCGGCCACAACGCCCTGCTGGTGCGTGCGCCCAGCGGCGAAGCCACGGTCTACAACTACGGCATCTTTGATTTTCAACAGAAGAACTTCTTCCTCAACTTCGCGCGCGGCCGCATGTGGTATCGCCTCGGCACCGACAGTCTGTGGCGCACGCTGGCGGTCTATCAGCGCGAGAACCGCTGGGTGGTCGAGCAGCGGCTGAACCTGCTGCCGGTGCAGGCGCGCGAGCTGGCGGATTTTCTGGCCTGGAACGCAAAGCCTGAAAACGCCAACTACCGCTACGATTATTTCCGCGATAACTGCTCGACCCGCGTGCGCGACGCGATAGACCGCGCGCTCGGCGGCGCGCTGCAACGCCAGCTCGAAACGCAACGGACCTCGGTCAGCTACCGTCACGAGTCGGTGCGCATGATGTCGCCGATTGTGCCGCTGGCGCTTGGCATCGATCTGGTGGACGGCCCGGCCAGTGAAGCGCCGCTCAACGTCTGGCAGCAGAGCTTTCTGCCGGAAGTTTTCATGCAAGCCCTGCGTGACGCTTACCAACTGACACCCGATGGCATCCGGCTTCCGCTGGTCGCTGCCGAGGGCAAACTGCTGTCGGGTTCGGCCCTTCAAGCTCCGTCGCAGCCGCTGTCTTTCTTCTGGGTTTTCCTCGCTGCGGGCGTCTTGTTTGGCGGCGCCTTGCTGTGGCTGACGCATTTGCGCGCTCGCGCAGTGGCGCGCATTACATTTGCCGCACTGGCCGCCAGCTTTACTTTGATCGGCGGCGTGGCCGGCGTGATTCTGCTGCTGATCTGGACCCTGACCGAGCACTGGGCCTGGCAGGCCAATTTCAATCTGCTGTTGTTGAACCCGCTCGGTTTCCTGTTGCTGCCAACCTGGATCAGAAGCGCAAAACTCCAATGGCCGATTCCAGTCTGGACTCGCATATGCGTGCGGGTCATCGCCGGCCTGGCGACTTTGTCTTTGCTGGCGCCGCAAACCAACGGGGCGTGGATCGCGCTGCTGCTGCCGGCTCACTGGGCTCTGGCGGCGATTATTTTGCGTCACCCGCTTGGCGCGTTTTTAAGCCCGAAAACGCCCAATCGCGAAAACCAGTGATACTAAAAGTGTATCAGTGGTTTTGAGTCATCAATCGAAAACAGCCCCAAAAGCCTGTAAGCGGGTGTGCTGTTTTTCAGGGGTTTGCGAAGAGGATTTCGTCAATGCCATCGCACAGGCAATGCAGGAACAGCAGATGCACTTCCTGAATGCGCGTGGTGACATTGGCGACCGCTCTGAGCTCGACATCGCCGGGTTTGAGCATCTTGGCCATCGCCCCGCCATCCTTGCCGGTGAGCGCGATCACGCTCATGCCCTGCGCATGCGCCGCTTCAATCGCCTTCAGCACATTGTCCGAATTGCCGGAGGTCGAGATCGCCAGCAGCGCATCGTTCTTGCGGCCGAGCGCCTGCACCTGTTTGCAGAACACCTCGGCGAAGCTGTAGTCGTTGGCGATGGCAGTGAGCGCCGAGGTGTCGGTGGTCAGCGCAACACCGGCGAGCGGCCGGCGCTCGCGCTCGAAGCGTCCGGATAATTCGGCGGCGAAATGCTGGGCGTCGGCGGCCGAACCGCCGTTGCCGCAGGACAGGATCTTGCCGCCCTGTCGCAGCACCCCGGCCAGCGCCTGTGCGGCGGCCAGGATCTGCGGCAGCGCGAGGTCCAAAGTGTCGCGCTTGGCCTTGAGGCTGGCTTCAAAATGGCCGCGAAAGCGCTGTTCGAGAGGGTTCATCATTCACTGGCATCAAAGGCGCCGCGCAACCATTGCAAAGGCGTGTCGGCATCGAGCGCGACAATATCAAACCGCAGCGGCGATTGTGCGTGGCCGGGATGTGCGGCGAGGAACACCTGCGTTGCCAGCACGATGCGCCGTTGTTTGCGCGCATCCACCGTTTCGGCGGCATGGCCGTGCCGGCTCCTGCCGCGGGCGCGTACTTCGACAATGGCGAGGGTGCCGGCGTGGTCCATGACCAGGTCGAGTTCGCCGCCGCGCGCGCGGAAGTTGCGCGCAATCAGCTTCAAGCCCTGCGCCTGCAGGAATTCGAGCGCCTGCTGTTCGGCGCTTTGGCCGCGCGTGCTAGCGCGTGGCTTTGAGCGCGTTGCCAGCCACTTCCACACAGGACAACTCCCGGCTGAAGACACCGCCGGCGGACAGGCTCAAGCGGCCGCTGGCGCCGGCCAGGGTTTGCGCGGGGGCACGGCCCTGGGCCAGCAGCACGGCCAGCGTGTAGGCATCGTGTCCGAGTGCGCCAAGGCGCGTAAGGTCCGCGGCGCGGGCGGCGAACAGCGCCTTTGTTTCGTTGCGGGCATCGGCCCAGACGCCGGCGCGATCGACCATCCACGGGCCGTCGCAGAAACGCAGGCCATTGAGGTCGGCGCCGGGCTCGCCGCCGGAATACACCTGCGCCGTGGCGTACAGCGGCAGACCCGAGGCGCGATGGAAGCGCAGCTGCGGCGCCATCTGCCGCGCCGCTTCGCCGCGCGCGGCGAAGAACACCAGGTCGGCGTCGGCGCGCCGGCGCGGCTCGAACTGTGGCTTGCTGCCGAGCAGGCCGGTCAGCGCACGGTGACGCTCGCGACTGGCGTCGATCGCCAGCAGGGCGCGGATCGGCGTGGAGAAATCGCTGAGCGTGGCGTCGTAGCGCTCGGCGCTGCCGATCACGCCGCCGTAGCTTGCGAACGCCTGCTGGAACGCCTGCAGCGCGCGCTCGCCCCATTCACCCTGAGGCGTCAGCGTCAGCGCGCGGCGCAGGCCGGCCGCCGCGGCGTCGCGCGCGGCGTCGCGGGCCTCGTCCTCGGCGGAAAGTCCGAATTGGTAGAAATTCGCCGGCGCGGCGCGGCCGGCATCGAGATAGTTCAGGGCCAGCAGGGGCACCGCGGGCGAGCCGCCGTCGGCCAGGGTCTGCACGTCCTCCTTGCGCAGCGGGCCGATGATCGCCTGCGCGCCGTCGCGCAGCGCTTCTGCGTAGGCGCCGCGCACGCCGTTGGCATCGACGCCGCTGTCGTAGACGCGGATCCGGGCCTGAGTGCTGTGGCCAAAGTGCGCGGTCAGAAAGCCGTCGCGCAGGGCTTCACTGCTGGGGGCCAGTGCGCCCGACAGCGGCAGCAGCAGTGCCAGTCGCAGCGGCCCTTCGCTGCTCGCGGATGCCTGTGGCTCCCCGGCTGTCGCGGCTTCGACAGACTCTGGCTCCGGCGCCTGATAGACCGGTGCCGGTTGCGAAGGCCGGGCGATCGTCGGCGGCTCGCGTTTTTCGACCGGACGCGAGATCGGACGCTGGCCCGAACAGGCGTTGAGCAGCATCGCGCACAGCAGCAAAATTCCTAACCGGGAGAACCTGCGAGAGAACATCGCTAAAGTATGCCGCATGTCCGATGCCGGCTCCGAGGTAAAACCGGGCCATCTCTACGTGGTGGCGACGCCGATCGGCAATCTGTCCGATCTGTCGCCGCGTGCGCTGAAGATTCTCGATGGCGTCGACCGCATTTATGCCGAAGACACGCGCAACACCGGCGCGCTGCTGGCGCATTTCGGCATGAAAAAACGCCTGGTGGCCTCCCACGACCACAACGAAGATGCCCTCGCCGGCGCCGCGGTCGAAGCGCTGCGCCAGGGGCGCTCGCTGGCACTGGTGTCCGACGCCGGAACGCCCCTGATCAGCGATCCGGGCTTTGCCCTGGTGCGCGCCGCGCGCGCGGCCGGGCTGCCCGTGATCGCGGTGCCCGGCGCCTGTGCCGCCATTGCCGCGCTCTCGATCTCGGGACTGCCGACCGACCGCTTCGTGTTCGCAGGATTCCTGCCGGCCAAGGAGCAGGCGCGGCGCAAGGCGCTGGCGGAACTCGCGCACGACACCCGCACCCTGGTGTTTTATGAATCGAGTCATCGCATTCTCGACAGCGTGCAGACGCTGGCCGAAGTGTTCGGCGCGCAGCGCCGCGTGTGTCTTGCGCGCGAGCTCAGCAAACTTTACGAAGAAAGCATCACCGCGTCGCTCGCCGAAGTGCTGGACTGGCTGGCGATAGACGACAACCGCCAGCGCGGCGAGTTCGTGCTGCTGGTCGAGGGCGCCAGCGGCGTGCATGGCGGCGCCGATATCGAGAACCTGCTGCGGGTCCTGCTCACCGAGCTGCCGCCGTCGCGCGCGGCGCGCGTCGCCGCGCAAGTCAGCGGACGAGCGCGCAAGGAGCTCTATGCGCTGGCGCTGAGGCTATCGGGGCGTCGGCACGCCGAGGAGTAGAATGCGTCCCGGAGTCGGCCAGACCATCGCGATGCGCACAACGCACCGAGGAAAGTCCGGGCTTCGCAGGGCAGAGCGCGAGATAACGTCTCGGCGGCGTGAGCCGACGGACAGTGCCACAGAAAACAAACCGCCTAAGTCGCAAGACCGGCAAGGGTGAAAAGGTGCGGTAAGAGCGCACCGCGCGACGGGTAACCGCTCGCGGCACGGAAAACCCCGCTCGAAGCAAGGCCAAATAGGGAAGGGGCGCCGCAAGGCGCGACACGCGGCCCGCGTGCCTTCCGGGTAGGCTGCTTGAGGCATGCGGTGACGCAGGCCCCAGAGGAATGATGGTCTCGGTCGCAAGACTAGACAGAACCCGGCTTAAAGGCCGACTCCAACTATTCAGACAGGCTAAAAAGCACAGGGACGTGCTTTTTAGCGCGCGCGTAGCGAGCCCGCAGGGCGTGGGCCAGGATGGCCAACGCTACCCGGCTTAAAGGCCGACTCCATTTTTTTCGCTCACCCGCTTAAGGGCTTTGAGCGGCATTTTTGCCGCGACGTGTAAATTGAGTGATACACATTTAGTACCACTCATTTTTCGGGTCGGTGCTCTTTTCAGGCCGTACAAGCTCGAAGCGGGTGACGGGCTTAGCGTGATAATTCACATGAATATCCACAGCTAAGTTACTGTTTATTTTGAATTAGCAAAGACTGTATAAAAACTTCATAAGCCCTTGTTCGCAATGGGTTTTTGTCTTGCACAGTGGATATTTGTGGAGTAAAGTGGGTATTAATGGAGTGAGATTGAGGCGTGACGGTATCCACAGCGCCTCGAGTGGGAGAAGAAAAAATGTTTGCAGGCTCGTATCCGCTGACGATAGACGACAAGGGTCGCATGGCGATCCCGGCGCGCTTTCGCGCGCAGATCGCCGAGCAGTTCAGCTCGCAGCTGTTCATCACGCGCTCACACCATCCCTGCCTCGAGATCTATCCGGCTCCGGCGTTCCACGCGGTGGCCTCGCAGATCAAGTCGATGGATGACCGCCCCAAGGCCGACCTGTTGAATCGCGTGTTCATCGGCAGCGCGGTCGAGTGCGAGATGGACAAGCAGGGCCGGGTGCTGTTGCCGCAATTGCTGCGCAAACTGGCGCGCCTGGACAGCTCGGCGATGCTGGTCGGCCAGATCGACCGTTTCGACATCTGGGATGAAGATCTGTGGAACCAGAAATTCGGCGAAGGCAGCGATGCCTCCGACCTGGCCGCGGCGTTCGCCGTGCTCAAGCGGTGAAGCGCGGTGCTGGCCCTGGCCCTGACCGCCCTGCTGAACCTGGGGCTTGACGCCGCCGTGACCGCCCACCGGCCGGTGATGCTCGAAGAATCGCTCGCCGGCCTCAGTGTCAGTGAAAACGGCGTCTACGTCGACGCGACTTTCGGCCGGGGCGGCCATAGCGAGGCGATTCTCGATCGCCTCGGCGCCGGCGGCGCCCTGCATGCCTTCGATCAGGATCCCGAGGCTTGCGCCCATGCCCGCCATGCGTTCGCCGGCAGGGCCCACTTTTACATCCACCCGCGCAATTTTTCCGCCTTGCGCGAGGTGTGTGAACAAGAATCCATCTTCGGAAAGTTGCGGGGCATCTTGTTTGATCTGGGGGTGTCTTCGCCGCAATTCGATGACGCCGCGCGCGGGTTTTCGTTCAGCCAGGACGGTCCGCTCGACATGCGCATGAACCCGCGCGAGGGCGAGTCCGCCGCACAATGGCTGGCCCGCGCCAAAGCACCGGAAATCGCCGAGGTGCTGTGGCAGTACGGCGAGGAGCGCGCCTCGCGCCGGCTGGCTCAGGCGATCGTTGCCGCACGCGAGCAGGCGCCGATCGCCACCACGGCGCGGCTGGCGCAGATTCTGCTCGAGGCGCATCGCGGCCCGCGCCAGAAGATCCATCCGGCGACGCGCAGCTTCCAGGCGATCCGCATCCACGTGAATCGCGAGCTGGCGGTGCTGGAGTCGGCACTGGTGCAGGCGCTGGCGGCGCTGGCGCCGGGCGGTCGGCTCGCCGTCATCAGCTTCCATTCGCTCGAAGACCGGATCGTCAAGCGCTTCATCCGTGCGGCGGAATCGGCCGGCACGCTGAAGAAAATCTCGCGTGAATTCCCATCCGATTCCGAAATCGCGGGCAATGCGCGCGCGCGCAGTGCCGTGTTGCGCGTGGCGCAGAAGGCATGAGCAAGCCCGCGTCGCTGCCCACGCTGGCAGCACTGACCGTGCTGGTGGTCGGCGCTGCGCTGTGGGTCGTGCACAACAAGCAGAGCCATCGTCGCCTGACATCCGAGCATGACCTGCTGCGCGCGCAACGCCTGCAGCTGGATCAGGAGTGGGCGCAGTTGCAGCTTGAGGAGGCGGCGCTGGCCAGCCATGTCCGCGTCGAGCGCGCGGCGCGCGAGCGCGGCGGCATGATCGAGCCGGCGCTGCCGGTGGTGATCGTCAACGACCTGCAGCCGCTCATGAGCGCGGCGCCATGAACGCGGTCGAACGCCTGATCGTGCAGGAAGTCCGTCCCTGGCGGCGCTGGGTCGTGCTCGGCGTGATGGGGCTGTGCGCGAGCGTGGTGCTCGGGCGCGCGTTCCAACTGCAGGTGATCGAGCGCGAATTTCTGGCCCGCGAAAGCGACAAGCGCGCCTTGCGTACGGTCAAGGTGCCGGCACACCGCGGTGCCATCCGCGACCGCCGCGGCGAGCCGCTGGCCCTGTCCGCTCCGGTGGACTCGGTGTGGGCTTTGCCTGCCGAATTGCTGGCGGCGCCCGAATACCTCGCGCCGCTGGCCAAGCTGCTGGGCCTGTCGCGCGCCGAGCTGAAAAATTTCCTGACCGCGCGCAAGGACCGCCAGTTCGTCTACCTGCCGCAAGCGCGGCAGATCGACCCCGACCAGGCGCGGCACATCGTCTCGCTGAAGGCGCCCGGCGTGTTCGCGCAGCGCGAATACCGGCGCTTTTATCCCGCCGGAGAGATCTCGGCGCATCTGGTCGGCTTCTGCGACATTGACGGCCGCGGGGTCGAAGGCCTGGAAGCGGCGCAGAACCTTGCCTTGTCGGGCCAGTCGGGTGCGCGCCGCGTCATCCGCGACCGCCAGGGCCGCGTCATCGAGGAGGACGCCGATATCCAGCCGGCGCAGCCGGGGCAGGATCTGGCGCTGTCGATGGATCTGCGCCTGCAATACCTGGCCTATCGGGAATTGAAGTCGGCGGTGGCGGAGAACCGCGCCAAGGGCGGCCTGATCGTCGTCGCCGACAGTCACACCGGCGAGATCCTGGCGATGGCGAGCCAGCCGGGCTACAACCCGAATCGTTCCGACGAGCGTCAGCCCGGCCGCATGCGCAATCGCGCGGTGGTGGACGTGTTCGAGCCCGGTTCGACCGTGAAGCCACTGCTGGTGGCCGAAGCCCTGGAAACCGGCCTGTATCGCCCGGAGACGCGCATCGACACCGGCAATGGCGAGATGAAAATCGCTGCCTCGCTGACGGTGCATGACTCACATCCGCGTGGCGTGGTCGACCTTGGCGGGCTGCTGACCCATTCCAGCAATGTCGCCTCGGCGAAGATCGGCCTCACGCTGGGCGCCGAAACGGTGTGGACGGCCTTCCAGAAGTTCGGTCTGGGTGATCCGGTGCATTCCGGGTTTCCCGGCGAGGCCAACGGCGTGTTCCGCAACTACGCGGAATGGGGACAGATCGCGACCGCGACCGCTTCCTACGGCTACGGCTTGTCGGTCAACGCGCTGCAGCTGGTGCGGGCGTATGCGGCGATCGCCAACGACGGCCTGATGCCGCCCCTGACCCTGCTCAAGCGCACCACGCCGGCGGTCGCTTCGCGCGCCATCTCGCAGGACGTGGCGCGCGACGTGCGACGCCTGATGCAGGGCGTGGTTTCAGTTGAAGGCACCGCGATCAAGGCGGCGGTGCCGGGCTATCAGGTGTCCGGCAAGACCGGTACGGTGCGCAAGATCTCGAGCGGCGGCGGCTATCACGACGACCGCCACCAGGCGGTGTTCATCGGCCTGGTGCCTTCGGAAAATCCGCGCCTGGTCGGGCTGGTGATGATTGACGAGCCGCGCAACAAGCTCTACTACGGCGGACAGGTGGCGGCGCCGGTGTTCTCGCGCGTGATGAAAGCGGCGGT
>Ga0187893_10015924_pt1 | contig 10009 bp, 7 predicted proteins | sample MA1701074metaG_FD_139574 | JGI IMG/M metagenome (GOLD analysis project Ga0187893, IMG submission 139574) | White microbial mat communities from a basaltic lava cave in the Kipuka Kanohina Cave System on the Island of Hawaii, USA - MA170107-4 metaG ... | reverse complement strand
GAAGAAGACCTTGTCCTTCTTCAGCGGGCCCCCGTAGGTGATACCGGTTTCGTTGCGGCGGAACTTTGGCCGACCTGTACCCGCACGATTCAGGAAAAACTCGTTCGCGTTCAGATCTTCGTTCTGAAGGAAGTGATACGCAGATCCGCGAAACTGATTCGATCCGCTCCGTGTGATGATCTGAATATTCCCGCCCCCATTGCGTCCCGTCGATGCCGAATATAGGGCGGTCTGCACCTCCACCATCTCGAGTGCATCGAGGGGCACATTCAGGTTGCTCCCCAGCCCGCCGCTGCCGTTCATCATGTTCGTCGCGTCAATGCCGTTGATCGAAAGCGAATTGTTCGTCGGCCGCGCTCCGTTCACGGATGGATTCACGGTTTGGGTTCCATCTTCGGCCTGCGCGCCTGGTGTAGTCGCCAGGTTCAAGCCTCGGCCGGTCCGGTCCGGCAACGGCGCTGATACACCGGCTTCGGCGACGATCAAGTGGCTGAAGTTGCGCGAAGCCGTCGGAATCCGTTGCAGTTCCTGTGCCTGTAGCGCCACCGATTGCGTCGCGCGCGCCGGCTGCAGCAACTCCGTCGCCGCCGACACGTGCACCTGCTCGGAGATCGTGGCGGCAGAAAGGATCACGGACAGACGTGCCGTTCCGCCAGCCTGTAATTGCAGGTCGCGGGTCCAAAGGCTGAAGCCTGGAAACTGAATCCGCACCTGATAGTCACCCGGCGTCAGACCCGCCAGACGGAATGTCCCATCCGCCCCGCTCTTGACACGCGCCACAGCGCCACCTGTTTTCGCCTGCGCTTCCACCTCAGCACCCGCAATCCGGCCGGTGGTTTGGTCTTCCACGCGACCCTCAATACCGGCCATCGGAGTTTGCGCCAAGGCAAAGCTCGAACCAATCAGGAATAGGAGCAATCGCTTCATGGGAACCATCCTCGCAAGCAGGGATTTCCTAAGCATGAATCCTTTGTTACAGGAATGCAACGGCTCCTTTCGCGCGGCTGGCGACCGGCGCGGACGGGTCGCGCGAGAGCTTGCCCGATGGTGGAAGAATAGTGCAGATTTACAAAAACACCGTATTTGCAAAAACTGGGTTGACATTCCAGCCACTTCTGGAATAGAGTCTCTACAGCGCGTTAAGGAGGGGCCAAGACTTGAAAGAGAGAGACGAGATGTTGAGGCAGCTTCCTGAGACCGCGCGGAAGCCGAACTTCGGTCTGATTCACCGTCTGGTTTCAGAGGACCTGAGCTGGCTCGTTGTTGACCGTAAGACGATGCGCTGGTACCGCCGGGTCCGCGCCGAAGTGCTTTGGGTCCAGTTCCGCAAGGCTTACCGACGCGGTCGCACGATTGAGCTCGATCGGCTTGCCAACGGCGTGACTACGCTGGACGGCGCCGCGTCCTTCTACGTTGAGTGGCGCTGGGAGTGGCTTCGCATGGCTGCCTGCGGCATGCTGCGACTGTATGGATTCGGAAGGCTTGGGCGCCCGGCGCTGGAGGCCTCCGCACGATTCGCGTCATTCCTTTCCCCGCCTGCCCAGGCCGGCGCAAGCTCCTGAGTCAGCAGCGGTTTCACCGTTTACCGGTGTCAGTAACCCGCGACCGGCGCCTAAGAGCGAAGTCCGTGCGGCTTGCACTCCTGAGGCTTAGGATAAACTCACGCGCTTTGCGTTCGACCAATTCGGCCTGGGGGGATGGCGCCGGTGAGGGCAATTGGGTTGCCGGCATCCAGACGACTCCGACCCAGACCAAGTAGCAAACGGCTGCGGCGCCGGTGAGGGCGGCGTTCAGCCCGGCAACGGCGGATTGCGGAGCGACGGCGCCCAGCAGGATCGGGAGCGCAACCGCCGCGAGGTAGGCGACCAACAGACGATGGTGCGCGAGCAGCTCGGGCGGGGTTGGGGTTCTCAGCCGACCGGTTACCAGCAGAGCCAGCCCGGCAAAGACCAGCAGCACCACCATCACCGTCCGACGGACGACCCAAACGGCTGACACTGCTCCTTCCCATCCCTCATGGCGCAACCCAACTATGAGGGATGCCGCGGCGGCGATGGCAAGGGAAACGATCAGGATAACTTCTCCAACACGCCGGACTCCCGTATAGCGTGCGCAACGCAGCTTCCAGACTTCGTGAACCACGGCTGCGTAAAGTGCGAGCAAGGGGACGTCCGTGACGACGTAAACCTGGAGGTAGAGCGCCGAGCCGGGTCCGCCAATGGCGACCAGGGTTAGCGATCGCGCAATGGATCCTGCCAGCCAAGCCGCAAACCAGGGCCATGACCTCCAAGCGTCTCGGATGAACACGGCAGCCAGGACCGACGCCTGAGCCGTGATCGACAAGTACCAGGAGGCGTGCATGGTGCTCCGGAGCATTTACCCCGGAGCACCGAGTTTATCACTTCGCGGCGGTCGCGGAAGGGGGCTCGCACGGGTAGCAGGTGGGGAGTGGATCCTCGGCGGCGACGAAACCGGCAAAGGCCAGAAACAAGACAAATAGTTTTTTCACGCTAGTCTCCTTGCAAGGTGATTCCCGGCAACAGAGCCAGGGTTGGCCGAGAATACAGGAAGTTTCGTGGCAGGGGAGAGGAGACGGCGAGATGTTCCGAGATCGGAACAGAAATTACTCAGACCGTGGGCAGATTCGTAGGGCGGAGTAATAAAACGGTAGGTTTGGCCATTGTGGGCAGGTTGGCATCCTGCAATGGCGCCCGGGCGCGTTAGGCGAAGGCATTGAGTTGCGCCCTTCGGTAACCTCCAGCCGGAGAAGGAAGGCCACCAATCTCACCAGTGGGTCTTTGGGGCGGCCAATCGTGGCCACAACCGGCTATGAGTTCCACGTATCCGGTGCATGGAAGCAACGCCGTAAGGGGCTGTCTCGCTATAATACCGGCGGATCAGAGTGGTCCATGCCGGGCGGCCTGGGAGGCCGGCGCAGGCAGAGGGTCTACCCCCGATCAACGGCAGTCATGAGATGCCACAAAAATGTACAGACCCGGAGCCGGATTTCCTGGCGGCTGACCAAGGCAAGACTTCGGTCAGAACCGGTACTTCAACGCGAACTGAATGATGCGAGCCTCTGTCGAGCTCGACACGATTTGCCCGAAGCCGCCGCCGATGTTCACCCCAGGCACGGAGAAATTCGCGCGGTTGAATGCATTGAAAAACTCGGTGCGGAATTGAACCTTGTGACGCTCCGTGATGGCGAATGTCTTGTTGAGGTTGAAATCAATATTGAATAAGCCCGGGCCTCGGAGGATGCCGACACCCGAGTTGCCGAACGCCTGGTTGGGCACAAAGCCGCGGAGCGCTGGGTCGGTTTGGAGAAGCAAAAAAGCGTTCGTGTCAAACCAGCGGTCGACACTGCGCTGATGGGCCGGCAGGGCTCCGTCCGCGATTCGATTCGGCCGGTTGCGGCGCTCGCCTCCGAGGTTAAGAAGCTGGCTCTGCGTGATGGTGAGACCGAGCCCGGTCTGAGCGGAGAGGATGGGAGAGAATTCCCATCCGGAGAAAATCGCGTGAACGGCGCCGGTGGTCTTTGAGCCAAATGGGATTTGCCAGACTGCGGAGGCCACAAAGCGATGCATGACGTCAAACTCAGCGAGGCCGTATTCCGAGCGACGGTCGAGTCCGTTCTGTGGCTCTCGAAAGACGCCGACATCCACACCGTTGCCTGCGCCTGAGGTGGACAAGTGGTCCACAGCATTGGTGAGCGCCTTCCCCCAGGTATAGGAGACAAGAGTGCTGAGACCACGCGAGAAGCGTTTTTCCACCCGTGTCTGAAGGGAGTGGTAGTTGGAGACGCCTGTGTTTTCAAGAAACTGAACATCGCCGTTGATATTCGAGCCGGCCAGCGGACGCGCACCCGCAACCGGAGCGCCCTGTGCGTTGAACGTGACCACACGCTGGTTGAGATTGCGGAAGGCCGCTAATTTCAATCCACGGTTGCCAACATAAGCGATATCGAACAACAGATCGGCGGCTATCTCCTGCTGAATGCCGAAGTTCCACTGCTGCACGTAAGTGGTGCGTTGGAAGGGATCTTGTGCTTTGCGGGAAAGGTTGGCGACAGTGACGCGATTGGGATCGACGAATCCGGCCGGGATGCCTGTCGAGAGCCGCATAAAGGCGTCGCGCTCCTTAAGCGTGTTCGATCCGGCAATCTGCGCGTCCCCCTGAATGATGAAGGGAAAGTTGAAGCCGAGAAGGCCTTCCCTACCCTGGCGGTTGCTGTGATTGAAGAAGATGCCGTAGCCGCCACGAAGCACTGTGCGCTTCATAGGAGCCCAGGAGAAGCCGATGCGTGGGGCAAAATTGTTGTAGTCGGGGTCAATAAGCGCGCGATCGAACAAGGAACCATCCTTGGCCGTCACGAACGCGCCGGCGGATGGGATGAAGTTGGCCCAGAGGTTGTTGCGCTCGCGGGGAGGAGTGGCGAACTCATACCGGAGGCCGAGGTTGAGAGTGAAGTTGCGGGTGGCTTTCCAGTCGTCCTGGAAGAAGAAAAAGAACATCTTTTGCCACTGGTTGAAGACAGTATTGGAGTCCTCCTGATAGCGGGTCGGGAAACCAAGCAGGAGGTCGGCCACCGCTCCGGGGAAAGTGCCGTTCTGGCCGGAGAAGCGGCCTGAATAGTCGAAGTTGCCGAGTAGGGCGCTGACGTCGCGGATTCCCGTTTGTACATGCAGGAACTCGCCGCCATACTTATAGGCATGGGCGCCGCGCACGCGCGCCAGGGAGCTCCGGATATTGATCGAAAGCGGTGTCTGGAACTGCGGAACGGAAGTGGTGCGGCCGATCCGGCGCCCGATGACTCCCGCGAGGTTTGTGACGGGGATGCCGCCGCAAACCGATTCATCGGACGGCGCGTTGCGGAGTCCGATTAGTTTCTCCGGACATCCGGAGCCGAAGTTCGGCGGGGTTTGGTAAAAACTCCCTCGGGCCCATCCGAAGCGTGTTTCCGAAACAGAAGTGGGGGAAACCGTCCACGTCAAGCCGCCGGCGACGGCCTGTGAGCGCCACTGAGCGGCGCCGAAAGTGTCGTTGAATGATCCCTCGGAGAGACCCGGCCGGGGGGCAGGGCGGAAAAGATTCGTGTCGGTGAGCGAGTAACGGCCAAACGTGTTGATTCGAGAAGAAACGAGGTGATCGAGCTTGACATCGAACTGATCTGTGCGGTTGCGCTCGATCGGAACGTGGACGAAGTTGTTATCGAGCTGGCCTGGGGCGCCTGCGTTCGGGTCGGGACTGACGTCCAGTATCCGCTTGCCGATCGCGTCAATCCGATTGGCTGGGATAATCCAACAATTCCCGCGACCGTCGTTACAGGCGGCGGTGGCTGGCTGCCGGAAGTCCTCGCCTGTATCGGTCGGGTTGAAGGGATTGGCGATGGGAACCGTGAACTGGCCCTGCCGCCAAATCGTCTGCGGAACGGAGCTGATCCGGACGGTGCCCAGACGGTCGCGGAGGCCTTCATAGTCGCCAAAGAAAAAAGTGCGATCTCTGCGAATCGGACCGCCAATGGCGCCGCCAAACTGGTTCCGTAGGCGGAACGGTTTCGAAGCGCTGTTCTTGTTGGCGAAGAAATTATTCGCATCCAGCTCGCGGTTGCGGAAGAATTCATAGCCCGAGCCATGAATCTCGTTCGAGCCGGATCGGATGACGGCGTCGATCAGAGCGCCCGCCGAACGGCCAAACTCGGCCGAGTAGGCATTGGTCTGGATCTTGAACTCTTGCAGAGCTTCGACCGAGGGCTGAACCACCTGCATGTTGTTTCCGCGGAAGGAATTCGAGTAGGACGTGTTGTCGACTCCATCGAGTTGAAAGGCATTATGGAAAGCGCGGTTGCCGTTGACATTGAATGCGCCTTTGAAGCCGATGGAACTGAGTCTAGGAGTGGCGGCAAGCACGCCCGGGGAGAGAAGGGCGAGTTGATTGTAGTCGCGTCCGTTCAGTGGTAGTTCGACTATTTTGCGCTGATCGATGACGGCGCCGCGCGCGGAGGTTTCGGTTTCGAGCAACGACGCTTCGGCGGCCACCGTGATCTGTTCGGAGACTTCGCCGACCGAAAGAGAAATATCCAAACGGGCGGCCTGATTGACTTGAAGAGTGACCCCAGACTGAATGTACTTTTTGAACCCGGCGAGCGAGGCCGTGATCGTATAGACTCCCGGACGGAGGGAAACGAGCAGAAAGCGGCCCGTTTCATTCGACGGGGTTGACGTGGAAACGTTCGTGGCTTCATTTACCGCCGAGATCGTGACTCTGTGGAGGACGGCGCCGGACGCATCGGTGACTGTGCCAGTCAGTGTGGCAAGTTCAGTCTGAGCGTTGGCCGTAAGAGCGGCAAGTGTGAATGCAATGAGAATCAATCCAAAGCGCATGGGCAATTCCTTGAACGCGAGAATAGCACGCAAGCATGACAGTCCAATGACGGTGGATTGTGTGGGGCAAGCTTCTGGCTTGCCCGCGGAGGCTGAAGCCAGGCTCTTGCCGGTATGCTAGCCCGCATCTCGCATTAGACTCCGCATAGTGCGGCTTGAGCAATGCACCGCCAGCGCCTTAACTGACGATAAGCAACCAGAGTGTAGGGATAGCGATCCTCGTTAGGTTTTAATGAGGAAGAGTTCAAGTCACCGCCCGACTTTCGACCCAGGGCCTCTTACGCCGAATACAATCGAATCACTCTGATTGCAGCTCGGTCGTGATTCTCGGACGCTTACAGTTTCGTGACTATACGGGTCGGTTTGAGGTCCGGCTGTTAGATTAGATACCCAAGCTTACGCAATCCACTCTTTGCGGATTTCACGATAGTCGCATCTGGATCCGAAAGGCACTCACGCAAGAACTTAACAACCTCGGGACCGCCGATGATCGCAATTGTCGAGACAATACCGTCTTTCTTCACATGATGGTGCGGAAGTCTGCGGTACATGTCGCATAGTGTTCTCGTCGCGAGCTGCTTGTCCAAACGACTCAGTTCTTCGACGATGGCCTTCAACGTGCTATGAGCCAGAGCGCCCCAAGTGTCTCCTTCTAGGCCTTCGACCAATGCCTGTATTGCTCTCGGTGACGCAATTCGCCCGAGTTCCCTCGCGGCCCGGAGTCCTTCCGTGTGATCGTAGCGAACGACACTTACCAGTGGATCCACGAGAGCGTCCGCCGACGGTTCCTTGAGGCCTTGCTGTTGTAGAAGAACTCCCGCTGGATCGATAAGCGCAATCGCCTCCTCGACCTGTTCACGGGTCATTAAATCTGAATCGACGCGGGCCTCACATAATGCCGCTAGCGCACGCGGATCTTTCAATTTCCCCAGAGCGATCGCGGACGCACGCCGAACGTAGGGGTCGCTATCGCGAAGCGCAGCCAGAAGAGGCTCCACTCCCTCGGCACACCCTAAGTTTCCAATCGCGTGCGCCGCTGCTCTGCGGACATGATTCGATTGATCGTGCAGGGCCCCTACAAGAGAACTGAAAATACCGGTCTCGATGGCGAACACACCACGTGGTGTTAATGGATGAAAGCCGAGTTGGTCCGCGGCCGCCTCGCGTACGAACAGGTTTTGGCTTTGCAGAGCAGCGACGAGTGGCGGGACGACTCGAAAATCGAGCATCTCCCCTAACTCCCGCGTCGCCTCGGCGCTCCCGTTTTCAACTTCCGTGAGAGTACGGCTGAGCCACCTGTCTCGATCTGGAGTATTGAGAGCTAACCACTTGCTCCATTTCGATGGGATGGTTCCCTGCGGTGCTGCTGGCTTGCTCCCAGATTTGATGCCGACCATCGCGCCTATGCGCCGCGACCATTGCAGCAGTACAGCAATCGCCGCAGCGGCTAACACCTTCCACTGCCCACGCTCATCCGAAGCCGCGAAGATTGGAGATATGGCCGTGGCGGAACTGGCCAGAGAGCCACCTCCGGACACTATCGATTGCGCTGCCGAATGTACATCTGCAACGCTTGCCTGTGAATCACGAATGGCGTTTGATTCGACAACGTCATCCCGATCTGGCTTCTCCGCAGAGGCTGCCAGTCGTCGTGTTTCGTCCATTCTGGGTCGCGGCTCCATTGGTTGAGGTTGACGGCCCAAAGTTGAGGTGAATGAGTCAAGTCCTGCAACACTCGCGAGGGGAGCGTGGTCGGACTGAGACGAAGCTTCGCTAGGTAGAGGCTTTACTGCAGGTTGAGTGACGGTGTTTACTGGCGAGGCTGAGGTGCTGGAGTCATCGTACAATCGGGTTATTTCGAGTTGCAGCGCACGTAACTCCTGGCGGAGGCTGGCAGAAGCATGATTGTAAAGTGTTGCCCAGTCCTTGGATTTGGCGATTATGGCCTTGAGATGTGGCTTTACGTCAGAAGCATAGCCTGTACTACTCTGAAGGCGTGCAGTTTCGAGACTAGCGATGATCGTTTTCAGAATCTGCCGCTTGACTCGAAGTCGCTTGCCCTGCTCAGCCAATTCCTGACTAGCAACTATTCGCTTTGCGAGTTCCAGAGCTGCGCTGATGTTCATATAGAGTGTTTCTTATAAATTAGCCTCACTCTTGGCGAGAGCATCTGAGTGCTTGATCGCCGCAGGTTGATCGCACGTGCAGCGCACACATTGGTCTGCAGACGGAAATGGCATGAGGAACGATGCCGTGACCCGCTGATGATAGAAGGTGAGAGTATGCCAGAACGGCGAGCGAGAGGGGTGACGCAGTATGCGTGAGGTCCCAGTACGTGATTGGCTTATGATTATGGGCGGCTTACTTCTGCTGTATGGGATCGTGGGTTTTGTGGAAACGGGCGGAGATTCCCCACTTCCTTTGCTCTGCATTCTGGGTGGAATGGCCGCTCTTTGGATCAGAAATCGGACTGCTGATAGGCCGCCGTAACCGTCGAGCGGGAAGGGGGTACGACTCTGCATCACAAGTAACCACGGATTTCCATTTTGGGTTCCCAAGCACTGACGATTATAAACCGACCATTATCCAGTCGAGCCCGCGAGTTGCGTTTTTTCGCGCGAAGGCACCTTTTCCTCCAGGAGCGTCGCTATACTGCCCGCCAAAAACATCAAAATCTCCAAATCCAGGCTTTTCAGCCACTTCCATGCACACCTCCCCGTCTCTCCCGCTTTTCCTGTGATTTGCTTCGCCAGCAGCCTCCCTCTAACCACTTGCCACCGGTAAGGCGGCAATCCTTCGCACCATCGCCCCGAACAGCCGTCGCGTCAGTCCGCTCTCCGCGAGCAGTAACCAGTAGTACCGCGCGTGCTTCACCAACCGGCCACCTGTTTTTTACCAGCCGCTGCTGCAAACTCGTCAGCGACCAGTGCTCGATCCGCTTCGGCAGCACCAGCCGCCGCCACAGGTTTCCCAGGTTGTACGCGATCAGGCTCAACCACAAGCGCACCTCGTTGGAGCGGAACCGGTGGCAACTCAGCCGCGTCATCTTCACCGCCTGCTTGCCTTCTTTGATCCATTGTTCGGCTGTCCCGCGCTTGTTGTAGAATCGCACCACCGCCCGACTCGGCAAACTCAAGCTCGTAACGATAAAGCCCACCCGCGGGAACAGCTCGCCCTGGTGATGTTCCACTTTGGCCACCACGCGGCGGGCCTTCTTCCAGCTCGCTGCCTGGTAGAGAAAACTCTTGTACTCCACCAACGGCTTGATGCTGGGCCTTCCCACCGGTCGCGTCAACAGCTCCGCGATGTCCCGCTCCAGGCTGTCGTTGGACGGGATGCGGATCGCGTACGTGACGCTCCGCTGCTCCAGCGCCTCGTAGATCTCCGGTTTGGCAAAAGCGGCGTCGGCCCGAAAGGCTATCTCGTTACCCAGCTTCTGTTGCCGCTCGATCTCGGGCAGCAGCAGTTCCTCCCAATCGTCGGCGCTGTGCACATTGCCGGTCGTAGTTTGGCCGCCAGACAGTCACCCTCCCGATTGAACAACAACAGCGGGTGATAGCAGGTCGATTCGAAGTGGCCGTTATAGGCGCTGTTTTCCTGCTCGCCGTACACCGGAATCTCGGTCG
>Ga0187893_10015923_pt1 | contig 10009 bp, 10 predicted proteins | sample MA1701074metaG_FD_139574 | JGI IMG/M metagenome (GOLD analysis project Ga0187893, IMG submission 139574) | White microbial mat communities from a basaltic lava cave in the Kipuka Kanohina Cave System on the Island of Hawaii, USA - MA170107-4 metaG ... | reverse complement strand
TATCCTCAGCAAGTCGGAAAACTGCCTGCTCTACAACGAGAGAAGATAATCGGTATTGCGCGGTCCGATCTTGATCGATTTTCTTGTTGTATTCCTCCTGACTACTACCAAAAACAACACTATTCAGGTAATGATCGCTGTAGATGTATATGATGCCATCTACTAGGTCTGAGCATTTCCCGTTCCCCAGATCTCGGTATTTCACATCTCTGATTATTCCGCCTGTTTCCTCCGACTGCGCTAGGACTATCCTGCCTACGGCTTGGGCAACCGTCCCATCGGGTTTCTTCGTCGTTGCTGAAAGACTTGCCGATTGACCCCAACCAGTTCCTCCCCATGGAATGAGGATACGCCCGACATTTGTTCCCGCTATGATGTGAGACTTTTCAAACTTCACGGATAATTCGTCTACCCTCTTGCCCTTATCCAGGAATCCTATGGCACCATGAGACTTTATAATTTCAAGTTTGATATTTCGTCCAAGAGGAATAGTGAGAGGGTTAATCCATAACGCCAAGCTGTTGTCACGACTCGGTTGACCATGGGATTCCTTGGGTCTGAACTCCATTTCCTCTGGAGGTATTATAATCACACCGGAAGTTACATCTAGGATATCTAGAGAACTCTCATACGTTCCTTCTGTCCCATCCGCCAACGCAGTGATTTTTGCGTTCTCGTGGAGTGAGTCGCACTTTAGTGAGATTTCGTAAACTAGATATCCTGCCTGCTCTTTTCCCCCCGCGATCTGGAGCGACAAAGGGTTTATTTCGATCTTAGGGTTACTGGTGTCCAATACAATAGCTCCTGACTGGAAATCAGCTACTTGCTTTTTGAGGTAAAGGTAGACCGTTCTCACTTTCCCTACGGTGAGCTTTGTCGTCGAAGGGAAGAATTGGAGGGGTTTCTCTGGGTCAAGCTTGGAAGGAGGTGAGTCTTGAACAGTTCCTTCTCCCTCTCCAATCAGGCCTTTCAGGAGTTTGTTCAGTTCTTTGATGGCATCGTTGATTCGTTGGCGAGCTTCCTTCGAGAGATTCTCGGTCGCAGACTTGTTATAACGCTCCTCCTCGCGTCGATAGATTGGTTCCAAATGCTTGCCAACCTCTTTGAAAAGAAGCCTCGTGAAATCATGTTTGGTATCAAACCCATCTCGACTCGGAGTTAGCGGAGAGTCTTTTCCATTATTCAGATACCAATCAAGAGATTCTCTGATGTTGCTAATTCGAACAATCCCGAAAAGGCTTCTAAGGTATGGAGCATCTTCGAACTGCGGAAGAAATGTTAAGTCAAGCACCGCATCTTTATCGTCGACAATTAAGAGGCCATTGGCTCTTTGTTCCCGCGCCTCCCGGCCAGGCAGCCCTCCTTTTTCTATGGAGCGACATATCACACCCCTAATTTGGAGAGGTGGTACGGAAGCCCCCGGCACAGGATCCGGTATAGAAAATGAGATGTGCTCAATAACGTCTCCAATTGGGAAATCATAGTCCAAACAATCTTCGAAAACCTTTCCTCCTGCTCTGTATCGAAACATCCGTATGCTAACGTTTGGATCAGAATTGATGAGACGCAGCATGTAAAACTGAGAAAGAAGGGGGAGGATCGTGCCTTCATCTGGAATATGACAGTCATCATGAAGTACGAAGCGCACACACGATCCGCTGTGCCCAGACTGGAGGTGAAGTTCCCTCAGCTCGGATGCCCTCGGCTTTTCTTCAGAAGAGAGTCTGGCCTCTGGCTTCTTGTCTTTCGATAAATCGAAGGACAAGTCCAACTTACTCAGGATGCCGTTCTTGTACGAATAGAAAACGCCTCCTTTGTGTCCCAGAAGCACATCACTGACACCGCGTCCAAAAAGGCTGCGTCCAGGTTTGCCCTTGGAGACGTCTGACTTGTCACTAGCGAACTCCTTAAAGGCTGCCTTTAGTTCCTCATGTGTCATGCCCTCTGCACGGTCAACTATTTCGCATGTTCGCGGCTGCTGGTTATGACCTTTCGCCGTGTATAGGTGGATTTCAATCGTGCGTTTGAGGGATTCATTTTTTAGTTCATCCTTAGATATTGAGAGATCGCATTGCTGGCCCTTGGGAAGAAGAAGAGCTTTATCCACCAGGCCTGATGCATGTGAAATATCGAGTTTGCGCTTATAGGAAGTGTCCGAGTTTGTGACGGGCTCCGTCACTGTTTTTGCAAAGCTCTTTACCACTGCGGTGTAAAATTGCCTTGCCCACTCCCGGCCTGCTAATTCGATCTGAAAGGATTCAGATTTCATATAGTGCTCCTTCGTGAACTAACGAGTGGGCAGACTATCTATTTAGATACTTGCCGAAACGTTCCTTAATTTGACCCAAGAACATCAACATCCTCTCGTCTTTCAGTTCTTTTGCTGCCTCCTCAAGTTCCTTCATTTTTCGTTTCTTTTCCGTAGACGGAGTGTGATCGTAGACTTCCAATAAACCGATTAAGTCAATGGCCTCGGCCTCATGAAACCGTGAGGCCTCATAAAGCTTGTAGATTTGAGAATTCTGAATCTTTGCGACAATGTCCTCCGGGATGACACTGCGAGGTTTGGCCCTTCCCCGCTCAGCTCGCTCGTTCAAAGAAGCCGGTACGCTTGCTCGTACCTGGCCTTCAAAAATCGGTGGACCAAGTTGTTTCACAAGAGCCGCGGCTTCTTCGAGCCCTCGTTGATTCAGGAAGACCCCTTTGCTGGACGCAGATGTAGCCAAATTCCTGTATTTGGGACGCATCTGTAGTACTGAGCGACCGATGCGTTTCAAATCCGGGAATTCAGGCCATCCAACCAGGCAGAACTTGCTTGGAAACATTCTGTGGCATGCCACGCCGAGATTTTCTTCGCTCGTTGTAGTATTCCATTCCTGTAGCCAGAAGACACAATAAGCCGTTAACGAAGTAAGAGCGTATTGTTCATAAGAATGCCTGTCGAACGGGCGAATGCTAAGAAGATCTCGCTTGCTGTGAACTGTGGAAACATTCGCCATAACAGCTCCGTCCTACAAAACAGGAAACTTCCTAGGTGTCAGGACTCATCTGAATCGGATGTTCAGACCGTACACGAGAGATACTCCTTGTCTGTTAATCCAATCGACAAAGGCCCCAAGATCATATTTGCCTCGGTCACGGTTCCGCTGGCAGTCCCATCCTCCATTTCGAGAAGTACGACCTGCCCACCATATTTTTGTGAGTGACGAACCATCGGAAATTTTGGCCACCTTCTGGTGCTGAGCTAACTGACAGAGTTCTTGCCTTTTCTTTCATCAAGTTGACTAGATTTTCTAGCTTGTAGGGGTGCCGAAACATAAATTCCAGTGCGACCATGACCATCTGAAATGTCCTCACTCTTCCGCACCATTCGTCCGGTCATTTAAATCAGGTCGAACATCCAGATTTTTTGGGAACCAAGTTCGCACGATGGTCTGTGATGCTTGTACGTTAGAAGCAATTATCGGGATCGCATCTGTATCCACAGTCGGCTGCATTTTCAGACTTCCAAGCCATTGAAGTACAGTGGTCTGACCTTGAAACTTATAGGTGCGGCCATTCCGATACACCCAAAGCAGGTCACGCTCAGACAGACCGAATCGGGGCTGCAGATTCTGAACATCTTTAAGAGTTACAAAGCTGACATCTGCGGCAATACCGAATTTGGATAGAGGTGGAATCGAGATTAGGTGTTGGAGAGTCTTCGCGAAGCTGTCTCGTCTAGTGACGTTGTTAAGAATCAGGGTCACCTTAAGCGAGAGTAGATGATGCGGCTTGGATTGAGGTGATTGAACAGGTGGAATATTGGGGGATATTGCCAATATCCCGCGTATGACCGGCGATTCGGCCCCGAGGTGTTTCTTAATCTGTTTAAACATCGCCAGTGGATACTTAGTGATTCTTAGTCTGAGTATCTGCTGTTGGAAAGCCTTTCTCCTTCCCTCCAACGTCCGGCGCTCCTTTGATCGTGAACGCCACTCCGTGGCGACATACGACTTTACCTTCGCCTGGTACATAGAGATGAAAGTCGAATTTAGCTCGAACCCCAAGAAACCACGTCCCATCTGCTTAGCGAGCGCAAGGACTATTCCTGAGCCTGCAAAAGGGTCGAAGGCAACATGTTCTCTAGAGGCATCTGTTGTAAGGAGCAATACCTTTTCAACTAGCCCAAGTGGAAAAGGGCAAGCGTGTCGAAGGCCGTTTGTATTCCAATTTCCCTGGACGGGTATTGGTATAGTCCATATGTTCGATGGGACCTTGCCACTTGGATTGTATCGCTCGGGATATCTAACCCACCATTCCTTGAGTTCGATTTCTTTGAGGCGATTAATTTCGTACTTGAATTTCTTAGACTTTGAAAAACATAGGAGATATTCAAACTGGTTTCGCAGTTGTCCACTGCGAGACCAAGGAACCGTTTTTTCTTTGTTCCAAATGATCACGTCCTGCAGCATCCAATCGGATTCCTGCTGAAGAAGAGCAGAGAATTCGAAGGGCAGGAGTTTGATCCGGCCTTCGACTTTAAAGGTATCGAGAACGACCCAAAGAGAGCCAGCATCTTGGGTGGCACGATATATGTGCCCAAAGATACCTGCCAAATCCCTAAGATAGTCCTCATAACTTTGACTTCGTCCTATCTGTCCGCTGACTCCGTAGTCCTTCAATCCCCAATAAGGCGGAGAGGTAAGAGTCACAGCGATACTGCGGTCTGGTAAACGTGGGGCTAGCTCTCGGGCATCGCCGTGATAAATTCGACCAAGGGCAAGATGTTCTTGTATTGAGCAGGGCTTTACAGCCATATGATTTTGAGTTCAGTCTCTAGCGACCGGAATTCAGTATCCCCAGTATAGATATCAATCTTTCTTTGCTTCGCCAGCGCAGCAGCGAAACAATCAGCCAGCGACATTTTCTTGTGTGCCTTGATCTCGCCAGCCATCTCAGCCAATTCCTGATCGACCGGAACAATTTCGATCGGCAGGCCAAGAAGCTTGGCGCGCACTTCTAGCCACTGAGCTATTCCCACCTTCCGCTCGATCATGTAACGGACTTCCGCCCAATTTGGAGCGGCGATCAATAGGGTTTTGTCTGACTCCGCAGCTTTCTCGAAGAGGGCGACTACCTTTTCGTGACCGGATTCTTGAAAGAGAAACGCTAGGACGGCATAGCTATCAAGCACTGAGCTTTTCAAGCTTGGCCTCCTCTCGTTCTTTGTCTTTCTTTCTGTCGGTCAATAATTCCTGCGTCACAGAAGTGGTGCTCTTGAGCATGCCACATACACTTCTGATGTATTCCTTCGTCACCGGTTGAAAGAGGATTTCCCCCCCACGCTCCACGAAACACACTTTGGTACCCGGCTTGATACCGAGCTTACGGCGAATCCTTGCTGGAATTACCAACTGACCCTTGGTCGTCACATATGCAACATCCACGATCGACCTCCTATTTAATGCCGTTAAGCTTACACAATAGTGCAATGTAAGTCAACATGTATATAGTAAGACAATATACAATAGGCGTCTTGATGGATGTATCGTGCAGAGACGCTTTCGCGACGCGGCTCTAGACAGATGGAGTGTCCGCGGTGGTCAGGAAGGGTCGAACTGCCAGCGGCCGCGCCGATCGGGGAGGGCAAGCGCCGCGGTCAGATGATCGAGGAAGTCGCGGCGGGGGATGGCTTCGGCGCCCAGGGCCGTGAGGTGTGGTGAAGATTGTTGGCAATCCATGATGCGGAATCCCCAGGCCTGCAGTTGGCGCACGAGCGAAACCAGTGCCACCTTTGAGGCATCGGATACACGGGTGAACATCGACTCTGCGAAAAAGGCGCCTCTGAGTGCTACGCCATAGAGTCCGCCTACCAACTCTCCTTCCTGCCAGGTTTCAACTGAATGGGCGTACCCGAGTTCGTGTAATTTCGTGTAGGCTTCGAGCATCGCCCCTGTGATCCAGGTGCCGCCATCCGGATATTGCGGCCTTGGTTCTGCACAATGCTGCATCACGTCGCGAAAGCACGTATCAAATGTCACAGTGAAGATGCCGGGGCGGAGGATTCGCTTCAAACTGCGCGAGATGTGCAACTTTTCGGGAAAGAGGACCGTGCGCGGGTCGGGCGACCACCACAAGATGGGCTGGTCGTCGTTGTACCAGGGAAAGATGCCGTGCCGGTAGGCTTCGAGCAATCGCTCCGGGCACAGGTCACCCCCGACGGCGAGCAAGCCATCCGGTGAAGCCTGCTCAACGGGTGGAAAGCGCAGATTCGATGGGTGTGCGCTTAGCCTGAACATGACTCAACAAGGTACGCGACGCGTTCCCAAAAGGCTACGGTTTCTAGCAGGCTTCCAAGAAACTCAGTTTATGCACAATACACCGTTGAAATCTTACAGAATGGGCCGATGACAAAATAGCCGCAGGATGCTCAAAAAGGCCGTCCAGCAAGGCCGCAGCGAGCGAAGGGGCGAGGCGTACGCTGCGGTACGTTGAGCCTCTGAGCGAAGCGAGAACGCCGCTGGCGGACTTTTTCAGCATCTTGCTAGAACCCTTTCTTTTCCTCCGCCTGAGCCAGGATCGGCTGGAAGATGGGATCTGCGTCCAGCACCGCCTTCAATGATTCTGCTCCGATGAAGAATTGCCAGATATCTGGAGTCTGTCCGGGAATTTCAGCAAACCATCGTTTGGCTTCCGTCAGTCGCTCCAAAAGCGCCCGATTGTCTCGGTCCGGGGTGAACAGCAAACTGTAGGCTTTGGTGTACTCGGCCATGAATTTATCGAGCGGCAGGTCAGCGAGCGTGAATGCCTCGTCGGCATCCTGATAGGCAGTCTGAATGTCTGAGTCGTCAAGAACTCGGTTCCATGCCACCTTGTTGATGCGGGACCAGGCTAGTTGGAGCAGGGCTTCGGCTCTGCCGGCTCTTCGCTCAGCCGGGATGGCTTTGACCAAGGATTGGTGGGTTGCGATCGCGGCTTCTTGATCGTTGTTCCATCGATAGGCCACGCCTAATCGAAAGAGGTTATCAAGTTGTTCCGGCCGTACGACAGCCAAGGTTCGCATGGCTGAGAGCATGCGGTACAGGTAGTCGGCGGTCGTCGGTTTGTCGAACCCACCCATCTCCATCCCCAGCGACAGGTCCATGCGTGTCGCTTGGGCGTAGATATTCCAAAAATGCTCGTTCACTACCAAGGCAAGCGCCGGGTCCCTTACCGTGAGCTTGTGGAACGGGATGGCCTCGCGCAGGACAATGGCATAGAGTTGTCGGCTCAGTACCATGAGGGCCTCGGCCTGATTGGGATCGATGATGAGCACGCGGTTCAACATGGCTACGCGGTCACGCAGTTCCGGGAAGGTGGCCGCGCGAGCTGCCCCGGCGGTCAAGAGACCCGGGACATCCGTCGGTTCCCACCAGACCAGCGAGTCGGGGAGAGCCCGACTGGTTTCCGTGACAAACGGAATTTTTTCCTGGATGCCGCTGCCGGAGACGGCACCGCTGGTAACGGGAAGGTTCACGACCGCCGTGTTGCCCACGAAGCCGTGTTTCTTCAGCCTGGAGAGGACAACCCACTGGGTCGTGATTTCCTTCAGCGTGCGCCTGGTCCGCTTAATCGTACTGGTCCATTTGACCGAGCCAGCCGCATAGGTCAATGGGGCCGTGAGGGGATCCTGGTAACTGATAGACAATTTCACCAAGGTAGTCGGCACCGCTACGATCGGGCCATTCGATCGAAGGCGGAACGAGGCAGAAGGGAGCGATGTGCTTCCGACAATGTGAATATGGAATCCGGTTCCCGGCGGCGTAAGACCCAGCGAGTCGGTCACGAAGGCCGAGGCGGGATAGCGGTTCAGGTCTTCACTGAAAAAGACCAGTTCGCCATTGCTGGGCCACAAGACCTCCATGCCGACATCGGTTCTGATGAGGGTGGAGGCATGGGCCTCTCGCAGGCGCTGCCAGCAGGAGTCGTAGACGAGTTCGGAGTCGGCCGGATGGGTCTTGATGCCATGTGGGGATGCAGCGACGAGGGGATATTGACAGGCGAAGTCGAGCTGGCCGACGCCCACCTTGTTTCCCGCTCCCATGGCTTCGGCGTAACGCTGAGCTGTCGATTCAGCCGCGGTGACGGCCTGCTTCGACTTCTTCGCAGCGGCGGCTGATACCGATGAGGCCTCGATCAGGGTCATCGCAGTGACAATCGACAGGGTTCCGGCGAGGAACAGGATCGTGAACCAGCCACGATGAAGGATCTGCAGGCGCATCATGTCGTGCGCTCCCCTATTCAAGTGGCATAGTATCGACCAAAAGCCATACGCTATATGCTCTTTTCTTTTGACGAGACACGAGCGACATACGAAGACGACGATCTATCTCATTGCTATTCGACCACGATCACGCCCTTCATGTCATGACCCGGCATGTCGCACAGGTAAGAGAAGCTTCCGGTACGTGCCGGCGTGAACTGAAACTCAACCAGGCCCTCAGGCGGGATGATCACTCGCTTGAGGCCGTCTGGACCGAACTCCTGGGCCCCATTGCCGCCCACGTTGAGGTCGGCGCTGAGGAAGAGCTCCTTGGCCACCACGGTATGGAGTTCCGTATCATGGTTGCGGAACCGTAGCACTGTCTTTTGATCATGATGTAAGAGGATGTGATTTGGAACAAACATCCGCGAGCCGATCTCAACGGTGATCGAGTCCACCTCGACCTCGGTTGGGAATGCGCTTGTGGGGGTCGCGAGCACCAGAGCCAGGCACATGAGTCCGAGCGTTTCTCTCACCGTGCGTTGGCCGCTTCGAGGATTGCGCGGCGCATGTTCATCCTATCGACCGAGGTCAACTGCGGGACTGGACGATGTCGGCAGAGCGTGACGGTGTGTTGGAGGGAGGCGATAAAGACTTCGCAATTCGGACAGGCTCCCAGATGTCGACGTATCTCCCGGCAAATGTCGGATGGGAGTTCGTCGTCTATATAGGCAGACAACTGCCGGAGAAGATCCACGCAATTGCCTTGGCCATGCGTATGGCGGCGAGACGATGGCCCTGACTGTTTCTTTGGCGCTGCCGCCTTTTTCTTGGTCATGAGCGCAAGCCTTCCGACTTGTGGTCATCATGGTGGGTGATGCCGCGGGCGCTGAGTTCCCGTCGCACAAACAAGCGTGCTCGGTGCAGTCGCGATTTTACGGCGCGCTCATTCAAGCCCATGATGGTCCCCACTTCTTTGGTACTCAACCCTTCCATATCACGGAGCACCAGGGCCATCCGATATTTTTTGGGCAGTTTCCCGATTGCCTGGTCGAGGGCCTGCCGGAGTTCCTTGTTCTGCAGTGCCTCTTCAGGACTGAGCCCGTCCATCGGGATCTGGAGTCGAACCTCTCCCTCGGAGGTGGGTACGAACTCCTCGAGTGACAGCTCGTGTTCCGGTTCCCCTTTACGCTTGCGCCGCATCCGTATGCAGGCCCGTGAGGCGATGGTGTACAGCCAGGTGGAGACCCGCGATTCGCCTCGAAAATCTTTGAGTCCTTGGTAGGCATTAAGAAAGGTTTCTTGAACGAGATCCTTTGCCGACTCCGTTTCGCCGCACAGGCGGTGTGCGTACCGATAGATCAGATCAACATGGTCTCGGTACAGCCTATCAAATTCGTCAGGCTCTTGCATGGCTGAACGTTGGGGAGGCGTTTTGGGAGCAGGGGTGCGCATGGCTGGCGCGAAGTCTAGGGAGTCGGATGAGGCCTGTCAAGCAAACCTGGTAAGATGCTGAAACAGTTACTCTTCTCGCCCGCCCAACCTCAGTGCGCCAAGACGCGCCTTTTCCCAAGCGGCGTTCTTGAAACCTGTGAAGCGTATCTCGTGAAGCGTCATTCGTTTCCGGATTCGGACGTTTCACGCTTCACGTTTCACGAACCACGAGGACAGCTAGGGGATTGGTGAGGCACTGCGTCGGGGAGTTGATGTCTCGGTGGATGGGAACGTGACGGCCACATGCTCATGGTCGATGTGCAACGTCAACGGTTGTCCCACCTTCACACG
>Ga0187893_10015922_pt1 | contig 10009 bp, 9 predicted proteins | sample MA1701074metaG_FD_139574 | JGI IMG/M metagenome (GOLD analysis project Ga0187893, IMG submission 139574) | White microbial mat communities from a basaltic lava cave in the Kipuka Kanohina Cave System on the Island of Hawaii, USA - MA170107-4 metaG ... | reverse complement strand
CGCTAATTTTCCTTACCCGCATTCTCCCCCCGGGCTTTAAGAGCTGGGATAAAACTCAACCTCTCAATCTCAACTTCCTTACTGGGAGCGCGGGCGGGGACGCCCGCGCTCCCAGTCAAGAGCTTGAATGAGATCAACGATCATCACTTTAAAGCCGCGTCCAAGCTCGCAGCATCGTCCAACAAAATCCACTCGACCAGCGAGAGCGGCAGGCTGCCACTTTTCAACAAGTCATCATGAAACTGGCCCAGACGGAAGTTGGGGCCCTGCTTGTCGCGATACTTTCCCAGCAATCGCATGATCTGCCACTTGCCCACCATGTAAGTGATCTTCTGCGTCGGACTCGCCGCCGCTCCCGCAGCTTCCCCCGTGGCCGCTTCCTTATCCAAGCCGCCGGCTTCCATGAAATAGTTGACTGCCTGATCAAAAGTCCACTTGCCGGTATGCAGGTTCACATCGACGCCAATGCGCGCCGCCCGGTAGCGCGAGAGCCGGAGGATCTGTCCCTGACCGGGCGAATTGTTTGGATAGAGACCGGTGCGCATCAGCATCTCCTCACCGTAGAGCGCCCAGCCTTCGATAAAGATGCCGTCGCCGTGCTGACGCCGAATCTCATTCGACAAATGATTCGCAATCGAGAGTTGAAGGAAGTGGCCGGGTATGCCTTCGTGACCCAGGATGGGGCGAGGATCCTCGATGGCCGCGCGGATGTAAAAGTTTCTGCTCGCCGGATTGTAAGTGGGAATGAAATAAAAGCCGCTCGGGTCTTTATCGTAGACGCCGGGAGGATTCATAAAGCCGCCCGGACTCGTCGGTTTGAAGGCTTCGGGAAGCTGGCGAATGGAAAACGGTCCAAGATAGTCAGGTATCGAGATCAGCTTGTTAGTTTTGAGAAAATCGATCATCTCTTGCTGCCGGCTCTCGTAAGCCTTCAGGAACGCCTGCTGATCGGGGGGAATGTTTTTGCTGCGCGCCGGATTGGGATCGGCGAGCGCGGGATCCGACAGCAACGATTCGAGGCCACGATAGCGCGCCAATTCTGCCTGTCCCAGCATCTCGACTTGATCCGCATCAAGCGGCAAGAGGTAAATGTTTTTCAAAATGTAATTGTAGTTCTCGGCGCCCATCGGCCGGAACGCCACCATTCCCGGCAAGCGCCTTTCCAGCCAGTCGGCAAAACCGTGGATCGAGACCAGCGCGGCGTCCCGAGCCTTTACCAGATCGTTTCTTTCCGCGGCTGACAAGTCTTTCGCCAGGGTCATCAAACTATCCGTAAAAAGGCTGTCGATCGAACGCGCGGAATCGATGGCCAATTGCGCGTAGAGCCGGACGGGCTTGATCAGGTTTTGTTTGCCCTGCTCGATCACCGCCGGCATTTGCTTCAACCGAGCCGTAGCCGAAAGCGCGCGATTGCGAGGCGTGTCGTATTCCTTCTTGAGCAGTGAAAAGATTCCGTTGCTGCATTCGTTAACATAGGTCTGCGGATCGGTCTGCTCAAAATCCATGACGCGATTAAAGAAGACCACGCCTTCAAGCTGCGCCCGGAACAGCAGCCAGTCAACGCGATCGTCCTTGCTCCAGTTTTGAGTGGGCATTGCCTGAACTTTGGCCAGCAGCTCTTTGGCGTGCAGCCGCCGTGCCAGCACCGACGAGAGCGAGTAATCAGTCAGGCGATGGTCCCAGGTGTGCAGCCCTGCGTCGCTCGAGAAGACGGGAAAGTTCTGGTTGCGCCAGTTGTAATATTCCTCAGCCAGGCGGCGCAGGTCGGCAGGTGTCTGTGGATTTTGTGCCTGAACTGAAATCATGGGGACAATCATAAAGAGACAGGATGCAACAAGACACGGAATTAACAGTTTCATTTAATTAGCCTCGATTAGGTCTGGATACCGTCGTTATTCAAAATCACTCAAGCGGCGAAGGGTGGCTTGAAAAATCCACCAAGTGCCAGGGAGTGGATAAAAGCGCGGCCGCTATTGGAAGCGCAAGGGAGATCAGCCACAGATAATCACGGATAACACTGATCAGAAACCCGCTAAAGCTTATGGGAGTGGCACAGACTTCAGTCTGTGAATTGAAAATTTAAATTCAACTCCGCACCAATGACGGTTTGCTTTCTAATCGATTCCGATCCGTGTCATGTGTGTAATCTGTGGCCCGGCTGCTTTCCGTAACAGGGTCCGCGCGTTCCTCAGTAGCCCCGCAAGTTTCGCCCGCTTCATGGCGCTGTGGCGAAAACGTTCGGCGTAGCTTTCCGGGGTCAACTCGACAATCTCGGAAAGACTCGCATTGACGTTTCCCGGTCGAGGCCGGAAGCGAGCCTCGGTGGTAGTTTCTTCAAAGCGATTCCACGGACAAACATCCTGGCAGATGTCGCAGCCATACAGCCAGCCTTCCAACTTATCGCCAATCTCCTCAGGTATCTCAGGCGCGCGCAACTCGATGGTCGCGTAGGAAATGCACCGGTTCGAATTAACCACATAAGGCTCCGTGATCGCCTTAGTCGGGCAGGCGTCGATGCAGAGCGTGCAACTGCCGCAATGATCCTCAACCTGTTCCTCGTCATATTCGAGCTCGAGATTCAGCAGCAGCTCACCCAGAAAAACCCAGGACCCAAACTCCTGCGTAATCAGATTCGAGTGTTTGCCGATCCAGCCGAGACCCGCGCGCACGGCCCAGGCTTTGTCCATCATTGGTTGGATATCGACGCAGACTTTGCCCTCCGCTTCCGGCGCCTGCGCCTTGATCCATTCCAGCAAGGAGCGCAGTTTTGAGCCGGCCACTTCGTGATAGTCGTCGCCCCAGGCGTACCGCGAAACTTTTCCGGTTTGTGAATTTTCGGAGTGTTGTTCGGGGGTATAGTAGTTAAGGGCGACTACAACCACGGAACGCGCATACGGGAAGAGTTTCCTTGGATCGGCACGCTTTTCGGGCTCGCGGGCCATCCAGTGCATCTCGCCATGGTAGCCGCGGGCAAGCCATTCGCGCAGCTGATCGCGCTCTGAGGAAAGCCGGCCGGCCGGCACGATTCCAACCATGTCAAAACCGGCGGCCCGGGCCTGCTGCTTAATTGCCCGCGACAACTCAACAGAATTGGCGACAGTTTCCGATACTTCCGTAGAATGCTTCATCCAAGTAATTGCATTGTAGCGCAGCACGCCGGGCTCACGCCCGTGATCAGTAAGTATTGCTGCCGTCATCGTGAGCGAACCACGGGATTAAACTAATCACGATCCCTAAACACACGAAAGGCCGCCACGAAAAATCACTAAGGATTTGCCTCGAGTTCGCTGGTGTTTTTCGTGGCTCGCCAACTTGAAGAACGTTAGCCGAACGAGAAAACACAAAGGGCTGCCTTACCGGACTCAAAGCGGAAATGGAAGGATGAGATCAAAAGCGGAGGCTGGGCTAAAAACCGTTCCAGCGCGAGCTATTCAATCTTCTGTACTGTGACTGTAATCAAAGGAGAATCGCCGGCGGTCTTGCTGAAAGAAACCCAACAACCCGCTTTGGGATAGCGCACCATCTTGTACATCGAACCGTCAGGTTTGGCTGAAAGCTCAGAGCCAAACACGCTTTTGGGGGTCGGGATGTCGCGCGCGCCGTTGAGGAAATTGACTGAGATGGCAAAGACCTTCTTTGACTTGTCATAAAAGACCTGCGCATTTTCGTTATCATTAAACACGAAAAAGTCCTGTTCGTCGCTTTTGTCACTCGGATCGTTGAGTTTCTTACGGACTTCTTCGGCGGTCATTCCAATGCGCACGGCTCGGTATTCCTGAAACAGCGGCTCGTCTTCGCCGCCACCTGCGCCGCGGCTTCTCTGCGTTTGGGCCCCTACCAAAGAGACGCTCGCTGAAATCAAAGTTGCGATTAACAAGGGGGTTCGTATGGTCGAAATTCGGCTGAAAATCATCGGGTTTCTCCTTTCGAAGAAAATGCGGACAGGCCGCCGAGGAAGGGCGAATTGAATGCCCGGATCGATCTCGTTTCGAGTCGGACCTCAACTCAACTGCGGACAATAATCCCGAAGTGTTCAGTCTGTCAATGGCTTTACCCCGGATGAGAACCTGGTCAAGCGGGGCTGGGGAAGAACAGTCAACACCATCAATCTGAAAGTTGTTCGCCGAGCCACTAGCCGGTTCCCAAACTGCCCCAAAACTCATTCTTCAATAAGCCATTAAACCGTCAACTATTGACTCACGCGTAGGTTTAGCATATAGGCAATGTGAACTTACACGCACACAAAGGAGCCTCCTAAAATGAAACAAGTTGCTTTCAGGGCGAAATGGTGTCTGGCAATACTGCTGGTGGTCATGAGTCAGATGAGCTGTCAGCCGGCGTCGCCGGATACCAATCGCGCCCAATCCGACGCCGAGACCAACCGAAACGCTGAACCGGAGCCCATTAATACGACCGCAATCGAGTCGGAGCTGCTGCGAATCGAGAGAGACTGGTCGCGAGTATTTAGGAAGAAAGATGTTGAGGCAGTGCGTCGGATCGAGGCGGACGATTCGATTTTTGTCTATCCCGACGGCAACCTTGGTAATAAGGAACAGGACCTCAAAGACACGGAGGCGGGAGCTCTCAGCGCCGAGTCCTGGGAGGTTACAGACCTTAAGGTCAATGTGCTCAATGCCGACGCCGCCATTGTCAGCGGACGGACAATTGTGACAGGCGGAAAGTACAAGAGACCCGACGGCAAGACGGTAAACATTAGCGGCCAGTATCGCTTTATCGATACCTTTGTCCGGCGAGAAGGGCGATGGCAGCTAGTCGCTGGCGCCGCGGTGCCGGTGCAGGAACCCCCGGCTGCAAGCGCGGCGAGTCCGTCAGCAAAAAAAGAGCCAACACCACCGCCGCCGGCATCCACGCCAAAGTCGACATATTAATCCAGCGATGGAATTCAGTCCGACGAACTTTAGTTTGTCGCCGCGGCACACTAGCACAATCAGCCGCGGAAGGAGCGGAAAGAAGCTGCGACAAACTGAAGTTTGCCGGACAAGCCGTTGAAGGGTCCCGGGACAGAGACGACAAACTAAAGTTTGTCGGACAAAGCCGTTGACGGGACCTGGGACAGAGACGATAAACTGAAGTTTGTCGGACAAGGCCGACGGGTCCGGGGACAGAGACGACAAACTGAAGTTTGTCGGACAAGCCGTTGACGGGTTCCGGGACAGAGACGACAAACTGAAGTTTGTCGGACGCGGCCATGGAAACCAGTGTCTTGGAAAGAAGCGACAAACTGAAGTTTGTCGGACACCTAATGCCATATGCCCGGTATGACGGTTCCGCATCCCGGACATTTTCCCCCTACGGTGACTCTCATCTGCCGAACGACGTAACCATAACGCTCTACCAGTAACTCGTCGCATGATGGACAATAGGTATTCTCCCAGCGGCCAACTCTTCCGGGAAGATTGCCGGCGTAGATGTAACGCAAGCCCGCATCTCGTCCAATCTCGCAGGCGTGAATCAGTTGCTCGGCCGTGGTGTTCTCGTTCTCAGTCATCCGGTAATCCTGATGAAACGCCGTAACGTGCCAGGGGATATCCGGTGAGACTGAGGCGATGAAGTCAGCCGCGCGCCTCAGCTCATCCTCTGAATCGTTGAAACCCGGAATAACAAGGGTCACGATCTCTTCCCAGAACCCGCGCTCGTTAACCATCTTTACAGTGTCGAGAATGTTGTCAATCACGCCGCCAAGCTGCCGGTAGTTCTTGTCGTTCATCGATTTCAGATCGATTTTGTAGCAGTCAGTCCAGGGGCGCAGATAATCCAGCACTTGAGGCGTCGCGTTGCCATTGGAGATAAACGCCGTGCGAAAACCTTCGGGCCGCGCTTTCTTGAAAACCTCGATGGCCCATTCCGCGGTTATCAAAGGCTCGTTGTAGCTGCTGCCAACCATCGAAGCGCCGTAAGCCTTGGCCATGGCGACCAGCCGATCCGCAGTGACCACGGTGGGCGCAGTGCCGGCGGTGTCATCCCGCAGTGCTTGTGAAGTCAGCCAATTCTGGCAATAGGCGCAGTGCAGATCGCAACCGAGCATGCCAAATGTCAACGTATCTGAGCCGGGCAGGATATGGAAGAAGGGCTTTTTCTCGGTCGGATCGCTGGCAAGGGCGGCCACATAATTCATCGGCACGCGCAATTGTCCGTTTTCATTGAAGCGCACTTTGCAGATGCCACGCTTGCCTTCCTTGATCAGGCAGCGATGCCCGCACGCGTAACACTTAAGCGCATTGTCGGGCAGATGTTGAATAAGCTCCAGAGCGCCGACAGCCGTCATTTCGTCCAGCACTCGCGCCAAAGGAGCTGATTTGGTACTTACCGGCATTAAATCTTTCTTACCTTAGTGGATAGCAGAATTATCACCTGAGAATTATACTGCTTTCTCATGTCAGTGGCACAGACTGAGGTCTCTGGTTTTCGAAGGGTCAATTATTAAGTCTGAAATCACAGACTAAAGTCTGTGCCACTGAAGATCACAGACTGAAGTCTGTGCCACTGGAAATCACAGACTGAAGTCTGGGACACTGAGGATCACAGACTGAAGTCTGTGCCACTGAAGATCACAGACTGAATCTGGGCCACTAAAATGATAATTAAGGAAATAACCGTTACCGCGTTTCAACAACATACGCGCGTGGTTGGCTGTGAAACGACCAGGCGCGCAATCTGTATCGATCCGGGCGACGACTCACAGGCTATTGTCGAAACAATCGACCAGAACCGTTTGGAGCTGCAGGCCATTGCGGTCACTCATGCACACATGGATCACGTCGGCGGCGTGGCGGCGTTGAAGAAGCTAAAGCCCGAGGCGAAAATCATTCTTCACAAGGCAGACGAGTTCATCTATCAGGCCTTACCGGAGCAACCCGGCTGGATTGGAATTCCGCGCGCGCAGTGGCCGGCCATGGGGTTCAATTATGAACCGCCGCCGCCGATCGATGACTATTGGGTGGACGGTCAAAGTTATCAAGTGGGCGAGCTTGAGTTCAAAATTCTTCACTGTCCCGGCCACACACCCGGACACGTCGTGCTGTTTGAGCCGCGGGAAAGAAAGGTTTTTGTCGGCGATGTCCTGTTCGCCGGATCGGTTGGCCGAACCGACTTGCCAGGCGGCTCAACCGAGCAGTTGATGGATTCGATTATGAACAAGCTCGTACCGCTGGGTGACGACGTCGAAGTCTATTCGGGGCATGGACCGGTGACCACCATTGGCCACGAGCGATTGACGAATCCTTTTCTCACTGGTGTTTATCAACTGGGCGCCGGCAGGTTTTGATGAAGGAGAGTTCAAGAAGTTCCGAGTTCAAGCTTTTGCTTGTCCTTTGCCAGAGTTCAAGAAGTTCAGAGTTCAGCCTTTAGGTTGCTGCTCCCCTCTCTCTCTCCAAATGAAAAATGTCAAATATGTCAAATATGATAAATGAAAAATGATCAGGGTACATTCGGTATCCAAAACACCTGTCCGCTAACCCACGCCTTCTTCAACCCATGCTTTGGCAGATCCTTTTCCTTGAGACCCAAATAAGTGAAATGCGGCAGATCGCTCAGCACCGTCTGAAACCAACCATGCTTCGCCAGAATCTCGCGCACTCGTGGATTATCAAACTCGTTGGCGTCAAATGCGAGCATCGCAATGTGCTGCGACGTGCCTGGCGCGGCAATGGAATAAAGAATCGACTTCGAAAGATCCTTGCTGAAAAAGATGCCATCCTTTTCAAGTTCCAGCACCGCCTCAATCTGGTCGTGTGTGCCCAACCCGCGCAGCCTCTCTACGTCGGCGCCGGTCAAACGTCGTTGCGCCAGCCAATGATCGAGCGCCGGAAGAAAGCGCGTGTCCCAAAGGCGCTGACTGTCGCGATAACTCCGGCGCGCTCCCTCAGCGCCGTCGCGCGATGTGATGTCCAGACCTTCTTCCTGCGCATCTTCGATGGCCTTCAACAGCGCCTTCATTGCCGCCGGCTGTAATTCAATATCATCCTCGCCAACGGTTTTGGTTTGATAACCCGTGGTGATCTGAAAATTCCTTACTTGTTCTTCGCTGGTGAAGACACATACCGGCGGTGGAGTCACTTCCGCGCCGGCGACAAACATGGCGCCATATTCTTCGAGCACGCGCCGCGCCACCGGATCGCCGACCGGGCAGATGTCTTCGAGGGTCATTTTGCGTTTCTTGAGCGCTTTCGCCAGCGCTTCATAAAACGGCCGGGAGTTTTTGCTGTCCTCGTTTTCGATCTTGACGCCCATCCTGGTGGTTTGATTTGGTTCTGCCGGGCCGTTGCTCGATTGAGCGGGGTTGCCGCTCGATCGCGCCTGGCCCAAGCTCGATTGAGTATTAGGTTTTGCCTCTACCGCCTCGCTCAAAAGGGAAGTTGAACATACCAATAAAATGGCCGGCATTACTAGTACGAGGAAGGCGGTTGCATGTAAACGGCATCTGAGTGGCATGCGGCGTCGAGATGATTGTGAGACAGTCCATGATCGGGTAGGGGGGCCATAATTGGGGCGATTTCCAGGATGATACTTACCGCTCGTTTCGATGGTCAACACTGAATGAGTGCGGGCATCCATGGGCTACCAGTTAACGTTGGTCGAAACCACGCTCACGACGCCAAGCAAGCCAGGCGAGAGTAGTGAGGATCGTCGTGACCAATGCCGACAACAGGCAGAACTGGCAGTAGGCTCGAATGACGAAGGCTTGCAAGTACACGAGCCACAACGTTGTCAGAAACATCAGGCTGACAAGGATGGTAAGTAGTCTCCCGGCGACTCGGTAATTAAAGGCTGCCAGCGTAGCGAGACTAAACGCTGTGAAGTAAGCGACGGCGCCGAACAGCGCGAGGGGGATTCCGCGTACTGTGGCGTAAGGACTGCTCAGCACTTCGGAACAACCGCTGACGATGGTGCAACGCACGCTGCGGCCCGAGACGTGTTCAACCGTGAGGTAGATCGAATCCGCTAACCCGATGAGAGCGACAATCGCCGCCGCGCCATAGAGCACTCGAGATCGTTTGGGCTGAGACATCCAAAAACAAAGATCCACCGATTACACAGATTCGAAAAGAATTTGAAGAGAACAGCGTGTAGCAAGCAGAATGCGATGCTGGCAGCCGCTTTTGGTTTGCATCCAGAAAATGATTGTCTTACGCCGTACCATTTTGGCTTTCTATAAATCTGCGTAATCGGTGGATCAAGTAACCCGCGTAATCGGCGGATCATTTACCCAGGGCAGTAAGTTCAGCCTGGATCAGTCCGCGAAGCTTCTCGGGCGCCAACGACTCAAACGGCACTTCGCGGCCATTAAGAAAAACCGTCGGAGTTCCCTTAACGCCCAGTGAGTGAGCCCGCTTGCCATCGAGAAAAATACGCTGCTCGACAATCTGGCTGCCGAGGTCCCGCCGGTAGCGAGCTAGATCCAATCCAATTTTGACTGCGTAACTTTCGAAGATCGGCCGCGCATCAAATGCCTCGTGCCAGGTCTTCTGGTTGTCATACAGCAGGCCATGCATCTCCCAGAACTTTCCCTGCAAACCGGCAGCTTCAGCAGCCCGTGCAGCGTTGAGTGCATGCTGATGCGTGGGCACCAGTGGAAACTCGCGAAAGATTACTCGCAGCCGGTCGCCGAACTCATGCTCCATGGTTTGCAGTACCGGGTGGAGCAATTTGCATGGCGGGCACTCGAAGTCTCCAAACTCTTCGAGCGTCACGGGTGCATCCGCGGGACCTATCGCATGCGGCGGTTCGGCTCCGGGAACACCTTTGACTACGGGGTTGGTGGCAGGAGACGTGCCGGCTGCTGGGGTTGAGCTGACCGTCCTGGCTGGCACATTACTTGGGTTAGCCGAATCGCTGCGCGCACCGGTCATGTACCAGAATGCGCCGATAGCAATTAACATAACGACGAGAATAAGGATTATGGGTAAGTATCTGTTCATAGGCCTGGTAATTTTTCGGATTGCGGATTGCGGATTGCGGATTGCGGATTGCGGATTGCGGATTGCGGATT
>Ga0187893_10015921_pt1 | contig 10010 bp, 12 predicted proteins | sample MA1701074metaG_FD_139574 | JGI IMG/M metagenome (GOLD analysis project Ga0187893, IMG submission 139574) | White microbial mat communities from a basaltic lava cave in the Kipuka Kanohina Cave System on the Island of Hawaii, USA - MA170107-4 metaG ... | reverse complement strand
TCTTGACCAGTTGATCGAGACGGTCAAGGGTGGATTCATCTAAAGAAATTGCAACTTTGGATCTGGCCATGGCTCACCTCGTGGTATGACAATACTTCATACCCGACCTCTGCGTCAAGCTAGCCCAGGTTACGCACGAACACCCACCTCTCGACGATTTTCGACCACACACGCTCCGTAAGTGTTGATGAGGGCAGCCGAGCCGTCATGAAATCTCGATGTAGTGTAGACCTACCCCCTTGCAATCGAGTGCGGCCGCGTGGCAGTGTAGCGCAGAGCGGACGCACACGATGTTCCTGCGAGCGAACCGGCGCACGAAGGACGGCAAGGACCACACCTACTGGTCGCTGGTGGAGACCGTCCGCACCCCCGATGGCCCGCGGCAGCGGACGGTGTGCTACCTGGGGGAGCTCAACACCTCGGCGGCCGCGCGGTGGCGGAAGACCATCCAGGTCGTTAATGCGCAGGGAGAGGACGTCCAACTGGCCCTCTTCCCTGCGGACGGCGCCGAGTGCCCCGAGGATGAAGGGGTCGTCCAGATCCGTCTGGATCGGGTGCGCTGGACGCGACCCCGGGAGTTCGGCGATGGGTGGCTGGGGTGGCACCTGTGGCAGCGGCTGGGGCTGCACGCGTTCTGCGAGCGCGCTCTGGATGCGGTCCCGGCGGAGGTGCCGTGGTCGCGGATCGCCGCGATCCTCGCGATCAACCGCCTCTGCGCTCCCGGGAGCGAGCTGGCGATCGAGGCGCGCTGGTACGGCTCGACCGCCCTCGATGACCTCGTGGGCGTCGACGACGCGCGGGTCAACACGGACCGCCTCTACCGCTGTCTGGACCTCCTGCTCCCGCAGAAGGCGGCGCTGCAACAGCACCTGAGCGCGCGCTACGGCGAGCTGTTCCGCGCCCAGTATGAGGTGCTGCTGTACGATCTCACGAGCACGTACGGTGGAGGGCGCGGCCCAGGGCAACCCCCAGATGCGGCGGGGCTACTCGCGGGACCACCGGCCAGACTGCAAGCAGGTGGTCCTCGCCCTCGTCGTCAGCCCGGAGGGCTTCCCGCTCGCCTACGAGGTCTTCGACGGGAATCGGCGCGACGTGACCACCGTGACCGAGATCCTGGACGTGGTCGAGGCCGCGTACGGCCGCGCGCAGCGGGTGTGGGTGTTCGACCGAGGGCTCGTGAGCGAGCAGAACCTGGAGACCCTGCGCGCCCGACAGGCCCAGTACCTGGTGGGGATCCCGCGGGCGCAGCTCAAGGCCTTCGAGCGCGAGCTGGTGACGGGGGACTGGCACCAGGTGCGGGAGGAGGTCGAGGTGCAGTGGGTGGCCGGCCCCGGAGGCGACGAAGGCTTCGTCCTCTGCCGCAGCGCCCTGCGTCGGGCAAAAGAACGGGCCATGCGCGAACGGGCCAGCCGCTCCCTGGAAGCGGAGCTGGCGCGCCTCGCCCGGCAGGTGGAGACCGGCACGCTGATCGAGGAGGCGCGCATCCAGCGCCGGATCGGCCGGCTCCTGGAGCGCTACCCACACGTGGCGGCGCTGTACGAGATCGCCGTGACCGGCCCAGAGGGCGCGCGGCAGGTGGTCTGGCGGGAGCGGGCCGACCGGCGGGCTTGGTGTGAGGCGCGCGAAGGCGCGTACCTCTTGCGCACGAACCTGACGGAGGCGGACCCGGCCCAGTTGTGGGCCCAGTACATCCAGCTCACGGAGGCCGAGGCGGCCTTCCGCACCCTCAAGAGCGAGCTCGCGATCCGGCCGATCTGGCATCAGAAGGCGTCCCGCGTGCAGGCCCACATCCTGGTGGCCTTCCTCGGCTACGCCCTGTGGGTCACGCTGAAGCACACGCTCAAGCGCGCCGGGGCGGGTCTCTCGCCACAGCAAGCCCTGCAGTGCTTGCGAGGGATCAAGAGTGGCGACATCCTCTTGGAGACGACCGACGGGCGTACGCTCCGCTTGCGCCGCGTCAGCCGGCCGGATTCCCGGCAACAGGCACTGCTCGATCGGCTCCAACTGAGCCTGCCTGAGCGGCTCGGTTGTGACACGGAATGTAGTGGAGACTCGGCGATCGCCTCTCAAGCAAATCAAGGGGTTGCAGACCTCTCATGAGCTGTATGCGTAAGTTGGGCTAGGTCTCGTTGAAACCTAACGCCCGCGCTCACCGGCGCCGAGGGCCGCAGGCCCGACGGAACCCGAGCGCCCCAGCGCGAGGGCGTCCGAGTGGAGCGCGTGGTTGGGTGTCATTTTTGGGGTTCTACTGTTCGCTTGAGTACAGCAAGATAGGGAGGCTCGAGCTCCAAAGCAGCGCATACCTTGCGCGGGGCAACTCTTCCACCGCGTCGGATCAGGTACTCGCCGCGAGTCGGAATGCGATCCGAACGCCATGTCGCGTTGCCGCGGGAGTACCACTCAACCCCGAAAGGTGGATTGACAGGCTCAAACGTAATGACTCGGCGTACTCTGAATCCCAGGGCAAGGCCTTTTCGTCTGAATGGGTTCGTCACCTTCATGATTCTCGGGTTGGGCATCGCCCTCCAGGAGGTCTCGGACACGTACCGAAAGTGACTCGCCAGGAGATTTCCTTCATTTTCATCAGGGTCGCGAGCTCCGGGGCTGTGCGAGCACAGGGCATATACGGGACCATCGGAGCCGTTTAGACGATCAAGCCATGCTTGGGTAGTGGAGCTATAGGCAAACGACCAGAACGTCCACCCGTGCCTCTCCACTTCGCCGGCCTTCCATTCGAGCACTTCGGCGGCGGACAGGCCCGTATATGGTCCGAACGGGTGCCAGAACCCGATTCCGAACCTTTCCCACATGTTCTATGACACCCAACGTCGTGCTGTGCGGCCGGCCGGCACGGACCGTTGATGAGGCGCTCCTCTGGTGGCCGGTCCGCACCAGCTACGGGTTAGCGGCCCAAAGAGATGAAATCGCCGAATCATTTTTTCTTGAGCTCTTTGGTCACGTCTTCGAGCAATCTCCGGAACCACGGCTTTTCTTTCGCCGCCTTGATAAAGAGGCGCCTCCACTGCGATATGCGGTGAGTGGAAGTCGTTTGTCCAGCAAAGACAAGGCGATCTTTCGGTTTGCGGTAATAGCCAATTCTGATCCAGGGTTCCTTGTGGTCTGAGAAGTCAATCAGATCGACGATGTGCCAATAAGGGATGCCCGCGGCATTCGGAGTCGCCGAAAGCGCAATACGATCTCTGAGTACCCCACGTCTCTTCCCTTCAGTGCCGGGATATTCGTAGGTGACAGACTTTCCGATGCGGCTCAAGATCTTTTCGACAGCGTTGGGATTTTTCGCCACGGTTCCTCCCTTCTGCCGCTAACGTTCGCGTTTCAGCCGCGGCGGCCTCATGGTCGCACACCTGGCTGCCGTCGGCTGCAAACGCCTGTTAGCCGGCCAGTCGTGAGCTTGAACCCGGAAGCGATCATTTGAAGGTTTCATGTCGGTTCTGCTTCGTCATCTGCCGCCAGCGGAATCGGACGGCGTTCCAGAACCCAAATGATGTCAAGCTGGACCGGTTTTCCAGGCCAAAGTTCGCGTAGCAAGTGCTGCCAAGCCAGATACATTTCCTTGTCCATTCCGACGAGTGAGCACTCCGCCCCGACCAACATTCGCGCGACCGATTTGGAGGAGCCCTGCGTGCGCTGATTCAGTCGTTCGCCGACTCGCTCGATCTGGAGACGCCGAATAGCGCCAATACTCTGCTCGTAATCGCCGTTGAATTCACGCTTGATAAACTTCATCACGAGGCTGTCGAGCGGCACGTGCAACCACGGCGTGAGCTTTTCCGCCAGATCGCGGCTTGGCTGTTTCGCCCAATCGATAAAGACCTTCAAGAAGACATTCACTGGCTTTTGCGCTTGACCGTACGAGAGAGTCTGAGCACGGGCCGTCTTGAAATTCCTCAAGATTCGATTGCAGGTGTTCGCGTGCCAACGATCGAACTCCTCCCTGCTGCCCTGCGCCATGTACAGCTGTGAAATCACCTCGTACATCAAGTCGGAGAACTGAGCGACGCCGCCTTCCTGCAGGACGCGCCCGATTGATGGATTGTAGGCCATCATGGCGAGCGTTCGCAGAATAGCCTCAGGTTCGCGGCCCACAAGAATTCCGGCAAGTTCTGATCTATCCATATCTGGATGTCTTCGGGCGGGCACTTGGGAAACAGCATCCGTTCAGCAAAAGTGGTGTCCGGCTAACGGCTTGGCGGCTAGCGGCCGCCGCAATCGGACCTAGCACGACTCCCGCTGCACTGCTCAACAGACCAGTCGGCCCGGACCGCTGCAGCCGCGAGTTAGGCGCCACGGTACAAACCGGGTACATTGGTAACAGATCAAACCGGGAACATGGGTGACACCTAGAGTAGGCTCGTTGGCCAACAGGAGGTTGGCCAATGCCTTGGATGGAGACATCACCCATGGAGCAGCGCGAACGGTTCATTCACGATCACCGAGTGGCCCCGTACACGATGGTCGAGCGTTGCGCCCGGTATGGCATTAGTCGCAAGACGGGGTACAAGTGGCTCGGACGCTTCGACGAAGCCGGCCGGCAGGGGCTGCAGGAGCGCAGCCGGGCCCCGCATCACTGTCCGCACCGCATCTCGCCTGAGGTCGCGGCCCTGATCTGTGCGGCGCGCCGGCAGCATCCGAGCTGGGGGCCCGCCAAGCTCTTGGACTGGCTCGCGCCGCGGCATCCCGGCGTGGCCTGGCCTGCCATCAGCACGGCCGGGGATCTGCTCGCCCGGCGGGGGCTGGTGAAGAAGCGGCGGCGCCGGCGCCAGTACCAGCACCCGGGCGTCGTGCCGCCGACCCCCACGCAGCCCAACGATCTGTGGACCGCCGACTTCAAGGGCCACTTCCGCACCCGCGATGGCCTCTACTGCTACCCCCTGACGGTCGCCGACCAGCACACCCGGTATCTCCTGGCGTGCCACGGCCTGCTCTCGATGAAGGGTCACGGGGTGCGTCCGGTCTTCGAGCGGCTCTTTCGCGAGTACGGGCTGCCCCGGGCGATCCGCACGGACAATGGCGTGCCCTTTGCCACGACCGGGATTCACGGGCTCTCCCAGCTCAACGTGTGGTGGCTCCGCCTGGGCATTCAGCACCAGCGGATCCTCCCGGCGCACCCGCAGCAGAACGGAGCCCACGAGCGGAGGTCCAAGACGCTCAAAGGCGAAGCGATCCGGCCCCCCCCCGCGCCACGCTGGCGCTCCAGCAGCGGGCCTTCACCGCCTTCCGTCGCCTCTACAATGGCGAGCGACCCCACCAGGCCCTGGGCGGCCGCCCTCCGGCCGCTCTCTTCCGGCCCTCCCCCCGCACGTATCCCGCTGTCCTGCCCCCGATCGAGTATCCCGGCCCCTTCATCGTCAAGCGGGTCACCAACGCCGGGACGGTCCGGTTCAAGAAACGGCTCGTGTTCATCGCCAACGCCCTCAAGCAACACCCGATCGGGCTCGAGGAGGTCGACGACGGGATCTGGTCGATCTACTTCTGCCGCGTCCTCTTGGGCCGGATCGACGAGCGGGACCACATCATCCGAGCGTAGACGGCGAGTGTCACCCATGTTGCCGGTCTATTCTGTTACCTATCTTCCCGGTTGCTCACTCATTCTTCGGACGCCGAGAGCGTGCGAATCACCAAACTGAGTTCCACGACTTCAAGTGACGCGGGACACTCCGGCCAGTTGTGACGCCAGCACACGATGACGTCGCAGCCGTCCGGATGATGTCCGTGGTCTCGGAAGTTCCGACTCTCGAACTCAAACTCGATGCGCACGCGCTGCCACTTACCCGCATCGACTTGGCGTTTGGCCTCGCAATCAGGGTACCCCGTCTGGACCGCCTCGACGTGATAGCCGAGTTCGCGAGCAACCATGCCGAACAGGAACACGACGCCCTGCTCGTTAACCGGTTCGTGGCGAAGGCCCCGGAAGTCGATCGGATTCCCGTAGGTCGGCCGGTTGTCGAGTTTGCCGTGTCGATGACTTGGCGTCGAAACCCAATCGGCGCTTGGCTGTGTTGACGCAGGGGAAGATACCGCTGCGAATGGGGCCCGCGCATTCTCGATGGGCAACAAGGCAACGACATCGGCCCACTCTGGCCTCCCGTCTGCGAACTCCCGGAACTTCGGTGGAACGGCAGACCACGGGCCGAACCGCTTCTCGAAGACGCCGGGGCTGTACGTTCCATCCCTCCGATACTGGTCACGAGTCGGAATCCGCCGAACGCGACGAACGAACTCGCCCCAGTCTTCCAAGAGCACCTCGGGATCGATGGGAACGTTGGTGGAATGGGGCTCCAGACCAGCGGCCCGCACCGCCTCCCGCCAGCTCGGGAAGTGCTTCAGAACCTGGTATTCCGTCATCCCCGATGAGCTCTTGAACTCGGCGCGAGATGGCGGGCGCCCCAGCGACTGCGCCGCGGCGCGAATCGCGTTCAGGACTTCGTCTCGCTCGGGTAGTGCGGTGGTCATGTCACCTCAGACGGCTAACGCCCTACGGATCAGGGGCGGGCGGTAGCCCGTCCGCTGCATCCGTTTGTTGGGCAGCTGCCTGATCCTCCGCCCCCGGCGCGACAGAACGGCTAGCCCAGCCTCCAGCCGTAGCGATGTCCTCACGCCAAACTGGGTTAGGTCTCAATGGCGGAGGAGGCCGCCAATGTACGTATCTAGCCTTGAAATAAGGTCGTTAACCACCTCCTGTCTTTCCGAGTAGATCGCAAGAGCGGGCTGTCCGCCCATCCTGCAAAACGATACGAAAGCACGGTACTCTTTCAGCCCGGTGTGGCGGTAGACTATCCCATTGGGAATCATCTGCCTCGCCGGCAAGTCTGCTGTTTGCTTGAACAGGTTAACCAGGTGTTTGTCTGGAAGGACCAGATCCTGTCTTATAGCTTCCAGGTCGGTCTCACGCACGGTGATTCTTCGAAACTCCAATTTGCCGCTTTGAACCACATGCTTGACTTCTGGATAGAAGTCCGTGTACTCGCCTTGAGGATCGTTCAAGAAAAAGGAGTAAAGCTTTCCTCCCGTTGCTTCGTCAGCCTTTTGAGATGCAATCCTATAAATACTCTTCCGCAGCTCATCTGCTTGCCTTTGGCTATAGACTGGACTGAACTCCTTCGCCAGGCTCAGGTTTCTCGCAGACACGTACTTGTCTAAAGAGAACTCTTCTCCGTTTTCTCCTATCCACCATAATTCTTCGGCCCCGCGGCTTTTGGCCAGTGGCACGCGCCCAATCTGGACTATCTGGATGCCTTCCTTGCTGAAGTTAATCGAGGCACGAGTGAGCTCACTGTGGAAACTATTAGATACAAACACCTCGTTACTCTGAACAACGGGCTCTATGCGCGCCGCCGTAATCACATCCTGCCCAACATAATTGTATCTATTGGTCACGCGGTCTTTGATTCTGAAGGCTTCGCCATAGTGAAGCGCGATTCTAATGCTTGGAGGAGGAGATAGGTGTTTAGAATTACCAAGTTCTATGAAAGTCTTTCTCAATTCCAACGCAAACTTGGCTGCTCTCAGGGCTTGGTCCTTAAAAACGCAGAAGAGACCATCACCCCACGTGTTCTTACAAAGAACCATGTCCTTCGATTGGCGCAGCAATTCGCCCGCGTTTTGCATCAGTTGCGTCGTCAGCCAATGAAGGCTAACGTTATTGAGCCCGCTCGAAGCATCGATGTCCGCAAAAAGGATGCAGACCTTCTCAGGGGGTGGAAGCGTCATTTTAATTCCCAGCCTTTCGGAACGGGTTTTCTGTCCGACATTCGTATGCTAGCCGCGCCGCCAGCATAGTTTTGGCAGTTTACCCGCGTCAAGCAGCAGTTTTCTCGGGTCGAACCCAGACCAGGCCCACGCTAAACGCCTATCGCCACCACCACCTTCTCCCAGCTCCGATCCTCCTGCCATTCAAGGCGCCGTAAGAACGCCGTCGTCCACCGGGATTCCCCATTCGGGTTGACCCCAAGCCTTCAGCAGCACCCATTATGGATGGCGAGGATATATCACCGACTCTTTGATGTCTGGCAACTTTTAGCCCCCTGACAGTCAGGCCCGACTTTGACAACTGAATAGCCCAACGTTGCGAATGAGCCGGGCCCGCAGGCACGCGCGAGCGGGCCGAGGAGCGTCGCTCCATTCGCGTGTTAGCCGGCAACGTCGTGCCAGCGTTCCAGCGGCTGACCGTCAACGCCCCGCAAGGCTTCGCCGCCCTGCAGAGCGCCAGCGATCCTGGTACTCAATCACCATGGCCTCGACTTCGTCCCAGGAATCGGCGCGAGGCCCATCGACATGCTTGTTCGTCGAGTTCGAGAACACGATTGTCTCATGGCCGTCCGCTCGCAATCGCTCCACGTTGGACCGCGAATCCTCGATATACAGATCAGCACCAACCGCGGCTTTGTCTTTCATGAAGCACAGATCCCAGTAAGGGATTCCATGATGCTCCAGCCATCGCGTCGTTTGGCTTACCGCCTCCTCGTGGAAATACTTGATGTAAAGGCGGTGGGTAATGACTCGAATCCGGACATCACGACGCGACAGGCGACGAAGCGCCGCAGGTGCTCCGGCGATGGGCTGAAGAGAGTTGAAGAAACTCCGCTGTGTCACGGCGAATCGATGCAGGTCTTCGTATTCATCCAGCGATCCGATTTTCCACTCCGGCAGCCCGTAGCTGACGTCGAGCGTCAGGGAGTCCGCATCTACGCCACGCCATTCTGCTGCGATGGGCCTGAGCCCGGCGTAAAAATCCGCAACTACGCCGTCGAGATCAACGCCCAACACGAAGCGATCTGCCGGTTCAGCCATGCTTTGATGCCGTCTAACGCCAGGTGTCAGCCGCCGCTGGAAGCGGGAGCGACGCAGGAGCGGACGCTGTAAGCGGTCGGCTGCAAGGCGTTGTTAGGCGCGACGCCGTCGTGGCCGTCATCCCAGAAACCGCTTTCGGAAAAACAGCGTGATCTCAGAGAAAATCGCGCACATGCTCGGTAGCGACCCGTATAGGGAGTCTTCGTCGACGATAAAGGTAGTCTGAGAGCCCTGCGGTGCGGCACCGTGGTGCATTCGTTGGTGTAGCACCTGGATCTGCTGGAGCTGAGCGGCGAGGCTCTCATCGATCGGGTTGCCGGTGAAGTCGACTCCCAGCCGGTAGAGCTGAACATCATGGAGAAAGACGCTCAACACGCTGAAGTAGTGGGTGAGGTAGCGCCTGCGTTCATCTGCTGGCCCGCCCTTCGCGAACAGAAGGTTGTTGTTGGTCTGGAGCAGCATGTGCATCATGAGGACCGAGTCGGAGAAGAGTTTCCGGTAGAACGTGTTCCGTCGTGCCTCGAGAAACGCCGCACCGAAGTCGCTGTAGTACGGTTCCAAGGACCTCTGGAGCCTGCTGTCTGTGAGCTCGAAGTCCGTCGGAATGCGGATCGTGCAGGTCTTCTGCTCTTGCGGTAGTTCGGTCGATCTGTCGAACCAGGCAAAGTAGCCAAGGCGCCTCTGGCAGTCGATGGCCACAAGGAGAATGGGCAGGATCTTGTTGCGCCAATAGCGTACCGTCGAGGTTGATACGCTGATCGGCACCGCAGGAGCCTTTGGGATGTGGCTGAACCCCTTCACCTGCACGTAAAACTCGCAACCCTTGAGGTTACCGTCTGCAATCGACTCTACTCGGTAGTCGAGACCAAAATCGCGTTCCTGCGGGACCTTGACGTCGTTCCACAAGCCCGATGAGAGGAGACTCTCGAAGACCTTCTCCGCATCTCTGGCGATGATCTGAGGCTCAGAGACGCGTGGGAACAGACCGCTCATCTATCAAGACTCCTTCTCAGATGCCGAGGCGCCTAACGTCGCGCTAACCGGAGCGCGCCGCTTTTGCGCGCGGCCGAGTTGAGCGCGCGGTTAGACGACGGTCAGACGGCTGACGGCGACCAAGCGCTTGAGAAACGAGAGATATCACAAGTGTGTTGAGCGACACGCCCTCCACCTCGGCCTGCGCAATCAACTGTGCATGAAGC
>Ga0187893_10015920_pt1 | contig 10011 bp, 10 predicted proteins | sample MA1701074metaG_FD_139574 | JGI IMG/M metagenome (GOLD analysis project Ga0187893, IMG submission 139574) | White microbial mat communities from a basaltic lava cave in the Kipuka Kanohina Cave System on the Island of Hawaii, USA - MA170107-4 metaG ... | reverse complement strand
TGGGCACCGGCAAGCGCGGGATGTCGGCATCGCGGTTGTGATCGCGGATCCAGCGCACCAGTTCGAGCGGCGCGCCCAACTCCTTCGCCTCGTGCACCAACTCCGCGTCGTTCAGGCGGGTCACGCGGCGCATCTGGGTCACGATGGTGCGCATGTGGCGTACCGCCTCGACGACGTTGCCGGAGCCGGCTTCGCCCTTAGTGCGGATGAGCGCCGCGCCCTCCGCGATGCGGCGCAACGCTTCGCCCAGATTGCGCGCGCCGCACACGAACGGAACTTGGAAGGCCCATTTGTCGACGTGGTGTTCCTCGTCGGCGGGAGTCAGCACTTCGCTCTCGTCGACGAAGTCGACTTTCAGTGCTTCCAGCACTTGCGCTTCCGCGAAGTGACCGATGCGGCACTTCGCCATCACCGGGATGCTGACGGTGCGCATGATCTCGCGCATTTTTTCGATCGACGCCATGCGCGCCACCCCGCCTTCTTTGCGGATGTCGGCGGGAACGCGCTCCAGCGCCATGACTGCGACGGCGCCGGCGCGCTCGGCGATCGCGGCCTGCTCGGCGTTGGTGACGTCCATGATGACCCCGCCCTTGAGCATTTCGGCGAGGCCGGTCTTGACCCGAATCGAGGTTTCCATCGCGATCCTCCTCACGTGCATGCGGCGGCGCGCTCGGCGCCATCACCGCGACCCGGCGATCAGATGTATGGCTGCGCGATGCCGGCGGCGGCGGGCGCGGCGCTTCCGACGAGATCTTGAAGATGCCGTCCCAAGATGGTGATCCCGGTTTCGATTTGCTGCGCATCCACCCGGCTGATGCTCATGCGGAAGCAGCCGTAGCCCGGCTCGCCGGCGAAGAAGTGGCGGCCCGGCGTGACGTGCACGCCGTCGCGCGCCAGTCGCGGCAACAACTCGTCCACCGAGACCTCGGGCGGCAATTCGAACCACAAACAGTATCCACCGTCGGGGATACGGCAGCGAACGCCGGGCGGCATGTGAGCGCGCACGGCGGCGGCGGCGGCGGCGATGCGGGCCCGGTACACGCGGCGCAGCCGCCGCAAGTGCGCGTCGTATTCGCCGCGCTGCACGAAGTCGCACAACGCCGCCTGCAACACCAGCGGCGTGTGGTAATCCGTCGTGCGCTTCAAGTGTGCGAGGTGCGCGATCAACTCGCGCGACGCCACCAGCCAGCCGACTCGGAATCCCGGGCACAGTCCCTTGGAGAAGGTGCCCAAGTAACACACGCGGCCGCTGGCATCGAGGGCGCGCAACGGCAACACCTCACCGCCGTCCCAGCGCAAGTCCTCTTCGTAGCCGTCCTCCAGGATCGGCAGATCATGGCGCGCGGCGATTTCGATCAGCCGCTTTCGATGCGGCAGGGCGCTGGTGATCCCGGTCGGATTCTGGAAGTGCGGCATCGTGTAGAGGAATTTCGCACGGCGCGATTGCAAGATCGTGTCCAAGCGATCGAGATCGAGACCCTGCGCCGTCATCGGCACCGCGATCGTCTCGGCGCGATGCAGGCGCAGCACCGGCAGCAAGTTGCCGTAGGTCGGCGACTCGGTCACCACCGCGTCGCCCGGATCGAGCAAGGCGCGGCAGAACAGATCCAACCCCTGTTGCGCACCGTTCACCACCAGGATCTCGTCCGGCTGCACGTGCATGCCGAGCAACCGCATGCGGTGGGCGAGCAACTCGCGGAAGGGCGCGTGACCGCGCGGCGGTCCGTATTGCAGCAGCGCGGTTCCCTGACCACGCAACGCCAGATCGACGGAACGTCGCAAGCGCTCCACCGGAAACAGGCTTTCGTCGGGCACCAGCGCGGTGAAATCGAGTCCGTCGGCTGCCTCGACCGAGCTGTCGACGGGTGACTGCACGGGGTCGAGAACCGAGGCGAGGAACCCCGACCAGTCGGGAGGCGCGTCGCTGGTGGGACGGGACGCGGGAATCGCGGGAGCGACGTCGCGACGCACGACTTCGGTTCCGCGTCCGACGGTGGCTTCGACGAGCCCCGCCGCCGCGAGCGCGTCATAGGCGGCGGTCACCGTGGCGCGGTTGACGCCGAGCGAACGGGCCAGGGCTCTGGAGGGAGGAAGCCGGGCACCGACGCTCAAGTCGCCGGATTCGATGAGAGAACGCAGGCGCGACTCGATCTGCCGGTGCATGGGATCACGGGCTCCTCGCTCGATCTGGAGCTGCATGGGAACCTCCATCGGGACCGGGGCAGATTGGACCGAACCTGATGCACGATAGCGAGGTCGAACGGGGCCGACAAGAGCCAATGATTGGGATATTGGATGGGTCCAATACTTGGGTCCGTCGAGGTGACGGCAGCTGTCGCTCCGGGATGCGGTTTTCGGAGGCCGATCGGCGGCGGAGCAACGGGGCGGCCGGCTTGCGTCTCGGCGCGGTCCCTGCCGGGGGCGGCTCCATCCGGCGCTCGCCGCCGGTCCCGGTGCTCCCCTCGGAGGTCTCGCTATGCGCGTCTCGCTTCGGTTCGACGTCGTGGTTCGGTTCGTTGGGATGCTCGCGACGATGACGTCCTTCGTGGTCGCGCAGCCCTGTCGCGGTCAGATCCGGATCAACGAGATCCTCGCCGACCCTGGATTCGATTGGAACGGCGACGGCTCGATCCAATTCAAGGAAGACGAATGGGTGGAGATCGTGAATGTCGGTGCGTCAGCGGTGGAACTCGATTCGTTTCGCCTCTCCGACGGCGGTACGCTCGCGTTCCGCTACGGTTTTTCCGGAACGATCGCGCCGGGCGGCGTGCGCGTCGTCTACGGCAGCGATAGCGTCGCGTGGGAAGCGGCGAACGCTCTCGGTAGTGCCGGTCTGTCACTCAACAACGCCGGCGACACCGTGCGTTTGTGGCAGATCGCGGGTGCCGACACGGTCCTCGTCGACACCCACGCCTACGTCGCGCACGCGGTGCTCGACGATCGCTCGACCGGCCGCATGCCCGATGGGTTGGGGGAATGGCGCGTGTTCGATGCGCTCAATCCTTATGCTGGGATGACGCCGCCGCTCGGTACCGGATGCAGTCCGACGCCGGGGGCGGTGAACGGGTGTCCGACCGCGGTGGAGCGAGCGAGCTGGACGAACGTGAAGCGGCGCTTCGTGGCCCATCCTGGAATGCACCGGCTGCGATGAGCCCGAAATCTCCCGAACGCAGGCTGTCGCCATGGACTGTTTCGATGGCTGGCTTCTCGACCCGTTCACGCAATTCCTGATGGTGCTGCTCGCGATTCTGCGTCGCGTCCCGATCCTCTGACGCCGAGCGTGCTCGTGAAGGCCGCCGGGGGTCGCCCCGGCGGCCTTCGCCATCGTGCGCACGACTTCGATCCCTCCGATTGACACCCCAGGAAGCGCAACCTTAGAGTTTTCCACGGGCTTACGACGGTGAGAACACCCTGGGACGCAGCGGGAGCGGGTCCAAGACGATGGTCGAACGAGTCGACGACTTGCTCGCCGCGTTCCACACGGGCAGCAAGCGCGCCGCGGCGCGGCTGATTTCGATCGTCGAGGATCAGCGACCCCAGACGCATGAGGTTCTCGATCGGCTGTTTCCGTCGCTGGGCCGCGCTGCCCGGATCGGAATCACCGGACCACCCGGTGCGGGCAAGAGCACGCTCGTGGATCGATTGGCCCAGCAGTGGATCGCCGCCGGCGAGCGGGTCGGGGTGGTCGCGGTGGATCCCACGAGTCCGTTCACGGGTGGGGCGTTGCTCGGTGACCGCATCCGGATGGGCGGCGTCGCTCAAGATGCGCGGTTCTTCTTTCGGAGCCTGGCGACGCGCGGCAGCCTCGGGGGCTTGTCGCTTCACACCGCCGAGGTCGCCGATGTCCTCGATGCCTTCGGCTGCGATCGGGTCGTCATCGAAACGGTCGGTGTCGGACAATCGGAATTGGACATCGCCAGCAAAGCGCACACGACGGTCGTGGTGCTGGTTCCCGAATCCGGCGACGGCATCCAGGCGATGAAGGCGGGACTCATGGAGATCGCCGATCTGTTCGTGGTCAACAAGGCGGATCGCGCCGGCGCCGAGCAACTCGCCGCCGAAATCACCGCGACACTCGAACTGCGCGGCGAGCCAACGTGGCGGCCGCCGGTTCTGCTGGCGTGCGCCCGCAACGGCACCGGCATCGCCGAATTGGCCGCCGCGCTCGAAACGCACCGAGCCTGGCTCGCCTCGTCCGGAACGTTGGCGCAGCGCCGGCGCAGCGCGCTCGAATCGCGGGTTCGGGATCTGGTGCAGGATCGCCTGCAACGCATCGCCTTCGAATCCGGCGCCGCGCGCCGGCGACTCGAGGCCGGGCTCGACGCCATCGTCGAAGGGCGCAGCACCCCGTACCGGCTCGCTGAGGAGATCTTCGCCGCGAACCGCAGCTTGGCGGCCGCGGCTTCCTCTCCGAGTTCAGCGAAAGGTTGAATCCCATGTCCACTTCGCATCCACGTTCCGGTGCCGCGACCGAGTCGGCGCAGAAACACAAGGATCGAGTCGCCGCCGCCCCGACCCGCGACGCCGACTTCACGACGCTGTCGGGCGATTCGGTCGACGCGGTGTACACGCCCGCCGACGTGGATGCCGGTCGCTATGACGCCGAAGTCGGAGCTCCCGGCAGTTTCCCGTTCACGCGCGGCCCCTACCTCAACATGTACCGCGGCCGTTTGTTCACCATGCGGCAATTCTCCGGTTTCGGTTCGGCGCGGGAATCCAACGCGCGCTACAAGTTCTTGCTGTCACAGGGTGGGACCGGGCTCTCGGTGGCGTTCGACATGCCGACGCTCATGGGTCTGGATGCCGATCACGCCCGCGCCGAGGGCGAAGTCGGTCGCTGCGGGGTCGCGATCTCGAGCCTGCGCGACATGGAAACCTTGTTCGACGGCATCCCGCTGCAAGACGTCAGCACCTCCATGACCATCAACGGGCCGGCGGCGATCATCTGGGCGTTCTACATCGCGGCGGCGGAGAAACAGGGCGCCGATCCGGCGAAATTGCGCGGCACGCTGCAGAACGACATCTTGAAGGAGTACATCGCGCAGAAGGAATACCTGTTCCCACCGGCGCCGTCGATGCGCCTGGTCGTGGACACGATCGAGCACGCGACGCGGCACATGCCCTACTTCCACCCGGTGTCGATCAGCGGCTATCACATTCGCGAAGCCGGCTCGACCGCGGTGCAAGAGCTGGCGTTCACGCTGGCGGATGGATTCGCCTACGTCGAAGCGGCGATCGAACGCGGCCTGGACGTCGACGACTTCGCACCGCGGCTGTCGTTCTTCTTCAACGCGCACAGCGATTTCTTCGAAGAGATCTGCAAGTACCGGGCGGCGCGCCGCATTTGGGCCAAGCGGCTCCGCGATCGCTACGGCGCCAAGGATCCGAACTCGTGGCGGCTGCGCTTTCACACGCAGACGGCCGGATGTTCGCTCACCGCACAGCAACCCGAAAACAACATCGTGCGCACCGCCATCCAAGCTTTGTCGGGCGTGTTGGGCGGCACTCAAAGTCTGCACACCAACTCGATGGACGAGACGCTGGCGCTGCCCACCGATCATGCTGCCAAGATCGCGCTCCGTACCCAGCAGGTGATCGCCTACGAAACCGGCGTCACCAACGTGGTCGACCCGCTCGGCGGCAGCTACTTCATCGAAGCACTCACCGATCGGCACGAGCGCGCGGCCGAAGAAATCTTTCAACGCATCGGCCAGCTGGGCGGCATGGTGCCCGCCATCGAAGCCGGCTATCCGCAGCGCGAGATCGGCCGCGCCGCCTACGCGTACCAGCGGGCCCTGGAAGCCAAGCGGAAGATCATGGTAGGCGTGAACGAGTTCGTGGAAACCGACGAAACGGTACAAATCCCGATCCTCGTCATCGAGAAGCGGGTGGAGGAGGAATCCCGCCGCGATCTGGCGGCGCTGCGCCGCGATCGTGACAACGAGCGGGTGCGCCGCGGCCTGTCGGCGTTGCGCGATGCGGCGCGGGGTTCCGCCAACTTGATGCCGTACCTGCTCGACTGTGCACGTGCGTATGCGACGGTCGGGGAGCAAGTCGAAGCCTTGCAGGATGTGTTCGGCGGCTATCGCGAGCCGGCGGTGTTCTGAGTTTCGAGGGCGGACGAACGGGAGGCGCATGGGACCGAAACCGGATGAACGCATCCGCGTCCTGGTGGCGAAGCCGGGCCTGGACGGGCACGATCGCGGCGCCAAAGTGGTCGCGAACGCGTTGCGCGACGCCGGCATGGAAGTCATCTACACGGGATTGCACCAAACGCCGGAAATGATCGTGAGTGCCGCCGTCCAGGAGGATGCCGACGTCGTGGCGCTGTCGGTGCTCTCGGGAGCCCACATGACGCTCTTCCCGCGGGTGCTCGAATTGCTGCGCGCGCAGGGTGCCGGCGACGTCCTGGTGACCGGCGGCGGCATCATCGGCAAGGAGGACATGGAAGCGCTGGAGAAACTCGGCACCGGCAAGCTCTTCGGCCCGGGGTCGTCGACCCAGGACGCGGTCGAGTACATTCGTGCTGAAGTGCGCCAGCGCCGCGGCAGGAACCGTTCGTAGGAGGTCGCCGTGCCCCCGCAGATTCTTTCCGCCGAGGACGCCGTGGCGCGCGTGCCGGACGGCGCCAGCATCCTGATGGGCGGCTTCGGCTTGTGCGGGATTCCCGAGAATCTGATCAAAGCGCTGGCGCGGCGCGGCACGCGCAATCTGACCGTCATGAGCAACAACGCCGGCGTAGCCGATTACGGGATCGGGCTCCTGCTCGCGAACGGACAAGTGCGCGCCATGATCGGCACGTATGTCGGCGAGAACGCGGTGTTGGAAAGCATGATCCTGAACAAGCAAATCGACATCACGCTGGTGCCGCAGGGAACGTTCGCGGAACGCATCCGCGCCGCGGGCGCCGGCATTCCGGCCTTCTTCACGCCCACCGGCGTCGGGACGGTGGTGGCGGAAGGCAAGGAAACGCGCCAGTTCGACGGCCGCGAATACCTCCTGGAGCGGGCGCTCGGCGCCGACTTCGCGTTCGTGAAGGCGTACCGCGCCGATCGCATGGGCAACTTGGTCTACCGGCGCACGACGCGCAATTTCAACCCGATGATGGCGACCGCCGGCAAGATCACCATCGCCGAGGTCGAAGACATCGTGCCCGAGGGGGCGCTCGATCCCGAAGTGATCGTCACGCCGGGCCTCTTCGTGGACATCGTCGTACGAGGCGAGGTGTATGAAAAGCGCATCGAAAAAAGAACGTATCGCGAAGCGGATCGCGCTTGAGCTGCGGGACGGCGATTACGTCAACCTCGGCATCGGCATTCCGACGCTGGTCGCGAACTACGTGCCTCCCGGCGTGCGAGTGGTCTTTCACACCGAAAACGGTTTGATGGGCATGGGCCCGTATCCGCTCGAAGCCGACATCGACGCCGATCTCATCAATGCCGGCAAGGAAACCGTGACCATGATCGCGGGCGCCAGCTTCTTCTCGAGCGCCGCAAGCTTCGCCATGGTGCGCGGCGGTCATCTCGATCTCTGCGTCCTGGGTGCCATGGAGGTCAGCGAGCGCGGCGACGTCGCCAACTGGATGATTCCCGGCAAGATGGTGAAGGGAATGGGCGGCGCCATGGATCTGGTCGCGGGCTCCAAGCGGACCATCATCGCGATGCAACACACCGGCCCCGACGGCAGCCCGAAGATCCTGCGCGAGTGCACCTTGCCGCTCACCGGCAAGCGCTGTACCGACATGATCGTGACCGACCTCGGAGTCCTGCGGGTCACCGCGCACGGTCTGGTTCTGGCGGAATACGATCCGGGAATGACCGCCGAAGACGTCGCGCGCGCCACCGGCGCGCCGCTCGACATTCGCGACGCCCGTCCGATGGATGAAACATGACGTACACCGAAGAACAAACCATGGTCCGCGACATGGTGCGCGACTTCGCCGCCGGCGAGTTGGCGGCGCGCGCCGCCGAAGTCGATGCCGCGAGTCGGTTTCCCGCCGACATGTTGCCGCAGCTGGCGGCGCTCAATTTGCTGGGCTTGACGGTGCAGGCCGACGCTGGCGGCGCCGGTGTCGACGCGGTGTCGTATGCGCTGGCGCTGGAGGAAATCGCGCGCGTCTGCGGTTCCACGGCGTTGGTCGTAGCGGCCCACAACTCGCTCGCGGCATGGCCGCTGGCGCGCTGGGGTTCGCCCGAGCAGCACTCCCGCTGGCTCGGTCCCATCGCGCGCGGCGAGATGTTGGGGGCCTGCGCGTTGTCGGAAAGCGAGGCTGGCAGCGACGTCGCGGCGATTCGATCCACCGCCACCCGGCGTGGAGGGAATTGGATCCTGCAGGGCGAGAAGCACTGGATCGTGAACGCGACGCACGCGAACATGTTCGTGGTCGCGGCGAAGGTCGACCCGCGCGGCACCGGCTGCGGCTTGTTTCTCGTCGAGCGCGATCGCGCCGGTGTCGAGATCCGGCCCGGCGGCACGCCGCTCGGCTTGCGCGGCGCCGGTCTGGGAGCCATGACGCTGCACGAAGTGGAAGTGCCGGCGCAGCACCTGCTCGGCGACGAGGGCGCCGGCCTGTCCTATTGGGACTCGGTGCAGGATGGTGCGTCGATCGCCATGAGTGCGATCGCGGTCGGCATCGCGCAGGGCGCCTTCGAGCGGGCTTTGCGATACGCGCGCGAGCGGCCGCAGTTCGAGCGCCCGATCTCGGATTATCAATTGGTGCAATGGCGGCTGGTCGATTCCGCCGTCGAGATCCAAGCGGCGCGGCTGCTCGTGCACGACGCATGTCGCTGCGTCGACGCCGGTGAGCCGGTGGCGAAAGCGGCGGCGATGGCGAAGATCCATGCCACCGAGGTCGCGGCCCGGGTCAGCGATCATGCGCTGCAGGTGCACGGCGGTTACGGCTACATCACCGAGTACCCGGTCGAGCGCGCTTATCGCGACGCCAAAGTAAGCGAGGTCGCCTGGGGTACGAATGAGATCCAGCGTCTGCGGGTCATGCGGGCCTTGTTGCAAGAGGCCGAGTCGGGAAGGGTCCTCCTCCAGTGACGACCGGCCGCTGACCTGCACGGATGGCGCGAGCTCCCCCAACGGAGGCACCATGGAAATCCGAAACGTGGCGGTGGTCGGGGCGGGAACGATGGGCAGCGGCATCGCACAAGTCTTCGCGGCCGCGGGCTTCCCGACCATCATGATCGACACCACGGAAGCCGCCGTCGAACGCGGCGTCGCCACCGTTCGACCGAGCCTGGAGCGCATGGTCAAGAAAGCGGTGCTGACCGCCGCCGATCGCAACGCGACGCTGGCAAGGCTGCGCACCGGCCACGACGTCGAGGACGCGCGCCGGTCCGAACTCGTCGTCGAAGCGGTCTTCGAGAGCATGGACGTGAAGCGCAAGGTGTTCGCGACCCTGGATGAAGTCTGCCCGCACGGCACCATGCTGGCCACCAACACGTCGTCGATTTCGGTGACCGAGATCGCGAGCACCACCGGACGTCCGACCAAGGTCATCGGCATGCACTTCTTCAACCCGGTGCCGGTGATGAAGCTGGTCGAACTGATCCGCGGCCAGGCGACCTCCGACGAAACCTTCACGATCATCGAGGCGCTGGCCACGAAGCTCGGCAAGGTCCCGGTCGAAGTGCACGACTTTCCGGGCTTCGTGTCGAATCGCGTCCTGATGCCGATGATCAACGAAGCGGTGTACTGCTTGCAAGAAGGTGTCGCCGACCGCGATGCCATCGACACGGTGATGAAGCTCGGCATGGCGCACCCGATGGGGCCGCTGCAGCTGGCCGATTTCATCGGCCTCGACGTGTGCTTGCACATCATGAACGTGCTGCACCAAGGGCTCGGCGATTCCAAGTATCGGCCTTGTCCATTGTTGAAGCGGATGGTGGCGGCGGGACATCTCGGTCGCAAGACGGGCCGCGGTTTCTACGATTACCCGGAGTTGCAGGCGGCGGCGAAGGCACCAGCGGACGCGTGACGCCCGGCGCCATCCGGCGGTCGCGA
>Ga0187893_10015919_pt1 | contig 10011 bp, 10 predicted proteins | sample MA1701074metaG_FD_139574 | JGI IMG/M metagenome (GOLD analysis project Ga0187893, IMG submission 139574) | White microbial mat communities from a basaltic lava cave in the Kipuka Kanohina Cave System on the Island of Hawaii, USA - MA170107-4 metaG ... | reverse complement strand
TCAAAGAAAATCTCGCCGTCAACAAACGTGGTTTCAACGCGGGAATAGACGCTGAACGGATGTGCGTTCCAGATAACGATGTCCGCATCTTTGCCGACCTCGATTGAACCTGTGCGTTTATCAATCCCAAGTTGCCAAGCGGGATTTATTGTTATTGTTTTTAACGCTTCCTCTTCGGTCATGCCGTATTTGACAAGCTTTGCGGCATCAATGTTCAAGCGGCGAATGCGTTCGTCCGAATCGGAATTGACCGAAACATTCACGCCCGCGCGCCACATAATCGTTGCGTTATAGGGAATGGCATCGTAAGCCTCGATTTTGTAGGCCCAGCTATCCGTGAAAATTGAAACACCGGCACCGTGCTTCGCAATTTCGGGAGCGACTTTGAAACCTTCTAATCCGTGCTGAAAGGTTTTTACTTTGAACCCGAATTCATCAGCCAATCTAATCAACATCAGAATTTCTTCAGCGCGATAGCTGTGACAATGAACGAGACGTTTGCCCTCTAAAATTTCTACGATTGGTTCAAGCTCTAAATCCTTCCGCGGTGGAATCTGTTTTTCGCCACGCGCAATAGCCGCGCGGTAATTTTCCCACTCGCGCTTGTAATCACGCGCACGCTCGAAAGCGTCGCGGATTGTTTCTTCCACGCCCATGCGTGTTTGCGGATAACGCGGTGCTTGCCCTTGTCCGGCAGGTGAATTTGAACGCTTTGGATTTTCGCCAAGCGCGAACTTGATTCCCGGAGGCGCATCGGCAATTACAAAATCCTCAACGGGTTTTCCGTATTTCAACTTCACAACGGAATTTTGCCCGCCGATTGAATTTGCAGAACCGTGCAATAGATTATGCGCCGTAACGCCACCCGCTAACGCGCGATAGATGCCTATGTCCGTTGTATCCAACACATCCCTGACTTGCGTCATTGATGTAACGGAATATGAGAACTCGTTGATGTCGTCCATCATCAAATGCGAGTGGCAATCAATAATTCCGGGCGTGACGAATTTTCCTGTGGCATCAATCACACGGGCATTCGCGTTTGCTTTTAAGTTCTTCCCGACGCCAGCGATTTTGCCGTCACGAATCAGAACGTCTGCGTTTTGCAGTGTCCCCTTCGTGGCGGTCATCACAGTTGCATTCTTAATCAAAGTTTCACTTGGTTGTTTTGTCTGTTGCGCGTTAATGCTTCGCGGCAATGTGCCGAGCAAAGCAAACGCAAGTATGAATGCGATTATTTTTTTCATAACTATCTCCTCGAAACAGTCTGGCGAGTCTAACGAGTCTTCGAGTCTAGCGAGTCCGTAAGCCTTTTGACTCGCTAGACTCGAAGACTCGTTAGACTGCTCATGGATTCTTTGTCCCCGTAAACGGCGCGTCACCTTGCGGCGAATTCACAATTCCGCTCATCTGATTGCCTGTTACTTTGCCTGTGAACGTGACTTCAATCGTTTGTCCTGCGGTTATGGTTGCCTTAAACGAAAAGCCGTCTGCTGAAATTGTTCCGCTTTGAATTCCGGCATTGCCGAACGGAGTTTGAAGTGTTCCGCCCAACCTTGTTTCTTGTTGCGTAATAACGGCGGTCACGGTTAAAGGCTGTCCCGGAATTTCTATGTTCAACATCCACGTTCCGGCAATGTTTGGAATGGCTGATGATGTTGTGCCACCGCCTGTTGGTCTTGGCGGGGCAGTGGTGGCTTTGCTCTCGAACATCACACCGTCAACAAAAACGTGCGTGACTTTCGCATCTTTTGCAAAGATGTCGCCGCGTGTGATTGTCAGGTTTGCAATCTTTCCGACTTCAATCGAACCCATTCGGTCAGCAACACCCAAAATCTCCGCCGCACCCAAAGTCATTGCACGCAAAGCCGCGTCTTTTGCCAAACTGTTTTCAGTCGTCACGACGGCGTTTGAAATAAAGTCGCTCATGTTCGTCATGCCGCCCGATTGAAATGCGAAACGGACTCCGGCATTTGTCAAAATGCTCGCGGCTTTTGGCGCTTCCACACGCAGTCTCAAAACACGCAAAGGTTCGGGGTCGGCTTCGGGAAGTGCGGCTGATGTACGTTTCGGAAAGTTGATTGAGAGCAAAACGGGAACTCCCATCTTTTTCAATCGGTCTGCCAGTTTGTAACTCTCGATTCCGCCCGCAATCACAGCTTTGATTTTGAATTCTTCCGCCAAATCAAGAGCGCGTACAATTTCGCGTTCGCTGTTGGCATTCATAACCAAAGGCATTTTTCCTTCGATGACGGGAATCAACGCTAACAAGGATTTGTCTTGTTCGGGGCGTTGCAGTCCCTTAGGATTTTTTTCGTAAAGAGCATTTGCATCACGAAGTCTCTGGGCGTCTAAAAGCATCTGGCGAATCGCAGAAAAGACACCCAGTAACGAAGTTGGATATGCTCCTATGCGAAGCGGCGCAAACACAACGTGCTGACCGAACGATGAACGCACAGTCATCTGCGTGGCAGTGTCACCCGCAAGGTTTATCACCGCAGATTGTCCCATAAATATCCCGTCACGCGGCGCTGTCAACACGGTTGTTATACCTGCATTGCGTTGCGCTTCAAATTGGTCACTGCCCGCACGGATTAAATCTGCGGCGGATGTTTCAGGTTGAAGCCCCTGCGGATAATTCGTGCTTGAAGAAGCCGAAGAAGTTTGTTGCTGTCCACCAGCTCCGCTTTGTGCGCCTTGTTGGCGTGGCGGGATTGCAAGATTTGTGTTCGCGTCAATCAAACCCGGATAGATTGTCAGCCCATTGCCGTCAATCACACGCGCATCAGCGGGCGCGCTTGCATTAGCGCCAACTGCCGTTATCAAACCGTCGCGCACAACAATCGTGCCTTTCTCAATCGCCCCGCCTGACACTGTAACAATTCGTGCGTTTGTTATCGCATAAACATTCGCGCCGCCTGTTGCGCGTTGCGCTTTTACCGAAGGCAACAATTGCAAAGTGAGCGCGATTAAAATCAACATTGCGGTAAAAAACCGCAACGGAAACTTTCGCATAAAAATTTTCCTCTTTTATTGGAGATGACAATTTTGCGCATCAAGTTTTTTACCTGTGTGCAAACTCAAAATTTTGGTTGATATAAACAAAAGGATTGTGCCGCTCAAAAGTTCTTTGATGCAACCGTTGACAAACAATTTTTTGAACGAGCGTTTAGTTTACGCGAGAGCAAACAAAAAAGTTATCTTTAGTTACAAACAGCAAATAGCAAAATTCAAAACGACAGATTTTGAGGGCGAAGACATTGTTAGAAGAGCATTGTCAGTTGCTGAGGTTCTTTTTTGTGCAAAGCATAGTTAGAAATAAAAAGCTCTCTGCCTTTTTCCGCCGTCTCTTGTTTATAATTATTCATTCCGTATTGAAGTTCCCAAGTCTTTATGTTTGCAAAAGAAAAGTTCTCCCTTATTTCCGGTGAATCGTCATAAGTAATTAACCAATCGTGCTGACATTTGAAAACTTCTTTTGCAAATTCTTCATGATTGAATGCTGTATGTAAGTTCCCTCGTTTTCCGTAAAGACGCGATTTCGTCGCTGTCATATAAGGTGGGTCTAAGAAAACAAAAATATCTTTACCATCGGCTTCGAGGACATCTTTATAATCGTGATTTGAGATTCTCACTTCGTCGAGAATCTCCTTCATTTTAGAGAGTCTTTCGATTGATGAATCAGTAAAGCGACCTTTGAAAGCGCCTTCAGAATAGCCGCCTGCATCAACCGTTCCTGAAAATGTGATGCGATTAAGAACAAAGAAACGCACAGCCCTTTCAAAATCTGAAAGTTTTTTGTCACCCGCTTCAACCATTCTTTTGAAGAGACTATGACCGTCTTTTTCTGTTTCTTTGATTCGTTTAATTTCAGATGTGAGAGCATCAACATCTTTCTGAGATTCTTTCCAGAAACAAAACAAGTCGAAATTCAAATCGTTAATCCAAACTTTGATTTGAGGAAATCTTTGGCGAATGAAGATAAAGACTGAACCGCCGCCAACAAAAGGTTCTCTGAATTCAGCGAACTTTCGGGGCAGATTTTCCTCAATAGCCTTTAATGCTCGTGATTTTCCGCCCGGATAGCGAAGCGGGCTTTTAGTAACAATCATTATTCATTGCCTCCAACTTCAATTTCTAAACGCTCATTGTTGGTAGTTTCTTCATTCAGCATTTAGAGAATTTTAATACGATGCTTTGTATTACAGCTATGATTAGCTTTAAGGAATGCGGTAAATTCTTTTTCGATGCAGGGAAATCGAAGAGAGCCGACTATGTTTCGCCCTGTGAGTTTCAATCTTGTTGAGAAGGGAATTTGCTCGTCATTCAATAATAGTCTATCGGGATTTGAATAAAGAATTAACTTAAACAAACCATCCTTAATGCTGGAAAGAGAAGGCAAAAAACTTTTTGTTGAATTCTTTGACTCTTGGACAATCAACATATCTCCTTCGGAAATGATTTCATCTATTGTTAGATAATAAGTTCCGCCAAGATAGTTTTCAATTTCAATGGAAGCCTTCTCTCCGCTTGAAAGAAATTCGCGTTTATGCGCTGTTATAATTTCACGAGATGATGCATGTTTAGAACCACGTAAGGAAATATCTTTGAGGTTCTCAAATGCTTCTTTAATCTTCTCTAAATATGCAAACTGTATTTTCTTGTTGCTTACTTGAACTCCCGTTTTGTTTGAAATCGCTTCATAACTATTCAAAGCACGCTCATATATTTCCACCAACCTTTTCTCAAACAGAGTGCGATTCCAATGTAATGCACTTTGTTTATATCGCGTTATTTCAGCAATTTGCTTATTAACAATATCAACAGTATATCTTTGAGCCGTTAGTTTGTTTTTATATTTTGGATTTTTCTTCGCGCTCTCGTAATATGCGAGGACAATATAAACATTCAACAAATTCATAAGAGAAAATGTTTGAAACTGAATGCGGTCTGTATCGCCATCTGCGCCTTCATCTTTCAAGACGGGAATTACAGTAATACGCATCGGCGCATTGTAGGTGTTATAAAGTCCAACGTAAGGAAAAGCGCGCGATGGTTTTGGTGACTTCCATTTTGAAAAAGCCGCTTCGCCACTATTCCATTTCAGAAGCCCGCATTTCGCGGCAGAATTGATGTCGAAGGATTCAAAGGCATAATCCTTTAGGTCATGAATCAAGTGAGCTTTATATTTCACGTCCTTGATGAAGCCTTTGAAGTTAAGTGTGTTAGACATTTTTGGTATTAACAAAATAAAGGTTTACTAAATCAAGCAAATGATGTAGTTGCACGTTTTGCTTTCTTAATTTCAAGATTAAAAATCTCGCTACCCCAGATTTCTTGTAGGTTGTCTGTATAAAGATAATCTTTGTAGAGAGGTTCGACATTATCTGCATCACGCACAGTTTCCAGACGCTCCTTTATGCACTCAATATTTTTCGGGTCAATTTCAACGCCGATTGATTTTCTGTTTGTTTGAAGTGCCACGACGTTTGTTGTTCCCGTTCCCGCAAACGGGTCGAGGATTAAATCGCCAACATTGGTTGAGGTCAATATCATTCTCAATAGCAATGCGATTGGGGCTTGTTGTTTATGAAACCGTTCACCGTTTTTTTCGCGCAAGGCTTCGGGTCCGGCAAAGAAACCCGATGTTAATTCTCTGATGTCATCCCAAACATCCGTGACGTAGATTCCGCCTTCGCGTTCGTACTTATAATTTGCGGGAAGCGGCGGCGTTATCCGCAAACGATTAAATGTTTTTGGTTTCTCCCCTTTTGAAGCGAAAGCAATGATTTGATATTGCTTGCTGTACCTGCCATTAACGGGAACAGCAGAGGTTTTCTTTTTCCAGATGATTAAGTTCTGAAAAGTCCACCCCGTTTCGCGCAATACGCGAAGAGCATTCTCTGTGTTCTTCTCGCGCTGCATGAAGTAGATTGAGCCGCCTTCTTCGGTTAAATCAAAAACCGATTTGCAGACTGTTTTCATCATCGCCCAGTAATCTTCTTCGGGCAGATTGTCATTGTGAAACGAATAATCTTTTTGTTGATTGAAAGGCGGGTCTAAAAACGTTAGAGACACTTGTTGCGGAATCTCGCCTGACTGCAAAACCGAAACCGAATCTCCACAAATTATTTTGTAACTTTCATCCATCTATTAAACTCACCACTTAACTGTGCCTTCTTTTGTTTCGTCTATCTGTGCGAGTTCGACGCCTTCGTTGAAGAAGAAAATTTTCATCTGGTCAAAGAGAAACTCGTGTGTGTCGGGGTTTGAAACATCAAGCCCGAAGTGGTTGATGAGTTGATTCTGTTTCATCAACCAAGCTTTCCAACAGTCCGCGCAACATTCGCTTCCGATTTTTTGTCCCAACTCCGTTGGAATTGGCGCGTAGCCAATCGCCTGTGTCTTCTGCCCGCAACGGGCGCAAACAAATTTATTTCCAAACATTAAAACCTCCGAAGATAAATAACCTATTTATTCGCTGTCATAACGGCTCACATAAAGCAGACCATCATAATCAATCAAACCCAATCTGATTTTATTCAACCAACCGTGCCGCCCCAAAACATTGCGCCTGATACTTTCTTCTTCTGCAAAGAATACTGTTGAATCAAAGTCGTAACCGCAAACCGAGAGAGTAACTTGATGTCCGAATGCCACAAATCCGCCCACTGCTGTTCCAATGGACTGGCGAAAACCTTTCTCAATATCAATACCAATTGTCTCGCCATGAAACCGCTCAAAGATACAAAAAGTTGAACCTGTATCAAGTTTGGCTTCAAATGAAGCAACAGCATCGCCGATTCTAAGTGTGACGGGCAACGTGATACCTATTTTGTCTATGTCATAACGCTCTGATTTTTCAAAAGATAAGGAGTAATTCATTATCACCAACCCCCGAACGGTGGCTCGTCCTCCGCTTCGATACGAACAATGTAAGGAACAGCTACACCCGCTTGCCTTGCTTCGGCATAAACTTTTCTACCGTCTCTTCCATGACTAACCAAATGATTTCCATCAAGAGCTACGTATTGTCCTGCGTATTCAGAGCGGTGTTCTTTCAGCCATGCTCTTTCACTAACCCGATAAACATCTACCTCATTTACAGAATCACCATTAGCACGTGATTCAAAACTCTGATTTGTCAGGAAACTTATCAAATGATTGCGTTCTTCGTCGCTTAACAAAACAACCTTTTCCATTACTTCTGTAAGCAGTTGCGTTGACATCTTTATTACCTCATTACATCGCCGCTTTTATTGCCGCCAATACATCGTCGTCTTTCGGACGAAAGAGCGAAACGCTTTCAACTTTGCGGTAGCGTATCACTCCCGTTTTATCTACGACAATAACGGAACGCGCAGAGCGTCCGGGAAACCACGAGAGCGAATCGTAAAGTTTGCTCACCGCTCCACCGGCATCGGAAAGAAGCGTCATAGGCAAATCGTGATGCTTTGCAAACTTTTCGTGTGATGTGACGCTGTCCATTGAAATCCCTACGACCTCAGCACCCGTAGCGGAATAATCATCCCAACGGTCACGCACAGAACAGAGTTGTTTTGTGCAAACCGGCGTTTCATCGCCCGGATAAAAAAGCATCACAACCACTTTTCCCTTTTGGTTTGATAATGCCCACTCGTTTCCATCGCCGTCTTTCAAAGTAAAGTCGGGGGCGACATTGCCGACCTGTGAACCTGTTTTTTGTTCGCTCATAGTTTTATATTCATGTTCTTTGCAAAATGATTTACAACCCTTTGTTCCAATTCAGGCGTGATATTTTTTGTCCATTCTCCAAGTCGGAAAAGAAAATCTTTTAAGTCTTTTTCAACTCGATTGAGATGTTCAATCATTTCATCAAGAGTGAATTCAATAGAATCTTTTTCCTCTTTTCTTTCACTATCTTGCCAGATTTTTATTTTGCCATCGTTGATTTCAATTAAAGATTCAGGACTGTGTCCAGTCCAAATGCTGCAAATGCCATTTGGAACATCAAGCCATTGATGCCAATCTTCTAAACCACAACAACAATTCGGTACAACTTTGATTTCATTGTTTTCTCTGAATAACAAACCACCTGCTAAAACAAAATTTTCATCTGACACAAAAGTTTCAAGCGTGTCTGATGCTGTTCCTGCAAATTCAGGCTCGCTATATCCAAAACAAGAACGAAGCATCACCGAACCTATTTCTTCTTCGCTGATACTCGCGTGAAGTCTCACATAGGAAGAATCAAGTTCTTGAAGAATCAACCACGGAGGTGGAGCAGTGAAACTTTCTATTTCAACAACAGCTTCGATTGTTTTGTTTGAGGATTGATTCATCATCACGATTGAAAGTCACTTTTATTTTCACTTCTTCTTTTTTATCAAATAGAACTGCTTGAACATATAACCTGTCTGACTTGTCTTCCAATCAAGTTTTTTTATTTCGGTTAATACCTCTTCAGAAACGTCATTATTTATTCTGCATTCGCCCTCAACGCTTGTCTTATCCACGATAATCATCAAGTTGATTGTAGTTATTTCTTTGTTTGTTTTTTTGATTGTCGGCAGCAGAGTATTTATTATTTTTTTATTCATTTCCTGACTGCCATCAGTCCAAGTTTGTGCCGGTTTCTCGCCCCTGATGCCCATAAGCCCCGGATAAATTATAAAATCGCCATTTACAATTCCCGTTTCCGATTTTGCCAACATCTGAGAGAGCGACGTTCCGAAAAGAGCAACCCATTCATCTATTGAGGTTGCTGCCGCGTCTTTTTTATTCTCTCCGATTCCAATTGAACCTAGGGTAATAACAGTTTCTTTTTTATCAATCAAACTTGTTTCGTATTTTGCCGCAAATATCCACTTACCCTGATGAGCGCCGTCGAATTCAACAGTAGTTAATACTTTTATTTTTACCGTGCCAATCTGTATTTCGTCGGCTCTTAGTTCAGCATTCGCATTATTCTTTTCAGCTTTAATAACCTGATAGAGTTTTTCGAGAGGGCTTTTAACCTCATTTGCAGATTGTCCCATGTTTTCTTGACAGGCTATAAAGAAGAAAAAACTCAAAAACAAAATTTTAGTGAAAGGACATCTCATTTTCATAACTCTCTGATTTGCTATTCAACACTTTACTGAAAATCTCTAATGTCTTTGAACGGCGTTTCGCTATCCGTGAAATCGGGGCGGTAATAATGCGAAGCACCATCATACTCTTGCATCCAGCCTTCTTCCATTCCGAGTTCATCTAGCGCGGACAGAGCGCGAAGCCATTCCGATTCGGTGATGCGCCGCGACAAAAGAGCATAACGCGGATTCGTGGCGGCTTGGTGCGTTGCGTAATACTGCGCCATCATTGAAACAGCAACGCGGGGACTCAAAGTGTCGTGTATCCATTTCAAAGATTCGCGCACATCTGCCATGTCGTTTGGCAAAACTAAAAGGCGAACGACAAGCCCGCGTTTTAAGAGTCCGTTTTCATCAAAAACGAGTTCATCGCCTGTTTGTCTGAACATTTCTTTCAACGCTTCGCGGGCAACATCCGTATAAGAGCGCACCTTTGAATATGTCCAACCCGCTTCGTTTTCAGCGTATTTCAAATCTGGCAAGTAAACGTCAACAATTCCATCGAGAAGTTTTAAGACTTCAACTGAATCGTAAGCGTTTGTGTTATAGACAATCGGAAGGCGCAACCCTTTTTCAGCCGCGATTAAAACAGCGCGAGCCATTTGCGGAACGAAGTGCGAAGGCGAAACGAAATTGATGTTGTGACAGCCTTTCGATTGTAATTCGAGCATAATTTCAGCAAGGCGTTCGTGCGTGATTTCGTTTCGTTTTTGTTCGCGCCAAACTTGCGAGATTTGATAGTTCTGGCAATAAACGCAACGCAGATTGCAGTTGCCGAAAAAGATATTGCCCGCGCCACGTTTTCCTACAAGAGCGGGTTCTTCGCCGAAGTGCGCGGTGTAAGAAGAAACTATCGGCAAGCGTCCCGAATAGCACGCCGCGATTTCATCTTTCAGACGGT
>Ga0187893_10015918_pt1 | contig 10011 bp, 11 predicted proteins | sample MA1701074metaG_FD_139574 | JGI IMG/M metagenome (GOLD analysis project Ga0187893, IMG submission 139574) | White microbial mat communities from a basaltic lava cave in the Kipuka Kanohina Cave System on the Island of Hawaii, USA - MA170107-4 metaG ... | reverse complement strand
AGAGACCATTGCCATTCATCGCGACCCCGCTTTGATGAGCGAAATCAGGGCCGGGCTTGCGGCCCTGAAAAGCAAGAAGGCTAAGCTTTATACCCTTGAGGAACTTTTCACCGGCGGTGACTAAGACCGGTGCGCCATCGACTCCGTGCACCGCCCCGGATTGCCGCCCTTATCGGTGGCTTACACCCACAGATCAAGAAGAAGGTCCGCAGCGCGCTTGAGCGGATCCTCTCCAATCCGTTGTGCGGCAAAGCGCTCAAGGATGAGCTTGACGGCCTGCGAAGTTTCCGCGTCGGGCGATTTCGCATCGTCTATCGCATCGCGGCGGGTCGTGAGGTCGAACTGGTCGCGATCGGGTCACGTGAGCGGATCTACGAAGAGACGTACCGGCTGATCACCAAGAAGCCTACCAGGGTTTCGATGTCTCCCTGATGCTATACGTTTCGCGTGAATCATCGTAGGGTGTGGTAAGAGCGATAGCGCACCGGACCGATCAAGGCCTCGAACGATGCAATTCCCTTCGTTCACCGAATCTTACTGATAGGTGAGCATGAGCACAGCACTACACGTGGCACGATCCCCAATCCGAGCGTATTATCACCGTTTACCAATTGGCCGGTTCTGAAATCTGGGGTAGGAGGACCACGAAAAGCGCATGTCTATTACCTTCCACTACGGCTCGGGTTCCCCCTATGCATGGCGGGTGTGGTTGGCGCTGGAACATAAGCGGCTGCGCTACCAGCTGACTGTGCTTTCCTTCTCCGGCGGTGATCTGCGGACCCCGGAGTTCACCCGGTTGAATCCACGCCAGAAAGTGCCGGTGCTCGAGGACGGAGACTTCGTGCTGTATGAATCCGTCGCCATTCTCGAATACCTCGACGAGCAGTATCCGCCGCCAGGTCATGGCAGGCTTTTCCCGCAAGATGTTCGGCATCGGGCTATTGTGCGGCGCCTTATTCAAGAGACCGAATATTTGGCACCGGCGATGCGGGAGCTTGGAGGCGAGTTGTTTTTTAAACCGGAACCTCAGTGGGATCTCGAGACGATTGCTAAAGGCCGCGAGGCATTGGCCTTGGAGCTTGCGCGTTTCGAGCGGGAGCTGCGCGGCGAATACTTGGTCTACGAGCTTTCGGCTTCCGATTTCACCCTTTATCCCTGGCTTGCTTTGGCCTTGCGTATGGAACGTAAGAAGTCTGATCTGGCGATCCGCTCGCTGATTGGCACGAGCTTGTCGGATTGGATGCGCCGGATCGAAGCGTTGCCTTACTTCGAAAAGACCATCCCTTCGCACTGGAAAGCCGTATGAATGCAGCCACCCTTAAACGCAGATGCGGAAAAACGCTCAAGATCGACGCCAAGCAAGCCGGCGCGCTGTTCATCATTTTTTCCTACTGATGTTGCTCAGCGGATGTACCGCCCACTACCCCATCAATCATAAAATTCTTCGGGTTGAACCCCGCTACGGCTACTATATCGATAACCCGACTCCTGCGACGCGCTCGGATTCGCTACTGGTTATGCTCGCGTTCTCCGGAGGAGGGACGCGTGCGGCAGCGTTTGCGTATGGGGTCCTTGAGAAGCTTGCCCACACCGATATCATCTGGGACGGTAAACGCCGCCGTCTCCTGGATGAGGTAGACATGATCTCCTCGGTATCCGGTGGAAGCTTTGCCGCGGCGTATTTCGGGCTCTTCGGCGAGCGCATCTTTGAGGAGTTTGAGCAGAAATTCCTCAAGACCGACGTGCAAGGCGCTCTTAGGGGGCGCTTGTTGTCGCCGGCTTCGTGGTTGCGCTTATGGTCCTCGCTCTACCATCGCAGCGAGCTCGCGGCGTCTTACTATGATGAGATCCTGTTTGAAGGAAAAACCATGGGGGACATCCAGGATCGAGGTGGCCCCTTTGTCATCATCAACGCTACCGAGATCAGTTTGGGCGGTCAATTCGGCTTTGAGCAGCGCCAGTTCGATCTGCTGTGTTCCGATGCCGGACGCTTTCCAGTCTCCCGCGCGGTGGCCGCCTCTTCCGCGGTACCGATCCTGTTTAGCCCCATCACCCTTCAGAACTTCGCAGGATCCTGTGCACACGCGCTGCCCGAGTGGGCGATACAGGCGCTCGATAAGGGCGATTTATCCGCGCGCGAGTACCAGCCCGCATCGCGTGCTCGCGCCTTGCTCGATCGAGAGAAGATGCCTTTCGTCCACTTGCTCGACGGCGGGCTCAGTGACAACCTTGGCATTCGTCCAATACTGGATCTGGTGAGCATTTCGGGAGGGGCATGGAACGCGCTTAAAGCGCTTGGGCGTCCGCACACCCGCCGCGTGGTCGTCATCGTGGTAAACGCACAGACCGCGACCGGCGACGAGGAGATCGGAAGACTGGAGCAAGTACCGCTCACCTATAGTTTCCAATCAGCCGCCTCGGTGCCTTTGAATAGCTACAGCTTCGAGACTTTGAGCTTGATCCGAGGCCTGATGAATACTTGGGACGAAGACATCACCATCGGTCGCTGTTGGGAGCTGGCGAAACAAGGCTTGGACCAAACCGGCTGCTACGACATCGATCATTTTCTAATCGAAGTGAGCTTCGATCAGATCCAACACGAAGCGCGGCGGGAACGATTAAAACGCCTTCCCACGAGCTTCCAACTCCCGGCGGAGTCCGTCGATGAACTCCGCCGTGCGGCTGCCGATATCTTGGAACAATCAGCGGACTTCAAGCGGATGCTCCGGGATCAGATCAGGGCTCCCGCTCGTTCGATGCCGTCACAACCGAGCCGCTAGAGCAGACCGGTCAACAGCGCCGCTGCTCGAAAAAGGCGCGTAGTTTCTCCCCGCACTCTTCGGACAATACGCCACCGATGACCTCAACACGATGAAGCCGGGAAGAGCCCAGAATATCGAACACGCTGCCTGCCGCTCCAGCTTTTGGATCCCAGGCTCCGAACACCACACGCCGCAGGCGGGCATGGATGATAGCGCCAGCACACATAACGCAGGGCTCTAAGGTGACGTATAGGGTAGCGCCACGGAACCGATAATTATGGTCGTGCCGGCCGGCTTCCCGTAAGGTGATGATCTCGGCGTGCGCCGTCGGATCGTTAGTGCCGATGGGCCGATTCCATCCCTGGGCGATACACTGCCCATCCCTCACCATTAATGCGCCGATGGGCACTTCGGTCTTGCTTTGCCCCGCAAGCGCCAAGGCGCGGCGCATCCAAAATCCGTCGTCCGTTATGGAGCTGTCTTTCACCAGAGTCTGATCGGAACGGGCCGGCACTACGGTATGGAAAACACGCTTTTCGTATAGGTGTATGGCCGAGAGCTTGAGCCCACGGTTTGCTGGATCGTCACCAGATCCGCTCGATGCCGTAGGCGGACAATCTGTCGTCCGCACTCAGCAGCGGAATACCTTCGCACAAGGCCTGGGCTACCAGCAAGCGATCGAAGGGATCGCGGTGATGAAAGGGCAGCGTGGCGAGCGGTAGACAGTGCTCGATCGTGATGGGAAACGGGGTCAAGGCATTGGCTCGGATCCGGTTGCGCATGAATGTCTTGGGAGGCTCACGAAGACGGAGTTTTCCCAGGGAATACTTCACGGTAATCTCGAAACTCGTCACCGCACTGACCAGAAGCTCATTATCGTTATCGAGAAAGACCGCCTTGGCGATCGCGGAGAGCCTGGAATCGTCCATCACCGACCAAAGAAAGGCGTGTGTGTCCAGCAACACTCTCACATGAAATCTGTCATGAAATCGTCTGGGAGTTGGTCGAAGTCCGGCGGGATCTCGACCAGACCTTTCGCTTCGCCTAAGCGGCGCGTTGGCTTGGCCTGGCTATAAGGAACAAGGCGCGCGATGGGTTTATTGGCGCGGGAAATCACCACCTCTTCCCCCGCCTCGACCCGAGCGAGCAGAGCGGAAAGCTGGGATTTTGCCTCGTGCACATTGACTTGATAAGACATGGCAAACAGCCCGAAAATGTGACCAAAAAGTTAGCTAAGTGTAACCGGTAAACCGGAAATGCGAAAGAGTATCCCCATGTAAGGCGGAATGCCGGGGGCGGTGCGGCCTTTCGGTCCGGAACATCGGAGCCTGGGAACCCCACTAGCTTCCACATTTATCGGAACCACCTTCTGGGTTCCGCCCTAGTCGGGTTGGGAGAAACGCTAACAACAAGCCGTCGGCGAACGCTCCCCGTCTTCGTATCGGGCGCAACCGGCTGAAACCTGCTGCGGTTGAACGTAAAAATCGCGCAGCGGTTCGTAGATGAAGGTGAAAACCGTTCGCCCCTCGGAGGCTAAATGGCGAGCAACCGCAAGGTTCGCCGCACTGGAATTCCCAACGGGCATCCCGTTTTGACGACAACGGTGTGATACCTCCTGCCAAACCGGGTCTGAGTAACGCACGATTGCTCCTATGTTCGCCAAATCGCTTTCCGGCAGCAATGGGTTTACGTCGTCGTAGTGCGGACCCAAAACCATGTGAGGAACAGATTGAGGCGGAGCACGAAACTCGTCTGCGTGCTGAGAGCGTTTGACTGCACCCTTCGACAAGTCCCCCGCGTAGGCGAGCCGATTGAAAGACGTATCGGCCGGAGGCGACCTGCACATTCTCTACTTTGAAGTAAGCATCATAGCGACCGAGGATATGTGCCAATCGGAATTCATCTTTGGCGTTCTTAGCAGATTCGACAGCTCGCTTGATTTGGTCTTTAACCCCCTTCTCATAGAAAGAAGCGTAAACTTCCCAGCGGGTGATGCGGTGACTCTTGCCGAAAACAGGTGGACGCAAGAGTGCCTTCCTGGCCTTGCGTGGTTCAGCGGGCAACTTCTCCGCGGCAACGGTCGGTCTCGGCCATTCCATCCGAAAGCACGATACCAACTGCCACTGTCGAATTTGTGACACGCATAGAACAAAGGAATCGGCGCTACTCGGGTCATAGTCGCGAAGGCACGGTAACAGAAGCCTCCAATGCCAAGTTAATTGGTGTGTGGTGACATGCGGTTTCAGGTCGGCTGTTTTTTTATTTATATTTTCGTGAACAATCCAAGGGTAATCCGGGGAATGGGTCGTTTCGTCAGGGTAATAACGTTGCTGGAAAACTTGGATGGCTTCGACAATATCTGGGTCCGGCGTGAGCTCATTCGCCAAGAGAGAAAACAGCTCGTCACATAAGCACAGCCATTCGCCGGCGTTGTATTCAAGAATGCATTTCATCCGTTCTTGACTTGGAGCAGCAGCTTAGGCGGGAAGCCTGTTGGTGCCGACCTTGATGATAACCAGGTAAACAGCCAAAGACACTACGAAACCCGGCAGGAATGCAGACTTCAACGGAACGCCAACCGCAAGCACGGAGAAATACACAGCCGCTCCCGATACAATACTGACCAAGCCAGCCTTTGACGAGCGGTGGTCAAACAGCAGCGCGCCAATCGTCGCCGGCAAGAACAGCATCATAATCCATGCTGCGTTCACCATAACGGCTACAATATCGTTGAGAAACAAGGCCACTCCAATCGAAAAGAATCCAATAACCGCGCAGAGCCAGCGGCATTTCAAAAGTAACCGCGCCTCCCCAGAGCCAGGTTCACTTCTCATGAGCACTTGAGGCTGGGCCGGAATCTCAGACCAATCTCTGCGGAAGAGCAGCTTGGAAAGGCCGAGCGCTGCGATGTTGAGGTTGTTGTCTGCTGTGCTTGCAAGCGCCGCGAAAATTCCAAATGAAATGGTCGCAACGAGTGCGCTCGTCAACCAGGACGGCAACGGCACGTCATGATGCAGGAGCAGAAGCCCCGCAGATTCTTTAGCTGCTCCGTCTCCTAAGCGCGCTTGCGATGCCATTCCGATGAACGTCAAGACAACGTAAAACACGAGCAGACACGGAATCGTCCATGCCAACGAACGTCGCGCTGTGGCGGGAGATTCGGCATGAACCACTCGCTGCCAGAGGTCTGAACGAACTAGAATGGTCGCCGGAAAAAACAAGACAGCCCCGACAAGAAAGACAGGCCCGTATCCGGTGAGGCCCCAGTGCTTCGACGGCAGTTGCTGCCATGATAACTGCGGCGTATTCCAGAGCACGATGGAAGCGAAAGCACCGACGCCTAGCACCAACAACATCATCTTCAAAATGTCGGTAATCGCCACACCTTTGTAGCCGCCAATCGACGTGTAAATCACGACCGCACACGCGGCAGTTAGGGGAAGCCAACCGGCAAATTCCGGTGCGATAACTTTCAGGTAGCTGGTCATCGCCATGAACTGGGCAGACAAAACGGAAAGGAAGATGGCAAAATTTGTGAGCGCAAGCAGCGTCTGAGCACCTCGTCCAAAGTGCAGCCCAATGAACTCGTCAAGCGTGTCGTAGCCATGCTCGGTCATGATCGCTTTGATGCGTGGCGCAAGTGCCAGGAGCAACCCCACCCGATAGCGTAACCGACCCCAATGGCGACGCCCACCAGGCCCGCTTCGTATCCAACAGCGTTCAGTCCGAAGAACATCCAGCCTCCTACCAACGAAGACAGTGTTGTGCAGTAAACCTCCCAAGCTGAACCCTTGTTTCGATTTGATGTGTATTCGATAAGTCGCTGCTTTCGCCCCAGCAGCGTCGCCCAAACCGCGATGACAAGGAGACCAAAAATCAGGAATATTCCAGTCATGCTCTTTCAGGCGTTCGCTTATACTCGGACATGAATAGCCCAAGCTGGTGTCGTTTTTCTCGATTCATATTCTCGCATAGCCCGAATACCTCGTCTCGCGTTACCGTAACATCAGCTTTCCGGACCCGAAAGGTAGGTGTTCAAGTATAGTCTCCGCAACGTACCCAACGAACGCAATGGAATTCTCATGATTGTATGTACACAGACTTACTCCCACTCTATCGTTGCCGGTGGCTTACCTGAGATGTCGTAGGTTACCCGCGAGACTCCCGGCACTTCATTGATGATCCGGCGCGACAGAGTGTCCAGCAATTCATAGGGCAAACGCGCCCAGTTTGCGGTCATGAAGTCCACTGTCTCCACTGCTCGCAAGGCGATCACGTGATCATAGTGGCGCGCGTCTCCCTTCACCGCCACTGATTTCACCGGTAAGAACACCGCGAAGGCCTGGCTTACCCGGTCATAAAGCCCTGCGTTTCTAAGCTCCTCGATGAAGATCGCGTCCGCCTGACGCAGCGTATCGGCGCAGGCTTTCGTCACCTCACCCAGGATCCGCACCGCCAAGCCCGGTCCTGGGAAGGGATGTCGGTAGACTTGCTCATAGGGCAGACCCAGCTCCAGTCCCAGTCTGCGCACTTCGTCTTTGAACAGCTCCCGCAAGGGCTCAATGAGCTTGAACGCCATCCGCTCCGGCAATCCACCGACGTTGTGATGGGACTTTATGATCTCGGCCTTTCCTGTCTTGGCAGCCGCGGATTCGATCACGTCGGGGTAAATAGTGCCTTGCGCCAACCACTGCACCGTGCCCATTCTGCGTGCCTCTTGTTCAAAGACTTCGATGAACAGCCGGCCGCTGATCTTGCGTTTCTGCTCCGGATCGGTGACGTTCGCGAGCGCCTCAAGGAACCGTTCCTCTGCATCGACGTGAATGACTTTCATCCCCAGATGCTGAGCAAAGGTGTTCATCACTTGTTCGGCTTCTTGCAGCCGCAACAGACCGTTGTCCACGAAAACACAAGTGAGGTGATCGCCTATGGCCTTGTGCACCAGGGTTGCCACCACGGAGGAGTCGACTCCTCCGGAAAGCGCGGCGATCACCGGTTCATCAGCCACCTGCTCCCGGATCTCAGCCACCGTGGCCTCGATGATGTTGTGCGTGCTCCAATCCTGGGCACAACCGCAGATCTCATGCGCAAAGCGCTGCAGGATCCGCGTGCCTTGCCGCGTGTGCGTGACTTCGGGATGGAACTGCAATCCGTACAAGCGCCGCCCTTCGTCGGCCATGCCGGCGATGGGAGATCCTGCGCTGGAGGCAATGATTTTGAAACCGGGCGGCATGCGTATGACCCGGTCACCATGGCTCATCCAGACATCCAGCAGGGCCTCGCCCCCCTGGTCGGCGTGGTCCTCGATGGCCGTTAACAACCGGGAATGGCCGTGCACCTGGACCTGGGCATAGCCGAACTCACGCACCGGGGCACTCTCCACTTCCCCTCCGAGCTCGGCCGCCATGGTCTGCATCCCATAGCAGATCCCGAGCACCGGAACGCCCAGATCGAAAACAACTGGAGGCGCTTGAACCTCCTTGGTCACGATAACGGAATCGGGGCCGCCGGAGAGTATGATCCCGCGCGCGCCGAAACGGCGCACCGCCTCGGCTTCCATATCGAAGAGATGGATCTCGCAATACACGCCCGCCTCGCGCACCCGCCGGGCGATAAGCTGGGTGTATTGGGAACCGAAGTCTAAGATCAGAATCCGGTGGCCATGTATGTCCCGCATGCTCGCCGGTGATGGGCTCACGACGCTGGACGAGTCGCCGTCCCTAGTCCACGCGGTAGTTCGGGGCTTCTTTGGTGATCGCCACGTCATGCACGTGGCTCTCGCGCATGCCGGCGTATGACACGCGCACGAATTTGGGCTTGGTGCGCAGCTCTTGCAAGGTAGCACAGCCGGTATATCCCATAGCGGCTCGGATCCCGCCGAGGAGTTGATGGATCACCGCCGCGAGACTGCCCTTATACGGTACCCGGCCCTCTATGCCCTCCGGGACCAGCTTATCGATCTCATCGCTCTCCTGGAAGTAGCGATCAGCGGCACCGGGGCCTTTTGACATGGAACCCAAGGACCCCATTCCCCGGTAGGTCTTATACGAGCGCCCTTGGTATAACTCGACCTCACCGGGGGCTTCTTCAGTGCCGGCGAACAGGCTGCCGATCATGGCGGCATGGGCGCCGGCGGCGATGACCTTGGCGATATCGCCGGAATAGCGCACCCCCCCGTCGGAGATGAGCGGTATATCGGTATCTTTAAGCGCTTCTACCACGCTGGCAACCGCAGTGATCTGCGGGATCCCGATGCCGGTGACGATGCGCGTGGTGCAGATGGAGCCAGGACCCATACCCACCTTGACGGCATCGGCTCCAACATCGACCAGGGCCTGAGCGGCATCGGGAGTAGCGATGTTGCCGCCGATGACTTGGGCCCGCGGATAATGTCTTTTTACCCAGCGCACCGTATCGAGCACGCCTTTGGAATGCCCGTGGGCGGTGTCGACTACGATGACATCGGCCCCTGCGTCTAAAAGCGCTTCTACGCGCCCGGGGCTATCCACCCCCGTTCCCACAGCGGCGCCTACGCGCAGCCGCTCGTGCTCGTCCTTGCAGGCATGGGGGAATTGGTTGGCTTTTTGGATATCCTTTACCGTGATCAGGCCACGGAGTTGAAATCGGTCATTGACTACCAACACCTTTTCAATGCGGTGCTTGTGCAGCAGCGCGATGGCTTCCTGCTGATCCGCCCCTTCCCGAAGAGTGACCAGTTTCTCCTTGGGTGTCATGATGCTGCGCACGGGATTCTGGAAACGGGTCTCGAAACGCAGATCACGGCTGGTCACGATGCCGAGCAATTCCTCGCCTTCCACCACCGGCAAGCCAGAGATATTATGCGCGTGGGTGAGTTCCAAAACCTCGCCGATACTGGTGTCCGGGGATACTGTGATCGGATCCTGCACCACGCCGCTTTCGAATTTTTTTACCCTGCGTACCTCTGAAGCCTGTTGCTGAGGGCTCATATTCTTATGTATGACCCCCAGGCCCCCTTGCTGGGCTATTGCGATTGCCAATCTCGCCTCGGTGACCGTGTCCATGGCGGCGGAAAGCAGCGGAATATTGAGGCGAATGTCTCGCGTGAGCCGCGTTTCCAGATGCACCTCGCGCGGCAGCACCTCGGAGTAAGCGGGAACCAGCAACACATCGTCAAAAGTTAAAGCATCACCGGAAATACGCATGGCAGGAGTCCTAGAAGTCACTTAACTAGTCAGTATACCGTTAATCGAGGGCACTTCGAAAAATT
>Ga0187893_10015917_pt1 | contig 10011 bp, 9 predicted proteins | sample MA1701074metaG_FD_139574 | JGI IMG/M metagenome (GOLD analysis project Ga0187893, IMG submission 139574) | White microbial mat communities from a basaltic lava cave in the Kipuka Kanohina Cave System on the Island of Hawaii, USA - MA170107-4 metaG ... | reverse complement strand
GGCGCTCTACGGCGACGCGCTCGCCGCCGGGTATTCGACCGACCGCGGGCTCGACGGGCTGCGCTACTGGCAGGCGCCCGTCTCCCATCTGGAGCCGCTCGCGCAGCAGCTCTATATCGAGACGCGCACCGCGCTCGCCGACGATCTACTGCTCTACGGGGATCGGATGTCGATGGCGTTCGGCCTCGAGGCGCGGGTGCCGTGGCTCGACCGAGAGCTGGTGCGCTTCGCCGAGCGGCTGCCGGTCGATCTGCGGCTGCGCGGCTGGGCGGGGCACAAGCACTTGTTCCGCCAAGCGCTGCGCAGCGTGGTGCCGGAGGAGATCTCGCGCCGGCGGAAGATCGGGTTCATCACCCCGATCGCCGCCTGGCTGCGCGGTCCGCTGGCGGCGCGCCTGCGCGAGCGCCTGCGCGACGACGGCTCGGCCTACGGCCGCTATTTCGATCGACCGGCGGTGGCGTCCCTCATCGAGGCCCACGTCGACGGGCGCGTCGACCAGAGCCGCGCGCTGTTCGCGCTGTTGATGCTCGATGCGTGGCATGAGCACTACATCGAGCGCCGCACGGATGGGATGCAGTGAGGGGTGACGCCGCGGCGCCGGCCGGCCGCATCCTCATGTTGGTGGAGAACCTGCCGGTGCCCTTCGACCGGCGCATCTGGATGCAAGCCACCAGCTTGGCGCGCGCCGGCTACCAGGTGGCCGTCATCTGTCCCGCCGGCGATCTGCCGGTCGGCCATGAACGGCTCGAAGACGTCCACATCTACCGCTATCCGCTCGCGTCGCGCTCGGGACTGCTCGGCCATGTGCTCGAGTACGGCCTGGCGCTGCCCATGACCCTGGCGCTGAGTTGCGTCGTCTATTGGCGGCACGGCTTCGACGTGATCCACGGCGCCAACCCGCCCGATGCGTTCTTTCTGATCGCGGCGCTGTTCAGGCCGTTCGGCGTTCGCTTCGTGTTCGACCACCACGATCTCGTGCCGGAGATCTGTCAGACACGCTGGACGGGCTGGCGGCGTGGGCTGCTGGTCCGGCTGGCGCTGTGGACGGAGTGGGCGACCTACCGGTGCGCCGATCGCGTCATCGCCACCAACGACTCGTATCGCGCCGTGGCGGTGGAGCGCGGCCGGGTGGATCCGGGCCGCGTGGTGGTGGTGCGCAGCGCGCCGCGCGTGGACCGCTTCCGTCCGGTTGCGCCGCGCCCGGAGCTGCGCAATGGGCGGGCCTTCCTGGTCGCCTATCTCGGCGTGATGGGACCGAACGATGGATTGGACCACCTGCTGCGCGCCATCGCGCACATCGTGCACCGGCGGCAGCGCGATGACATCCAGTTCGTGCTCATCGGGACCGGTGATCTGCATGCCCGCATGACGGCGATGAGCCGCGAGCTCGGGCTCGACCCCCACGTGCAGTTCACCGGGCGGATCCCCGACGACGACGTGATCGCGGTGCTGTCGAGCGCGGACGTCTGTGTCGCGCCGGATCCCGACGACGCGCTGAACCGGGTGAGCAGCATGAACAAGATCGTCGAGTACATGGCGCTCGGCAGGCCGATCGTCGCGTTCGACCTGCACGAGACGCGCGTGTCGGCGGCGGACGCGGCGCTCTATGCGACGCCGAACCAGACCGACGACTTCGGCGACCGCGTGCTCGAGTTGCTCGCCGATCCGGCGCGCCGCCGGGCGATGGGGGCGTTCGGGCGCGACCGGTTCGAGCGCGCGCTGGCGTGGGAGCACCAGCGCGCGCCGTTGCTGGCGCTCTACCGGGAGCTGTGCGGGGGATGAACGGCCGCTCCGGCAGCAGCCATGACGAGGCCAGCGGCGGCCTCGTCGCGGCGTTGATCTGGCTGGCGCCGCCGCCGCTCGCCATCGCGGCCGCGCTGTACGCCACCAGCACTGGGGTCGGCCTGTCCACCGACTCCTCGGCGTACATCGGTGCCGCCCGCGGGCTGCTGGAGGGCGCCGGCGTGGCGCAGCGCTCGCCGCAGGGAACGATGCAGCCGATGACCTACTATGCGCCGCTCCTGCCGGCGCTGATCGCCGCGGTGGCGCGGTTCGGCCTCGATCCCTTGGCCGCGGCTCGCTGGCTGAATGCGATCGCCGCCGGGCTGAACGTCGCGCTCGCCATGGGGCTGATCCGCAGCGACACCGGCTCGCGGCGGTGGGCCGCGTTCGGCGGCGTGCTGCTCGCCGTGTCGCTGCCGTTTCTCAAGCCGCACTCGATCGCGTGGACCGAGCCGATCTTCTTTCTCTGCAGCTTGGCGATGATCGGCGCGCTGGCCCGGTATGCGGCATCGGGCGACCGCTGGGCGCTGCTCGGGGCGGCGCTCGCCGCCGGGCTCGGCGGCTTGGTGCGCTATGCCGGCAACGAGCTGCTGCTGGCCGGCGTGCTGGTCATGGTGTTGACCGGTGGCCGTCGACACTGGGCGCGCACCGTCGGTGACGTCGCCCTCTTCGTCATCGTCGGCGCCGCACTGCCGGCCGTCTGGACGGCGCGCAACTGGCTGGTGGAACAGAAGCTGTGGCGGTACGCGCTCGCCTGGCATCCGCCGCCGTGGTCACGCTGGTGGAGCTTTCTCGGCACGTGGGGGTGGTTTCTCGGTCTGCGCGGCGGCTGGATCAGCCGCGCGCTGGCCGTCGGCGGCTTCGCCCTGTTGATCTCGCTGGCGCGCGGTCAGCGCCGGCGGCTGACCGTTTTGCTGGCCGACCTCACCCCGTTCAGCCGCACGGCGCTGATCTTCGCGGCAGTCCATCTCGCGTTCATCATCGGCTCCGCCGCGCTGGTGCACGCCTCGCTGGAGTTCGATGCGCGTCTGTTCGGCCCCGCCTATGTCTGGGGAGCGGTCGGTGCCCTCTGTGTCCTGGCGCGATGGTCGCAGGGCCACAGCTGGACGCCACCGCACCGCGCGCTGCTCGCCACCGGGCTCGCAGCCTTTGCCGCCGCCCATCTGGTGACGACCATCCCATGGTTGGTCGATGCGCATCGCAATGGCCAATACTACACGCGTCCCGAGTGGCGGCTCTCGGAGCTGATGCAGCGCATCAAGCACGTGCCGGCGACGGCGGCGATCTACGCCGACGGCTCGGCGGCCATCGACCTGTTGCTGGATCGACCGGTGCACCGTCTGCCAGAGCGCATCATCCCGATGTCGGGCCAGCCCAACCCGCGCTACGAGCTCGAGCTCGAGCACATGCGCGGCCGCCTGGCCGCATCGCAGGGGGTGGTCGTGTATTTCTCCACCATCACCTGGATGGAACATGTCGTGCGCGGCGACGAGCTGACCCGACGCTTCGGGTTGCGCGTGCTGTATCATGGAGCGGACGGCGTGATGTATGGCTGGCCCCCCCAGGCTGAGCCGGAGGCTGCCGCCCAGACCCTGCGAGCACCGAATGGCGGCGACTGACGCGCCCGCGCCGATGCGCCTCGTGATCCTGGCGCCGCACCCGCACGTGCGCAGTCCGCTGGTCATTCACACGCCGTTGCTCGCCGAGGCACTGCGCCGCCGCGGCTGCGCCGTGCGCATCGAGCCGTGGGGGAGGCGGCGCGAGGCCGAGTCGGCCGGGGCCGCAGTCGTCGGCCGTGCGGCCGACATCCTCCGGATCCGCCGGTGCCTGCGCCGCGAGCCCTGCGACGTGCTGCTGGTCGAGACCGCCCACGATTGGAAGACGCTCAGTCGCGACATCCCGCTGCTGTGGGCCACGCGCCGCCTGTGTCGCCGCCGGGTCGTGCAGTTCCATGGCTGCTTGGTCGATCGGCTGGTCGGTGCGGGCAGCGCGCCGTTCAAGCTCGCCTCGCGTCGGTTGGCGCAGATGTGCGACGCGCTCTTCGTGCTGTCGCGCGAGGAGCAGCGCCAATGGCGCGCATTCGTTCCCACGGCGCGCGTCTACGTCACCCGCAACCCGTTCGTGCCGGCGCCTGCGCCGTCCCCGTCCGGCTCGCGCGCGGCGTTCGGGTGTCCGGACGGCGTCCCGATTCTGCTCTTCGTCGGTCGGTTGATCGAGATGAAGGGAGTCCACGAGCTGCTCACCGCCGTGGCAGGCCTGTTCGCACGCACGTCCGGGCATCTCCTCATCGCCGGCGACGGTCCGGAGCGCGCGGCGCTGCAGCGGCGTGCCGCCGCGCTGGGGTTGACCGGCTCGGTGACGTTCGCCGGGCATCTCGCCCCCGACCGCATGCAGGCGGCGTACGCTGCCGCGGACCTGTTCGTCCTCCCCAGCCGCTCGGAAGGGTTTCCGTATGCGATCCTCGAAGCGATGGCGGCCGGGCTGCCGATCGTGACGACGGCGATCCGCGGCATGGCCGATCACCTACGCGATCGCGTCAACGGACGGCTGGTGATGCCGGGAGACGTGCGCGCACTGACGGAGGCGCTCGACGCCGTGCTCTCCGATGCCGCGTTGCGCCGCCGGATGGGCGAGACGAACCGGGCGCTGGTCGGCGCGTTCGCGCCCGATCTCGTCGCGGCCGAGCAGTTCGCCATGCTCCACGAGATTCTGCGCGGAGCAGCGCACGCAGCGCGACCCGGCAGTCTCGCGTCAACGCCCACCGTTACTTGAGAAGCGGTCGGCGTCTGTCATATGAGGCCGTCCATGCTCGATTCCACCGAGGCCCCGGTGGCTGCGGATACCGACGCGGTGCTCGACGAGGGTGCGAGCGCGGCGGGCGGAGTGCAGGCGCAGCTGGCGAAGCCGTGGAATCGGTTGGTCAAGCAGGGCTTCGACCTGCTGGTGGCGGGTGCCGCAACCGTGCTGCTCGTCCCGATCTGGGTGGCGGCGGCGCTGGCGATCCGGCTCGACTCGCCGGGCTCGATCTTCTTCGTGCACGAACGCCTCGGCCGTGGGGGCAGGCCGTTCCGCTGCCTCAAGTTCCGCACGATGTACAGCGACGGCAGCAGCCGCCTGCAACGCCACCTCGCCGGCCACCCGGAGAGCCGCCGCGAATGGGAGCAGTATGCGAAACTGCGCTCGTTCGATCCGCGAGTGACGCGGGTCGGCCGCTTCCTGCGCCGCTCGAGCCTCGACGAGCTGCCCCAGCTGATCAACGTATTCCGCGGCGAGATGAGCCTGGTCGGCCCCCGCCCGTATCTGCCGAGCGAGATCGGCCGCATCGGCGACGCAGCCGAGACCGTGTTGAAGGCGCCCCCGGGCATCACCGGGCTCTGGCAGGTGAGCGGCCGCAACGATGTGTCGTTCGAGCAGCGGTTGCGGATGGATGAGCACTACGTGCGCAACTGGTCGCTGTCGCTCGACGTCGCCGTGCTGCTCAGGACGGTCGGCGCCGTGCTCCGGCGGCGCGGCGCCTATTGACGCGGGCCGCGCGCGGTCACAACCCGGGCGACGCATGCGTCGCCCCTACGCAAGTGGACCGCCTCGTCGCGCCGACCGGCGTGGTCCGCCTCGGCGGCCCGACGCGTGTGGTCGGCCTCGGCGTGCGGACCTCAATGCGGCTCGGCGGCGGGCAGCAGACGCTCGCGCATGACCACCTCGGCCAGATGCCGGCCAGACGTCGCATGGCTGAGCGGCGTCCAATGGCCATGCGAGCGTTTCCGGTAGAGCATGCGCAAATCGCTGTCGGGTTCGAAGAACTCCTTGGCGGAGACGAAGTGCAGGCCGGGCCGGCGCACATCGAACCGTTCGAGCGGGAAGGTGTCGATCAACGCCTCGGATCCGTTGTCACGGCTCCAGCGTGGCAGCGGAATGCTGTGGATCATGAGCGGCACATTGCGAGCGCGGAGAAAGGCGTACATCCGCTCGAAGATCGCCGCGGTGAGATCCGCGGCCGGATCCAGCTCGACGGTGCCGGCGTGCGGCGGCTGGACCGCCGCGCGCATCTGAGCCAGGTGCTCGTCCAGCACCTGACGTTTGACCGCGTTGGTCAGCCCCTCCTTGGCGAACGCGAACGCGTTCGAGTGCTGGGACAGCGCGTCGACCAGGCCGTTGGTGTTGAGAAAATCGGCGAGCCGGCCGCCCGGGACATATGCGGTATCCTCCGGCACCAGCCGGTTGTCGGCGAGGCGAAAGAGATTCGTCCGGACGTTGTCGTGTAGGTCGTTGGCATAGAATGAGACGAGTACGACGTCGGGATCGTACTTGATGAGCTCGCGCTCGAGGTACAGCAGCTCCTCCGCGGTCGAGAAGCCGGATACGCCGGCGTTGAGCACCTCGACATCGATCCGCGCCTCCCGCAGGCGGGCGGCGAGGACGCTGGAGAAGCACTCCTCGACGTCGACCTCGTAGCCGATCGTGAAGGAATCGCCGAGCGACACGATGCGCTGCGTGCCCGGCGGTTTCGCGTAGGCCACGTCGCGGTCGCTGCGCATCCCCTGTCCGTTGATCCGGAAGTCGGTCGTCACATCGGCGGACTTGTGCCGGTACTGCGCCCCCGGGTGGTTGTATCGCAACCCCCAGGGGGCGCCGACGACGCGGCGGGGAAACTTGGGCTGCTCGCCGGCTACGAGCACGACGAGCACCTCGGCCAACAGACCGCCGACGACGAGGCTCGCCGCGACTAGCATCGCCTTCCACTGCCAGGATGCTGCCCGGGACGCGGACACGTCGACACTCCGCATCAGTGGCCGCGCACCCCGACCGCTGGCGTGTGGGCCACCATGCCGAGCAGAAAGAACAGCAAGGTTTGCACATACGCCATGTGCATTACGGAATGGAACAGTCCGTTGACGATGACGATGAGAAAGATCGCCTGCACGGCCGCCGCCAGGTCGGCGGCGAACGCGGTGCGCGGACCCCCCGGCGCCGGCCGACGCCAGAGCAGCCACACGATTGCCGCGAGCAGCGCAGCATATGCGAGCAGTCCGATCACGCCCATCATCACCACGACGTTGAGCAGATCGTTGTGCGGGCTGTTCGGGTACACCGCCGATTTCGTCGACACGGCGCCCCACGAGGCGTAGTAGGACGCCTTGTCGGCGTTGAAGGTGAACATGCCGACTCCGAAACCGAACAGGGGTCGATGTTGGATCATGTTCGTGGCCGTCGCCGTGACGGCGACTCGATCGTGGATCTGGTTGACCTGGGTGAGGCGGGTCCGCAGACCCCAGAAGTCGAGCCCGAGCCGCGGTACCAGCAGGACCTGCGCGGCCAGCAGGGCGACGATCGCTGCGGCGAGCAGACGCCCGCGCGGGTAGCGCAGGATGGGAATCAGCATGGCGATCGGCAGCGCCAGCCAGACCGATCGCGTCTTGCTGCCCACGATGCTCTGCAGCACGCCGAGCGCGATCGCCACCAGGACCAACCGGATCCACAGCGTGGATGTGTGCAGAAACAGCAGCAGCACGAGGGGGAGGAAGAGCGACAACACGACTCCGTAGAGCACCGCGTTCTCGAACGGTCCCTGGGCTCGATCGGGATGCGCCTCCTTCAGCTCGGTGGGCACGAGGGCGCCCCAATCGACCGTGTACTGCACGGCGCCGTATAGCAGCAGATACGTCGCGACCCCGCCGACCAATATCCAGAGGCCGATCGCCATCCGGCGCTCCGTCCATGAAAGGTTGCGGGCGATGAGGAAGGCCGTGAACGGCATGACGAACGAGGTCAGGAGGAAATCCGCGTCCGCCTTGATCGTCGCACTGTCCTTGCTGGGAAAGGTCGTCACCCACGACACCACGATGAGGCCCAGGTAGAGCGCCATCGCCGCTTCCAAGCGGCCGGGAGGTTGGACCGATCCTGGCCGGCGTACGGCTGCGATCGCGAGCGGCGCCGCGGCCAGCAGAAACGTCACCCGGTCGGGCTTCAGCACCGGTACCGATGCGAACAACGGATGGAGTGCCAAGACAAAAGTCGGCAACCCCGCGATCCACAGCATCGCGAAACACAACGGCAGCACCGGTCTCGTGCCGTCGTCGGCCGTGGACATCGGGCGGCTTCTATCGGATCGCCTGCGCCGTGTACACGTCAGCGTTCGACGTACAGCTCGTGACGCCCCGTCAGGCGAACCGCGCCGCTGGCGGGGTAGCGCCGCGCGCCGCCGACGTTCCAATAGCCGACGGTGCCGACGGTCTGGCGCAGCACGCGGTCAGCGACGGCCAGCGAGGGCGCGTTCCAGCGGGCGATGATCGAGATCGAGCGGGCACACCCACGGGCACGCGCGCGCTCGAGCGCCATCAGGTGCGCGACGAGATGCAGACCAAGACCGCGGAAGACAGGCACGGTGAATCCGTGCCCGGAATAGGAATCGCCCTCGAGCAACCGCAACGTCCTACCCAGGAACCACAGGTGTGGAGGCGCGGTGGTGTCCCAGCGCATGTAGGCGAGCGCCTCGCCGAATCAGCCGAGGAGACAGTGCTGGCCCTCGGCGTACCAGGCATCGATCAAGCCTGTCGGCAATCCGGGATCGATGGTACGAACCCGCGCCAGATCCGCGGCCGCCAACGTCGTCCAGCGGACGTTGGGGATGCTCCGCGGCTCCGGCACCGCACGGCGCAGGTCGCGCACCAGCACGATGAACTCCCGTCGCACTGCCCAGTCGGGAACCGCCCACAGCGCGCGCGGCATCCCGACCGTCCGGCCCATGTCGAGCAGCCGGAAGAAGGTCGGGGGCATCATTCGCCGCGGCCCGACCGGGAGGTCGGTGCTACGAAAAGTGTCGTTCGTATCCGCCGCGCTCACACCTGATCGAGCGCCTGCGCGAGGTCGGCGATCAGATCGTCGGCGTCTTCGATGCCGACGGCGTAGCGGATGAGGGAGTCCTTGATGCCGACTTGCAGCCGCTCTTCGGTGCTGAGCTCGTAGAAGCTCATCAGGGCCGGCTGCTCGATCAGGCTCTCGACCCCGCCGAGCGAGGGGGCGATGCGCGGGAGGCGGCAGGCGTCGACCAGGCGCGAGCCGGCGGCGAGGTCGCCGCGGATCTCGAACGACACCACCCCGCCGAAGCCGCGCATCTGGCGGGCGGCGATGGCGTGCTCGGGATGGGTCGGCAGGCTCGGATGATGCACGCGCTCGACCTTGGGATGGGCGGCCAGGAACGCGGCGAGGCGGACGGCGTTCTCGTTCTGGCGCGCCACGCGCAACGCCAGCGTCTTGATGCCGCGGATGAGCAGGTACGCCGAGAACGGATCCGGCACCGCGCCGGTGATCGCCTGGAGGTCGCGCACGCCGCCGATCAGCGCGGCGCCGCCGAGCACGGCGCCGGCGAGCAGGTCGTTGTGGCCGCCGAGGTACTTGGTGGCGGAGTGGATGACCAGGTCGATGCCGAACTCGAGCGGCCGCTGGTTGATCGGCGTCGCGAAGGTCGAGTCGATGACGGTCTTGACGCGGTGGCGCCGGCCGACGTCGGCGACGCGCTCGAGATCGAGCACGCGGTTGTAGGGGTTGGTCGGCGACTCGCTGAAGATCAGCCGGGTCGTGTTGCGCACCGCCTGTTCGAGCCGGTCGTAGTCGCCGGCGGGCACCACCGAGACCTCCACGCCGTAGCGGCGCAGGACCTGGAGCAGGAACTGGCGGGTGCGGCGATAGGCGTCGTCGGTCACGACGACGTGGGCGCCCTTGGAGAGCATGGCGAAGAGGGTGGTGGTGATGGCCGCCATGCCGCTCGAGAACAGCAGGCCGTCCTCGGCGCCCTCGAGCGCCGCCAGCTTCTGCTCGGCGACCCGCTGTGTCGGGTTGCCGTAGCGACCGTACTCCTCGCGCTCGATGCGGCCCTCGAAATGGTCGGCGAGCTCGGCGGTGTCGGCGAAGGTGTAGGTCGCCGTCTGGATGATCGGCTCGGTGACGGCGTTGGCCAGCTTGGGCCGCGCCTCGCCGCCGTGCACGGCGCGGGTGCTCGGGCCGCCGCTTCCGGAGTCGGCGGGCACGTCAGGACTCCAGCAGCTTCACCTTGTCGGCGAAGCGCTTGATGGCCTCGGTCACCGTGCTCAGGTCGGCACGCGTCTCGAGCGGGCGGTTGGCGTAGTGCGAGTGGATGCCCTCGAGCTGGCCCTGGTGGTAGGCGGTCTTCTGCTCGGCGAACTTGAGCCCGTGCGCGGTGGAGATCACCACGACGCGCTGCTTCGGCCGGAT
>Ga0187893_10015915_pt1 | contig 10012 bp, 9 predicted proteins | sample MA1701074metaG_FD_139574 | JGI IMG/M metagenome (GOLD analysis project Ga0187893, IMG submission 139574) | White microbial mat communities from a basaltic lava cave in the Kipuka Kanohina Cave System on the Island of Hawaii, USA - MA170107-4 metaG ... | reverse complement strand
CTACTTTCGCCTCCGGCTCCGTCTTTTTTCGGTCTGCCGCTAGAAAAAACTTCCCCTCGAAACAGGCCTGCCGGTAGGATTCTGCCTACGGGCGAAATACGCATCGCATCAAGTAGCCCGTAAAGGTTCGCATCGGTCGGAGGGAGACGATGTTTCGAATCGCCAGGGTTGGGGTGATCGCGCGGCTGGCTGTCGCAGGCGCGGTCCTCCTCGGAGCTGCGCAAGCCAACGCGGGTCCGATCACGGTGTCGATCAGCGGCAGCGGAACGCCCGGGTACGACGACTACTTCCTCGAGCAAGAGGGCGTCGAGAATCCCGACGGCACCTTCACTCTGTCGGGCCTCGGCTACGGCGAGACGTTCAGCTGCGACTGGTCCGTGACGGTGAACCTCGATCCGTGGATCACCGGGACGTTCACGATGACGAACATCTCCGGCGCGACGCAGAACTACGCGTTGACCGTCGGACTGCCCGTTCCCGGCGGCGTCCCGCTGCCGAACCTGCAGGGCGGCTACATCGGCGATGCCGTGAACGGCACGCAGTACTTCGACGGCGGGATCGGTGGCTTCCAGGACAGCAGCGTGACGTTCGCGAGCGTGGGCGCGACCCCGATCTACCAGGCGCGCATCGGCGCGACGACGGTGCAGGGGCTGCTGCTGGGGACGTTCACCGCGTCCGGCGGTCCCGGCGCCTTTGGCGACATCAGCCAGCTGGCCTGGGGCACGCCGATCCCGAGCCAGCCGGGCAGCCTGGCGGTCCCGGTTGGCGGCAACATCAACGTCCGCGCGACGTTCTCGCTGACCGCGGGCGACTCGGTCGTCCTGCCGGTGCACTTCCGGGTCGACCCCGCTCCGGTGCCGGAGCCCGGCACGCTCGTGCTGGTGGGTCTCGGTCTGGCCGGCCTCGCCGGTCTGCGCGCCCGCCGAAGCTAGGGCAGCGGTTCTCCGAAGCCGTCAGGACTTCTGGCTCGCGATCTCCGCGGCGAGGCTGAGCGCATCGGCGAGGCTCGTGCAGTCGTAGGTCGTCATGCCGTTTGCGTTGGCGCTCTTCGACCAGCGCTTGGCGCCCATCGACGCGATCGCGCTCGAGCCGTGGATGTTGATCACCGCGCTCACGTGGTTGCGCTCGCAGATCTCGACGCAGTCCTTCTCGATGAAGCCCAGGTCCGCCTGAGAGGGCACGCCGGGATTGCGGGTCAGGTCGACGATCCAGGTGATCGCGCCCAGCCGGCCGCACTCGTCCAGGCCGCGCTCCAACGCCTCGCGGAAGCACGGGGTCACCATCGAGAACCAGGTGGCCACCAGCGCCTTCTGCGGCGCGAAGTGCGCGACGCTGATCGTGCCTTCGATCGCGAACACGGGTGTGCCGGCCACGCGAGCGCCCTCCCTTCGGGGTTCGTCCGCACGCATCGGAGGCGCTCGGCGTCACCTTGACGGACCGGATGGGCACTCAGCCGTAGTATCCTGTCCCTCTTCGCGAGGTCGCCCCCGGATGCGAATCCTGCTCTCCCTGCTGCTGGCCGTGTGCGCTCTGCTCCCGTCCCGGGGTGCGCGCGGGAACGTCGTGGTCACGGTCCAGACCGTGCTCGGCCCGTTCGACATCGAGCTCTTCGACGCGGTCGCGCCGCTGACGGTGGCGAACTTCCTCGCCTACACCGATCCGGTCGGGGGCGCGAGCTACGACCAGAGCATCATCCACCGGAGCGTGCCGACCTTCGTGATCCAGGGTGGCGGCTTCCGCGTGTCCGGTGGCCAGGTCGTGGCGCTGACCCCGACCGCACCGCCCACCGTTCCGAACGAGCCGGGCCTGCCGAACGTTCGCGGCACGCTGGCCATGGCCAAGGCGTCGGGTCAGCCCAACAGCGCCACGACCCAGTGGTTCGTCAACGTCACCGACAACCCCGAGCTCGACACCGACAACGGCGGCTTCACCGTGTTCGCCGACGTGATCTCCGGCCTCTCGGTCGTGGATGCGATCAACGCCCGGCCGCGGGTCAACGCGGGTGTCCCGTTCCACGAGCTACCCACCGTGAACTGGACCGCTCCGGACCCCTGCTGCGCGATCTCGCAGCTGGTCGTCCTGACCAGCGTCGCGCGCCGCACCACGCCCCTGTGCGGCGACCTGAACGCGGACAGCCAGATCAACGCGGCCGACGTCGCGCGCCTGCGCTCGGCCCTGGCGAACCCTTCGGGGAGCGCGCTAACCCCTGGCGAGGCGTCGCGCTGCTCCGTGGTGGGCAACGCGACCGACTGCAACGTGCTCGACTCCACCATCGTCCGCCGGCGCCTGGCCGGCCGGATTCCGCATCGCCTGCAAATCTGCACCGCTGCCCTCTGAGCGCGTGCGATCCTGGCCCGATTCGAGGGACCGTTCGTGAAACACCTCTCGCTCTCACTCGTCGCGCTGCTCGCGCTTCCGCTCGGGGCGCACGCCGCCGAGCTGATCCTGAACGAGTACAACGGCGTCGCGCCCACCGTGTACCTGAACGGCGGCACGGCCACCGTCGACGACGACGGCGAGGCCGCGGCGGACGCCACGCTCGGGCGGGTGCCGGGCAACGGCGGCGACTGGATCGAGCTCGTGGTCGTCGCCGACCACCTGGACATCCGCGGCTGGCGCGTCCAGGTGTGCGACAACGCGGTTTGCGCGCCCGAGCTCGTGTTCACGAACGCCCCGCTGCTCGCGGACCTGCGCGCCGGCACGCTGATCACCATCGCCGCCGACATGGCCGGCGTCGTGCGCGCCGAGGACGCCAGCTACAACCCGGTGAACGGGCCGGGGGAGGACTGGTGGATCGAGCTGCGCTCGTTCGGCCCGGCGGCGACCGGCACCTACATCAGCGTCGGCAATTTCACCGTCAGCCACACCAACACGCAGATCACGATCCGCGACGCGGCGAGCAACCTGATCTTCGGCCCCGCGGGCGAGGGCATCGTGCCCAACGTGGGCGTGAACCAGCGCGAGGTGTTCAAGCTCGAGACGAGCCCGAGCGCCCTCACCACACCGGACTGGATCGGCTACGCCGACGGCAGCTCGAGCGCGTTCGGGCAGCCGAACCTGTTCGGCGGCGGGCTCGGCGTGCAGAGCCTGGCCGCGCTGCGCCAGAACCTGCCCGTCCCGGACAGCGACGGCGACGGCATCGCCGACGACGGCGACTTCTCGGGCATCGCGGGCGACGCGCGCTGCACGGGCGGGGCGAGCGCGGGCTGCGACGACAACTGCCGGCTCGAGCACAACCCGAGCCAGGCCGACACGGGCAGCATCAACGCGCTCGGCGCGAACGGGATCGGCGACGCCTGCGAGTGCGGCGACGCGAACGACGACGGCCGCGTGACGCCCGGCGACGCGGCCGAGCTGCGCGAGTTCCTGGCGCTGGTCTCGCCTTCCGTCGCGGCGCCGCAGAAGTGCCGCGTGGCCGCCGCGGGTGACTGCAACATCCGCGACGTCGCCGGCATCGCGCGCGTGACCTCCTCGCTGCCGCCGGCGATCGAGCCGGTCTGCGCGGCCGCCACGGGTCCCGCGGATCCGACCGAGCTGATGTTCGACCCCGACCGCGTGCTGCAGGTCTCGCTGACCATGGCGCCCGCGGACTGGGACGCGCTGCGTTTCGAGGCGCGCGACGTCTACGACACGCTCGGTCCCACCTGCATGGACGGGCCGCCGGTGAGCCCGTACACGGAGTTCCCCACCTCGCTCACGATCGACGGCGAGACGTTGTCGCTGGTCAGCGTGCGCAAGAAGGGCTTCTACGGGTCGTCGGACCAGTTCAAGCCGTCGCTCAAGCTCGATCTCGGCGAGTACGTGGCCGGCCAGACGATCGGCGGGCTCGACCGCTTCACGTTCAACAACGCGCGCCAGGATCCGGCGCTCGTGAAGCAGTGCCTGGGCTACGCGCTGTTCGCGGCCGCCGGGCTGCCCGCGTCGCGCTGCAACTTCGCCAACGTGACCGTGAACGGCCAGAACCTGGGCGTGTTCGTGAACGTGGAGGAGATCAAGGAGCCGATGCTCTCGCGCTTCTTCCCCGACGTGAGCGGCAACCTCTACGAGGGCGCGCTCAGCGACTTCCGCCCGCAGTTCGTGAACACGTACGAGCGCAAGAACAACGAGGACGACCCGAGCCGCGCCGACCTCGACGCGATCGCCGCCGCGCTCGCGCTGCCCGACGAGCAGCTGGTCGCGGCGCTCGCGCCGCTGGTCGACCTAGACGCGTTCTACACCTACTGGGCGGTCGAGGGCCTGATCGGCCACTGGGACGGCTACCAGTCCAACCGCAACAACCACTGGATCTACTTCGACCCGAACGACGGCGGCCGCGTGCACTTCATTCCCTGGGGGATCGATGCGCTGTTCGGCGAGGGCAACCCGTTCGTCGGCCAGACCGGCCAGGCGCCGGTCGTCTCGCCGCGCGCCATGCTCGCGCGCCGGCTGTACCTGAACCCCGCGACCCGGCCGCAGTTCCTGGCGCGCGTGCAGCTCCTGCTCGACACGATCTGGAACGAGGCGGCGCTGCAGGCCGAGATCAACCGCATGCAGGCTCTCCTGCTGCCGTACTCGGGCGACATCAACGCCTACCTGAACTCGGTGCGCAGCTGGATCACGAACCGGCGCGCGTTCGTGAACGGCCAGATCGCGGGCGGCGGCGTGGCGTGGACCACGCCGCTCGACGCGCCGTCGTGTCTCGCGCTCGTCGGCACCGTGAGCGGGACGTTCAGCACCACGTACGGAGCGTCGACCGCGACCGGCTCGATGGCGCTCGAGCTGTTCGGCGGCCCGGTGACGTTCTCGAGCTACCAGGTGAACGCGAGCGACTCGGCCGAGCTGGCCTCGCTGCGCGTGACCGGCATCCTGCCCGCCTTCGCGGGCGCGCACTCGGCGCTGGTCTCGCTGCACCCGGCGCTGATGACGCCCGGCACGCTGCCGCTCGGCGGAGCGCTGGTGCCGTTCGTGCACAGCTCGTTCGTGCCGCCCTCGCAGCTGATCCGGCTGCTCGTGAACGGGAGCATCACCTTCACGTCGGCGGGCACCACGCCGGGCGCGCCGGTCATCGGCACGTTCAGCGGCGACGTCGGGCAGTTCACGCCGGTGCCGTAGCGCGCGCGATGGTTCCGCTCTCCGTGCTCGATCTCGCGCCGATCGTCGAGGGAGGCGACGCCGCGCGCGCGCTCGCGAACTCGCTCGACCTGGCGCGCCACGCCGAGCGCCTCGGCTACCGCCGCTTCTGGCTGGCCGAGCACCACGGCATGCCGGGCATCGCCAGCGCCGCGACCGCGCTCGCGATCGCCCACGTCGCGGCCGGCACCTCGACCATCCGCGTGGGGGCGGGCGGGATCATGCTGCCCAACCACGCGCCGCTGATGGTCGCGGAGCAGTTCGGCACGCTCGAAGCGCTCTTTCCCGGCCGCATCGACCTGGGGCTCGGCCGCGCGCCCGGCACCGACCTCGACACGGCGCGCGCGCTGCGGCGCACGCTCGCCTCGGACCCGGACAAGTTCCCGGCCGACGTGGTCGAGCTGATGGGCTACTTCGAGCCGGCCGAGCCGGGGCAGCGGATCGTCGCGGTGCCCGGCGCGGGGCTGCCGGTGCCGATCTGGATCCTCGGCTCGAGCACCTTCGGCGCGCAGGTGGCCGCGCTGCTCGGCCTGCCGTTCGCGTTCGCGTCGCACTTCGCGCCCGCGGACCTCGAGCCCGCGCTCGAGATCTACCGCGCGCGCTTCCAGCCCTCGGCGCAGCTCGAGCGGCCCTACGTCATGCTCGGCACGAACGTGTTCGCCGCCGAGAGCGACGACGCGGCGCGCTACCTCGCGAGCTCCATGCAGCAGGCGTTCGTGAACCTGCGCAGCGGCCGCCCGGCGAAGCTGCCGCCGCCGGTGCGCGACTTCGAGGGCGTGCTGTCGGGCGCGGCGCGCGCGATGCTCGCGCAGGTGCTCGAGTGCTCGGCGATCGGCGGGCCCGAGACGGTCGCGAAGGCGCTGCACGCGTTCGCCGCGCGCACCGGCGCCGACGAGCTGATGGTCAGCTCGATGATCCACGACCACGGCGCGCGGCTGCGCTCGTACGAGATCGCGGCGCGCGCCGCGGGACTCCCGGGAGCCTAGGCCGCGCGCGAGGCGGCGTTGCGCAGCACCTCGGGGTAGCCGTCCGCCACGCAGGCGCGCTCGAGCACGCCGCGCTCGCGCAGGAGCCGGTGGAAACGCGGCAGCTTGTAGTGCGGCACGGTCATGATCAGGTGGTGCTCGAGGTGGTAGTTCACGCGGTTCGGCGCGATGAACAGCCGCGCGAGCGGGTTCGCCAGCGTCGTGCGCGTGTTGTTCAGCACGTCCGAGGCGTTCGGGGTGAGCGCGTGCTCGGCGATCGAGCGGATGCGCGTGACCAGGCGATACGTGGTCAGCCAGGCGACGACCCAGAGCAGGTAGAGCGCCGGGTGACCCGCGAGCCACAGGATCCCGAACAGCACGGCGTTGGTGAGCGCGACGGGCACGAACTTGTGCCAGCCCACGTCCGGCTGCTCGCCGCGGCTCATGCCCTGGTCGCGCTGCGAGCGGCCGCGGCCCCAGCCGACGTCGCGCAGAAAGACCGCCTTGGCCTGCTTTATGCCCGTCTGCCCGGAGAGGTCGCGGAACACCTTGCGCCAGAAGCTGGCGCGCGTGATCGGAAACGGCGTGATCAGGCCGAGGTCGGGATCCTTCTCGGAGCCGGTGTGCACGTGGTGCACGAGGTGGTAGCGGCGGTAGGGCTCGACCTCGGCCCAGACCGGGTAGGCCGCGAGCCAGTTGCCGGCCCAGTCGTTCAAGGCTCGGTTGCCGAACAGCGAGCGGTGCGCGGACTCGTGCATCAGGACCGCGAAGCCGAGCTGGCGCGCGCCGATCACGAACAGCGCGAGCACGATGGTGAGCGGGTTCGGCGCCCACGCGACCAGCGCCATGGCGCCGAACACCAGCGCCCAGTTCAAGCCGATCGAGAGCGCGCCGTGCCAGTTGTCGACCTGCAGGAGCTCGCGGCGCTCCTCGGTGGAGAGCGCGTCGCGCCAGTTCCAGGTCTCGGTGTCGATCGCCGGGGTGCTCACGGTCAGGCTCCTCTCGAAGTGCCGAGCGCGGCCGCGCGGGCCTCGCCCGAGAGACCGGCGAGATTCGCCGGCGCATTGCGGTGCGGCGCGTCGTGCGCGCGCATGAACTCGCTCCAGCGCGCGCGGCCCGCTCGGTCGTAGTCGCGCATCGCCGCGACCAGCGCGCGGCGCTCGGCCTCCGGCGCGATCTCGTCGGGCAGGCACGGATCGAGCGCGATCTGGCGGATCGCGCGGCCGCCGAGCAGGAAGGTCTCGACCATCGCGGCCTGGCTGGCCAGGCGGCCGAGCCGCGCGGCCGAGCGCTCGATCTCGACTCGCGCCTCGCGCTGCGCGCGCACGAGCGCCGCGCCGTCCCAGAGCTTGCGCGCCCGCGCTTCGGTCTGCTCGTCGAGCCGGGAGAGCGCGAACACGCGCGCGCTCGCGTCGAGGCCTAGCTCGGCCAGCTCGGCGCGCACCCCGTCGACGCCGCCGCGCAGGTTGTCGGGCCGCACGAAGAAGCCCGGATCGAGCTCGGCGAAGCCGAGGAAGGCGAGGGCGCGCGCGTCGCGGCGGCGCGCGGGGCGATCGGCGCGCGCGAGTCCGTGCACCAGCACGCCGATCCAGTCGCCGCTCCAGCGCAGCGCTCGCGCGTCCGCGCTCGACCAGCCGCCGACCCTGCGCGAGACCGGCTGCGCGCCGGGCGCCAGCCGGTACAGGCCCGGGCCGTCGCGCTCCATGAGTCCGCGCTCCAGGAGCCGGGCGAGCGCCACGCGCACGCCGTTCTCGGGCAGGTCGAAGAGGGCCGCCGCCTCGACCAGCGCGCGCACGGGCATCGAGCGGCCGCGCAGGCTCTGCAGGAGGTCGAGGATCAGGCTCTTGGGGCTGGGCTTCACTCGCGGCACATTACTACGATCGTCGAATGTAGTCAACTTCTGTAATGCCCGGCGCGCTTCGCGCCCGCCGGTCGGGCCGCTTGCTAGCATGCGGCATGCGCTTCGGGATCTTCTACGAGCTGTCGGTGCCGCGGCCGTTCGCGGTCGGAGTCGAGCGGCGCGTGTACGAGAACGCGCTCGAGCAGGTGCGGCTGGCCGACGAGCTCGGCTTCGACACGGTGTGGGCGGTCGAGCACCACTTCCTCGAGGAGTACTCGCACTGCTCGGCGCCCGAGCTGTTCCTGACCGCGTGCGCGATGCAGACGAAACGGATCCGTGTCGGCCACGGCGCGGTGGTGTGCGTGCCCGCGATGAACCACCCGATCCGGGTCGCCGAGCGCGCCGCGGTGCTCGACATCCTGTCGGGCGGCCGGCTCGAGCTCGGCACCGCGCGCTCGTCGACCTGGAGCGAGCTCGGCGGCTTCGAGATCGACCCCGACACGACCAAGCAGACCTGGGACGAGTACGTGCGCGCGCTGCCGCGCATGTGGACCGAGGAGCGCACGTCCTGGCAGGGCACCTGCTTCACGATGCCCGAGCGCGCCGTGCTGCCCAAGCCGCTCCAGAAGCCGCACCCGCCGCTCTGGGTGACGGTGACGACGCCGGGCACCGAGCTCGACGCGGCGGAGCGCGGGATCGGGTGTCTGGGCGTGGCGGCCGCGAGCTACGCCGAGCAGGAGCGACGCACGCGCGAGTATCACCGCCGCATCCAGTCCTGCACCCCGGTCGGCGCGGTGAACGAGAACGTCGCCACGCTGAACTTCCTGTACTGCCACGAGGACCAGGCCACCGCCGCGCGCACCGGGCTCGGGATGCTCGGCCAGTTCGGGCTGGCGAACGCGCACCTCCTGTTCACGCGCGAGGCCTACCCGACGCGCGCCTACGGGTCGCTCGCGAACCTGGCGCCGGGGCCAGGGAGGCGAGAGAGCAGCCCGGCGGACGCGAGCGGCGTGCCCGAGGGCATGGCGATCGGCGACCCGGCGCACATCGTGCGCGCGATCAAGGAGTGGGAGTCGATCGGCGTCGACGGCGTGAACTTCCTGCTGAACGCGATGGAGATCATCCCGCAGGAACAGGTGCTCGCGAGCTTGCGCCTGTTCGCGCGCGAGGTGATGCCGGCCTTCGCCAGCGGGCGGGGGCGCTGATGCGGGTCGGCAGCGGCGATCTCGCGGCGTTCGAGCGCAGCGCGCCGCTCCTTCCGGAGCTGCCCGCGCAGGACCTGACACTCCCCGGTGTGGAGATCCTGCAGGCGACCTTCGAGCTCTCGGGTCCGCGCGTGGAGTCGCTGTTCCCGCCGGGGCTGCATCCGACGCTGCCGGTGCTCGCGGTGTTCGCGTTCTGGCGCGCGAGCGACGGCCCGCTGGGCGCGTTCGCGCTGGCGCAGCTGCGGCTCTCGTGCCGCAGCGGCGCGCGCCCGCGCCAGCTCCTGGTCGCGAGCTTCGCGAGCGGCGAGCGCGCGCGCGAGGCGCTGAACGCGCGCTTCGGCTTCGGCGCGCGCGCGGCGCAGGTCGAGCTCGCGCGCTTCTACGACCGCGCCGAGGCGCGCGTCGCGCTCGACGGCCGCACGCTGCTGTCGGTGCACGCGGGCGCGCCGCTCCCGCTCGGCACCTCGGACCTGCAGTTCTTCTCCAGCATCCACCCGGCGCGCACCCCGAAGGGACTGCGCCTGGTGCAGGTCGACACCGACTACGCGCTCACGCGCGCGGAGCGCGGCCGGCCGGTGCTCGACGCGTTCGACGCCGCCGGCTTCGGCACGCCCGACGTGCGGCCGTCGTACCCCGTCGCCGCGGTGGTGGCGCTCGGCGACGTCACCCTGCCGCGCGTGCGCTTCGTGCTGCGGCCCGACGTGCTGGCCTTCGAGGGCACGGAGGTGGTCGGCTAGTGTCCCGTCTCGGAAGTTCCGAAGCAGCTCTCGCGGCCGAGGCGCCGCGGCCGCAAGGCGCACGAGCGAGGCGAATCCGCTGATTCATCGAGCGAGTGCAACGCCGCGGACGCGGATGCATCGGCCGTCGAGAGCGCGAGCGAACTTCTGAGACGG
>Ga0187893_10015914_pt1 | contig 10012 bp, 19 predicted proteins | sample MA1701074metaG_FD_139574 | JGI IMG/M metagenome (GOLD analysis project Ga0187893, IMG submission 139574) | White microbial mat communities from a basaltic lava cave in the Kipuka Kanohina Cave System on the Island of Hawaii, USA - MA170107-4 metaG ... | reverse complement strand
TCAATCTGCCGGTCGAGTGGGAAACGAAGAGCGGCTCCGGACTCGACACTTTCCTGATCGAAGGCTTCCAGTTCGCCGGCGTCGACCGCAACCTCGACAAGGTCCGCTGGATGGCCGGTTATCCGTTCGAGGTCCTCGCCTGGCCTCGCGCCAATTGCCGCTATCTGATGGGCCTCTTCAACGCCGGCTGGCCCCGGGAACGCGACTACCTGATCGCCCGCCGCTCGCGCGTTCCAGTGGCCAAGATCTGGGCTTACGACCACCTGTGCCTATTTGGTCGCGGTGTGCCGCTTCCCCTGCCGGAGCGCGTCTTTCGCTACTGAAGATTGGGGCCTGATCAAACCGGATCAGGGTCGTCCCAGTGGGGGACCAAGTCCCGTTCATCCAGCCGCAGTATCAGTTCGCCTCCGGCTCTCTCGTCGAACAGCTTGCAAAGGAATCGATAGGTCTTGTTGACCGCGTCCCGCATCAGCAGTTTCATTTCCTCTTCGCTGAGCCGCGATAGACCAGACCAAGGGATTTCGCCGTAGGGAGTCTTGACGACGACATCGGAGAAATCTCCGCTGGCGGGAGTCTGGGACGATCCCGGCGTGGAAGTCCTCAAGCACGGTATTCCAGAAGCATTGCTGAACCGTGTACTTTGCCAGCCGCTTCAAAAGCACTGGGTTTTCAAACAGGATGCTCTTCGTGTTGTAGGCCACGGCACGTCTCCGAAGGGACCTATCTCACTATGACACCTTCCGCCTTTCGGGACGCGGTGTTCGATGCCCTCTGGCTACTCGACGTAAACGATTCGGCCAGCCGCGAACTCAACCGCAATCTCAACTTGTCGACCGGCTCCGGCATTGACACTTTTCTGATCGAAGGCTTCCAATTCGCCGGTATCGGCCGCAACCTGGACAAGGTGCGCTGGATGGCGGGCGACCCTTTCGAAGTCCTCTCCTGGGGCCCCGCGCCGACAGCCGCTACCTCACGGGCCTCTTCAACGCCGGCTGGCCATGGGAGAAGGGGACTACTTGCTTGGCCGCCTCTCCCGCACGCCGATGATCAAGACCTGGGCCTACGATCACCTGGGTCTCTTCGGTCGTGGTGTACCATCGCAAAAGCAGGGTGCCTCTTTCAGTAGTGGCGGACCGCTTGGTTACGGACTGGGCGTTCAGTTCCTGAAATCCCGGAGGCACCTGGACCTGAACTTTTTGGGAAGAAAATCCGGGATCCTGTATCTTCCAATAGTGTGAGGGCGAGCTCGGTCTCCCGGGAGGACGCGGATTACGGATTTCGAGGAAGTCTTCCGGATGTACAGAAAGCCCGTTTTCAACCTTCTCCTGCGCATGAGTGGCAACTACGACAGGGCTTTGGATCTGACGCAAGATGTTTTTGTGAACGCCTTGCGCGGATGGCGCAGCGTCCGGGATCCTAGTCGGATCAGAGCCTGGCTCTTCCGGATCGCAAGGAACGTGGCTCTTCGCAACATTCACGAAGAGCGGCGCCTGCCAACTGAGTCCCTGGAGGCCGCGATCCAGGTCTGCGTTCGAACGGCGTGAACCCGGAGGAGCAGATACTACAACAGGAACGAGAACGATTGGTCGAAGAAGCTCTGCGTAGCCTGCCGACTGAGATGCGCCTAGCGGTGCTGCTAAGAGACAAGGAAGGGCTGGAGTACAGGGAGATGGCCCAAGTGCTGGGGTGCAGCGAGGGCACGGTTGCGTCCCGTTTAAACCGGGCGCGGCGGTTGCTTGGCAAGAAGATCGCCCGAATGAGGTGAACGGCTCATGTGGTGCTTTCAGTGCCGGTGGCGATTGTCCCGCTATCTGGATGCCGGGCTGAGTGAATCGGAAATCCGCAAGATCAATCAGCACCTCGCGCATTGCGTCCGGTGCCGGGAAGAGTGGGATCTGCAAAAAGCTGCGAAGCGGGCGTTGCAATCGCTTGCTGTGGCGGACCCGGGGGCGGAGGCTTGGAGCCGGATGGAAGCAATGCTCGCCGAGATCAGCCGTTCCGAGGAAGCAAAGAAAGCCGACCCGCGCTCCTGGATCACTGTGTGGAGAATGGCTGGCGCAATCGGGCTAGCAGTGGCCGTGGGCATTCTGGTGCTCCTTATGGAACCCTTCGCTCGGAAGGGCCCGGGGTTGATCAAGCCTGCTTACGCTTTGGATTACGGGTTGTTCCTCGACGGAGTCTCAGGCCGCTCGGAGTCCCTTGATCAGTTTGCCAGGGACTATGATTTCCGCGGCGTGGATTTAGTGGAGGTCAAACGCAGGATGACCCTGCCGGTGAAGGCCCCCAGAGAGCTACCGGGAGGGCTGCCGTTCCAGAGTGCTCACTTGCTCAAAAGCGGCTGTTGCATGGCGGTGGCTTTGAAGTATGGGTCCGGGCGTTCGGTGGCCTACGTGTTTGAACAGCCGCCGGGGCATCCGTCGTTTTTCGGGGACCGAAAAGTCCGGTCGTCTCCTCCCTGGTGTGATTCCTGCAAAGTGATCAGGGACCGGAGCTACCAGGCCGTTTACTGGGAACAGTTGGACAGGGGGTTCGTGATCATTGCAAACCTACCGGAGACCGAACTGGCTCCGGTGGTGGCTGCGGTTCGCGCCGCGCCCATTGAGTAGCAGCGTACGAGTTTTGGCAGAAAGGAGGTAGAGACCAATGAAGCGAAAGCTTATTGGGATTCTCGGTTTGGGGCTCCTCGCCCTGAGCAGCTTTGCCTTCGGAGGCTCGGAGGTCACACCCATGAAAGCAAAGTGTGATCCTGCGGGCTGCTGCGGGCACTGCGACAGGAAGTAGGAGCTCTCTTCCGAACTGCCAAAGCCGGGGCTCCGCTCTTTTGGGCAGGGCCCCGGCAAACTCTTCCCATGATTGACTGGCTCCGAAGGCATTGGTTCACGGTTTCGGCGGCGCTGCTGTTGGGCATCCTGACGTTTAACGTCGGCCGTTACCACGGCCGGATGGCGGCGTGGGCGAAGGGCCTCTTTCGCAGCGACGTGGTTGTAGATGTCGGCCGCTGGCAGGACTGGGCGGATGCCAACGCGGGCTTCTTTGCCCCGCTCGCACAGGGTGTTTGCGTTGCCCTTGTCGGCGACCCAGCCGACCATGGCGCCGCCGTGTTGTCCAAAACCCCAGGCGGCATCCGCGTCGAAAAATCGTCCTTTTTCAGCCGGCGGAAATGCGCGACCTATTTCGTTATGGATGCCCCAACGGCGACCACAATCTTGTCCGTCCGGGTCGATCAGGGAAACCCCTTCTGGGATACCTGGAAACGACTCGCTAGAAGCGGCGCCCTCCAGGTCTACACCTTTGGATCTCCGGGAGAGCTGCAAACTAATGGCGTGGCAACGTTCCTGCGCTCGTTCGACGTTCGCCCGGTGCACAAATAATCGATGACCGAACCCTTGCGAAGCCGGCTCATCCTCACCATCCTCACCAGCGGGCCGGCCCTCAGCCGAGGGTGAGCATCGGTCCCAGCAGGAACGCGGTGAAAAACCCGACCGCGTAAACAGCCAGTGAAATCCAGAGCAGGACGCGACTGGTCGCGGTTACTGGATCACATGCAATGCTGCCGCCCGTCCCGCACGCGTCACCTCGAGCGCGCAGTCTCGGCGCCAAAAGGTAAACATAGACCAAGTCGGATCCGATCAGGACGCCAGAGAGCGCGAAGACGCAGCCCTTGTGGCGGGACAGCGTGACCAGCCACGGCGCCATCGAGAGCAGGGATGCGACCGTCGCCCCCAGGCCAACGAGGACAAGCAGCGACGGCAAGGCGCAGCACAAAAGGGTGCCTAGCGAGCCGAACAGCGAAATCCAATCCAGCAAAGGACTACGCCGGTTTGCTGCGATCACGGCGCGACCTTCCACTGTTTCAGTTGAATGACGTGGGGAGCGCTCTTGCCTTTGGGGATCGGAATCACCCCCTCGACCGCCAGCACCCGGCCCACCTGCCGGCGTAGTTCGCCGGTCGCCCCCGCCTTGGGATCAAGGGCAAGATCGAACGTCTGGTTGAGCCCCTGCACCTTGAGCTGGAGCTTGTCGCTTGCCACAAGCAGCTCGCCGTAGACCAGAACATTCGCCTCCTTGGGCGTAAATGCGTTATCGCGGACCCTCTGTATGAGCTCCTCCAGGCGAGCCGTGTTACCTGGCCGGAGCCGGACGAAGGCCTTCCCCTGATTCAGGCTGGCTTCTACAGACTCGACTCCGGGGATCTTTTTCATGGCCACGCTCACGGCGTGGGCACAGATCCCTCAATCCATCCCAAAGATTGTGAGGTCCACCTGGCGGAACTCTGCTCTCACTGCGGGAGCCAGCAGGCCTGCAACCAAGACAAGTGGCAACGAGAAGCGCTTCATTGCACTCATTCCCCCAATCAAAAGAAGCGGCTGAAGTTAATGGCAAAACGAAAGCGTTCCTGCTGGTGCGCAGCCCCCACGTTCCGATAAACCGGCAACTGGATTCCGCCTTCGATCGCATAGTTCTTATAGATCCCCAGGACAGCCGGCCCTAAAAAAACCTGGTGCCCTCCGGTCCCAGGATGTGGCATTCCTGCCCGGCGGAGGCGTGCGGAATCATCGCCGGTCATCTCTGCGAAGAATCGCCAATCCCAGTGTGGATATTCCTTCCGCCAGACGGGAGGCCGGTAGCCCCAGACGAAGCTGTACAAGAGTACGTTGGGCCTACGGTCGCCCTGGGATTCGGCGAATCGCACATTCCCCACGCCGCCCCAGAGGTAGTGACTGCGCGAGGCCATCCCTGTAGCTACGGCGGTGTAGACCCCGGGCGCCTTTCGCAGATCTCTCAACATGCCAGCAGGCCTCTGTGGGCCAGGAATGATCACGCCTCCGTAGGCTGTGCTCTCAAATCGAGTACCAACGTCCGTTCCCTGGCGATGAAAACGCCAGGCAACAATACCCTCGAAATCTCCACTCCCCGGCATCATGCCCGTTATTCGTGCTGGCGCCAGTGGCGCTGACGAGAAAACGAGCGGAGCGGAGACCGAAATCTGCAAATCTTCGGTGACGCCGTACGCGAGCATACCGCGAAGCATTGCTCCCGAGTCCTGCCGGCCCGCTCTGCCCATCAGGCCTAAATCCAGGCTCCAGCCGCCCTTGGCGTTCGTCGGAGTAGTCAGGCCGAAAACGGGTCCGTGCCCGGAAGCAAGGCCAGCGGGAGCAGAACCCCATAGAGATGCCGTAGCCAGAAGCAGGACACGCTTGAAGGTCGCATTCATTGGATGCCGGCAATCCGAACCAGTCTGACAGCAGAGACTTTCCGTTTCCAATACAAATCCACGAGCCAACCGCCGGCCAGTAGCAGGGCACCCGTCCAAATCAACAGGGTATGGGCAGCCAGTCGTCCCGCAATCAAGAGAGCGGCCCCAAGGGCGGTGGCGCACACCCCAAGCCATCGCCCGTGAGCCCGCGCCGAAGAAATCGTCCCCCACAGTCCTACCAGCAGAAAGGCGCCGATCAATGGAAGGAACCACGCCTTGGAAGACAGCAGTCCCAGACTGGTGGAGCCGGCAAGACCGGCAGCGGTGGACATGCACAGCGGGCACCTTCCGACCGGGGCGAGAACGGCAAGCACGCCTCCGATTCCCGCTGCTATCTTTGACATTGAGGCTTTCATGTTCGGCCTCTCCGGCCCGCTGCTGGCGTCGCCAGTCTTCGGCGGTCCGTGACAGGAAGGACCGGGGACGCAGTCCTGGACTGCTTTCCCCGGTCAGCCGTGCGGCGGTGATCCATCGGTGCAGGCGACGGCAGGGTGTTCGGAGCCATCTCGATCAGACTGCACATCTGTCGCGAGGTGTCGGCCTGATCCGGCATCCTGGCTATGGCTTCCAGGAACCGCCGCAGTTCTTCTCTGAACCGCGATAGTTCGGCGATCGTGCGATCTAGTTCCTCAAGCTTCCCACCCAGGAGTTCCCGCACTTTGGAGCAAGGCGCCCGGCCAGCTTGGCTCATCCGCAGGATTTGCTTGATCTCGTTCAGCGACAGCCCCAACCGCCTGGCCTGCTTGATAAAGCCCAACCTCCCGAGGACCTCTGGGCCATACACGCGATATGCAGTGTGGGTACGAACAGGCTGAGGGAGCAAACCTTCGCGTTCGTAATAGCGGATGGCCTGGGCTGTCAGGCCGGCCTGGTCGGCCACTTCTCCGATTCTCATACCGCGACCAAGCATTCCCATACCTCTAATGATGAACCTTGTAGCGGCTATAAGGTTCAACAAAATTCTGACAGCCCTGGGGCGACGGCCCTTTTTCGGGGCGGGGACGCACCAGCGGGCCGGTGCGCCCCGCCTGAAGCGGTTACGTTTTGCACGCGCCCAGGCCAGCAGCCCGAAGCACTTGATCGTCTACAGGACCTGAGGTGCAGCACTCGGCGAGCTTGCCGTCCACGGCAACAGACGGCACGCGTTGGACACCGCGCCTTTTCGCGGCTTCCATGGCGCTTGGCTCGTTCCGCAGATCGTGCACTTTGATGCTGCACTCCGGGCCCGCCAACGACTCGACCCTCTGAATGACGGGCTGGCAGAAGGGGCAGCCTGCGCTGAAGACTTCAATTTGTGGCATCTGATTCAACCTCCTTTCCGTTGTGATCTCAAGCGGGACCGAAGCAAGCGATTCCTCCTCGACATCTGCTTCGTCCACAGCTATAAGATGCTCCTTGCACCAGCTACAGGGTTCAAGAGGAGACTCAAGAGAATGCGATTGAGCCGCCACCGACAGCGTTAGAGCGCCCGCCTGACCAGGGTGAGGATTCCGAGGTTACGATCGCCGCTGCCTGTTCAGCTTTGGAATGCGGGCCCTGGCCCCTCGCCCTGAGCTTGGCCCCAGCTATTTCCCGCCGAAACGAAGTGTCAGCCCGACTGTGACGTTCACTGGGTAACCTGGGGTGGCGTGAATTCTCGCCAAGGGCTCCTGCCCCGGCAACCGGGATTCGAAGTAGTTCTGCGTTTCGTAGTACAGCCGGTCGGTCACATTGTCGATGGCCAGCTTGAATTCGACGCCGCGCCGAATCCGGCGCGAAAGCCCGAGGTCGACCACCGTGTGCCCAGCGGCCAGAATCGAGGGATCTTCCCCGTCCAGCCGGTAGTGGTTGATGGCCCGCAACCGGATGGATCCACTCCAGCCCAGCCAGCCAGCCAGGGTCAAGCCGGCGTTGGCTACGAAATGCGGCGCGCGATCCACGTATACGCGCGGTGATGTACCACGATAGAAGGCGTTCAGCAATTTCGTGACGCCTCCATTCAGACTGAGCTTTCGCGTAATCTCGATCGATGCTTTCGCTTCATAGCCGTAGGCCCGGCTCAGGGCCTGAAACTCGAACGATCCATCGTCGGCGTTGTAGACCAGCTCATTGGACCGATCGATCCAAAATAGGTCAGTGGTCAAGGAAAATCGGCTGAAATGGTGCGAGGTCCCGCAGGTTGAACCGGAACGCATCGTAACGGACACCGCCCCCCAACTGGAGGCGTCCGCTAAAGAAGCTTAGAGTCTCTTGGGCGTAGCCCGCGCTGTTTGTGACGCGGACATTCGCCCGCGTGGTGACCCCGGTGGGGACGCGCCCCACGCGTGGGTAAAGGCTGACGTTGATCTGGTTGCCGTGGAAGTTGCCGCCCGCCGTGAACAAGCCAGTCGCCGCCGCCAGCCGGTGTGGCCGCAAGTGCTGCACGTTGGCTCCCTGCTGCAAACGGGAGTCGTGCTGCTGGATCGCGTCGCCGTTTACTGGATCATGGAGGAAGAAGGTGAAGTTGGAGTACAGATCGAACATGGAGCGGCTGAGAAAACCGTCTGCTTTCCAAACCTTGCCGCCCTCGGTTTCACGGCGGTAGTAGACTCCGATCGTGCCGGACCGGACCCTCCCCCCGTCGCTGGGGTCAATGAATCCAAAACGGTCCAGGCGCCCGGCCTCCACTTCATCCAGCGGTAGCTGGCCCGAAGAGTGATAGTCGTGCCCGCCGGCGTTGAACTTGACGCCGAAGCTCTTTTGAGCAGAGACGTGGCTTGTATAGTTGCCTGTGATGTTGTGCCGGCTGTATCGCAAAGGATTCTGAAAAGGGCCGTCGGTCCGGGAACCTTCGTAGGCGATCAGGGCATCGCGCTTTTCGAGACTCGGGCTGTAGCCCAGGAATCGCCGAAAGGTGTTGAAGGAGCCGCCCTGTATGCGGGCGGTCCACTGATCCGGGAGCGACTCGCGCAGCCGGATGTGCACCACGCCGAGACCGCTGAAATCCCCGTACTCGGCGCTGAAGGGCCCGTTGATGATGTCCACTTCCTGGACCAGTTCAGGGCTCAGACGCTTCAGCGACTCCAGATAGCCCTGCCCGTGCCCCTGCGTGGTTTGGTTCTGCTGGATGTTGTCGATCAGAATCTTCAATCCCCCGTTAACACCGCCGTGATCCAGGTTGAAACCAAACCGCCGGATTTCCGGGACTTGCCGCCGCCCTCTTGCTGGCCCGCGTTGATGCCGGCGCTGAGCAGGTGCAGAACCTGGTCGTCGCGGGAGAACAGCGTGCGGTCGAAGATCTCCGAATCGCGCCGGTCGAGCGTCGGCTCCACTGGCTTCGCTGTGATCACGATGCTCTGATAGAGCGGCGGGATCGCAACCTTCTCCTCCTACTGTTCGCTCTGCCTAGTTTGGTCCGGCGGTTGCGTCTGAGCGAAAGAAGTAACGGCCGAGGCACAAAGGCTCACCAGGATCAATACGCGGCGCATGCACTCTCTCCTTGGTAGCACGACTGGAGAAATCGTGATACTACCACATATACGAGTCGGCCAGGGAAATGGATTTCGGCGACCGCAGGGCCCACGAAGAGCGGTTTCAAGATCCTGTGCACAGGAAGGGTCTGCGAGGTTTGTCGAGCGAAGCTCACTGGCAAGCTCACTTGCGCTCGGACCCGGGAAATGATAGATTCCAAAGTAGAGGCTTATGGGCAGATCAGTCGTAAATGTCCTGATTGTAGTTGCCGCCCTTACCGGTACTGCGCTGGGCCAGGCCCGTTGCGCGGCGGCATGTGCGGCAAAGGAGTGCGCGAATCATAGGTCCCAACCCCGGCCCGCAGAGCCAATCCAATCTGGTTGCCCTCACAACACCGCGCCACATGAGAAGCCGCAAGACCAGCAGCCGTGCCCCCAGAAGCAGCTCATTGGCGAGAGCTGGCTGCTTTCGGCGAAGGCACTGGCTTCCCCGGTAATCGAGTTCGATGGCGGCATCGCGACCTTGGTCGTGGTTTCGGTGCCACCACTCACAGTTGTAGAGTCCTGGGCCGTGGACCCGGCTCCTAAGCTGCCGCTTCATCTCCCTCTCACCGTCCCACTGCGAATCTAGAGCCACCTCCTCGAGCACTGCCACATTCCTGCTCGGCTGGAGGTGTTCATGCGGACAAAAGGGTGGATCGTGTTCGCGGGCGTCGCCGTGCTCCTCGGCGCTGGCGCGTGGGCGTACTGGTTCGTCACGGCTCACGGATTCAGCGCGCGGGAGAAACCCAGCGCAGTGGAGGCGTTTGTGGCGCGCCGTCTGCGGCGTCTGGCAATTCCTCCTGAAGTGGGACGTCTGAAGAACCCGCTGGCTCCCACACCGCTGAGCATCGCCGAGGCCAGGGATCACTTTGCGGACCACTGCGCCATCTGCCACGCGAACAACGGGAGTGGGAAGACGCAGATCAACGAGGGACTGTATCCGCCAGCGCCGGACATGCGGCAACCCGATACGCAGAATCTTTCTGAGGGAGAGATCTTCTACATCATCAAGAACGGCATCCGGTTCACCGGCATGCCCGGATGGGGCGGCGAGGACGAAGAGAACTGGAAGCTGGTCCTCTTTATCCGGCACCTGCCGAAACTGACGCAGAAAGAAATCGAGCTAATGAATGAGGTCAACAAACTCGAAGGGGACAAAGGTCATGAGTAAAAACAGCAGGCGAGAGTTTTTCACGGAGGTGGCCACGATAGGCGCGGCCGGACTTGTGGCCGCTCAACAAGGCCAGGCACAGCATGAGCATCACCCTGGCAAGCAACCTCCCCT
>Ga0187893_10015913_pt1 | contig 10012 bp, 6 predicted proteins | sample MA1701074metaG_FD_139574 | JGI IMG/M metagenome (GOLD analysis project Ga0187893, IMG submission 139574) | White microbial mat communities from a basaltic lava cave in the Kipuka Kanohina Cave System on the Island of Hawaii, USA - MA170107-4 metaG ... | reverse complement strand
TGGTCGGCCAGCTCCAGGTGGGCCAGCTCCAGCCACTCGGCGTCCACCAGGCCCACCTTGGTCAGCGCCACCACACCCGAGGCCACCCCCAGCAGCTCCAGGATCCGCAGGTGCTCCTCGGACTGCGGCTTCCAGCCCTCGGTGGCCGCCACCACGAACAGGCAGGCGTCCACCGCGCCCACCCCGGCCAGCATGTTCTTCAGGAAGCGCACGTGGCCGGGCACGTCCACGAAGGCCAGCTCCCGGCCGCTGGGCAGGGTGGTCCACGCGAAGCCCAGGTCGATGGTGAGGCCCCGGCTCTTCTCCTCGGCGAAGCGGTCGGGGTCCATGCCGGTGAGGGTGAGGACCAGCGTGGACTTGCCGTGGTCGACGTGGCCGGCGGTGGCGACGACGTGCACCGCTCAGCCCAGGGCGGCCAGGGCCCGGGCCACCACGGCGTCGTCCTCGGGCGCCACGGTGCGCAGGTCCAGCACCGTCCGGCCGGCCTCTACCCGGGCGATGACCGGCGGGTCGGCGGCCCGCAGCTCCGCCGTGCGGTCGCCGCGCAGCGCCACGCCGGCCGACGCGATGGTCAGGCCCGGCACCGAGCCTCCGCCCGGCACCGAGCGGCACTCGACGACCTCGCCGGCGCCCAGGGCGCCGGCCCGGGCGCGCAGCTCGGCCACCGGGGCGACGGCCATGCGCCAGAAGGCGATGGAGGACCCGTCCCGGCGCAGGTAGGCCAGGGCCAGCTCCTGGAGGGCGCCCAGGATCAGACCGCCGGGGCGCAGGGCCCGGGCCAAGGGGTGGCGGGCGCAGCGGTCCACCAGGTCGGCCCGGCCGGCGACGATGCCGGCCTGGGGGCCACCCAGGAGCTTGTCGCCCGAGAAGGTGACCAGCGCGGCGCCGTCGGCCAGGGTCTGGCGGGCGGCCGGCTCGCCGGCCAGCCAGGCCGGGGGCGGTCCCTCCAGCCAGGGTGTGGTGGCGTCCAGCAGGCCCGAGCCGATGTCGGCCACCACGGGCACGCCCAGCCCGGCCAGCTGGGCCACCGGCGCCGACTCGGTGAACCCCACGATGCGGAAGTTGGACTGGTGGACCTTCAGGACCAGGGCCGGGTCGTGGGCGGCGGCGGCCCGCTCGTAGTCGGCCCGGCGGGTGCGGTTGGTGGTGCCCACCTCCACGAGCCGGGCGCCCGACTGGGCCAGCACCTCGGGCACCCGGAAGCCGCCGCCGATCTCCACCAACTCGCTGCGGCTCACCAGCACGGGCCGGCCGGCGGCCAGGGCGGCCAGTGCCAGCAGGACGGCGGCGGCCCCGTTGTTGACCACCAGCGCCGCCTCGGCCCCCGCGGCCCGGGCCAGCAGGGCGGCGGCGTGGCCGCGGCGCGACCCCCGCCGGCCGGTGGCCAGGTCCAGCTCCACGTTGGCGTAGCGGGCCGGCTGGTGCACGGCCAGCGGCGCCCGGCCCAGGTTGGTGTGAAGCAGCACGCCGGTGGCGTTGACCACCGGCCGCAGCAGGGCCCGGCCGGCCGCCTCGGCCCGGTCCCGGGCCGAGGCCGGGTCGCCCGCCGCGATGGCCTGGCGGGCCGCGTCGACCAGCAGGGGGTGGGGCAGGCCGGTGCCGGCCAGCTCCCGGGCCAGGGCGTCGACCGACGGCGGGCGCATCGCCTCTACGTTAGGGAGCCCGCCGCCGCGCCGGCCGGCTCCCGGGCGGGGGGCGCCCCCGCCTCGGCCAGGCGGCACAGGGCGTTGACCAGGCGCAACTGTTCGGGGGTGCGGCCCCGGGCCGCCAGGAGGTCCGGGCTGGCCACCACCACGGCGAGGGCCCGGGCGCGGGACACGGCCACGTTGAGGCGGTTGGCGCTGTAGAGGAACTCCAGGCTGCGGGGCAGGTCGGCGGCCGACGAGGTGGCCATGGAGTAGATGGCCACGGCGGCCTCCTGTCCCTGGAAGCGGTCGACGGTGCCCACCCGGGCGCCTGGCGGCAGCGCGGCCTGCAGCCGGGCCACGTGGGCGTTGTAGGGGGCCACCACCACGATGTCGTCCAGCGTGAGGGGCCGGCGGGTGCCGTGGCGGTCCGTCCAGGGTCGGCCCACCAGGGCCGCCAGGCCGGTGGCCACCTCGGCGGCCTCTTCGGGCGAGCTGGTGCGGTTGTGGCGGTGGCCGACGGCCAGGAAGCGCAGGCCCGAGCCGGCCGCCCAGGGCCCGTCGTCCACGGCCTGGCGGCGGCAGGAGGGGTGGGCGGCCAGCCGCCCGTCGTAGAAGGTGTCCGACACGGCTCGGCACAGCTCGGGGTGCAGCCGCCAGGTGGTGTCCAGGAACAGCCCCCGGTCGGCGGCCATCGTGGCCCGCCCGCCCAGCAGGTGCTCCAGGGCCGACGCCCCGCTGCCGGGCGGGTGGGACCCCCGCGACGGCTGGGCCAGCTGCTGGGGGTCGCCCAGCAGCACCAGGTTCGTCGCCGAAGCGGCCGCCGCCACGGCGTTGGCCAGCGAGACCTGGCCGGCCTCGTCCACGAACAGCGTGTCCAGGCGGCCGGCCAGCTCCGGGCGGGCGAACAGCCACGGCGTGCCGCCCACCACGTCCACCTGGCCGGCGGCCAGCCGGGCGTGGACGGCGGCGTTGTCGCCGGCCCGCTCGGCCACCGCTTCGCCGCACCACTCCCCGGGCTCGCAGCGCTGGATCGCCCGCAGCGGCAGGCCGGCGGCACCGGCGGCCCGGCGCACCTCGGCCAGCAGGTTGGCCACCGCCTTGTGGCTGGTGGCGGTGACGCCCACGGGCCGGCCCGCCCGCACCAGCGCCAGGACCATGCGGGCGCCGGTGTAGGTCTTGCCCGACCCGGGCGGGCCCTGAACGGCCAGGCAGCTCCCGTCCAGCCCCGTGGCCAGGGCCACGGCGGCCGCCGGCCCCTCCTCCCCGGGACCCACCAGCGGGCCGGTGCGGGCCCGGGGGCCCGGGCGCAGGCGCGGGCGGGACCGCAGCAGCAGGTCGGCCACGGCCCGGTGGGTGCCGGGCGCCCCCAGCCCGCGGGCGGCGACCTCGGTGGCCACGGCGGCCACGGCCCGCCGCAGGACGGCGGCGTTCACCGGTTGTGGTGGCAGCAGCCCTGGCGGGTGGGCGCCGGCCCCGGCCGGGCGGCGCAGGTCCAGCTCGCCCAGGGCGGCGTCGACCCGCACCACCGTGCCGGCCCGGGCCCCGGTGGCCGGCCACAGGACGTCCTGGCCGGCGCGGATCTTGTGCTCCTGGTCGGCCGGGAAGCGGTAGCGGTGGACGACCGTGCGGCCGGCGGGGCCGACCTCGGCCAGGTGGACGAGCTGGCCGATGGCCTCGGCGTCGGCCACCAGCGCCTCGCCGTCCAGCTCCAGGCGCCGGAAGTGAGCGCGCCATTCGGGCCGGGCTTCCCGGCGGTGCCAGTCCAGCAGCTGGGCCAGCAGCCAGGTGGCGGCCTGGTGCGGGGTGCCGGCGGCCGGATCGGCCGGCAGGCCGTCGACCAGCCGGGCGGCCAGCTCGGCCATCTCGGCGGCGGCCGCCGCCTGGGCCTCGGCGGGCTCGCTCCCCGGCGCCGCCGGGCGGGGCAGCGGCTGGCCGGCGGCGGCCCCGGCTTCGTCCCGGCGCGCCTCCAGCCAGGCGCGCAGCTGGGCGGTCGACTCGCAGTCGTCCCGGTTGTAGGCGGCTATGTCCTCCAGGAGCCGGGGCGCCGGGTCGGCCAGCCACGCCTCGTAGGCCACGATGCTCGACCGCCCGTCGGCCACCGCCCCGGCCCGGGGCGGCCGGTACAGGTGCTCGACGTGCTTGAGCGAGTAGGACTCCTCCGAGGCCCGCACGCCCTGGCGCACCACGGCCAGCAGGTCGACCAGGACGGCGCCGCGCAGCAGGGCGTCCACCTCATCCTCCCGGGTGCCGTGGCGCCCGCTGAGCCGGCCCAGGGCGGTCCGCTCGTAGGAGCCGTAGTGGTACACGTGCAGGGACGCGTCGGCGGCCCGGCGGGCCGCCACCAGGTCCATGAACGCCTCGAAGGCGTGCCGCTCGCCGGTGGCGTCGTGGCCCCAGAAGGCGTGGTAGGCGGGGCCGCCGGGGGCGCCCGGCTCCACCACGCCCAGCAGGTACTCCAGCCCGCCGTCGCCGGCGAAGGGATCGCCCTCGATGTCGAAGAACATGTCGCCCGGCGAGGGCGGGGGCAGGCGGCACAGGCCCCGGCCCTCTTCGACGGGCAGCACCAGCTCGTGGTGGGCCCGCCCGCTGGCCCGCTGGCCGAGCTGCAGCCGGGCCTGGGCGGCCAGGCGCGCGAAGGTGGCCGGGGCCAGGCCGGCCGGCGGGGGGCCGGCCTCGGCCGCGGCCAGCGCGGCGACGGTGTCCACCCCGGCGCCGGCCAGCCGGGCCACCTGCGACCGGCGCATGCCGGCCACCAGCGTGAGGTGGTCGTCGGCCCGGCGCCGGGCCAGGCACACCGGCTGCCAGCGGCAGATGCCGCAGTGCTCGACGGGCTCGGGGTAGGTGGCCGCCGGCGGCCCGAAGGCCGCCGCCTCGGCCCGGGCCCGGGCCCGCCGGTAGTAGGCCTGGAAGTGGGCCAGCGGCAGCCGGGTGGCGCCGCCGCCGCCGGTGACCACGTGCAGGTTGACCGGCGCGGCACCCTGGAGGCGCTCGAGGTGGTCGGCGTAGGAGCACAGCTGGAGGACGGCCGCCGCCTTCACCTTGCGGGCCAGCTTGGTGTCGACCGGCTCGTACGACCACGGGCCCAGCCGGCTGGGCTGCGCCACGCGGACCAGGAAGTCGGCCTGGCCCCGCCAGCGCCCGTCGAAGAAGGCGGCCTGGTAGACGACCTCGGCGCCGGCCGCCATGGCGGCCACCGTGGCCGCCTCCGCCGCTGCCAGCGACGCCTCGGTGGGTTCGGGGCTGGCGATCTCGACCACGGTGCGGCCGGCGGCGGCCAGGGCGGCCCGGTGGGCCTGCTCGTGCTCCAGGCCCCGCCGGGTGAGCACGTCCAGCTCGGGGTCCTCACGGTCGGGGCGGGCCACCTCGCCCCGCAGGGCGGCCAGCTCGAGCTGGGTGAGGTGCTCGCAGGCCAGGAACCCGACCAGGTCCGAGGCGCTGAGGACCGGGCGGCCGGCGAGGAGGTGCATCGCCGGTAGGGTACGGCGCGCCTGTGACAGCACCGCGAGCCCTCACCTTGGCGGCGGCCGCGGCCCTTGTGCTGGCCGCCTGCGGCGGCGGGGACGGCGCCGCCCCCACCGGCCCCACGGCGGCACCGACCACCACGGCCCCGACCACGACGGCCCCGGCCACGACCGCACCGATGGCCGGCCCGGTCGACTACGGCCGGCCCGGCGTGCCGCGGCGGATCGGCACCGGCCTGGTGGCGGCCGCCTCGCCCGACGGCACCGCGCTGGTGGTGGCCGAGGAGGACCCCGCCTTCCCCGAGCCGGGCTGCGAGGGGCAACCCGAGCCGGTCCTGTCGCTCCTGCCGCTGGACGGCGGGTCCCGGCGGCTGCTGACCCGGCCCGGCGGGGGTCCCGTCCGAGGGCGGGTCCTGCCCGGCCCCGGCGACGCGGTGGCGCTGGTCGACGAGTGCGAGGGCTTCCTCCAGGAGCTCCAGGTGGGCACCCTTCGCCCCGGCGGCGAGCTGGCCGGCCTGGCCGTGGTGCCGGCCGGGCGGGGCGACGAGGAGGCACCGGTGCCCCGGGTGACCGGCTGGGCCGTCGACGGCCAGGGGCTGCTGGGCGGGGCGGTGGGTCCGGTCAGCGGCGACGGGCTTCTCGCCGAGGTGGCCGTGGGCAGCGGTGCCGTGGAGGTGGTGTTGGGCTTCCCCGGCTCCAGTGTGGGGCCGGCCCAGGTCGGCCAGCTGGCCGACGGTCGCTACGTGGCGGCCTTCGACGGGCGGGTGGCCATCCGGTCGGAGACAGGGGAGCTGGTCTCGGCCGCCGTCCCGGGGACGGGCTTCGTGATCCTCCCCGACGGCGCCACCGTCGTCGCCTACGGCGACGCCGTCACGCTCCTGGCCGCCGGCCGACCGCCCGTGGAGCTGGTCCCGCCGGCCCGGGGACGCCAGGTGGTGGCCGCCGACGTGTCGCCCGACGGCCGGGCGGTGGCCTACGCCACCGAGGCCGGCCCGGCCACCGAGGTGGCCGTGGTCCTGGTGGCCGACCGCCGGGTGGTGCCGGTGCGGGCCCGGCCGGGTCGGCTCGGTCGCCCGAGGTTCACCCTCGACGGCCGGGCGCTGGCCTACAACCGCTTCGGCGGGCCGCCCGGCTTCGTCAACGAGGTGGAGCTGGTGCGCTTCGGGGGCTAACCGGCGCGCCGGCGGGGTAGGGGGTGACGAGTCATCGTCGACAGGAGGTCCCCCATGGCCGAGAAGCTGGAGCACTCCATCTGGGACGGCGCCGGCAACGAGATCAAGGTCGTCACCACCGAGAACGAGGACGGCATCGTCGCCGAGGGCACCGGCCCAGACACCGAGTCGGCCGAGGCCGACGCCCGCAAGGCCGGCAACCTCCTCGGGCACGGTTTCGACACCTCGCCCGGCAGCCGCTACTCGTCGGAGAACCACCACGCCGACGAGAACCCCTCCCCGCCGCCCGGCTGAGCGGGTCAGTCCTCGACGCCGTCATCGTCGCCGTCCTCGTCGTCGGCGGGTAGCTCCCACGGCCCGTCGGGGTCGAGGGCGCCGACGGCGGCCAGGAGGGCCTCGGGACCCTGGGGGCGGGGCGTTCGAATCGTCCGCTGGTAGTCGGGCTCGGCGGCGTCGACGGCCTTCACCGTCCGGGCCGTGAGGTGGGCCGGAACGGCCCGCTCGGCGTGGCAGAAGCGGATGAACGCCCGGAGCACCGCGGGCGCCTTCGACAGGTAGCGGGGTCCGGCGGCGATCTTGCGGGGGATCCAGCCGTTCAGGAGGATCTCGACGGCCGCCGGGCTCCAGCGCAGCGGGTCGCCCGGCCCGTAGTCGCAGGCGAACCACAAGATCGCGTCGAACAGGCTGCGATGATCCGCGTCATCCAGTGATCGGCCGAGGGCCGAAGCGAAGAACCGCTCGGTGAGCGCCTCGCGGTCGGCCTCGCTCCACTCCGGCCGTTGGTAGGCCTGCCCGCCGTCGGGAAGCCGGCTGGCCATCCACTCCACCAGCGGGCGGCACGCCGGCCAGGTCTCAGTCTCGAACCGCGGGTAGGTGATGGCGCCCGTGGCGATGGCGTCGATGACGCGCACCTTGGCGTCGGCGGGCGCCAACGGCGTCACGGAAGCGTCGAGGTCGTCGTCGATCTCGATGAGCTGGCGGAGTGCGTCGTCGATCGGACCGGGCCGGATGAGGCCGTCGGTCACCGCCGTCCCCACGTTGTGGTCGATGCAGATCACCGCCGCCAGCTCCTCCCCGGTCGGCAGGCGGGCGCCGAGCAGGACGACGTCGCTGTCGCCGAGCACGTGGGTCAGCTGGGCGACGCCAGACGCGCGTGCGCGGGCCAGCCCGCCGAGCCACGCCGGCAGTTGGTGGTCTCGCCTGGCGACGGCGCGTTCGAGCCGACGCCGCTCGACCTGATCGGTGGCCAGGCCGGCGACGGCGGCCAGCAGCGCCGTCGCCTCGAGCCCGTCGTCGCCGGCAAGCGCGTCCAGTAGCTCGTGGCGGTCGGGCTGCGGATCGGCGTCCTCGGGCTGGAACGGGACAGCCTCGCGAGGATCGACAACCGTGAGCAGCGAGCTGGCCAGCTCCAGCAGCGCCAGCGGGTGGTTGCCGGTGAGGGCGTCGCGTACGTCGTCCAAGAGGTCCGGCTCGGGCGCGTCGGGCAGGAAGCTCCCCTTGAGGGCCGGGCGGCGCGGGCCGGGCGGGCGAGTCCCCTTCGGCGTGGTGCGGCCACCCTTGCGGTGGCGACCCTTCTTGGCCATGCCGCTCACCTAGCCCTTCCTGTCCGAGGGTCGAGGTTGGACCCTGTGGCTCCTACCACAGATCCCAGGGAGCCCATCATGGTGACCCGGCCGCAATCATCCACCACCGGCGCCTGCACGTCCTGGACACCGCGTCCGGTGCCGTGCTCACGCCCACAAGGTGCTGATCGGCGCGGCGGTAATGCGATCGCCCAAGCTGAACCTCGCCGGCCCGGTGTGGAGAACGACCCCGGCAACGAACCGGTCAGCAAGTCGATCCCGCAGCCAGGCCAAGTGCGTGGCGGATGCCGAGTCCGGAGCGCTGGTCGCCTTGACCTCGACCCCGATCACCCGCTCGGCGCCGACCTCGGCGAGGAAATCGATCTCATGGCGGCCTTGCTCTTGGCGTAGGTGGTAGAGGCGGGAACGGTGCTGCGCGACGTCGGCCTCGGCCCGGAGCTGGGCGGCGACGAAGGTGTCGAGCACGCGACCGAGCAGGTCCCCATCGCGGAGCACGGCGCTCTCCGTCACCCCGACGATCCCGGCCAGCAGCGCCGGGTCGACGAGGTACCGCTTGGGTGAGAGCGTGAGGCGCTTGAGCCGGTTCGATGTCCAGGCCGGGAGCGCGTCGACGACCTGAAGGTTCACGAGCAGGCTCTCATAGGCGGCCGCCGTGCGCCGGTCGATACCGGCAGCGTCGTAGAGCGTCTTGTCCTCGACGAGGCCTGCGGAGTTGAGTGCGAACGCCTCGAGGTAGCGCCGCAGCCGTGCCGGGTCACGGCCTCGATCGACGACCGCAGCATCCCGGGTGAGGAGTTGGTCGACGTAGCTGTCAATCCACCGCCGCTTGCCCCGCTCGGTGAGTCGGAGCATCTCGGGGAAGCCACCCTGCAGTGCCAGCGCGATGTAGCCGCGCAGGTCCGTCGCCGGCGATGCCGGCTCGAGCGGCTCGTCGGCCATCACACGATCGATAAACGGGCGTGTCGCGCGTTCGAGGCGTTCGCCCACCGTCATGGGCAACATCGCCACGCGGACAACCCGGCCGGTTCCCGGCCACGTCTCGGCCTCGATGTCCGCTCGGACGGACCCCGTCAGCAGGAAGCGGCCTGGCCTGGGATCCGCATCCACGGCTCGCTTCACCGCGCCGAGGACGGTCGGGACCTCCTGCCATTCGTCGAGCGCGACCGGCTCGTCGAAGCCCACCAGTGCCGCGTCGGGGTCAGCCTGGAAGGCGGCCGCTTCGGCGGGTCGGTCGAGGCGGACGAGGCTCGCGGCATGCCGGGCGACCGTCGTCGTCTTGCCCGCGGCGCGAGGTCCGACGACGAGGACGGCCGGCAGCTCGGCGAGGAGCTCGCTCAGCAGGCCATCGACAAGCCTGGGGAGGTACCGGGCCACGACACCCACAGTAGCTCGGCGATGTCGGTTTCCCGCGGGCTCTGATGCCGGTTTCCCGCTGGTCTTGATCCCGCTCTTCCGCGGCGGGCGATGTCGGTCCCCCGCAGAGGATGGCTCGGGGCCCAGCACGTACCCGACGTCCCTGTTCCTGTGTACGAGAACGGAGAACACGGCGGTAACCTTGCCCCATGCCCAGAGGGTGCGATCTGGAGTCCGACGCCCGAGATGCACTGATCTTGGCGCTGGCGTCCCTCGGGATCGAGGCTGAACCTACGCCCTTGAGCGACAGCAAGACGAGCGGCTTCGAGTTGAGTATCGGCGACGCGGTCATCGCGGGCCAAGTGAAGTCCGTGGTCACCGCCGGGAGTGCGCAGCACCTGGTGCGGGAGGCGCGACGCCACCACCGGCCGACGATCTTCGTCGGTGATCGCATCGCCGAAGACGCCAAGGCGACGTTCCGCCGGGCCGGCGTGAACTACCTCGACCGTCGAGGCGAGCTCCGCCTGTTCGATGGCCTGCTCAAGATCGACGCCAAGGTGCCATCTTCGGCGCAGTCGTCCGAGTCCGAGCCGCTGTCGAGTCAGGTCGCAAAAGAGGTCGCGATCGCGTGCCTGCTCGAACCGGACCGGCCCCACGGTGTCCGCGAGGTCGCGACGTACATCGACCGAGTGCCGAGCGCCGTCTCCAAGGCGATGGCAGGACTGCGCGCAGAGGGATTGCTCACGTCGCAGGGGGAGGCCGCCGTTCCCGACCTGTTCCGGGAGCTCGCTGTTCGCTGGCGGCGGCGGCCGGTT
>Ga0187893_10015912_pt1 | contig 10013 bp, 10 predicted proteins | sample MA1701074metaG_FD_139574 | JGI IMG/M metagenome (GOLD analysis project Ga0187893, IMG submission 139574) | White microbial mat communities from a basaltic lava cave in the Kipuka Kanohina Cave System on the Island of Hawaii, USA - MA170107-4 metaG ... | reverse complement strand
CGGCTCGGAGTGCCCCGGCTCGCCCCACGAACCTCAACTCTTTGAACCGCCGGATGCGGACCCGCATGTCCGGTGGTGTGGGAGGGGAATGGTGAGGATCACTCACCATCCCCTATCCCGATTCTTGGGGCGTGATTGCGCCACGCCAGCCGCGCATCACATTTCTTGCACCCTCACCCCCTCGCCTCCAATCACCAGTAACCAGTCACTCGTCACCAGTCACTCTCAGTTGATCAAACTCGTCAACATCCACAAGGCCTTCGGCCCCAAGCGCGTCCTCCAGGGATTCTCGCTCGAGATCAAGGAGGGCGAGACCATGGTGGTCATCGGCTACTCCGGCACCGGAAAGTCGGTCGCCATCAAGCACATCGTCGGCCTCCTCGAACCCGACGCCGGCCAGGTCTTCGTCGACGGCAAGGAGGTGCCTACGCTGGCGCGCTCCGAACTGTACGAGCTGCGCTCGCACATCGGGTACGTCTTCCAGTTCGCCGCCCTCTTCGATTCGTTCTCGATCGGCGAGAACGTCGCAATGGGCTTGCGCAAGCAGGGTCTCCTGTCGGCGAGTGAGATCGAGGCGCGGGTCGCCGAGGCCCTCGACCTCGTCGACCTCCCCAACGTTGCCGACCGTTTTCCCGCGGAACTCTCCGGCGGTATGCGCAAGCGCGTCGGCATCGCGCGCGCCATCGCGCTCCGGCCCAAGTACATGCTCTACGACGAGCCGACCACCGGACTCGATCCGGTGACCGCCGCGACCATCGATGAGCTGATGATCCGCATGCGCGACAAGCTCGGCGTCACCAGCGTCATGATCACGCACGACATGCGCAGCGCCTATTCCGTCGGCACCCGAATCGCCATGCTCTACGACGGCGCCATTCGTCAGGTGGACACGGTCGAAGCCATCCGGGCCACGCGCGACCCGATCGTTCGCCAGTTCATAGAAGGCCGCGCCACGATCGGGAACGACGCGTGACCGGCCGGCGAAAGTCCGCCCGCCCCGCACGACGCCCCGTGAAACGCGAGACGTCAGCCGGCGGGGTGGTGTACCGGCTCGTCGGCGGCGAGCCGCGCTGGCTCCTCATCAGCGACAAGCACGGCAACTGGGGCTTCCCCAAGGGTCACCTCGAAGACGGTGAAGAACCCGAGTCGGCGGCGCTGCGCGAAGTGCGCGAGGAAACCGGACTCGACGGCCTCACGCTCCGCGAACGGGTGGCGGAGATCGAATGGACGTTCGCATGGCACGGTGACCTCATCCGCAAGCGGTGCCACTACTTCCTCATGCAGTCCGCCAGCGAGCGCACCGTCCCGCAGGTCGACGAGGGCATCACGCAATGCGCATGGGTTACGGCGGCAGACGCCGAGAAACGCATTCCGTATGCCAACGCCCGCGAGGTGCTGCGGCGCGCGCTCACCCTGGTGCCGGCAGACCGCGCATGACGGGCCCGTTCCACGACCTCGTGGCCCAGACCATCGTCGCGTTCTCGCCTCGGGAGCGCGTCCGCGCCAGCCTCAAGGCCGCGTTTCCGCGGCGGCGCTGCCGGCTCGTGCTGCCGCGCAACGCCGCCGATTTCGATGCGGCCTTCCATGCGGATCTCGTCGACGCCGCGCTGGTGGACGTCGCGTCCGGACACGAGGACACGTGGACGATTGCCGGTCGCGCGCCCGACTTCCCCAGCGCGCCGTTCTTCGGCATCACCTCATTGCGCGGCGGCGAAGGTCCGGCCGTCGCCCAATGCGCGGCTCTCGGTTTCGCGGACGTCCTCGTCGAGGGCGTCGACGAGGCCGCGGCGCGCGAGCTGGTGACCGGCAGGGGATTCACGACTCGCTTCGCCGACGCGCTGCGCGTGCCCCCGGCCGGCCTCGCCCTCGGCACCGGTGTTCAGGTGCGCGCGTGGGAATACATCGTCGCGCACGCCGGCCGCCGCGTTCGCACCGGAGCATTGGCCAGGCGCATCGGCGTGACGCGGGAACACCTCAGCCGAACGTTCGCCGCCGACGGCGCGCCGAACCTCAAGCGCGTCATCGACCTCGTTCGCCTGCTCGCCGCCGCCGAACTGGCCAAGAACCCGGGTTATGACATTCGCGACGTCGCCGCCGTGCTCGACTTCGCGTCGTCGTCACACCTCTCCAGCACCGCGCAGCGCGTCGTCGGCATCAAGCCCGCCTCGCTCTCCCGACTCCGCTCCACGGACCTGATCCTTCGCTTCACGCGCGGGCATGGCCGGAGTCGGGCGTAGCGACCGCGCGGTCGGCGCCCACCTGCCGATCGAGGTACACCAGGAAGCCTGAGAGCAGCCGGCTCACGGTCTGGATCCGCGCCCCCAACTCGGCGTGCTGCGTCGCGGTGATCAACTCCGCCTGTCGCGCGATCGCCAGCGACGTCTCCAGCTTGAGCAACTGCCGCTTCGCGCCGCGATACAGCTGGCGCTGCTCGCCCGGCGCGTAGCGTCCGTAGCCCTCCGCGATGTGCTCCGCCATCGTGACCGCGGTGAGCATCACGTGTTCGTGAACCGCCTTGATCTCGCGGCGGTTCGTTGCCCGCAGCGCCCGCACGACTTCCGCGCCGAGCGCCACGGATTCCTGCCACACGCGGAGATCGCGAAGCACCAGTCCCATGCGGCGAAGATGGCTCGCCGCGGTCGACATGCATCATCAATTCAATGCGGGGTGGTGCGAACTCCCCCGGGACCCGCATTCTCCAGTGCCGCTTGCAGCCCCTTGAGCTTGTGATATTTTTCACAAGCCAGCCTTCCCACCTCCGGACGACTCACTAGTCACCCGTCACTAGTCGCTAGTCACCAGACCATGGCCACCGAAACCACCCTCCGCCCCGGCGAAATCAAGGACATCCTCCTTCGCGAAATCGACGCGGCGGACCTCTCCGAACTCGACGTCGAGGAAGTCGGCACCGTGCTCGAAGTCAAGGACGGCATCGCCCGCATCTACGGCCTCAAGAAGGCAATGGCCGGTGAGATGCTCGAAATCACGTCCTCGGAGACCGGCAACAAGATCACCGGCCTTGGCCTCAACCTTGAAGAAGACAACATCGGCGCGGTTATCCTCGGTGACTACCTCCAATTGAAGGAGGGCGACGATGTCCGCCGCACGGGTCGCGTGCTCGAGGTCCCGGTCGGGCAGGAACTCGTCGGCCGCGTCGTCGACGCGCTCGGCCGCCCGATCGACGGCGCCGGCGTCATCGCCGCCAAGCACTCGCGCCGCGTCGAATCCAACGCGCCAGGCATCATCGTCCGCCAGCCGGTGAAGGAGCCGCTCCAGACCGGCCTTAAGGCCATTGACTCGATGATCCCGATCGGCCGCGGGCAGCGCGAGCTCATCATCGGCGACCGCGGCACCGGTAAGACGGCCGTCGCGATCGACACGATCATCAACCAGAAGGGGCAGGGCGTCATCTGCGTCTACGTCGCCATCGGCCAGAAGGCGTCGACCGTCGCGACCGTCGTAGAGCGACTCAAGCAGGCCGGCGCAATGGAGTTCACTATCGTCGTCTGCGCCGCCGCCTCCGACCCGGCGCCGATGCAGTACATCGCGCCCTACACGGGCGCGGCGATGGCCGAGTACTTCATGTACAACGAAGGCAAGCCGACGCTCTGCGTGTACGACGACCTCTCCAAGCAGGCCGCGGCGTATCGCCAGCTGTCGCTCGTGCTCCGTCGTCCGCCCGGCCGAGAGGCCTATCCGGGCGACGTGTTCTACCTCCATTCCCGGTTGCTCGAGCGCGCGGCCAAGATCAGCAATGACCCGTCGGTCGTCGACGGCAAGACGATCCTCAAGCCTGGCGGCTCGCTCACAGCGCTGCCGATCATCGAGACGCAGGCCGGCGACGTGTCCGCGTACATCCCGACGAACGTCATCTCGATCACCGATGGACAGATCTTCCTCGAAGCCGACCTGTTCTTCGCCGGCGTCCGGCCCGCGATCAACGTCGGCATCTCGGTGTCACGCGTCGGCGGCTCGGCCCAGGTGAAGGCGATGCGCCAGGTCGCCGGTCGCCTGCGCCTCGACCTTGCCCAGTATCGCGAGCTGGAGGCGTTCTCGTCGTTCGCGTCCGACCTCGACGCGGCCACCAAGCGCCAGCTCGAACGCGGCGCGCGCACGGTCGAAGTGCTCAAGCAGGGCCAGTACTCGCCGATGACCGTCGAACAGCAGGTGATGATCATCTTCACGGTCACCAACGGATTCATCGACGACGTGCCGGTGAATCAGGTGCGTGACTGGGAACGCGGGTTCCATGACTTCATGAAGGCCCAGTTCCCGCAGGTCGGTGAGGGCATCCGCACCAAGAAGGAACTCACGAAGGACATCGAAGCCGATCTCCGCCGCGGCATCGAGGCCTACAAGAAGACCAAGTGACTGGTCACTAGTCACTAGTCACTAGTCACTAGTCACTGGTTCAAGAAGCCACATGGCGAAAGGGAAAGAACTGAAAGGCCGCATCAAGTCGGTCGAGAACACGCGCAAGATCACGCGGACGATGGAGATGGTCGCCACGTCCAAGATGAAGCGCGCTACCGACCGCGTCGTTGCCGCTCGCCCGTACGCCAAGGCCCTTAGCGACGTCATCAGCGGCCTCTACTCCGCTGACCTCGCCGACCGTTTCCCGCTGCTGCGCCAGCCCGACAAGGTGAAAAAGGCGGCGGTGGTCCTCCTCACCGGAAACCGCGGGCTCGCCGGCGCCTTCAACTCGAACCTCATCAAGGAAGCCCGGACGCTCATCGCCCGCCTCGAATCCGACGGCGCCCTGGTCGACATCCATGCCATCGGCAAGAAGGGACTCGGCTACTTCCGCTACACCGGTCGCGCCGTCGCCTCCAGTCGCATCGATGTCGGTGACCAGCCGACGTCCACGACTGCCGGCGAGATCGTGGACGGGCTCATGAACGCCTTCGCCGCCGGCCAACTCGACGCGGTCTACGTCGTCTATGCCCGGTTCGTGTCGGCGCTTTCGGCGCCACCGACCGCCGATCGGGTGCTGCCGGTGACGCCGCCCGCGCGGAAGGGCCCGGCGCCGGACTACCTGCTGTACCCGTCCGCGGGCGCCATTCTCGAGAAGCTGCTGCCGGCGTATGTGCGGAACGCCATGTACCGCGCCCTCGTCGAGACCATTGCCGGCTTCTACAGCGCCCAGCGGACGGCGATGAAGAACGCGACTGACAACGCCGGCGAGATGCTCAACGTCCTGCGGCGCACGTACAACCGCGCCAGACAGGCGCAGATCACGCAGGAAATCGCGGAGATTGTTGGAGGGTCAGCAGCACTGGAGGGTTGATGGGTGATGGTTGATGGGTCATGGACCTCGGTCCCTCAACCATCAACCATGACCCATCAACCATGAACCGAGAAACCAATGGCAACAGTGACAAAGGAAGCCCGGAAAGTGGGGAGAGTCGTTCAGGTCATCGGTAACGTGCTCGACGTCGAGTTCGAGGCCGAGAAACTGCCAGAGCTCTACAACGCGCTCGAGATTTCCGGCAAGTCCGAGTCCGGCGAGGACCTCAAGGTCACGCTCGAGGTGCAGCAGCACATCGGCCGCAACCAGGTGCGCGCGGTTGGCATGTCCTCCACCGACGGCGTGGTCCGCGACATGCCCGCGATCGATACCGGCGGCCCGATCTCGGTGCCGGTCGGCGCGCCCGCGCTCGGGCGCATCCTTAACGTGCTCGGCGAGCCCGTGGATAACGGCGCCGCCATCCCGAAGTCAGCCGAACGCTGGCCCATCCACCGCAAGCGTCCCGAGTTCACGGCGCTCGAGCCCAAGACCGAGGTCTTCGAGACGGGCATCAAGGTCGTCGACCTGCTGGCGCCGTTCGTGAAGGGTGGAAAGATCGGGCTCTTCGGCGGCGCCGGCGTCGGCAAGACCGTCGTCATCATGGAGCTCATCAACAACGTCGCCAAGGGACACGGCGGAAAGTCGGTGTTCTGCGGCGTCGGTGAGCGCACCCGCGAAGGGAACGACCTCTACCTCGAAATGAAGGAGTCCGGCGTCATCAACTCCTGCGCGCTGATCTACGGCCAGATGAACGAGCCGCCGGGCGCGCGCCTGCGCGTCGGCCTCTCGGGCCTCACGGTGGCCGAATACTTCCGTGATCGCGAGAACGCAGACGTCCTCGTCTTCATCGACAACATCTTCCGCTTCACGCAGGCCGGCTCCGAGGTGTCCGCCCTCCTCGGCCGCATGCCCAGCGCCGTGGGGTACCAGCCGACGCTCGCCACCGAGATGGGTGACCTGCAGGAGCGCATCACGTCCACGAAGAACGGCTCCATCACGTCCGTGCAGGCCATTTACGTGCCTGCGGATGACATCACGGATCCCGCTCCCGCCACGGCGTTCGCCCACCTCGACGCCACCGTCGTGCTTTCGCGCGCCATCACGGAACTGGGCATCTACCCCGCGGTCGATCCGCTCGCATCCGGCTCGCGCATCCTCGACGCCCAGTTCATCGGCGCGCGGCACTACAAGGTCGCCACCGACGTCCAGAAGGTGTTGCAGCGCTACAAGGAACTGCAGGACATCATCGCCATCCTCGGCATGGACGAGCTGTCCGAGGACGACAAGAAGATTGTCGGCCGGGCCCGGCGCCTGCAGCGCTTCATGTCGCAGCCGTTCTCGGTGGCCGAGCAGTTCACCGGCATAAAGGGCCGCTACGTGAAGCTCGAGGAGACCATCCACTCGTTCGAGCGCCTGGTCCAGGGTGAGTTCGACCAGTACCCGGAGCAGGCTTTCTTCATGTCCGGCGGCGCGGACGACGTCATCGAGAACGCCAAGAAGCTCCAGGGCTGACCGTGATCAAGGTTTCCGTCATCTCGCCTGAAGCGTCCCTCTTCGAGGGCGAAACCGACTCCGTCGTCGCGCCCGCGTTTGACGGCGAGGTCGGCATTCTCACCGGTCACGCCCCCATGATGACGCTGCTGGGCAAGGGCGAACTCAGGGTTGGAGCGGGTGCCGGCGCGAAGAAGTTCTCGATCGAAGGCGGCTTCCTGCAAGTCGTCGGGAACCACGTCCGCGTCGTAACCGAGCGCGGGACCGTCGCTTAGCCGGCTCGCGGCTCCGGCCCCTAACGCCAGCGGAACGCGACCGTCGGACGTACAGGCTCTCAGGAGCCATCGCGAGGAGCCATCGCGCCGGAGCGGTTCTTGGCTGACCTAGGCGCGTCGACCCCTGTCCGAGCACAGTCTTGAAGGGTTCAGAGGACAAGAAGGGAAGCACCGCCCGGCCGAGCCGTCGCGAGTTCCTCGGGCGCTCGGCCTCGCTCGCGGCGTCGGTGGCGCTCACACCCTCGGTGATCGAGCGCGCCGGACACATCGCTCACGCCCAGGCGGCGGCGGCTCCCGCATTCGAGTTCGACGAGATCTCCATCAGCGAACTGGGCGACGGAATCGCCAACGGCCGCTGGACGGTGCGCCGTGTCGTCGAGGGCTACCTCGAGCGCATCCAGGAAATCGATCGCGCCGGGCCCCGCATCAACGCCATCCTGGAACTCAATCCGGACGCGCTCGCCATCGCCGCAGAGTTGGATGCGGAGCTCGCCGGCAAGGGTCCGCGAGGCCCGCTGCACGGCGTGCCGATTCTCCTCAAGGACAGCATCGGCACGAAGGACCGCATGCACACCAGCGCCGGCTCCCTGGCGCTCGCCAACTCGTTCGCGCCCAAGGATGCGCACGTGACGGCCCAGCTTCGCCGCGCCGGGGCCGTGATCATTGGAAAGGCCAACATGAGCGAGTGGGCCAACGCGCGCGGCCGTACCTCCACGTCCGGATGGAGCGGCCGTGGTGGCCTGACCCGAAACCCCTACGCGCTCGACCGCAGCCCGGGCGGCTCCAGCTCAGGCACGGCGGCAGCCGTGGCGTCCAATACGGTGGTCGCCGCCATTGGCACCGAGACCATCGGTTCCATCATGAGTCCGGCCGCCGTCTGCGGCATAGTGGGCCTCAAGCCGACAGTCGGGCTCGTGAGCCGCGCCGGCATTATTCCGGTGTCGTTTACGCAGGACAGCGTCGGTCCGATGACGCGGACCGTGCGCGATGCAGCCATCCTGCTGTCGGCCCTCGCCGGCCGCGATCCTGAAGACGCGGCAACCAGCGAGTCCGAGGGTCGCGTCGAAGCCGACTACACCAAGTTCCTCGATCCGGCGGCACTCAAGGGCGTGCGCATCGGCATCCCGCGCAACCTGTATGGCCAGCACTACGCAGCCGACCGCGTCATTCAGCGCGGCATCGAAACCCTGCGCGCGGCCGGGGCCGTCATCATCGACCCCGTCGAGATCGAGACCGCCGAGGCGCTCTGGGCTTTTGACGCCGAAGTGCTCATGTACGAACTCAAGGCGGCGCTCAACGACTACCTGTCGAAACTCCCCAACTCGCCGATCAAGAGCCTCGCCGACATCATCCGGTACAACAACCAGCACGCCGAACGGGAAATGCGATGGTTCGGGCAGGAGTCATTCCTGTTCGCCCAGGAACGCGGGCCCCTCACGTCGCCGGGATACGTGCAGGCGTTGGCCATGGTGCGCCGGTTGGCGCGCGACCAGGGCATCGACGCCACCATGAAAAAGCACAACCTCGACGCCCTGCTTGCCCCCACGCAGTCGCCGGCGTGGATCAGCGACCCCATCCTCGGTGACAGCGGCGAGCTTGGCGCCTTCATGTGTCCTGACGCGGCCGGATATCCCAGCATCACGGTGCCGGCCGGCGATGTAGCCGGCCTTCCCGTTGGCGCCATGTTCTTTGGCACGGCGTGGAGCGAGCCCAAGCTGCTGCGCATTGCGTACGCGTTCGAGCAGGCGCTACAGGCCCGCCGGGCGCCGCAGTTCCTGCCCACCATCGAGGTGAGGCCCTAAGCTGCCTGCGCGCGGGCTCCGGTGCGGTAACCTCGCCCGGAGCAGGCCATCCTCAGGCGGCAAGCGGACCTACTGCCGCGCGTACTCGATGACGATGGCTGCTCGGCTGCCGTGCTTTGCGCCGTACCGCAGGTTCGCCTCGGTCGGTGTCAGGTAGCGCACGGATTGGGCCGCGTCGACTGACATCTGCCGCAACATCGAGAGCGGGCCGGCGAGCTGCTCGCCGATGTAGACCGCAACGGCGTCATTCCCCGGCGCCGTACTGGAAGCCCGTGTAAACCACGTTGGGCGCCGCATGATGATCGCGTCGTACAGGCTCGGAGCCGCCGTGGCCCTCAGCTCAGCCCTTTCTATAAGGTAGGGGTTCCGGCGGGCCGTGCTCTCGTCTGCCGCCTGGGGCCGGCTGGGTCGGTCCCCCGAGCCGCGGGTGCACGCGGCGGCGACGACGCAAAGGATCGACACGAGGGCTGTTCGCGACCACATTGGAGCCCCTCCTCCCAAACAGATGTTTGCCAGCTTGACCCTGGAACCGAAGAATGGGGTCTGGCGGTCAGGCCGCAAGATCGCTCTTTTTGTGCTCTTGCGCACCTCTGGAACTGTCTGTACGTTCGCTGGCCTGATGGAGTTGGTACCACACGGCCCCCACCCGTGACGTCGTGGTGACCCGGACGTGTGATGTTCGAGTTACAGGGCTATAGTACCGCCGCATTCGGCGACTGTCGCCGCGTGCGTTCGTGCAGTTCAGTGCAGTTCGCACCCCGTCCTATTTCTCAAGGGAGTGACATGAGAAACCTGCCCCGTGCAAGGATGATCGCGATCGCGTTGTTCAGCGCTTTGGTCGCCCTTGCAGCCCCGCAAGCCCAGGCTCAAGACGCCATCATCAGTGGTAAGGTGTCTTCGGCCGCCGGTCAGCCGTTGTCCGGCGTCAACGTCTACATCAATGACTTGACGATCTCGGTCGCAACGAACGCCGAGGGCAACTACACCATCACGATCCCGTCCGCGCGCTGCTGCGGACAGCTCGTGAACCTGCGCGTGAGAGCGCTGGGGTACCGCCCGGAGACGCGTCCGATTCGCGTCGCCGCCGGCCGCACCACCATCGACTTCACGCTCCAGCAGGACATCAACCGTCTCGACGAAATCGTCGTGACGGGTTCG
>Ga0187893_10015910_pt1 | contig 10013 bp, 14 predicted proteins | sample MA1701074metaG_FD_139574 | JGI IMG/M metagenome (GOLD analysis project Ga0187893, IMG submission 139574) | White microbial mat communities from a basaltic lava cave in the Kipuka Kanohina Cave System on the Island of Hawaii, USA - MA170107-4 metaG ... | reverse complement strand
GCTTCTGCCGGTGCTGATGACGGCGGCTGGAAGCGGGGACGCTGCCATGGGCGCATCGCTCTTGTTCGTATTCGGCGTCGCCCGCGGCGTCCCCATCTTATTGGTTGGCGCGGCCACGGGCATGCTGACGCGTCTTGGGTGGGCCATGCTGTGGGTGCCACGCATCGAACGAGTAGCCGGAGTGCTCTTGTTAATTGCCGCAGCAGCTTTCGCGTATCAAGGCGCTGTCTATGCCGGCTGGCTGCCGAGGATCTAAAGAAGGACCTGTGGTGGCCGCTCGCCAATCGGTCGTCGAGGGCGTCTTCGCAACAGCGCGCAACTCTCAAGCTCTCCGGTAACTGGTGCGGTACCAAAGAGCGGTTTATCGAAAAGGAGGATGGTTATGGCTTACGTCCCGAGAGTGCTTCTCCTGACGACATTCGCGATTGGCATTGCGACAATGCCCACGGCCGGCCATGCCGAAGAAAAGATTGAAGGCAAAGTCGCTCGCACAAATCTGACTTTGTGCCAGCCGAGGCCGACCGGCGGCGGCTGCGAAGGAACCTTCGTTCTTGAGACGCGTGCCGACGGCAGAGATCAGCAGGTGACGATCAGGGTGACGTTCGACACCATCATCAGGAAAGGTCAGGAATACCTTCTCCTTCCGGCCACCCGTGGGAACTCGGTGGTTGTCGGGTACATCACCGAGAAAGGCCAGAAAGTCGCGAAGTCCATCGACGTCATCGGCGCTGCACAATAGTGCGACGGGCGTGACGGGTCTCCGCCGCTCCCCGCCTGCTGCCACGAGCAGGCCGGCCGGCCAGGCGGCAAGGCCGCGAGTAATAGAGCGAAATTCCATCAAGAGAATGTTGGATTTCAGGATCGTTCGCACCGCCACTGCCTCAGCGAAATAGCTTTCTCTGCGCTGGGCGTCTCCTCTGAAACGCCCAGTTTAGGGCCGAAGAGTCATTGCCAAATGCGCACTGGCAATTGGCCGGGGCGCCCGTATTTGCTCTCTCCTTACGGGAAATTCTCCGGTCTTGCGCACTGCGCCATCAAAGGCAGCAAGTGGCGTACTGAATGGCATCAGCGACTTGCGCTATTGACCCTTGCCGAGCGTACGAATCCCCGCTGCAGGTGGCCCGAAGTTCCAACTACAGAGAAAGCGTTCTCGCCATCTCAAGGAAGCCGCAGAACGCGTTCGCGAGCTGGATTTGACGCGGCGTCCGGCACTCCGCTTCGAAGATGCGCGGCGAGCTGATCATGATTGATAGGCATTTCGCGCGGGAGGTGGCCACGTTGAGACGGTTGAGGCTGTACAAGAATTCCATTCCCCGCGGCGCGTCAGCGTGGCTCGAGGTCGCCGTGGAGTAGATCGCAATAGGGGCCTCCTGACCCTGGAACTTATCGACCGTACCGACGCGTGCACCAGGTATCTTGCGCTGCTTCAGCTCGCTGATTTGCAGCTTCGAGATGTTCGCCACGAGGCAGAGGTGGTCGTCAGCGCGCCGCCTCTTGTCGCAGTCCACCCGCCACCGGCAAATGTCGCAATGCTCCTTTGGGTCGGGGTAGGTCTGCTCGTCCTGTTTGTCGGCGAGGAACTGAAGCAGCGCTCGCTTTACCTTGCGGTAGTATGCTGCATAGTCCGCGAAGCGGTATTTCTGCGGCTCGAAGTCTGACCATGGGACAACAACGTACATATGCTCGGGCGCGATGCCCTGCGCCTGCGCCAGAAGATCGGAATAAAGACAAAGCTGGAGAACGGCTCCCGCCTTGGTCTCGCGGGCGAGCTTGGTATCGATCGCTTCGTACGACCAGGCGCCGAGTGCGCTGGCGACCTCCACCCGGCGCAGAATGTCTGCCCGCCCCACCCATCCGCCATGTTCCAGCGCACCTTGGGCGATGACCGCAGTCCCCTTGGTCATGGCGGCAAGGGTCTGGGCGATCTCCTGCTGGGTGACGTCCACCCCATCAATCCGTGCAACTTCTAAGCCAGCCTTTCTTAGGTGTTCTATGTAGTTCTGCTCGTGAGCCGCACCACGCTCCCGCAAGATCTCCAGGAGCGGGTCCCACACCTTGGGCTTCGGCAGTGCGCCCTTGGCAACCGCCCGGTCCAGAGCAGAGAGATGTGGGCAATTCAGGAAGCCGACTAAATCGCTCGCACTGAGCTCGACAGAATTTCCAACTAACTTCATAGGTGAGAGGGTAAGCCGCGCGACCCTTACGTGCCAAGCAACGGTTGCGGGCTTGCCGCTTTAAGCAATGATCTTACGCTGCTCGGTCCAATAGGCGGGAATGCCATACGCGATGGATTCGAGTTGAAGTGCCCTGGGCTGCCGGCCGTCCAGTATTGCTTCGATGATGTCCGGCGCGAGCAGGGTCAGCTTGAGCAACCGGCTAACGAAGGAATTCGTCACCCCTTCCGCCTTCTCGATATCCCGTATCGTCGCGTAATCGCCCCGCTCGAGCATCCGCTTCCAGCGATGGGCGCGCACAAGCGCCCGCAGCAAGGTGTTATCGATTCTCGACGGGGGCGGAGGCCAGGGAGTGGCACCGTCGGGTGCCATGACCAGCTTCCGCCCACCACGTTGCCGCAGATTGAACGGGATCGTTACGACCAGCGTGCGCCCATCGGCCGTGAGTGCCGCTACGGACCTGGCTTGCTTTTCGGTCATGCTGCCCGACGCGCTCCCTCGGGTCGCTTCGCTCGGAGGTCATTGACGAGGCTCGTCAGTCCCTCGACGCGAAGGCGCAACGTGAGCTGCTCCATGCCAACGTCCAAGCGTTCGACCAAGAGCTGGACGAGGCGTGCCTGCTCCGCCGGAAAGAGTTCATTCCAAAGCGGATCGAATCGGTGCAACGCCTCACGAACCTGCCGTTCGGTGAGTGCTGCGCCCTGAATCTTTGCCTGTTGCCATGTGCGCACGACCAGTTCCGGAGCGCGTAGCAAGTTCCGGATCTGGTCGACGACCGCGGATTCAACCTCAGCCGCGGGCAGACGCTTGATCGGGCATGCGTCCGGCCCGCGCTTGATGACGTCGGTCGTGACGTAGTACCGGTAGAGCTTGCCGCCCATCCATATGCCTTTCTTTCGCGACGCAGCGATCTTATCCCGTATACGCTCGCCGGCGATCTCCCGCTCGAATTGGGCGAAGGACAGCAGCATGTTCAGTGTCAGCCGCCCCATCGAGGTGCTGGTGCTGAAGTGCTGGGTGACCGAGACGAATGTCACGTTGTGCCGCTCCAACACCTCGACCAGCCGCGAGAAGTCCATGAGCGAGCGGCTGAGCCGATCGATCTTGTAGACCACGACCACATCGACGCCGCCGGCCTCGATGTCTCGGATTAGGTGCTGCAGGGCAGGGCGCTCGAGCGTTCCGCCCGAGTGCCCGCCGTCGTCATAGCGGTCGGAAAGCAGCAGCCAGCCCTCGGATTTCTGGCTGAGGATGTAGGCCTCACAAGCTTCCCGCTGGGCGTGAAGGCTATTGAAGGCTTGGTCCAACCCCTCCTCGCTGCTCTTGCGCGTGTAGACGGCGCAGCGGCGTTTCAGAAGAACTGACCGGGAAGTATCAGGCTTCATGAGGCCTGCGGCCGTTCGCGGCCCCCTTCATGTTCCTCAGGCCGAAGAACAGCCAACCATTCCACCGTGTGCCAGTGATTGCTCGGGCGATGGCAGAAAGGGATTTGTAAGGCCGGCCCTGATACTCGTAGTCGTCGTGCCGAACCGTCACGCAATGCTCGATGCCCTGCCACTCCCGAATGAGGCGGGTGCCCGCTATTGGTCGGTCTTGGTGGGCGGAGCGCAGCTTAGTATCGCCCTTCAGCTCCCGGTCGATTTCGTCGGCCAGAGCGTCCAAACGGGCTAGTGTCTCCGGACGCAGGCCCCCATAAGCAAGTTCCTGGATGCGATAGGCGAGCCGGCTGATGATGTAAGGTCGGCTGTGGCGGGGCGCGTCCGCGCCGAAGAGCTCGCGCCAGCGAGTTCGAAGATCAGCGATGCTCATGCTGTCGAGAGCGGCTATCTGGCCTAGGACCGAATCCGTCGAAACTGACACGTCCAGTTTCGATTGAATTACAGCCTTCCGCGTATCGACGCGGGAACGGCTCGATTCGCGGTGCGATGTCGCACCGATTACTGCCTTCCGCCGCATGTGCCGGTTTTTCCCGCAGTGGAGACGGTTGCACACACGCTCTGGTCGGCGGTGAAGTCCAGTCCAACTTCTCCATTTTCAGAGCAATTAAGTTGCTCGATGGCCCGCCGCTGAAGCCGGATGATCCCTTGAGCGAGAATGGTGGAAACCTCATTCCAGCGCGCGTCACGCGTCACGTGCGCCCTCCACCCCAACGCAAGATGAGCCCGTCAACTCTGGCGGAGAATTGCAGCCGATGTGGCCAACGCTACGCCTAAATTTTTTGTAGAGACGCCACACTGCGGCTTCGTACGAATGGCTGATGAGCCGTCGCGCGACGATCTGGGCCGCGGCCCAAGGATTCGTTGCGCTATCGCTTTCCAGCAACTGGCGCATGTCCAGGAGAGCAGCAGTGTCGTCGATAGCCGGTCGGCCCCTGCGCCGGGCGCCCAACACGGTCGTGGGCACCTTTGTCATCGGCCTGCCCCTTCAAGCAGCTTCGCTTGTCGGGGCGTTCAGGTATTTGGAAAAAATCGAGTCGAATAGTCGCTACGAATATTTTTGCGCGGCGATTCGATTAATCGAAATCGTGTTTAGGCCTCTTTCGGCCGGGCGTGCCGCCTCTTTCGCGCTCCAGGAGCTTTCCATTCACTGGGCGCATGCTCCGCCCATCTCAAGGCGAATTCGCGCTTCGAGAAATACCCAAGGCGGCGCCGCAGTTCTTCGAAAACCTTCAATTTTGCCGGCGGAGGGTCGGTCGCAGGATCCCATCTTGCGACCCACTCGCGGATGGCATCATCGATCTTCGCGCGAGAAACACCGCGGGACGTCGTTGCCATGCGCCCGCAGGCGGGATCGGCACATCGAGCAATCCGGATGTCGTAAAAAGTTAGCTTGTCTGGACCGGTGATAACATTGGCTCGGAAGTTCGGTAACAAGTAGTCAAACGCCGCATCGATACGCGTCAGCGATACATCTGGGCTGCCTCTCCTGCCCCAAGCGATCAATTTTCCCGTCGAAAGCTGCGACCAAAACTCAGCGGCATACGCCTTTTCAGCCCTTTCCTGCTTCGCCATGAGCCGCCGACGAACCTTGTGACGATGCTGTTCGCCGGGATCCTCCCAAAAACTCATCGAGATGACCCTGGTTGCACCTCCGGCGCGTCGCAACTCGTCGTTAGCCACTTCCCACTCGGTGCGAAGTTGTGGGGAGCCGAAGAGTTCTATCGCCTTCGAGAGAGGCACGGCATTTGAGGGTAGATCGCCACCCATACTCGACCGGTACCTCGTCTGCCCCATGCAAGCGTGTGTAACTACTGCTGTCGCGTTTTGCGGCGCCCAGATCGTTTCCAAAGTGGGTGCGCATACTCAGCCCACCTTTGATCGAACTCTCTCTTGGAGACCTTGCCAACGGTCTTTTTGAGCTCACCGAATACCTCTGACTTTAGTGGGATGCGATTAGTCGCGGGATTCCAATCTTCGACCCGCTGCTTGATCTCGCGGTCAATTCGGCTTCTCGGCACCGTTGCGGACTTCTTGGCGCGCTCCTCCGACGCAAGGGCGTCGCGCTGAGCTATGTGAATGTCATAGTACTTGAGCCCTTCCGGCCCGATGATCTTGCTTGTGCGGAAGTCAGCTTCGAAATACTGAATTGCAACCTCAATCTGGTCGAGCGGTGAATCAGGGCGGTCCTTGCGGCCCCAAAGGACAAGTTCGCCGCCCCTCACCTTTGTCCAAAGATTCTTTCTAAGGTGCGTGTGTGCTCTTCGCACCTCCCGTTCGAGCTCACCGCGCGATGCAATGCCGGGAACTGGGCCACCTCGGACGAAGGACTTCGTCCAAACAAGCCGTTTGGTGACGTTTCCTTGTTTCCGTCGATCGAGCGCGTCCAGCCACGCTCGCAGCAGCTCCGGATCGGCAAAACGCTTGACCGCTTCTCGAAGCGTTACGCTCGCGGACGGCGGTAATGAACCCATCGTTGGCTTTGGCGTCCCTCGGGTCAGCCGGCTGCCTGGCGTGAGAGTTGCGAAGACATATTCGTCAAAAGACCTCGTCGCCTTTGTCGACTATATAGCTGTCCCGCCGCTACATGGTGGGAATCGAGCTTGGACGACGCAAGGCGACTCGTAAAAGCGCTCAAGGGTAAGTGGTACAATACCTACGGAGTTTGCTGCTGCCCGGCGCACGATGACCAGACACCGTCCCTAAGTATAACCGAACGCGATGGCCGAGTTCTATTTTGCTGCCACGCGGGCTGCTCGCAAGTCGCGGTATTGCGTGTCCTCGTAGGCAGAAGGCTGCTTCCTGCGCATGACGAGCGCAACTGCTTTCATTCTTTCCCCGCTGAGCCAAAACACAGTGGTACCGAAGCGGCGGCGCGAATATGGGCTGCCGCCGACGCGCCGGTGCGTACGCTGGTCGAGTGCTATCTGAAGAACCGCGCAGTTCATCTCCCGCCCGCCAGCAGCGACGCAATTCGGTTTCATCCGGCACTGATGCATCCGTCCGGAAAGCTTTGGCCCGCGATGGTCGCCGCGATTACCGATGCAGCGACGGGAATGTTCTTAGGCGTGCATAGAACTTTCCTTGATCCCGCGACGGGCGATAAGGCCCGACTTCACCCAAACAAGATGATCCTGGGCAAGAAGCGCGGAGGGGTCATTCGTCTCGTCGGCGATGACGAGATAGGTCGTCGCCTCGGTTATGCCGAGGGCATCGAGACGGCCTTGTCAGCAGTTTCCGCCCAATGGGCCTGCTGGTCCGCAATCGACGCGGGCAATCTTGCTTCACTCCCGGTCTGGAGCTGGATCGATCTCACAATCTTCGTCGATAACGACGCAGCCGGCATTGCGGCAGCGCAAACACTGGGGACTCGCTGGAAGAGCGCCGGGGGAAGCGCAACGCTCATTCGAGCGCCTCGAGCGGGCGAGGATTGGAACGACGTCGCACAACGGATCCGGGGAGCGGCATGACCGACAAAACGCTTCAAGACGCGATGCTGGCCGAGGCTGATGATGTGTCGACACATACATCAGTCGCGAAGAGCGAGCTCATTTGGTACGCGGACATCAGGCCCAGCCTGATAAGCAACTACCTGATCAAAGGTGTCGTCTACCGCGAAACCAATGTTCTAATGATCGGCGACTCTGGCGCCGGCAAGACATTCTTGGCCGTCGACATGAGTTTGTGCGTGGCGGCGGGCCTGCCGTGGCGCGGTCGAAAGACAAAGCGGGGCCTGGTTATCTACTGCGCCGCTGAAGCCGGCGCTTCAATTGCCCGGCGGGTCGAAGCCTGGCGGCTAAACCACCAAGTGTTCGATGCAGACTTCGCCGTCCGAACGCTCCCTTTGAACCTACTCGACCAGGCGGGCGCCGCCAAACTTATCGATTTGTGTGCTCAGGTCGCGCGGGAGCGCGGGCCGATCTCGATGATCGTCGTCGACACGGTATCGAGGTCCATGCCCGGCGCCGACGAGAACTCGGCCGAGACCATGACCGAGTACGTTCGTGTTTGCGACTCGCTGCGTGCAGCAACGGGCGCTGCAGTCGTCCTGGTTCACCACAAGGGGAAGGACAGTAGCCGCGGTGCGCGCGGGCACAGCAGTTGAAGGCGGCGGTCGATACGGAAATCGACGTCGGCAAGACCGGCGACTCTAAAGTTGCGCAGATCAACAAGCAGCGCGACGGAGAAAGCGGCACGGAGTTTCGCTTCGCCTTGAAGATAGTCGAAATCGGTCGAGACGACGAGGACGAGGTGGTCACGAGCTGTGTGGTGGTGGACGCAGATGCGGCCACCGACGAAGCCGATCCGGAGGAGCATCTGAACGAGCGCCAACGCACGGCGCTCCACGCGATCCGAGAGTACATCTCCCTGCACGGCAAGGACCAGTATCGAGGTGCGGTCGAAGGCAAAAAGGCCGTCGGCAAAGATCATCTCATCGAGCACCTTATGGCCCACATGACTGGCGTATCGACGCCGTCACGCCAACGCGAGGCGGCGAAGCGCGTGCTGGAGGCACTCGACCGAATGAGTTTGATCGTCATGAGCAAGACGCGTGTGAGGCTCCCGTGAGTTACAGACCAAGGCGCGGTGACACGCGCAACGCACGCACCGCATCCCCTCATAGGGGGATGCGGTGCGTGCGATCGTGCGATGGCCGACTCGGCAACGGGTCCTTCCACGAACCTTTGAGCAATGCGGGGCCGCAGGCGCAGCGATCACGCGAAACTCCAGATTTTCCAGGAGTTCCGGTTTTTCTTCCGGTTCTTGTCCGGCGAGAGGGAGGGGGCGGTCGAATCTCTGGGACCTTCGCGCAAGGACCGGCGCGGTGGTCGAAATTTGTTGCGGCTGAAATTGAGGGCAGGGGGTATCGAATCTATACTGGCCCTCGAGCGGGACCGGCTCGGTTGTCACGCGCGCGTGGCCGCGAAATGAGAAGAAACTTTTTCGAGGCCTGCATTTTCACTGGGCACTTGCGATCTATTCGCAAATGCGTCGATCGCCAATCGCCTACTGAGTCATTTCAACCACTTAGTAGCGTTTCAGAATTTGCCGCGAAATTCAGAAGGGGGGAGTCCCCCTCAACCTCGTCTGGCTCGTGGGATGGATGCGCGCCATGACGGGAACTACGCCTACAGAACGTCCGCTCGCGATCGAGTACTGGCCCATCGAGCGATTGATGCCATACGCCCGCAATGCGCGAACGCACAGCCCCGCACAAGTCGCCCAGATCGCAGCCAGCATACGTGCGTTCGGGTTCACCAATCCGATCCTCGCCGGAGACGCCGGCGACATTGTCGCCGGGCACGGCCGACTAGCCGCGGCGCGTCAGCTCGGCCTGCCCGAAGTGCCGGTCATCGTCCTACGCGAGCTTTCTGAATTGCAGCGACGGCAGCTGGTGCTCGCCGATAACCGCATCGCGTTAAACGCCGGTTGGGATGCCGACATGCTGCGCCTCGAGTTGTGCGATCTGCGCGACCTCGGCGCGGATCTATCGGAACTCGGATTCACCGAGAATGAGCTCGCGCGCGCCTTCAATGGCGGTATCGCATCGGGTCTTACGAACGAAGACGCCGTGCCCGCTCCCCCCGCCGACGCCATAGCGCGGCTCGGGGACACGTGGCTGCTGGGCTCCCACCGGATTCGTTGTGGTGATGCGACTCGGGCCGATGACGTGGCGGCGCTGTTCGGGACAATAAAGCCGCCGCTGATGGTCACCGACCCGCCCTACGGCGTGGAGTACGATCCGGAATGGCGCCACCGCCTCGGGGTCAATGCCTCAAAGCGAACCGGCAAGGTCCTCAATGACGAACGCGCCGACTGGCGCCAGGCCTGGGCGTTGTTCCCCGGCGACGTCGGTTATGTTTGGCACGGCGCATTGCGCGCCACGACGGTCGCGGAAGGACTCGTCGCGGCCGGCTTCGACATCCGTGCACAGATCATCTGGGCCAAGGAACGTCTGGTAATCGGCCGTGGCAACTACCACTGGCAACACGAGCCGTGTTGGTACGCCGTCCGAAACAAGGCTCATTGGGCCGGAGATCGCAAGCAAACGACGCTTTGGGCGATCCCCAACCGAGACCAGGACCAGGAGACGGAGCATTCGACTCAGAAACCGGTCGAATGCATGCGCCGTCCGCTTCTCAACAACAGCTCCGCGGGTCAGGCGGTCTACGACCCATTCTTGGGCAGCGGCACCACGCTGATCGCGGCGGAGACCACCGGCCGAGTCTGTTTCGGGATGGAATTGAACCCGGTCTATGTCGACGTCTCCGTGAAACGCTGGGAGGCCTTTACCGGGAACAAGGCCTCGGTCGAGCGTGCCGCCCAAGTCGTAAGCGCCGCCGCCCAGCAGCCCCAGGCTACGGCCAAAGGAGGCGATGAGCTCGGGTAAGTGCGATTTGAG
>Ga0187893_10015908_pt1 | contig 10014 bp, 7 predicted proteins | sample MA1701074metaG_FD_139574 | JGI IMG/M metagenome (GOLD analysis project Ga0187893, IMG submission 139574) | White microbial mat communities from a basaltic lava cave in the Kipuka Kanohina Cave System on the Island of Hawaii, USA - MA170107-4 metaG ... | reverse complement strand
GGCTGCAAAGGCTCCTGATCGCCGCGTAGAGTTTGCGTCGCCGCCGCCCGTGTCGCCGCGCCCAGCAACCGCTCGCCCGTCACCATCTCATAAAGTATTGCGCCGAGCGAAAACAGATCGGTGCGTCCATCGAGCGAGGCGCCGCGCGCCTGCTCCGGCGACATGTAGCTGGCTGTGCCGATGACCGTTCCTGGAACAGTGAAGTTCGTAGTCCCGACTTCAGGCGGAACGGTACGGTCACGAACGCCTTCGCCTGAAGATGGAACTACGAACCCTTCTTCATGCAACTTCGCAATGCCGAAATCGAGCACCTTCACCAAGCCATCGTCACGCGCCATAATGTTTTCGGGCTTGATGTCGCGGTGGATGATCCAGGCGGTGTGCGCCGCCTTGAGCGCGCTGGCGATCTGGATCGCGATCTCCAGCGCCTGCCCCGCGTCCATTCGCCGCGACTGATTGGTTTCAGGATCGGTCAGCATCCGGCGCAGCGTCAGTCCTTTGACGTATTCGGTGGCGATGAAATAGGCCCGGTCAGTTTGGACAACCTCGAAGATGGTGATGATATTCGGGTGATTGAGTTTGGACGCGGCGATGGCTTCCTGCTCGAAGCGGCGCACACGCTCGGCGTCGGCGGTGAATTCGGCGGGCAGCGTCTTGAGCGCCACCAATCGCTGTAACCTCTCATCGAGCGCCAAATAAACTTCGCCCATTCCGCCGCGTCCGATGCGTGTTTGGATGCGGTAGTGGCTGATCTGTTCACCTGCGAGCAAAATGTCCGGCTGCTTGGCCGATTTCCCGGCGGCGCCCGCCGGCGGTGAATTTTTCAGGAACTCTCCGGTGTCAACCTCGCGGCTGAGCAGGTCTTCGACCTCGCGGCGCAATTCCGCGTCTCCGGCGCACGCCTCGTCCAGAATGGCTTCGCGTTCGCTCTGCTCGACTTCCAGCGCCTGTTGCAACACTGCGTCAATCTGTTCCCATCGTCGCTGATCCACGGCCCGTTTTCTCCCCGCCATTTGGCTGGAGGTCGGTTGGAGGCTTCCACGAAAACCGACCGCCGAGTCCGTAGTGCTCCCCTGGCCACGAAGGTCGAAATATTTTTTCGTGGCATCCGCCATTTCGGCCTCATTTATCGCATATAATTCATGAAACCAAATCAGAAAGGCTGACACCTGGGTGATGAATTATCAGACTGCGGAATAGGTCCACAATCTACACCCGCCATCAGCCTAAGGCAACGACATTTACTCAACGCCACAGGAGCGGTTGGCCAGGTAGTGTAGGGCCAAACCAGGATACGCCGCTTCGGTTGGAATTGCGACTCCCGACCTACAGTGGAGTCGCGCGCGGCTCAGTTTCTCATCCACAAACCGCTTGAGGTGGCCAGGGAACGCATTATGAAAACCATGATCCGACATCTCCGCATTCTCTTGTTCGTTTTCCTGTTCGGCTTTCTGTCGGCGAACAGCTTTCCGGCGCAGGCGACGCAGGAACAGACATCCAAAGAACCCTTCGTTTTCGGCAAAGTGGATCTGACATTGCTGGAACAGGCCGATCTGCTGGACGCCAAACTCACCAAGGAAGGGCTGGTCTACAATGACAAAGAGTTGGAAGCCTACGTCAATCAGATCGGCCAGTCGCTGCTCCCGTCCGGCCCGCCGCCAGAACGCGTGCAGTGGCGCTTTCGTGTGCTGCGCGATCCGCTGGCGAATGCCTTCGCCTTGCCGAACGGTTCGATCTATATTCATTCGGGTCTGCTCTCGCTGCTTGAAAACGAGAGCCAGATCGCCGGCGTGATCGCGCACGAGATCGCCCACGTCCGCGAGCGCCACTCCTATCACTCTTACCGGAGCATGCGGAAGAAGGCTTTGGCGATTAACCTGCTGGCCGTCGCGGGCAGTTTTGCTCCGATCAACACCGTTGGCACGGTCATCGCCGTCGCCGCTTCCGTCTCGCAACATCTGCTGGTCTTCTCCATTTTCGGCTACAGCCGCGAGTTGGAACGCGACGCCGATTATTTCGCCGCCAACCGGCTGATCGAATCCAAGTACAACGTGCGCGAGCTGGCTGGCGCGTTCAAGCTGTTGGGGAAAGACTTCGAGGGCGATGCGGGCGAAGCGCCGATCTTTTACCGCGATCACGACAAACTGGAAGATCGCATCAAGGCCGTCAACCAATTCATCGCCGGCCGGGATGTGGAGCTTGAACCCGCCGACGCCCAGGCCGACCGCGTTCGCTATCTGGCTGCGACCGAAAAGGTGGCCAGGCACAACAACCAACTCTCGATTGACTCCCGGCGTTATCGCACCGCCATCGCGCTCAGCGAGAAGCTGGTGGCCGCTAATTCAAATTCCGCCGACAACCTGGCCGCGCTGGCGGATGCCTACCGCCAGGTCGGGCCCCGCACGCCTGCGCTGACCGACCAGGAACGGAGCGACAAAGGGAAGAAAGACCTGCAAAAACTCCGGCTGAGGATGACGCTTGATGAAGAAGAGAAGGCGTTGATGGCCACTCCCACGGGCCAGTCCGTGCGCCAGGATAATCAGCGCAAAGCCGAGGAGTTATACCAGAAAGCCCTCGCGCTCGATCCGGCCAACGCCAGAGCTTACCTGGGCCTGGGATTGCTCCACGAGGCGATGGGCAAGCCGCAACAGGCCGTCACCGAATTACGCAAGTTTCTCGAACTGCAACCCCAAAGCGCCGAGCGCCAGCGCGTCCTCCGCCGGATTGAAGCGATGGAGAAGGCGCTGGCTGAAGCGCAACCGAAGAACTGAATTCCGAACCATTGGAGGCACAAGCCATGAAGATCAAAACTTATTCACTCATTTCGTTGCTGAGCTTGACGCTGCTCGTCGCGGGCCAAGCCGCCGCGCAGCAGCTTCATCCCAAGTTGGAGAAGAAACAGAAGGCCGTGAAGACCGTCCTCATCTTGCCGGCTAAAGTCGAGCTGACGAAATCGGGCATGAAAGGTGGCGAGGGGATGCTCAAGGAGTCCGAGCAGGTGGCGGAGGCGCTGCCAAAGCTGATCGTCGCGGCGCTGCAGAAGAAAGGCTACACCGTGATCGAGGATCCCTTCACGTCGCAAGCTCTCAACGAGAACAACGACCTGAAATTCGCCCTGGCCGACCTTCAGAACCGTTACGACGTGATGGGGCAACAACTCCATCGGAAGCCAAAAGACGTCAAGAAAGGCCGCTACACGATGGGCGATGAGGTCAGCAAAATAAACCCGGATGGCAAAGCCGACACGCTGGTCTTTGTGCGGGCCGCGGGCAACAAGAACACCGGTGGGAAGAAAGCCTTCGGCTTGCTGCTCGGCAACGCCGCGATGGTGGTGGACATGATGTTTGTCTCTATCTCGCTCGTGGACGCCCAATCGGGCGAAGTCCTGGCGACAACTCGGGCGGCTGGCACGGGAGATTTCGTCAACAAGACGGATAGCGCCCTGGGTAAAAACATCGAAAAGTCGCTCAAAAAGCTCCCAGCCACAGCCAAGTGACTTGGCGCTGGCTGAGGCGCCAACCTCGTCTTTTCAAAGCTGGCCACTTGTCGCGGAAACTTTTTGCGAGCTTTGCGAGAACCGGCAGTTTGCGCTTCGCGCAAAGCTCGCAAACATGAGAACGGCGGTTTGCCGCAACGCCATATCAATTTGTTCCCATCGCCATTGATCCATTGCTGGTCATCGCGCCGCTACTCAACTCGCGGTGTAACCACCGCTTCGCCGAGTTCCATTCGCGTTTCACAATGTCGGTGGTGACACCTAAGACTTCAGCCGTCTCTTCGATGGTCAGGCCGATGAAGTAGCGCAGTTCCACCACGCGGCATTTGCGCTCGGAGCGCCGGTCCAATTTTTCGAGCGCCTCGTTGAGCGCCAGTAGCTCATCATCCCACTCTTGCGCAATCATCATCGCTTCGTCCAGCCGGGCCGGGGGCGATCCGCCACCACGTTTTTGGTGTTTGCGCTTGCGCGCCTCGTCCACCAGCACGCGTCGCATCAGCCGAGCGGCCATGGCGAAAAAATGCCGGCGGTCGCGCCACTCCACCTGGTCGCAGTCAAGCAGCCGCAGATAAGCCTCGTGGACGAGCGTTCCGGTGTGCATCGAATGATCGGGGCGTTCGTGGCGCAGGCATTGCCGGGCCAGCCGCAGCAACTCGTCATACACCAGGGGGATCAGTTGATCGAGCGCCTGCTCGTCACCCTCATTCCATTTGCGAAGCAGTTCCGTCACGTCTTCGACGCCCGGAGTGTTCATGGGAATTCCTCCTATGTCTCGAACCGAACTGGTCGTCCCGGCCTGGGGGGACAAAATCGCGCGCCTGCGGCCGGCGGAGCGATAAGGCCGAAAATATTTTTTTTCGCGGCGCCCGCCAATTCAGCCTCATTTAGCGCATATACACATGAAACCAAGCAGAAAGGCTGGTGGCGGGGGGATGAATTGTAAGACTTTGTAAGAGGTCGGAAATTTACCATCCCCCATCAGCCGAAGGCAACACGCAAACCCTACCGTTGTGCGAGAATTTGCTCGGTGATTCCTTGAAACCGGCTTCGCCACAGAGTAGCATTCGGCCACGGGCGAGGAAGGCAATAACCATCGCCTGTTCCTGCATTATACAAATATCTTCAATACTCGATTCATAACCGAATACCGCAATGAGACGCAATCGGCAGATCAAACTCATCAGCATCTTCGTCGGACTGACTTTGTTGGCCGGCTACTCTTCGCGCGCCGCCAATTTGATGACTCAGGAAGGCGACCGGCAATTGGCTCAGCAGGCCGTGGCGATCCTTCAAGCGCGCTGCGCTCAATGCCACGGCGCGGACAAAACTTCCGGGCTTGACCTGCGCACGCGCGAAGGCTTGCTCAACGGCGGCTCGCGCGGCCCAGTCGTTAAACCTGGCGATGGCGAGCAGAGCCTGCTCTTACGTTTCGTCACCGGCAAAGAGAAACCGCAAATGCCGATGGGCGAAGAGCTGGCCGAGTATCAGGTCGAACTGCTGAAGCAGTGGATAGACAAAGGCGCGGTCTGGCCGAGCGATCTCAGTGCGGCGCCGCTGGCGAGTTACGCGGCTTCAAAACCGATCACGGATGAACAGCGGAATTACTGGGCGTTTCGCAAACCTACGCGCCCGCAGATTCCAAAGACCCAAAACTCAACCTGGGTTCGCGCGCCCATTGACGCATTCATTTTGGCGAAACTCGAAGATAAAGGTCTTCAGCCGTCGCCCCGCGCGGACAAACGCACGCTGATTCGCCGTGTGACTTTCGATCTTACTGGCCTGCCGCCAACGCCCGAAGAGGTCGACGCGTTCATCGCCGACACGACGCCCGAAGCGTATGAAAAAGTCGTGAAGCGGTTGCTCGCCAGTCCGCGTTACGGCGAACGCTGGGCGCAGCATTGGCTGGATGTGGTGCGATTCGGCGAAACGAACGGGTTCGAGCTTGACGCCGATCGCGAACAATCGTGGCGATACCGCGATTACGTGGTGAAATCGCTCAATGACGACAAGCCCTACGACCGTTTTCTGGTCGAGCAGATCGCCGGTGACGAACTCGATCCAGAAAACTTCGACCTGCGCGTGGCTACAGGCTTCTTGCGCGCAGGCCCACAACACGTCGTCGCGGGCAATCAGGACCTCGCGGTCAATCGCCAGGAGTGGTTGACCGAGGTGATGTTCGGCGTGGGCAATGGGGTGATGGGCCTGACCGTCGGCTGCGCGCGCTGCCACGACCATAAGTTCGATCCGATTCCGCAGGCTGATTTCTATCGTTTGCAGGCTTTCTTCGCCGCCGCCGACAACCACGATTTCAAACGTCCGACGAAGGGACAGGAACAGGCTCACGAAGCGGCGGTCAAAGCGCACAAAGAGAAGCTCAAGCCCATCCTCGATCAAATCGCCGCCATCGAAAAGCCGTTCAAAGAAAAACTATCTGCGTCGAAACGCGCCAAGCTCGAACCGCCATATGCCAACGCGCTGGCGAAAGACGAGAAGCTGCGCAACGAGGAAGAGAAGCGGCTGGCCAGAGACGCGAGGCGGATGATTGACGTGAATTGGGATGAGTTGGTTCCGGCGTTGTCGCCCGAAGACCGCGAGAAACGAGCGGCGCTGCGCCGCCAGATGCACAACCTCGAACTTTACGCGCCCGACCCTTTGCCAAAAGCTCTGGCTGTCGCCGACCTGCTCAATCCGGTTCCACCGATGCATTTGCTGAGAGGCGGCGATCCGCACCGGCTCGGCGATGAAGTTCAGCCGCGATTTCCAAGCGTGATGTCGCCAAAGAGTGCGCCAGTCAACTTGGAGATGGCGCCAGTGCGGTTGGGTGAGTTCAAATCAACGGGACGCCGGCTGGCGCTGGCGCGATGGTTGACGCAACCGGATCATCCGCTGACCGCTCGCGTGATGATGAACCGTCTATGGCATCACCATTTCGGGCGAGGCATCGTCGCCACGCCGAACGACTTTGGCCGCAACGGGCAGCAGCCGACGCATCCGGAACTTCTCGATTGGCTGGCGACGGAGTTTGTGGCGCGCGGCTGGAGCCTGAAACGGATGCACGAGTTGATCGTTCTGTCGAACGCTTACCAGCAATCGTCGGCGATTGACGCGACAAAGGCGAAGATTGATCCAGACAACAAATGGTGGTGGCGAATGAACCGACAACGATTGGATGCCGAAGTCGTGCGCGATACCGTGCTGGCAGTCGCGGGCAATCTGACCGAACAATTGGGAGGGCCTTCAATCAAGGTCCCGCTCGAACCCGAAGTCTACGACACGATCTTCACCGAGGCTGAACCCGACAACCTCTGGCCCGTGCATCCTGACCCGCGCCAGCACACGCGCCGCAGCCTTTACCTGATCCGCAAGCGCAACGTCAAATTGCCACTGCTCGTCGCTTTCGATGCGCCCGACCTGATGAGTTCGTGCGGCGCGCGCAGCGTGAGCGTCCACGCGCTGCAATCGCTGACGCTGATGAACAGCGAGTTCATGCTGGCTCAGAGCCGCGCATTGGCCGAGCGGTTGTTCAGGGAAACCGGCGGCAATGAGCGCGTGATGATGACGAAGCTCTACAAACTTGCGCTGGCTCGCACGCCGCGGTCAATCGAGACGCGCGTGACGCAAAGCTTTCTAAAAGATCAGACTGTGATCATTCGCGGCCGCATCGCGCGAGGCGGAGCGGTTACGCGGTTGAAAGATTTGCCGAAGAGGGTTGATATTGCGACGGCGGCGGCGTGGGTTGATTTGTGTCTGGCGACGATGAATCTAAATGAGTTTGTCTACGTGAGGTAACCAGTATGAAGCGAATGAATGATCATTTTCCATTGGCGACAACACGCCGGGACTTCTTGTTTCAGGCTGGCAATGGTTTCGGCGCGCTCGCGCTCTCATCTCTGCTGGCGCGAGATGCCGTGGCGTTCGAGAAAGATAATGCGCGAAAGCTGCTCAATCCGCTTGCGCCCAAGCCGCCGCATTTCACGCCAAAGGCCAAAGCCGTGATCTTTCTTTTCATGGTCGGTGGTCCCAGCCAGATGGAGACTTTCGATCCGAAGCCCACGCTCGACCGGCTTCATGGTCAACAGATTCCGCCATCATTCGGCGAAGTCAAAAGCCAGTTCGTCAAACCCGGCACGCCGCTTATGGGCAGCGCGTGGAAGTTCAAAAAGTACGGACAATCGGGGATCGAAGTCTCCGATCTGTTGCCGCACACCGCCATGTGCGTTGACGACATTGCGGTCATCCGCTCGTGCTACACCGAAAGCTTCGTTCATGCGCCCGCGATGTACCAGATTATGTCTGGCCGCGTGGTTCCCGCTCATCCCAGCCTGGGCAGTTGGGTGACATACGGCCTGGGGAGCGAGAGCGAAAATCTTCCGGCTTATTGCGTGATGACGCAGCCTGAAGGTTTGCCCGAAGGCGGAGCGCCAATGTGGGATGCGGGCTATTTGCCCGCCGTGCATCAGGGAACGTTACTGCGAAACGGACCAACGCCGATCCTCCACCTGGCGCCGCAGAAAGAGATCAGCCGCGATCAGCAGCGCGGGATGCTGAACTTCATGCGGCGGATGAATGAGATGTCGCTCAGCGAAACCGACACCGAGATGGCTGCGCGCATCTCTTCATACGAACTCGCGTTCCGAATGCAGCAGCACGCGCCCGAAGCGGTTGATGTCGGCAAAGAGACCGAAGCGACGAAGAGGCTTTACGGGTTGGACGATCCACAGACCGCCGAGTTCGGCACGCGATGCTTGCTGGCGCGGCGTTTGGTTGAACGTGGCGTCCGGTTCGTTCTGTTGTTTTCCGGCGGTGGCCCGGTCGCAGTACAGTGGGACGCCCACGACGACATCAAAGGCAACCACGAGAAGATGTGCCGGTGGACGGACAAACCCGTGGCCGGTTTGCTGAAAGACCTGAAGAGTCGCGGAATGCTCGATTCGACGCTTGTCATCTGGGGAACCGAATTTGGCCGCACGCCCGTCTCAGAGAACGGCAAAGGCCGCGATCACAATCCGACCGCGTTCTCGATGTGGATGGCGGGTGGCGGCGTCAGAGGCGGGCAAGTGATCGGTCAAACGGACGAGATTGGATTCAAGACCGTCGGCGAGCGTTACCATCCGCGCGACATACACGCGACGATTCTGCACCTGCTCGGATTGGATCAAATGAAACTGACGTTCCTGCACAACGGCCGCAACGAACGGCTGACGGATTTCGGCGGACGAGTTATCGAACAATTGGTCTAAAGCCCCGGATTCACCCTCCCCCGTTCTTCGATTGGAGGATGACTATGGTTTGCCCCAATTGTGGAGAAATCACGCACCGCTCGCATTCACGCAATTTCCGCGAGTCATTCGTCAAGAGCGTGGCGCCCTACAAAACTTACCGTTGCCGCGAATGTGGTTGGCGGGGAATGGCCCGCCTGAAAATGCACAAAGACCCGGTACTGCGACTGAGGACGATTGCAATCTGGATCGTGGGATTGCTCTTCGCCTTAGCCGTCGGAATCTTGGGAGCCAATATTTTTCATTGACCGGCGTTTGCATCAATGCGCGCTGGCTGGCAGCACCGAACCGGTTCGATCCGTAGCTATCGCATACCCGCCCTCAATCCCGCCGATGAAACCGTGGAAGTGAATGTCTGTGCCCGAAAGAATCAGCAGGACGTCTCCCAATCTCACATCCGGATTTTCAACTTTGAACTTCACCACGGTGGCTATGCCATTGTGTTGCTCAATAGTCTCGAAGGCGAAATCGTCCGCGTCAATGACCAGCGTTTGCGAGTTTATGTTTTGGCTTTGATTGTCAGGCATTTTTCCCTTTCGGATTGTTTATCATTTCGGCGAAAGCCAGGCGGCCAATTCGGAATCACTGAGCTTCGCTGTTTGCGCTTTGAAGTTATCAGCCTTACCCAGCGTCTTGTAAACAGTCTCGATTCTTCCAGTATGAAATTTGTTTCCGGTGTTGTGGATCAGCAGGGGATTGAGCGGCGCGATGGTCACCGCTGTCGTGAAATCGCCAGCGCGGCGAATTCCGGGAATCGGCAGACTCTTCACGAACGCTTCATCGCTGGCAGAATCGAACTCCGAGGCGTCAACGATCACCCGGTCAATCGCAGGCGCCAGCCCTCTCGCCAGCAACGCCCACAACCCAGCTTGCCCGGTTCCGACCACGCTCAATCGCGCTCCCGGATTGCGGCCTTTCAAGTAAGCGATAGCCGTCAAAATATCCTGACCGCGGTTGGCTTCATCAGTGCGATTGTAGGTGGTGAAGAACTTGATGTTGTCGGGAATCTTACGCCCGCCGGGGAAAGCGCGAATCAACATCACGCTGTGGCCAGCTTTGTTGAGCGACTCAGTCAGGTTGTTTGCGCTTGCTGAATTAGCTGTCTCAGGTGTGATCAAAAGAACGAATGAGTTGGTGGTCTGAGCGGAAGCTGGCCTGGACAAAGTCACGGCGACTTTGTCCTCTTTGCCGCGCCGTGAGATGACGAAATCTTCTTTTGTCGCTCCATTGACTCTGGTT
>Ga0187893_10015907_pt1 | contig 10015 bp, 8 predicted proteins | sample MA1701074metaG_FD_139574 | JGI IMG/M metagenome (GOLD analysis project Ga0187893, IMG submission 139574) | White microbial mat communities from a basaltic lava cave in the Kipuka Kanohina Cave System on the Island of Hawaii, USA - MA170107-4 metaG ... | reverse complement strand
ATTGCTCGCCGCTCCCCTTTGCGCTCGCTCCGCTCGCTGACCCCCCGGAAAAATGCACAGCGGGGCCCTTGCCCCCCCCACACTCCCCCGGCACGTACCGCGCTCCAGGCGGGCAATTCGATAACGAACTTGTAACGCGCGGTACCAAGTAAGACGCCCCGAGTCGTTTTTCGACTCAGGGCGTCAACCCCCAGGTTGGTGCGCCGATCCAAACCTTCCTGGGCAGTCCTTGACAATTCACAATGATGGCCCGGGGAGGCTCATTGCTTGTTGAACTTAATACCAGGCCGTCTCCTCGGTCGGCGGGGCCCCCTCGCTCCTCCACAGGCCGCGAGGCCCGGAACTCATCCGCCGCTTCTCTTCCTCCGACTTTCTCTCCTTCCTTCAGATTCCAAGGCCTCGACCCTGACGCCCCTGGAAGACCTGGAGACCGGCTTCCCTCCCGAGAAGATCTTCCCGCTCCCGGAGAAAAGCCCGAAATTCCCGCCGGTAGCGGTTCTGGCACCGGCACTTTTCAGGAGGCTTGCCCGCCGGAAGCACTCCAGAAGAAACAAATCGACTGGATCCCTCTCCGGCTTCCGGACCTCCTCGCCGCCGGCGCTCTTTCCGCCCGAAAGGGCTTTCGATCGGCCTCGAACGACTTCGAAATGTCCTGCCTCTGCGCTTCCCATGTCCTCTCTTCGCATGTCCTGTTCCGCCTCCACGGTTGACAAGCGAGACAGATAAACAATGGCAGGAACATTCTCTATCAGGGAATTCCCTATCAGGGAATCCCTGAGACCTTCCTGCGGATCGAACCAAGTCGAGGGCGCTCGGCGCGGTCCGGAATGCGGAGGAGGCAAGTGGACCGGCCGCGAGGTCGGCGACGCGGGCCTCCCGCCCGCGACGGTCTCCCTCGGCGAGGCTGCGCCGCGACGATAGGCGCGATGAGGCATGAGGATCCATCAGGCGGGGGCCTGAAGATATCGTCATGCCGGCGGTACCAACCCCATACGGATTGCGTACCGGACGAGCCCGGCCGTATCGTGAATTTCCAGCCGGTTCATGAGCTGGGCCCTATGAGTCTCGACGGTCTTGGCGCTGACTCCCAGGACGATACCGATCTGCTTGGTATTTTTCCCTTCGGCGATCAGCTGTAGGACCTCTCGCTGGCGGGAGGTCAAAACTCCGAACGGTGGAAGCGGGTCACCAGAATCCGCAGCAATCGCGTCCAATTCAAACTTCGAGAAGAGTGGGCTGAGGTAGGTTTTGCCCTCCCGGATCGTCTCGAGGGCACACTGCAGATCGTCGCGTCCGGAATCCTTGATCATGTAGCCACTCGCGCCGGCATGAAGGGCCTGCATGACGTATTCTTTGTGCGTGTGCATGGAGAGGATGAGTATCCGCACATCGGGGAACTCCTTCGAGACTCGGGTCGTCGTCTCGAGGCCGTTCATCCCCGACATGCTGATATCCATCAGAACCAGGTCCGGACGATGGCTCTTGATCAGATCGAGCGCTTGGCGACCATCGGACGCTTCGCCCACCACATCCACGCCCCCGATATCGCTCAACAGCGCTCGGATTCCGGCCCGCACGAGAGAATGGTCGTCGACGATGATGACTCTCCAAGGCCGGCTCATAGCCGCATGTCCTCCGTCGCTCGCAGCGTCTTCTCTCTTCGGAGCACCCTCGCGTCGTTCTCGCGCAGCCATCGCGGGCCTCGAGGGGAGGACTTCGTGGATCTCTGGCCCGCTCGGACCTCGCGATCCTTTCTTCTCCGAGCCCGCTGTTCGTCTCGATCTCGTCTCGCTCAACCCCCCTCAGGTCGACTCAGTATAACGAACGCTCAAGGGACAGAGTATAGAAGGTATTTCAACCCGACCTCACGGCGGCGTGCAGATCGTGGCGCCAATGAGCTGATCACGGACCTGGGCCAGCAGCTCTCCGGCCGACGCTTCGAGCTGAGTGATCAGCGTCGGCAGGACGAGGTCCTTCTGAGAAGCCAGAAGCGAACAGAGGAAGCCGCCGGTGGCAGTCAGGTCGACCACGGGGTTCTCGAGCCTGAGGGCGAGGACTTCCGTGATCTCCAGCATCCCTTCCCCCGCGGGACGGGCCTGGAAAGGAAGCACGGCATCCCCTTTGAAGTCGATATCCGCCTTGCAGTCGACCGTATTCCCGAAGATCGAGTCCTTGACCTCGACCGGCAGGTCGTCGACCAGCCCCTCGATGTGGATGACGACCTTACGACCCGGAATGTCCAGAGTTCCCGCCGCAGTGTTCACGACGATCGGACAACCCGGCTCGCCGTTGGGGCCGCAAGACGGCGCGGATCCGCTCGGGCAGACGGAAATGATGAAGTTACCGACGGTGAACTGTCCGAGGTCCTCCGGTAAGCAGACTTTTGGAGGCACGTTCTCGGCAATCGCCCGATCGAGGTCCGCCTGGTCGTAGCAATCGATGCAGTGGGGGTACGCTTCGCAGCCGATGCCGTCCCCCGTGCCGTCCACGCCGCATCCCGGGTATGGAGGGCGGGGATCGGGTCCGCCGAGGAATAGGTTTCCGAGCTGGTAGACCGGGTCGGTGACGTCGACAGCCCCATCATCGTTGACGTCCATCACGTCCTCACACGAAGGGATCACGCCGTCCTGGAAGAGAACGGTCAGGATCCGCACAGAATCGGAGATGTCGAAGGCGCCATCGAGCGTGGAATCGCCTCGCTTGAACTGCACTCCTTGGCCCCAGAGGGGAATTGTGGAGAAGAATGCAAGAACCCACGCCCCGCAACAGCCGCGCTTCCATGGATGATTCACTGTTGCAATTCTCCAAACGTCCGCCAAATGGCCTGACCCATATCACCCGGTCGACCGAAAACCGAGCTGAATGATACAGTATCCGGGCCCGCTGCCCATGATCGAAGATGCCCTCTTCTCCTACGTCGAGATTCTGCAGGGGACGGATCCCTGGGGAAACGTGCTCGATGCGGGCACCGGTCGCCATTCGCTCTCCTGGCTGCTCCGCCTCTCTCCCGCCCGAGTGACCGCCGTCACGGCGGAACCTTGGGAGGCGCGCGCCCTCGAACGGGACTTCTCGATGCGGCTCCGCGCGCAGGATCGCCTGATCGTCGGGACCTGGAGTGATCCGGCATTGCTTCGAGGCGAAGTTTTCGACGTGGTCGTGGCCGACTATCTCCTTGGAGCCCTCGACCGCCATGCCCCCTTCGTTCAGGAAGCGCTCTTCGACCGGCTCCGGCCGCACGTCGGCTCTCGTCTTTACGTCGTAGGACTCGAGCCGGAACCGGCGACGACCGATTCGCCCTGGGGAAAGCTTATCCTAGAGACGGTGCGGCTCCGCGACGCCGCCATCCTGCTGTCTGGAGACCGGTGCCACCGAGAATACCCGCGCTGGTGGGTGCGCCGTTCCCTCGAGCGGACCGGGTTCGAAGTCTTGCACGAGCGGGTCTTTCCCATCCGGTACGGCGTGGAGTTCATCACCGGACAGCTCGATGTCGTCCTCCGCAAGCTCCCGAGCGTGCCCGACAAGGACCTGGCCCGCAGCATCGAACGCGCCAGCGGCTCGATCCGGAGGCGTGCCGCCGCGTGCCACGAAAAGTACGGGAGCATCCCGTTCGGCGAGGACTATGTCCTCAGCGCGCGGCCGAGCGAGGAATCGCACCCCCTTCGTTAGGTCCGGAACCGAAACTGGCCTCGATGCCTCCGCCGGGATACCATGGGCGCTCCGACCACAAAGGCCCCTAGGGAGTCTCGAATGAACCGAAAATTCTTTCTCTTCGCTGCTCTGGCGCTCGTCGCTCCACCGGCCTTCGCCCACATACGTCTCGTCCAGCCGAAGCCCCGGACGACCCAGGCCCTCAAAGTGGCTCCGTGCGGCGGCATCCCACGCACCGCGACCCCGCTCCTCCTCACGACCGGGGCTGAGCTCGAGGTCGTCTGGGACGAATTCACCGAACATCCGGGCTACCACCGAATCCTCTTTTCCATGGGGGGCGACCGCGACTTTCAGGTGCTCGCGGATCAGATCCCGGACAAGGTGAAGCCCCCGACCGGTTCGGCCGCCCGCTATTCCATGCGGGTGACGCTGCCCTCCGTCCCGTGCAACACCTGCACGCTGCAGGTAATCCAGGTCATGACGGAGAATCCGCAGAACCCCAGCCTCTACTTCGCGTGCGCCGACATCCGCCTCATCGCGCCTCCGGCGCCGTTTCGCCGCGGGGATGCCACTGTCGATGGCAAAGTCGACATCGCCGATGGCATCGCCACTCTCGAGTACCTCTTCACCGGCGGGGCGGCGCCCGCCTGTTTCTCCTCCGCCGATGCCAACGATGACAGTCGGATCGACTTGACGGACGGTATCGCCACGCTCTACTGGCTCTTCGGCGACGGCGCTTCGATCCCGGAACCTGGGCCGGCGGACTGCGGCAAAGACCCGACCATCGACCCGTTGCCATGCCCCGAGTATCTCCCCTCCTGCGAGTGACATGGCGATCCTTCCGCGCGGTGCTGTCTTTCGTGCCTCCTTTCTCGCCGCGTTTCTCGCCGCCGGCGCCGGCGGAGTCCCCGGTGAGGCGGCACTCGCGACGAAGTTGAAGGAGAAGGTGCGCGCCTTCTCCTTCAAGGACATCCGCTTCGTCCGGCGAGCCCTCGCGGATTTCGGCGAGCGCAAGGCGTTCGTCGTCGTCTTCGGAGGCGTGAAATGCCCCGTCGCTCAGCGGTACATGCCACGACTGGAGGAGATGCGGCGCGAGTACGAGCCGCGCGGAGTCCAGTTCATGCTCATCAATTCCCATCCGGGGGAGACGTTGATCGAAGTCGCCGCCAACGCGCTGGAGACGGGGGTCCGGTTTCCGGTCTACAAGGACTTCGATCAGTCGGCGCTGAGGGCACTCGGAGTTTCCCACACTCCGGAGACGGCGGTGCTCGACGGCGCCCACGTGCTGCGCTACCGCGGACGGATCGACGAGCAGTTCCTCCTTTCAGGAGAGAGTCCACGGCCGGGCCGCTCGTTCCTTCGCGAGGCCATCGAAGCCCTCCTGGCCGGCGCGGAGCCTCCCACGGAAGAGACCCCAACGGAAGGCTGCTCCATCACGCCCCTCCTGCCGGCCGAACTCCCGGGCGTCAATTACGCCGAGCACGTGGCCCCGATTCTCCAGAGGCACTGCCAGGAGTGCCACAGGCCCCACCAGGCGGCCCCGTTGTCACTTCTGAATTTCGAGGATGCGGCCGACAACGTCAGGATGATCGCCGAGGTGGTTCGGGAGCGCAGGATGCCGCCGGCATTTGGCGACCCGCGGTTCGGCGATTTCGCCAACCGGCGGGCCCTCTCGCAAGCCGAGATCAGCGCCATCGCGGCCTGGGCGGAGGCGGGGGCGCCGCGAGGGAACCCTGCGAATGAGCCGCCTCCCCTTGAATGGTCTCACGATGCCTGGAACATCGGTTCTCCCGACCTCATCGTCGGCCTCGAGAATGAGACCGTCGTTCCGGCATCGGGTGTGGTTGCCTACCGGGAGGTCATCCTGGACCACGATTTTCCGCACGACACATGGGTGAGCGCCATCCAGATCCTTCCCGGCAACCGCCGCGTCGTACACCACGCCAATCTCTACTCCGTGGCGGCCGGCTACGAGTCCCTGCGCCGCCAAGGCGATTTCATCACGGGCTTCGTTCCCGGCGGCGATGTGACGCGCTACGGAAAGAACTCCGGGGTCCTCTTCCGGCGGGGATCCGCCCTTCGCCTTCAGATTCACTACGTAACGACGGGAAAGGAAGAGCGGGATCTGACGCGCGTGGGGCTGGTCTATGCCAAGGAGCCGATCCTCCGGCCGACCCGGGTGCTGCCGGTCATCAACATCACGTTCAGTATTCCGCCGCTCGACCCAGCGTTCGCCGTTTCGGCAAGGAACGAGTTTTCCCGGGCGGGAATCGGCGTCGGGCTCTTCGTGCACATGCACCTGCGAGGCAAGGACATGACGTTCATCGCCCGCTATCCCGACGGAACCGCGGAGACGCTCCTCAGCGTCCCGATCTACAGCTTCAACTGGCAGATGTCCTACCGCTGGCCGCAGGGCTCCCGGCGTTTCAGTCCGGGGACGGTCATCGAGACCATCTCGCATTACGACAACTCGTCCTTGAACCCCTTCAATCCCGACCCCCAAGCGACGGTGACGGAGGGACGGCAGACATTCCAGGAGATGAACTACGGATTCCTCTTCTACGAGGAGGACCGGTCCGACCTGTACATTCCGGTCGATCCGGCGACCGGCGTCCCGCGCTCCGTCCAGGCTTTTTGAACCAACATGGAGAAGACTCCCCCGGCTCAGGCGCAGGATATCGAAGCCATCCAGAAAGCCCTCAACGACCGAGGATTCGATGGCTGGCTCTTTTTCGACTTCCGCGGCAGCGATCCGATCGCGCGGCGGATACTCGGACTGGATGCCGCTCGCCAGGGAACCCGTCGCTGGTATTACTTCGTTCCTGCGCAGGGGGAGCCGCATAAGCTCAACCACGCCATCGAGCCGGGCATGCTCGACTCCTTGCCCGGCGACCGGGAGATCTACCTCTCCTGGCGCTCGCTTCAGGACGGGCTGAAAGCGATGCTGGCCGGCCGGCGGCGGATCGCGATGCAGTATTCGCCGCGCAACGAGGTTCCTTACGTCTCCCGTGTCGATGCGGGGACGGTGGAACTCGTTCGTTGGTCCGGGGTGGAAGTGGCGTCCAGCGCCGACCTCGTTCAGCTCTTCGATGCGACGCTCACCGATTCCCAGCTCGAGTCCCACCGGCGCGCCGCGCGGATCCTCCGGTCGCTGATCGACGACGTCTTCGGATTCGTCGCCGCCGAGGTGCGGGCCGGGCGCCCGCTCGCCGAGCGGGACGTGCTCAACTTCGTCGAGGGCCGTCTCGGCGAGAACCGGCTCATCTGGGACCACTCGCCGATCGTCGGAGTCAATGCAGACGCCGCCAACCCGCACTTCGAGGTGCCGGCGGCTGGTTCGGCCCCCGTCCGCCGCGGCGACCTGCTTCTCGTGGACATGTGGGCCAAAGAGAGCGTGCCAGGGTCGATCTACGCCGACATCACATGGACCGCCGTGGTCGGCGATCGAGTTCCGGACGAGGTCGAGCGGATCTTTCGGCTCGTACGCGACGCGCGCGACGCGGCCGTCTCGCGGGCACGGGAGGCGTTCCGGAGCGGGCAGCCCGTCCACGGGTACGAGCTGGACCGCGCCGCCCGTGCCGTCATCGACAAGGCGGGGCTCGGCGACCGCTTCATCCACCGCACGGGCCACTCGATCCACGAGGAAGGGCACGGCAACGGGGCCAATCTGGACGATCTCGAGACCCACGACACACGATTGATGCTCCCCCGCACGCTCTTCAGCGTCGAACCGGGGATCTATCTGCCCGGCCGCTTCGGCATCCGCAGCGAGGTGAACGTCTACCACACGGGAAGCGATGCGGAGGTCACAGGCCCTCCGCACCAGGACGAGATCCGCCCGCTCCTCGATTGACCACCGACATTTCCGCACGGGTCGCTTCATGCCCCGATCGGGCGGGTCCGTCGCCGTTCAAAGCCTCGCAGTCCGCCTCTCCGTTTGCTTCAGCAGGTAAGCGCGGCGCTGCTCGGCAAAATTCTTCAGGGAGATGGTCTGACGCGGGCCGAATCCACCCGCGTTCTGGATGTTCTCCTCCAAGCCTTTCTTGAAATCCTCCGTGGAGTCCAGCTTGCGAGTGTCGGCCTCGACCTCCGCGGCGATCAGAGAATGGTACTGCCGAGCGACCGGGCCGAGCTTGCTCCATTCGAGGTGTTTCTCCGCAATATCGCGCACGTAGCCCAGGTAGCGAGCGCGCAGGGAAGGCACCGCGAGGAGCTTTGAGATCAGCGGTCTCGTTGCATCCTCGGCCATCCGGAGCGGATCGAGCTCGACGCCGTTGATTCGAGACCCGCCCTCGCGGCCCGGAGGGCCACCCGCGCCCCCGCTTCCGGGTCCTTCCGGACCTCCCGCGGGCCCGGGCCTGCCGGGTCCGCCGGGGCTGCGCCCGAATCCGGGTCCTCCCGGCATGGCGAAGGTCTCGTTCGCGTCGCTCGGTAGGATGTGAAACCGTCCCTTCTCATCCTCGTAGATGCTGTAGTCGCTCGTGCGGATCCAGTAGCCGTCGTTGTTGATCAGGGCGATGTCGAGGGCCAGGAACTTCAGGGCTCCATCGACATCGAGGATGGGAGCCAGCGCTTCTTCCAGCTTGTCCGCCGGCGTCTCGTTCAGGACCTTGCAGAGGTGGATGAGGTCCGTCCAGGACTTCGCATCGTCCTTGGTCTTGATCTCGTAGATCCGCTTGTATTGCTCGGCGTCCTCTCCGAGATAGGCGAGGCTTCCGCGCGCGCCCGGGCTGCCGGGCACTTTCCAGCGGGCCCCCTTCGTCGTTCCGTACCACTCTTTGACGAAATCCCTGTTGAACTGCTGGGCGCTCACATACAGCCCCCAGCTCTCGCCGTTGATCACCACGCGAGCGAAATTGGCCTTGGGTGCGGGAAGGTAATCGCGGGCGATCTGGTTGAAGAGGACCAGGCGCAGAAACGTCGGATCCTCGTGCGAGTTGAGGAGATTGAGCGTGCGATACCCAGCGATCTGCTGGTCCCCGTCGGCGAAATCGAACGACAGGTTCAGCGAGCGCTTGCGGCCTTCGCCGACCATCCCGAACGAGGACATGCCTCGAAAGTGCACGCCGACGTCTCGATACGTCTTTCCGTCCACCGTGACCTTGGCCGGAACCTCGACATCGGTGTTCTTGAAGTCGGCCAGCTCCTTCTCCCAATCCGCATTCTCGAATTCGAGGAAGAAGGTGCGCAGCGCGTCCATGGCGTAGAGCGGAGCATCGGGGAACGACTTCACGTCGGCCGGCGAGAGCTTGGGGCCAGGCCGCGGCGGCTCCTGGTTTTCGCCGCGCCGGCCGAAACCGGGACCCCCGCGGCCGCCGAACTCCGGTCGAGGCAAGGCGGCGTTCAAGCCGGTGCGGAGCTTCTCTTCGTTCAGATCCCCCGACTTGTCCGAATCCCATTCGGAGAACCACTTGGCGAAGGTCGCCTTCAGCTCGTCGCGGGCAAGCGAGCCGTCCTTGTCTCCATCAGTGGCCGCGAAGAGGCCCGGGCCGGCGAATCGACCGGGGTTGAAGCCCCCTCGGCCTCCCCCCGGCCCGCCGCCGGGGCCTCCTCCTCCCGGCCCACCGGGTCCTTGGGGCGGTGGCGGCAAGACTCGGTCGAGCCGCTCGCTGAACTGTTCCTGATTCAGCTTGCCGGCCTTCTCCGGATCCAGCTTCTCGAACCATGCATCCGCCAATCCCGCGAACTCGTCCTTCGTGAGCTTTTGATCTCCATTCTTGTCGGCCTGGGAAACCATCGGCGGCGCCAGCATCATTCCCGGCCCGAATCCGCCGCGGCCGCCCCGACCGCCGAAGCCGCCCGGGCCTCGCCCCGCCGCCCGCTCTTTCTGCAGGAATTCCCGCGCCGCCTTTCGCTCGGCGGCGTTGAGCCGGTTGTCGCCGTCCTTGTCGAACTGCTTCACCAGCTTCATCTCCTGCCGCATCATGCCCCCGAAACCGCCGGGCCCCGAGCCTCCCGGGGCCCCCGGGGCTCTAGGTGGAATTTCGGGAGTCTGGGCGGTCAAGGAGAACGAAAAGGTCAACGTGAGCACAAGCCAGAGGAACTTCTTCATGATCGATGGTGTCCCCTCATCTCTTTGTCCGACTGCGGCGGCATCGACGCAGTTCAGCTATTTGACCCTAATCGGGCGGAAAGATTTACGAGATTTTAACGGACCGGTGGGCTGCCCCAAGGGGGATGGGGGTTTGGCCGTCGTTCGAATGAAGGGGGGCGGCGGCTATCCCACAGCGGAGACGCGCGCACCCTTCGCCTGCTCCACGGGGAGCGCGACCGTGAAGACGGACCCCACGCCGGGCTGCGACCGCACCTTCACCTCTCCGCCGAGGGCGTGGACGAGGTGGCGGACGATGGAAAGCCCGAGGCCCGT
>Ga0187893_10015906_pt1 | contig 10015 bp, 6 predicted proteins | sample MA1701074metaG_FD_139574 | JGI IMG/M metagenome (GOLD analysis project Ga0187893, IMG submission 139574) | White microbial mat communities from a basaltic lava cave in the Kipuka Kanohina Cave System on the Island of Hawaii, USA - MA170107-4 metaG ... | reverse complement strand
GTCTGCTAACCGTGAAGACGAAGCTCCAGAAGCTCGAGCGCGCCCAAGAGCTGAAGGAGCTCGTCGGCAACGGCTACCTCGCGCTCATCCACGCCGATGGCAACGGCGTCGGTAGTGGCCTCGGCAAAGACAAGTCGGACAACGAGCGCGCGGCGTTCTTCCATCGCAACCGTGTCCTTCTCCGACGCGCGGTGCAGAAGGCCATCGACACGCACTGCCCCGACACGGGCCATGCGCCGCTCATTCCGCTGATGCTTGGCGGAGACGACCTCTTGCTCGTGGCCCGCGCCGAGATCGCGCTGCGCTTCGTCGTCACGCTCTGCGCCGAGCTGGAGGGGCTCCAGAGGGAGAGCACGGGCTTCAAGCTGACCCTCGGCGTGGGCGTGGTCATCGCCAAGCACACCATTCCCATTCATCGGTTGCACGAGATCGCCGAGCAACTCGCAGCTTCTGCGAAGCGGCGCTTTCGTGGCCTCGATACGGACAAGAAGTGCTCCGTCGTCGACTGGGCCGTCTTCAGCACCGCGTGGGTCGACGAGCCTGAAGAGGTGCGAAGGCGCGACTGGCTGCGCGGAAGCGGCCAGGAGCTGCGCGTGCTCTCGCAGCGCCCCGTCGATGTGCTCGGCGACACGCGGATCGATTCGCTGCAAGGGCTCGTGCGTGGCGCGGGCCAGCTCACACGCGCGCCGCGCTCGCAGCTTCGCTACCTCGTCGACCAGCTCCCGCGCGGTCGCGCCCTCTCGGAGCTGGCCTTCGCGGAGCTACCGCAAGACGCAAAGGGGCCGCTCGCCGAAGCGGGCGTGACTTCGCTCTGGCGACGAGTCGCGAACAACGGGCCGTCGCTGACGGCGCTGCTCGATCTCGTGGAGATCGCCGAGATCGGGCGCCTCGGCTGCAACACCTTCCATGAGGAGGCTGCCCATGTCTGAGCAGTGGGTTCGCCAGACGCTCGCCGCCGAGTTGCTTTCGGACGCGCATCTTGGCTCGGGTTCGGGTGGAGGCGGCGTCGATGCGCTGGTTGCTCGTGATCGACGCGACCGTCCCGTCATCTGGGCCTCGCACGTGGAGGGAGTGCTGCGCGACGCCGCGCGCAGGCTCCGCGGCGATGAGGAAGCAGGGAAGTTTTTCGGTCGCGCTGGTGGCGAGCAGCAGCGTGCGGTGTTCACCTCGCTCTATGCGAACGACAACTCCGAGAGCCACATCTGGCGCTCGACGGCGCGTGAGGCGTTCGACAACCGCGCGCCGAAGGACGGCACGCTGCGGGTCATTGAGTACGTGCCCAAGGGCACCACACTCCTCGGCGAAGTCGAGCTGCCCGCAGAACAACTCGGCACACTGAAGAGGCTCGCGCAGGAGGTAGACGCGCTCGGCGGTGGTCGCTCCACCGGCGCGGGCCGTGTGAAGCTCTCGTTGTCCGAGGTCGCGAGCACATCGCGGAAGCCTGGGACGCCAACCGGCCGCCTCGTGCTTCTGCTCAAGAACCGCGACCCGCTCTGCATCACTGCGACGGCGACGCCCGACAATTTGATCCCGAGCCTGGCCTTCGTGCCGGGCCGCACGCTGCTCGGCGCACTCGCGGCGTGGCTCATCGCGGAGGGTGATCGCATCACCGCCTCGCTGCTCACGTCGGGAAGGGTCTCAGTGGGTGACGCGCTGCCACTGCCGCAGGTGCCCTCGAAGCTCGATGGCGTCGAGGTGCTGCCTGCGCCACTCTCGCTCCAGAGCGAGAAACCGAAAGGCGCGGCAGGCAATGTGCCCTGGTGGGCGCAGCCCACAGCGCCGACGAAGCGCCTCGATGCGTGGGGCGCGGAGGAGAAGCTCAAGCGTCCCGACGACGACCTCTTCGTCTTCCGTGAGAACGCGAACGCGGCGTGGACCACCTTCCGCCCCGCGCGTCGCGTGCGGCTGCGCAACGGGAGGCCCGATCCGAAGCAGGCCGACGCCTCGCTCTTCGCCATCGAGCAGATCGTGGAGGAGACGCCCTTCGTCGCAGAACTCTTTGGCTCCACAGATGACATGAAGAAGCTCGCCGAGAAGCTTGGTCCCGTGCTCGGAGGGCAACGCTGGCTCCGGGTCGGGCGGGCTGGTGCGCCCGTCGAGGTGGCGCAACTCGCATGGTCTGGCGCTGCATCTGCAGCGGAGACGGCGGCCAAGGCGGTGCTCACGCTCACGTCGGATCTGCTCGCGCGGGATGAGCACCTGCGCTGGAGGACCGCGCTCGACGAGGCCGCAATCAAGGAGCTGCTGGGCGACGACGTTCAGCTTGGAAAGTCGTTGCAAGACGGCGTGATGGTCCGCGGTTTCAACGGTACCTCGCGCCTATGGCGGATGCCTGCGGCCGGCATCCGGCGCGGCTCGGTCTTCGAGGTTTCGGGCGCGGGCGTCGCGAAGCTCGCGGAGCGTGCCGCCAACAACGAGTGGCTCGGCGCGCGCAGGCATGAGGGTTTCGGGCGCTTTCGCATCGACGCCGTGCTCCCGGGCGTGACGAGCGAGATCTCCGCGACTAGCGCGAAGCCGCCCCCTGACCTCCCCGAAGAAGCCATTGCCGCGAAGACGCAGGAGTGGTTCAACGCGCGCAACTCGCCGGCCAAGCTTGGCGGCGGAAGCGACCGAAAGCCGAGCCTCTCGCAGTGGCTCGACCTCGTCGGCGATCTCGAGCGCAGTGACGCGAGCGCGCTCACGAGCCGCCTCAACCCGACGACGGTTGGCGGGAAGAGCTGGGAGCATCCGGACGCGAAGGCGATCTTGGACGAGCTGAACAAGGTCCAAGCGCCTCAACGAAAACTCTACGCACGCCTCTTCGTGCGCTGGCTGCGCGCTGATCTGCGTACGAAGACGAGGGAGGCCCGATGACCACGAAGCTCACACTGTTCACCGCCACCCTCGTGCAGGATTCGGCGCTTTCGGTCTCGGGGCTCGATCGCGAAATCAGCGCCGACCAGCCCTTCGCGCTCGTCGACGGCGTGCCGACGCTCGTAGGACGCGGCCTCAAGGGTGCCGCCGTCGCGATGGCCAGGCGCTTCTTCGACCCGCTCCCGCGCGCGATCTCCGACGACATCAAACACGGCGCGTTGCGCCGCTCCGCGTGGGAGTTCGCGGACGCGACCACCACCGGCGTTCCTCGCATGCGCGCGGGCGTTGGCATTCGCCACAAGACTGGGGCGCGCGCAGGCGGCGTGCTCTACGACCGCGAGGTCATCCACGCCGGCGCGAAATGGCAGCTCAGCTTCCGCGTCGACCGCTCCCATGCGCTCGATGATGCCGAGTTCGCCGAGGCCGAGGGCATCCTGGGCTACGTGCTCGCCAAGCACTGGGCCGAGGGTCGCTGCTGGCTCGGCGGCGGCGCCGCGCGCGGGCTCGGCTGGTGCCATCTCCAAAACCTGAAGTCGTATCGTTTCGACGAGGCGACGTACGAGGCGTGGGTGAAGTCGGGCCGCACGACGTTGCCTGCAGCGCTCTCGGCCGTGCCGGTCGTTTCGCCGACGCGCTCGTGGTGTTTCCGCGCGCTCGACGTGAACGTCTCCTTCGGCGAGTACAAGCCCGAGCCCACTGAAGCAGCGTGGGGCCTCGACATGTTCGCCGTCGGCCCGCATGACACCGAGCGCGCGGTGCAGCCCACGGGTGAAGGCAAGTGGGCCAAGCCCGCGTGGGCGACGAGCATGGAGACCCCCGACTCGCTGAGCACCGACCGCGCTCTGCTCATGGAGGATGGCCGCCCGCTGCTCCCCGGCGCGAGCGTGCGCGGCCCGCTTCGTCATGCGTTCTCGCGTATGGAGCGCGCGGCAGGGCACGATGTGAAGGACCCGCACCTCATGCAAGGCGACGTCGGTGAGGACGATCTCGCGGGCCAAGCTTTCGGCACCGTTAGCAAAAGCAGCCGCATCCTCATTCGCGACGCGCGCGCCGAAGGCGAGTGGGCGGCGGCGAAGCTCCACATGCACGCGGAGGACGAGTTCTCGGCGGGCTCCTACGGCAGCGCCAAGCGAGACGCGGTGCGTGTGCTTCGAGGCATATTTCCGGTGCGCATCGTCGTCGAGGGCGCGAAGGCGAAGGACGTCGAGCCGCTGGTGAAGCTCATCGATCGGCGAATCGCGTTCGGAGCGCTCGGGCATCTGCCAGTCGGCGGTCACAAGACGCGTGGAGCTGGCGCGGGCCATTGGAAGGCGAAGCCGTGGGTCAACGACGACGTGACCAAGGCGCGTGATTGGGAGCCGTCGCCGAAACCCGAGGAGGCGCAGAGAAGCGCGCACTCGAAGCGCTCCTTCATCGATCGCCCCGACGATGCCGATGCGTGGGTGCGAACGACGACCGGCAGGGTCACGGACCCGCTCACGCTCGGCGAGGCCGCGAAGCTGGCGAAGGTCGCGCTCGGTGACAGGTTCGTTGCGTGGTGGTGTGATCCGACCATCGACCTCGGCTTGCGTACGCCGCCCACGACCTTCGGGCGCGACTGGCCCACCGACGACGACAAGCTCCAGGTCGACGAGATCGCGTTCTACGGCGAGCGCGCGGTTTGGCGTGCCGTCCGCACGACGAGCGGCGCACGCTTCGTCCTCATCGAGGAGCTCGACGCGCAGAGCGCCGACGCACACCAGACCCGCGTGATCCACACGCCCGCACGCCTGCACGGCTTCTCGCGCTTCTCTTCGGCGAACACCGGCCAAGGCAACGTGCTCCTGCGTGAGTGGCACCTAGGGGACGAGGTTCTCGGCTTCACCCTCACCCGGCAGGAGCAGCGCTGATGCCCGGCAAACCCGATAAGAAGCACCGCATCCGCGTCCGAACGCTCGACGGCAAGCCGCGCGACCAGGGCGCGATCAACAAGCTGAAGAGCAACCAACTCGGGATGCCGCATCTCGACATCGTCAGCACGTCGGTCCCAATTGAGTTCATCATCTGCGCGTCGAACGACACGCACATCGAGCAGGTGCGCTCGAAGATTGGAGGAGCGGGACTCGAAGAGATCGCTGATGGCGACACGACCATCGCAGCGACCGTTGCGACGAGACCCGCGCAGCAACAACCTCGTCAGGGCGGGTTCCAGCAGCAACGAGGCGGCCAGGCTCCGCGCAGCGGTGGTCAATACCGCCCGCAACAGGGAGGTCGCGCCACTGGTTCGACGACGAACGCGCAGCCGCTCCCCGGCAAGCCCTACGGCTTCGTGTCGCTTCCGAACGATCTGAAAACCGCATCTCCCATCTGGCACGACGGCACGAGCAGCCAGGGCCGCCTCTCGGGAGAGATCCGCTTCGAGGTCGAGACGCTCACACCGCTCCTTGCCGGCTGGGAGCGCGATCAGGTCGGCGAAGCCGAGAGCGACTGGCCGGTACCTGCGAACCTTGCGGGCGCGCAGCTCGTCAAGAAGAAGTCGGTGCTCTGCCCGCTGCGCGCGCCGTGGGGAAAGCGGCCTGTCGTCATCCCCGGCGACTCGCTGAAGGGCCTCTTGCGCCACGAGCTGGGCGCGCTGCTCGGTGCGCCGATGGAGCGCGTCGCAGAGCGATCATACTCATACCGCCCGAACGCACTCTTTCCGAACCAGCCGAACCCCACGCTTATCGCACGCATCGCTCGCGTGCCGAACGATGGCATTGAGATGAAGGCGCTCGACGACAATATGCAAGTTCGGGTGCCGACGAAGCTCGAGCTGCTTCCGACCAACCTTCGCTACGACAAGAAGCGCAAACAAAACGCGAACTACTACCGGTTCGATGACGGTAACGGCGCCGCCTACCGAGGCGGTCAAGGCGCTGGAGAGAGGCTCAACTCCACGCGCAACCTGCACGAGAAGCTCACCGCCAATCCGAGCCAGCCGATCGTCACGGCGACGCTCTCGCAGTCCGTGCAGGAGGGCTACCTCGCGACAGTCCGTCACCTCGTCGACCTCGATCACGGGCACTTCTCCGAGCGCCATCCCGATGTGCCCAAGACCGTCACAGGAGACGCGGCTCGCACGCGCATCCTCAAGGCTGCGAAGGACGAGGTGTTCCAGCCCGGCGATCTCGTCTGGGTCGAGTGGGACACCGAGAAGAAGTGCATCGTCTCGCTCGGCTGGCACTACTACTACCGCTGGGCCTACACCGACTCGGTCCGCAAGGACGCGGAGAGGCTCGAACGCCACGGCCTATTCCCGCTCGACAAGGAGCGCGAGAAGGATGGCGATGCCCCGAAGGAGCTGTCGTTGGTGCGGCGTCTCCTCGGCTACACGGGCGACAACGAGGGCAGCGCGGGCATCGGCGTCAAGGATCACGCGCAGCTCATGGGCCGCGTCTTCGTCAACGCGGGGCTTGAGGTCGTCGGCGAGAACGACTCCGACGAGCAGCGCTTCCTCGGCCCGACGTTCCTCAAAGAGCTCGGCATGCCTCGTCCAAGCGCGGTCGAGCACTACCTGAAACAGCCGCACCACCCGCGGTCGAGGCCGTCGGACAACGCCACGCTCGTGACCTACGGAGACGGCGCTGGCTACGACTCGCCTAGTGAGCTGGCGGGTCGGAAGTTCTACCTCGATCGTCCGAACGCCGTCGCTGAGGACAGCTCGGAGAACAACAAGAAGAACGACCGCAGCACGCTCGCGCTCGAGGCGTCGAAGTCCGGGCGCAAGTTCCGCTTCACTGTGCGCTTCCGCGACCTCGACGGCGCCGAGCTGTCCGCAATCCTCGTCGTGCTCTGCCCCGACCAGTTCACGACTGCGCTCGGTGGCGCGCACGCGGACGGCTACTGCTCGAAGCTCGGCTACGCGCGCCCGCTCGGCTGGGGCAGCGTGCGCATCGAGGCCAAGCAGCTCCTGCTGCTCGATGAAGCTGGTGAAGCGCCGACGCTGAGGCCTGAGGCTGACCTCGCGGTCTGGGTGACGAAGAACCACCAGAAGACATCGACGCAGGACGAGTGGCTCGCCATCCATCGCCGCAACCACCCGAACGCGGCGGACTACCCGCGAGCCCCAGACCGCGAGGGCAACGAGAACATCTACACCTTCCACACCTCGCTGCGCGCCGAGCACTCGCGCAACCGTCGCTACAAGAACGGCGGCACTCGATGACGACTTTGCTCGTCTTGACAGCTGGCCAGACCGACGTTCAGGTCGTGGTGGATGGTGTTCGTCGAGAGCTCAGCAGGGATCGCTGCGCGGCGCTGCACGATGAGCTCGAGCGTCGCGGGTATGCGCTGGTCGACGCGCCCCTCCGGAAGGAGCACTCCGTCGACACCCTGGCCGAGGGAGAACTGAATCTCAGCACGCCCAAGCTAGACGCCGTTTTGCGCGAGGTGCTCCCTGATGCGGCGCTGCTGCTCGAGACGCGCCGTGATGCGCACGCCGCTCCTGGCGATCCCCGCTTCGCTGGCGCGGTGCTGCAGGCTCGCCTCAAGAACACGGGCGTCGATGCAGTTCACCGGCACGCGTACCTGCAAGGCGCGGAACGTCTCGAGGATCGCGACGAGCCCCGCGATGCTATCGTCCGTCGGGAGGTCGTGCAGCGGCTCGAACAAGCGGTACGCGACACCATCGAGGCGGTGAAGCCGTCGCGCATCGTGGTCGTGGCCACGGGCGGCTTCCCCGTGGTCACCAACCTGGTCGAGGAGATCGTTCGCCTGTACGCAGCGGTGCCCGTCGAGGCGTTCGAGGTCGCCGACGGAACGAAGTCGAACCATCCCGCTGCCGATCGCGCCGTCGCGCGCACCGCCGTCCCCGAGCCACTCGCCTCGTTTCAAGCACGGCGCAGGGCCCTTGAGCTCGTCGAGAGGGGCAACCTGCTCGGCGCATGGGCGGTCGCGGAACCACTGCACGCCGATGCCGTCGAGCGCCGATGGACACAGGTCGTCGAGTGGCTCGCCTGTTTCGCTTCGTCTCTGCCAATACCGGAGTGCTGTGACATCCCCGTCCTGAGCCACCGGCGCATGTCTGTGCGCGCCGCGCTCCGCGTCGAGCTCGCGCTTCGCGCCGGCGACATCCCTAGGGCCGTTCACGGCACCGTGGCGTTTTTCGAGGCGGCGCTCTGGGATCACCTTGGTGAAAGAGCATCGCGTCATGCCACCAAGCGGCAGTTCAGGTTCCACGAGCCCATCGCCGGCGAGTTGGTCCGCGAACGAGACCCTTCGAAGTTGGCCACACTCTCGAAAACCAAACAGCAAGAGGACCGCGATCGGCCGTTCATCTTCAAGGAAACGGCGGACGGATCGGACTGGTACTGGATCGACGACAACGAGATCTGCGCCATCCAGCTCGCCAAGCACTACCTCGAGCTCGATGCTCTAACGAAGCTCGGCCAAGCGCTCGCCGGTGGCATCCGTGAGCTGCGCAACGATGTCGCGCACAACGAGCCCACGCCCATGCTGATGGACGACGCTCGTCACCGGATGCGGGCGGCGTCGCTCTGGTCGTCCACCGACACCTTCGTGAGCGAGCCGCTCGTCCAGGGCGTGCTGCGCGAGCTCGGTGAGCAGCATCCCGAGGTGCTCTGCAACGAGCTCCTCGTCGCCGTGCGCCGTCGACTCATCGCGTGGCCCCGAACATGACCACCGCGGCCACCATCCGGCTACTCGCAAGCAGCACCCCTCCATGCCGACGTGTCTGCGGTCGGCAGAGCACGCCATGACTGAATCGGAGCTCATCCTCTACCAGACCGAGGATGGCCGAACGCGCATCCAGTGTCGCTTCGAGGGCGAGACAGTCTGGCTGACGCAGGCCCTCATCGCAGAGCTGTTCCAGAAGGATGTGCGGAGCCATCGCGGCACCCAGTTCCGACAGTGGGCGGTGGCCCGGCTCGGCGAGTACCTGGTGAAGGGCTTCACCATGGACGACGAGCGGCTGAAGAACCCGCCCGGTCCAGGCCCGCGCGACTACTTCGACGAGCTGCTCGAGCGCATCTACGCGACCAGCATCGACTACGACCCGGGCGCGGAGGCATCGCAGCGGTTCTTCGCGACGGTGCAGAACAAGATGCACTGGGCCACGCACGGCCATACCGCAGCCGAGATCGTCTACGCCCGCGCCGACGCGACCAAGCGCTTGCCCGCCCTATTTTGGACTCTACTTCCCTATTGCGGACATACGTTGCGGGTGTAAGCTTTCTGGCGCATGTGGACCCCCACGTCAGCCCGGACGCTCGAGGAGCGCTCGATGCCGGAGTCTTGGGTCTCGATCGACGCAGTCGCCGAGCACCTCGGCGTGCAGAAGAAATCCGTGTACCGATGGATCGAGCACCGAGGGCTCCCGGCCGTAAAGGTCGGCAAGCTCTGGAAGTTCAAGCTGTCCGAGGTCGATACCTGGATGCAGGACCGCAACGACCTCCGACGTCCAGGAGCGTCGTCTTTGTCGAAGCATAGTGAGCTGCAGAAGGATGGAGGCAGTTCCGAGCGCGTCGTTCTGGTGGTCGACGACGATCCATCCATTCGCGAGAACCTGCGCGACTTTCTCTCGTACGACGGCTGCCGCGTACTCGTCGCGGGCGATGGCGCCGAAGCGTTGGCGATGCTGCGGGCGGCGTCGCCTCGGCCCGCGCTGATCATCCTCGATCTCGGCATGCCGAAGATGGACGGCTGGAGGTTTCGCGAGGAGCAGTCCCGCGATCCAGAGCTGGCTTCGATACCGATCGTCGTTGTGACTGCGGATGCGCGCGCTGAGGTCCCTGGCGCCATCGTGCTCCGTAAGCCGCTTCGCCTCGAGCAAGTGGCCTCCGCGATGGCACGGCTGCTCCTGGAGAACGTCACGTCCTTGAGGAGCGGGCAGCCATGACGCGCGACACCGCATCGTCGTCGGAACAGAGCGAGCAGCATGAGCGAGCCGACGGCACCTTCGACGTGCTAGCTGGCGGCGGAGAAATGGGCGCGCTGATGCGCCAGGTCGACTGGCAGAAGACCTCCGTCGGTGCCGTCGACTCTTGGCCGCAGAGCCTGCGGACTGCGGTGAGCATTCTTCTTGAGTCGAAGTTCGCGATGCTGGTCGCTTGGGGCCCTGAGTTCACTCAGTTCTACAACGACGCGTACCGACCTATTCTCGGTACTACGAAGCATCCAGCCCTCG
>Ga0187893_10015905_pt1 | contig 10015 bp, 8 predicted proteins | sample MA1701074metaG_FD_139574 | JGI IMG/M metagenome (GOLD analysis project Ga0187893, IMG submission 139574) | White microbial mat communities from a basaltic lava cave in the Kipuka Kanohina Cave System on the Island of Hawaii, USA - MA170107-4 metaG ... | reverse complement strand
CCGGGCCCGGCGATATTCAGGCGCGGCGGCTGTGGCCCCGCTTTGCCTCCGGCAGCTACGTCGAAAACAGTGCATATTCCACCTACAACGCTCTTCAGATGAAAGTGGAAATGATTCCCTGGAGGGGGTTGTCCTGGCTTAGCTCTTATGCTTTTGCCAAATCCATCGATAATTTGTCAGGCGATGTGCAGGGGTTCGCTTCGCAGGATCCCAACAACAATAACGGCGAGAAAGGATCGTCGGACTATGACGTCAGGCATCGGTACGTCTTAAGCGGAAACTATGCGTTGCCATTCGCCAAGACCAGGCGTGGAATCTTCGCTCAATTCATCAAGAATTGGGAGATAGGTAGCATTGTGACCCTCCAGACTGGCCTGCCATTTTCGGCGACTATCGCCACCGACGTCGCCAATACAGGAACAAGCCTCAGGCCCGACCGGATCGGACGCGGCACCGTCGATACCAGGACTCTACAGCGAGACTTCGATCCCACCGCATTTCGGGTACCCCAGGCCTTCACCTTCGGCAACAGCGGCCGCAACATTCTTTACCGGCGCGGCTTCAAGAACTGGGACTTCATCACCGCCCGCAATTTTCCCATTCGCGAACAGATCCGACTCCAGTTTCGCGCCGAGTTTTTCAACTTTACTAACACCGCGGCGTTTGGCGCCCCGGTTGGCAACATTCAGGCGGGCAATGTCGGTCAGATTCTTTCGGCCGGCGAACCGCGCGATATTCAGTTGGCGCTCAAGCTGATCTGGTAGGGTGGTCCCGCGTAATTAGCGACGTGTCATAGGGCTCGCCGATGAGTCCCATTCCCGGAGGTTGATGTCAAGTGATACCCTGCTTTTCCTTCTAATACGTCGGCTGACCTTGGTCAGTGGATCTCGCCGAGGCATGGGCGTGCACGTAGCCTACGCGTAGATTTGTGTGCCCGATATTGTGATACGTCATGCAAGAAGTCCTAGTCGGTACACCGTTAAGACACTCTGCCGTCACGAAGCCCCAGGCCTTTTCAGATGGAATCTCGATACGCAAACTCTTCCCAATCTCACTGGAATGTGCCGAAGCTGCCAACGCCGGCTAGCTGATTACGGGCAACACGAAACACTTTCCTCCCTAGTGGAAGATGACCAAGATTCTCAAGCCCCGAGCTTTCATTGATCTATGGCAAAAGCAAACTGGGATTTTCAGGGTCAGGTCAGGTGTGTGTGTTTTCGGCTGAGGGTGCGTGACCAAACGCGAGGACTCAGCACCACCTGATGCCCTTCGCGAAGAAAGCAAACCCGCGACACGCAATTGTGAGCCCACCTGCGGGCTAGTCTCAAGTCTGACTCTGCCTCTCAAACTCCTGTTCGATCCGGGTCCATCGGGCGACCATCTCCTGAACCTTCGCCGGCTGGCGTGCGGCGAGATTGTGGGACTCAGCGCGATCCTTGCGGAGATCGTACAACTCCCACGGCCCCTCGGCTCCAGCCGCCACGAGTTTCCAATCTCCTACTCGAAGCGCTCGATTGTCCAGGTGATGGAAGAACAGATACTCATGAGGTACGGTTCCATCCTTCCGTAGTGCCGGCACAAGACTCTTCCCGGCCAGCGGCGGGGCGCCATCCAAACCGCGCGGCGATCCACCGGCAAGTTCCACGACCGTCGGCAGAATATCCACGAAGTGAGCCGGGTTGTGGCGCAACTTGCCGCGGTCCTGAATTCCCCGAGGCCAGTGCACAATCCACGGTGAAGAGATGCCTCCCTCGTGCACCCAGCTCTTGTGCAGCCGGAATGGCGAGTTCGCCGCGCTTGCCCAACCGGACCCAAGGCCGAGATAGGAATGACCCGAGCCCAACGGCGCCGCGGGATCATGGCCGTCTCCGCGAATGATCTGTTCGGAGCTGGCCCCGTTATCGGATATGAACAAGATGAAGGTGTCTTCCAGCGCGTTCATCGCGCGGATCTGGTCGAGGACCCGGCCAATCTCGGTATCCACGCGACTGATCATCGCGGCATGGATCGCCATCTTGGTTGCTTGAAACGATCGCTGTTCCGGCATCAGTTCCTTCCAGGGGACCGCACGCATCACTTCGCCTGGACCGATCCGCTTGCGCAAGTCTTCATCGGAAAAATTCCAGGCAGGTCGATACTCCGGCTGCAATGCCGAGAGCTCGCAATTGACGATTCCCAACTGGCGTAAGCGTTTCCAGCGCCGCTCGCGCACCACATCCCAACCTTCGCTGTACTTCCCCTCGTAGCGCGCAATGTCTTCGCGAAGAGCATGCAAGGGGAAGTGTGGAGTCGTAAAGGCGAGATAGAGGCAGAATGGATGCGCGGGCGAGTGACCTTTCAGCCACCCGATGGCATGCTCCGCGATGGCCTTGGTCGCATAGAATCCATCTTCTTCTTTTACCGGGGGCAGCGGCTTCTCGTCTAGCGCCAAACTTCGCGGCCAGAAGTGACGATCCTGATCGTTGACCACATAAGAATGATCGAAACCCGCATAGCTCATAGGCGGAGTGCGCTGCAACTGCCACTTGCCGGAGTGGTAACAACGGTAGCCGAGCGGCTTCAGATGCTGCGGCAAGAATCGGCCCCACTTGGGCATTGGCCGCGGTCCACGCCCTCCACCCTGATCGACTGCGACCTGCTGCGCGTAATAACCAGTGAGAATCGAGGCGCGCGATGGCATGCACCGCGCCGTTGAGTACCCCTGCGTGAAGCGGAGCCCTCCGGCGGCGAGCTGGTCAAGATTGGGAGTCGCGATCTCGCTTCCATAACAGCCAGCATCTGAGAATCCCATGTCGTCGGCAAGGATGACGAGGAAGTTTGGTTTGCGCGGCGCCTGCCGGGCGGGGAGCATCAGCGCAGGAAACGTTAGGAACGATCTTCGCGTTAGCATCTGAGTAGCCATTTTAAACGGGACTGAAGCTCCGCGCGGGCTAAAGCCCACCTTCCAGGCGTGCTCTCAGTTTCGCAGCGAGTTGGCCGGCATGAGTCAAAGTCAATACCTCGAGTCCGGCCGCCCGGCCGCTGGCGATCCCGGCTTCGCTATCTTCGATCACCAGCGCGCGTGTCACTCCTAACAACTCCGCTGCCTTCAGGTAAGGTTCAGGAGCCGGCTTCAACATTTTTACATCTTCCCCAGTCACAATTCCAGAGAAACAAGCAGCCACTCCAACGGCCTCGAGCGCGGGCACAATTTCGAGGCGGCCGCTTGAGCTCACCACAGCGAGCTTGAATTCCTGGGCCAGGCGCGGCAGCAGTTCCTTCGTCGCCAAAGGCATTGGCACCGATTCCACGATTCGTTCCCGGAAAATCGACTTCTTGCGAGGATATTCGTCCCAGATCGCGTCGAACAGGTCCAGCCGCCCGTTCAAATCGCACAGCATCCGGATCATCGCGCGATCCGCAACTCCAATGCAGTTCCGGGCGTAGCTCTCCCAGGAAAGGGTCAACCCGTACCGGGAGAGAACTTCGATCCAACAATGATAGTGCACCGGTTCGCTATCCACCAGCACACCGTCGAAATCGAACAGGATCGCTTCGAATTCCCTCATCAGTTGGGAAACTGGAGCGAATTCACCATTTGATCGATTACCGGTTGAGCATTCCTCCAGTCCGTCTGCGGAACAATAAACAGCATGTAGAAGAGAGCGCCTGGCCGCTCGAGCGTCACCAGAAGCAAGGTTTCATTGGTGCCCTCGAACCCTGAAGGACCTTCCATCCTCGTAGCGAGCACCTGTTGCCCCCTGAGGCTCATGCTCTGCGGCTGCCGGGTTACGCGTAGATTCTGATCCCGTTGCTGAAACATACGCACCAACTCTTCGGTGTCTCGTAAGAGGTCACCGCGTCTTTGCGTCGTCACCTGATTCACCAGAAGTCCGTAGCTAATCCCTTGCCCCACCAATCCAGCCCGCGATGCGATGGTAATCTCGCCCGTCTGTTGGTCCTGACTCAGTATCTCCCAGTTATCCGGATACTGGAAGTACACGTCCCTACCTCTGTACTCGCGGAAGCGCCCGGATGGCCGAGCACCCGAAATGTTCCGTGGATCACCGCCGCCTTGCAGCCCTTGCCGCTGTGACCGCTTGACATCGGGCAGCCCTTGGACGATTTGTTTCACGCGCGGGAGTTCCCCGACATCGGAACTATAGCTGCTCCTCGGCAGGAGCAGGATCTCGTCCTGTACTGCCTTCACCCGATTCCCTGGATTCGGGTGATCCGAGAAGAACTGCGATACACGCCCGCTCCTGCCCGATTCCGCCTCGAGCTTCTCGAAGAACCGGGCCATCTCGATCGGATTGTAGCCCGCTCGAGCCATCATACGGGTCCCCAAGAGGTCTGCATCGCGCTCTGCGTTCCGGGAAAACTTCAATAGCACCGAATTTGCCCCCAAGCCGACGCCCAACTGCGCCAGCATGCCTCTCCAACCGCCGCCGCTGGCAAATACTTCGCCGGCGATCATAGCAGGAATCTGGATCAGGTTTGCCTTACTGGCATTGCTCGTTCCGTGGCGCAGCGCAACGTGCGCAATCTCATGGGCCAACACGCCTGCAATCTGCGCTTCATTCTCCGCCGCCAGCATCAACCCGGTGTGCGTGAATGTCGGACCACCCGGCAGTGCGAACGCATTAATGGACTTGTCTTGCACCACTTTGAAGGTGTACGGATAATCTCCCGCTTCGGGAGTGCTCGCAAGCCTTCTTCCTATCCGGTTGATAAACTCGTTGACGGCAGCATCTCTTACAAGTGGAAGCTGCTGCTCCACTTGCGCCGCATATTCCTTACCTATGGCGACGTCTTGCTGGCGACTGAAGAAATTGAAACCGGGCTTCAACTCCCGTGGCTTCCTTTGTGCCACGGCCAGCGATGCTATGACCAGTGCACAGAGAATTCGCTTTGCTAACGGTTTCATAGGGTCCTCACTTTGTTAGACCCACCAGACTGACGTAGCGTTACTAGTCTTCTACTTAGGAGTCTTAACCTCAAGCTATAATAGCGAAATGACGCCCACGGAAAAGATCTGGTACAACGGCAAGTTCATCAGATGGGAGGATGCGAAGATCCACGTCCTGTCGCACGTGATCAGCTACGGCAGCTCGGTGTTTGAAGGCATCCGCTGCTACGAAACCTCCTCTGGCCCCGCGATTTTCCGGCTTCGGGAACATGTACGGCGTCTCATCGACTCGGCCCGGATCTATCGCATCGAAGTCCCCTATTCTCTTGATCATCTTGCCCAAGCCATGATCGATCTGGTTTCCATTAACCAGATGCGATCCTGCTACATCCGTCCCATCGTGCTACGCGGCTACGGCGATATCGGAGTAATGCCTCGCAACAATCCGATCGAGACTTATCTCGCCTGTTGGGAGTGGGGAAAGTACCTGGGTCCGGAGGCGCTCGCCCAAGGAGTGGATGTTTGCATATCGAGTTGGAACCGCAATGCTCCCAATACGATGCCGACTCTCTCCAAAGCCGGCGGCAATTACCTCAGTTCGCAATTGATTCGCATGGAAGCCGACATAAACGGCTACGCCGAAGGCATTGCCCTTGATACCCAGGGGTTCGTCAGCGAAGGTTCCGGTGAAAACATCTTCGTCGTCCGCGACGGAAAGATCTACACGCCGCCTTTATCGGCATCCGTGCTCCCGGGAATCACCCGGGAATCCGTTTTAATGCTCGCGGCGGAATTGGGCATCGTCGTCGTCGAAACCAATATCCTGCGCGAGATGCTCTATATCGCCGATGAGATCTTCTTCACAGGTACTGCGGCCGAAGTCACTCCCGTCCGCTCCGTCGATAAGCTCATCATCGGTTCCGGACGTCGTGGACCGGTCACCGAGAAACTCCAGACCGCATTCTTCGCCATCGTGGAAGGCTCAGCCGAGGACCGCTATGGTTGGTTGACACCGGTCCCGCAAACTGTTGCGGTTTGATGGGGCCGGTGCTTCGGAGGTCAGCGTGTAGAGCGAGCAGATCTGCGAGCATGAGCCCACCAGTCACCTCCCCCGAGATTTCCCGGTGGGCTCATGCCCGCTACGGATCGTTATAGTTGTACCAGACTAATAGGCGTTCACCAAGATATATGATACCTGTGAAACACGTTTATAAACAGGAACATCCTCTTATTAATCTGCGGCTTACGGGTATCGGCCTGTGGGAAGGCTGTGAATAAAACATGAATGCGCAGAGTTGTTATGGGCGCGACCCGCGCTCCGGAGAAGTCATCGAAGTTCGCTTTGCCAACGCCATCACTGCCGTCGAGCCGGTCCTTGGCACGTCTTCGGTGGAGACCCACTTGAGCCCTGGCTGGATCGATATTCAGGTCAATGGTTTTGCAGGGGTCGATTACTGCTCCCCTCATACTTCGATAGAAGAAATTGCCCGGTCGGTACAGGTGCTGTTCTCCACCGGCGTCACGCGATTCTTCCCAACCGTGATTACCGGAAGCTCCGAAGGCATGGCGGGAGCTATCGCCAATCTTGCAAAAGCCAAAGCGAGCCTGCCGTTGGAAGGCCGCGCAATGGAAGGTTTCCACATCGAAGGGCCGCATATTTCGCCGGATGACGGACCGCGTGGCGCGCATCCTCGACAGTGCGTCCGCCCTCCGGACATCGATGAATTCAACCGGTGGATCGACTTATCCGAAGGCAACGTTAAACTCGTCACGGTCGCGCCGGAATGGCCGGGCAGCACGGCCTACATCGAACGTGCGCTGGGCGCAGGCGTGGTTGTGGCCATTGGCCATACCAACGCTAACCGGCAGCAGATCCTCGACGCGGTGAATGCGGGAGCGAGCATGTCTACTCACCTCGGCAACGGGGCCCACACGGTCTTGCAGCGCCACCCCAACTACATCTGGGAACAACTCGCCGAGGACCGCCTCACAGCCAGCTTTATCGTCGACGGCATTCACCTTCCGCAGTCATTCCTGAAGGTTGCATTGCGCGCCAAGGGAATTGAGAAATCGGTGCTTACCACAGACGCAGTCATGCCCGCGGGCTGCGTGCCCGGGCGTTACCGGTTGGGTGAAGTCGACGTCGAGCTGCACGCGGACGACCGGGTCACCCTCGTCGGCGAAGAAAGACTCGCCGGCTCGTCGTTGAAGATGCATCGCGGCATCGAAAACCTCATGAAATTCTGCGATCTGAGCCTCGCCGATGCGATCACGATGGCCACGCAAAATCCTGCGCGCGCCGGACGCATTCGCGCGCGCCAACGGGGACTCCAGCCAGGTGAACGCGCGGATCTAGTAGAATTCCACTACGATCCTAGGTCCAAGGCGATCGAAATCGAAAGGGTTTGGATGGACGGTGAGGCTGTTTGGCGGCGTTGATCCGTCGCGGAAGCCTCCGGCTTGCCTCACAGTAGCGCCGGCGGTGAAATAACGGTGATGGTAGGATATTTAGTAGGAGCGACGATACCACCTGAGCACGCGAATCCGGTCCAAGCCCACCAAGCTGAAACGGAGCTTCACATTATCCCGAAATTCCGTCCGCTTCCTCGAGCGGCTGCGCAAGGAGAACAAAGGTTCCTCAGCCTCTCACATTCTTGACCTGATCGTCCAGGAGGCCAAAGCCAGAGATCGGCTCCGCGCCGCTGAGTTCGAAATCGATGCCTACTACTCGAACTTGTCCGATGCTGAGCTGCGGGAACAGGCAAACTGGGGAGACTTCGCTTTCCACCAGATGACGGAAAAGGAATCGTGAATTGGGGGCTGCGGGCAAGCGGACTCCGATACGCGGGGAAATCTGGTTCGTGCGGCTGTACACCGATCCGCCGGACAAAGGCGTCCGGCCGGTTGTGATCGTCTCGATTGACGCTCGCAATCGACACGAACGAGCAGACACCGTCCTTGCGATTCCTCTTACGACCTCGATCCACCGCACCGTTCCAACACACGTCTTCCTCCCGGCTGGCGAGACCGGATTGCAAGCCGATTCCGCGGCACGGGCCGAAGATGTTACGGTAGTTCGCAAGTCGAACTTGGTTGAGCCCAAGTCGGGCTTGCGGCGGCTCAGCGACACTCGAGTTTGTCAGATGGCTCATGCTATCGAAGTAGCCATGGGATGCTTACCATGATCCTGAGGGGGGTGCTCAGCGGCGGCGCCGACTGCGCCGGAGTGGCGAGACGACGCTTGGTCTTTGATCGATGAATCGCGACCAGCACCGGGATCACGCCGAATTGGTGCTTGGTCGTACTTCGCGGGGGTGATGTTGGATGATGAAGGTCGGGCTTTCGCGCGACTGGTCGCGCGCGCCACTCACATAAGGTGTTCGCCCCATTGCAACCTCGGGGCGGACCTCCCTAGGCTGGTGGTATGAAGTTCCAGGTGTTCCTCCTCACGGCGACTTGTGTCTGCGCGCAGGAGCAAGTGCGGCAATCATCCACATATACGTATGACGTACATGGACGCAGGGTGCTTTCGGGCAGTCACAGCGCATCAGGTCCGTCGCGTACCGAGACGATACAATCCATCAACGGCCGGAATGTTCCGTTGGAGTCAGTTCAGGAGCGAGTCATTTCGGAAGGTCCTGAGGGTAAGTTGATCGAAAGGATCGTTAAGAAGTTCGATTCCTCCGGAAACTTGAGTGCAACGGAAAAGGTGATGGTCGAGGAGAAGAAGCACTCCGACGGCAGCACAACCACGGGTATCACGACCTATGACAGTGACTTGAACGGACGCTTTGCCCTGCGCGAGCGCTCAACTACGGTGAACCGGAGGGACAGCGACACAGTGCACGCGGAGACCAAGACGGAGCGGCCTACGCTCAACGGTTCTCTGGAACTTCAGGAACGGAGGGTTGCCGTGACCACAGGGACGGAGAAAGACTCCCGCACGGACGTTACGATCTACAGAAGTACCGGCGGTTTGAGCCTTGTGGAAGCCGCGCGAGAGACCACCGAGATCAAGATCGAGACCGGTCAAACCACGACTGCGGTCGCCCAGTACAATACGGGTTCAACCGGTAAGATGGAGCTCGCCGGGCAGCGCGTCAGCCGGTTGACTAAAGAACCCGACGGGAGTGAGTTGGAAGTGGTGGATGTATACGGCTCGGTTGCAACGGGCCGCGCGGGTGGTAGTTCTCTCACACTGCCCAAACTTCGCGAGCAGCAGATCATCGAGCGGAGACCCGGACCCGATCAGTCCATGACGGAAACGTTCAGCGTCCGCCGGACCGAACTGGATTCAGAGAAGCTCACGCCCGTTCAGAAGATCTCAGAAACAATCTGTATCGGCAATTGCAAAAACTAACTGTACTGCTCGGTAACTGAGCCGCGCGCGTTAGCAAGCGGTCCTACTAGCAGAAGTAATAGGACTGCTCTGTAGAAACTTGTGGGGCAGCTTGTTAAGCTGCGGCAGGATTGCCAATCGGTCCAAGAAAGAAATGTCTATCGGTGGCCGAAGTACATCAACCACCCCAACCCGAACAACGCCGCGAGGAAGCAGCCGAAGCAATAAATGCCATACGCGATGCGGTCGCGATCGTTCCTCTTGGTCACGATGCCCATCACGATCGAGCACAGCAACGCGAACAGAAGGCTGGCTTCGAGATGAGTCAGATTCATCTTCGGCATTCGAGCTATTCCTTCTTTCCCACCGCGATTTCGTAAGCGTCCACCATCGCGAGGACGTTCAACAATCCGGCGCCTACCAGAAGTTTGGTGCCATAGTCATGCACGTGACCCGCCACGTCAGGCTGCGAATAACCCAATAGAACAGTGAGCAAGTAGAAGGCACCCGAGGCCAGATTGCCCGCAAACCCGCCACAGTAGATGAGTGTAGTGAACAGGTCGCCCGTTTGGGGCGAAAACAGCGCGCCACGCATCATCAGGCCGGCTATGAAAGCGATCAACACGCACCCAAACAAAAGAGCCGCGCGCGCCGGTCGCTTCAGAAGAAAATGACCGGCTCCCGGCACCAGCCAAGCCAGTCCGACGATGGGCAGCCACACTAGCACCCCGACTTTCGTTTTGGACATGTTCACTTTGCAGTTTAGCACGCTATAATCGGCGCTAATT
>Ga0187893_10015903_pt1 | contig 10016 bp, 13 predicted proteins | sample MA1701074metaG_FD_139574 | JGI IMG/M metagenome (GOLD analysis project Ga0187893, IMG submission 139574) | White microbial mat communities from a basaltic lava cave in the Kipuka Kanohina Cave System on the Island of Hawaii, USA - MA170107-4 metaG ... | reverse complement strand
CCTTCGCCCGTAGTCTCCGCCATAGGACCAACTATGCGGCTCTGGGCCTTCGCAGGGAAGAGGGGTTTATCGGACGCTTACGTTTAATCGCGAGGGTGACTGTCTGGCTGCCAAGCTCCGGCCCGGCAACGTCCACAGCGCCGAGGACTGGGAAGAACTGCTGCTGCCGGAAATCGAGCGGCAACAGAAGCTGGGTAAGGAGGTCGTTTTTCGGGCCGATGCCGCCTTTGCCAAACCGGAGATCTACGAGGCGCTGGAGGAGCGGGACGTCAAATACGCCATCCGCATTCCGGCCAACGACAGCTTGGAGCGAGACATCGCGGAGTTGTTAACGCGGCCTGTGGGAAGACCGGGCTACAAGCCGGTGGTCTGGTACAAGAGCTTCTTGTACCAGGCGGCGAGTTGGAAGACGGCGCACCGGGTGGTGGCCAAAGTGGAGTTTCACTTCGGGGAATTGTTTCCGCGGGTGGGATTCATCGTGACCAACCTCGAGACCGACAGCCGGGCGGTGGTGCGGTTCTAAAACAAGCGGGGGACGGCTGAGCAGTGGATCAAGGAAGGCAAGCAGGCGGTGAAGATGACACGGCTGAGTTGCCACCGGTTCCGCTCCAACGAGGTGCGCTTGTGGCTGAGCGTGTTGGCCTACAACCTGGGCAACCTTTGGCGGCGGCTGGTGCTGCCGAGGCGGATCGACAACTGGTCGCTGACGAGCTTGCAGCAGCGGCTGGTGAAGACCGGCGGCCGGTTGGTGAAGCACGCGCGGTACTACTGGCTGCTGTTGGCTGAGAGCCACCTGACGCGGCGGCTCTTCGGCGCGATGGTGCGTCGCATTGCGCGCTACCCGTGACTGGGTAGAAGCGGAGGTTCTGTGCTGCAAAATTCAACAAAGCCGAAGGGAGCAAGGAGAGGTGTCAATGGAACTCGCTGTCGGGGCGGGACTTGCCCTTCTTGGATGTTCGGCGGCTGTAGAAAAGTGTCCCAAATTGGGTTGGTAGAGGCTTTCAGAGCTGAAACTCAAAAAAATCTCGGCTCAACGAGAGTCGATTCGCTGTATACTGAACGGGCCGGAGAACCCAAAACGGAAATCCCGGTTAAAGGACCGCGCTGTGCTTACGGGCGACGTGATGTACGATATCGTGCTGTACGCGTGCGGGTGCGCCGAACGGCTGGCAAGTCCTGAGATGCAGCGGTGGAAAACGGGCGAATTCGCGCTGGGCACCGTCCACCGTGCTGAAAACACCGATAATCCGGCGCGGCTGAAGAGTATTCTCTCGGCACTGGCCCGCATATCGCGGGAGATCTGTCCGGTGGTGTTGCCGCTACACCCGCGGACACGCAAATACATTGAGAATCTCGGCATCTCGACGGACGGGATCGTTGTGTGCGAGCCGGTATCGTACATGGATATGCTCCTTCTCGAACATCGCGCGCGAATGATCCTGACCGACTCCGGGGGCGTGCAGAAAGAAGCTTATTTCGCGGGCGTTCCATGCATCACGCTGCGCGACGAAACCGAGTGGGTCGAGACACTGGAGAATGGCTGCAACACACTGACGGGCGCCGATGCCGAACGAATTATCACGGCGGCAAGAAACGCAAAGAAGGCCGGTCCGTGGATTTCGCTGTATGGGTCAGGCGATGCCGGCCGGCGAATCGTGAACGAATTGGTTTGAGTATTATCGTTATTGAATCTCTCCTGATACTGCTGAACGGAACCATATCTAATGGGTGTATATAGCTCACATGCGAACGTCACTGCCACGGGCAGTCTGAATACCCGCCTCGAAATCAATCAGAAATATGGCGCCTTCGATTTTCATCAATGGGTGATATCGAGACTGGCGTTTCGCCCCGGCGCGGACGTGTTGGATGTCGGCTGCGGCACGGGAGTGCAGGCATTAAGAGCGCTCGAAGCCGTTGGCGAATCGGGCAGCGTCTCCGCGACGGATCTTTCCGCTGGATCCGTGGATACGCTCAAGAAGAATGCGGCGAACTATCGGAACCTGGATACCCTCGTTGGCGACATGAAGGACCTGGCGGGCATGATCGCGGAGAAGTTCCGGGTGAAGCGATACGATCTGGCTTACTCGGTATACGCGCTGTGGTACTCGACAGACCACTTTGGCGTTCTCGACGCGATGAGGAATTCGCTGAAGCCGGGCGGCAGGCTCGTCGTCTGTACGCCAAATGCGCCGAACGGTCTCCGCGAAACTATAAAGAGGCTGGGGCAGCCTCGCCCTGAACTGGATCAAGCGACGAATTTTGGTCCTAACGTTCTGGAACCCTATTTCCGGGCCTATTTCGATTCGATCGTCATCCACCTTCGGCGCAACGCGATGCATATCACCGATGTGGAGGACGTGCTCCGCTTTTATCGATCGACCGGGTACTATGATGCGCAATTGGAGCCGCGACTAAAAAAGCATGCGGAGCTGGAAATAGAATTGAACGGATATTTTTTGTTCGAAAAAAACAACTACCTTATCGAGGGCATACGCGAGTAGGCCGATGCCGCAACAGGGCAGCGAAGAAACATTCTCGTATGAGAGCTTCGCGGCGCTCATAAAGGAAGCGAAGTCGCACGGTTACCGTTTTCTCCGTTTTGACGAACCGCCCGGGCAAGATTCGGGAAAGCGGTTCTACTTGCGGCACGATGTGGATATCTCGCCGCGGTGCGCCCTGCGTCTCGGCAGGATTGCGGCCGGTCTGGACGTACGTTCGAACTTCTTCTTCCAGTTGAATGCGGAAACGTATAACGTGTTCAACCCCGCCAATATCCAGATCGTGACAGAACTTCGCAGCTCAGGGCACTGCGTTGGTCTGCACGTGGACGAGGATCTCGTCGGGACCGATCCGGAAGCGATACGGCTGACGCTGCGGTGGTTCGGCGAATGTTGTACGCCGATCGATGCGGCAATCAGTTTTCATCGTCCTACGCCCCAGGCATTGGGACGCGATTTCGAGGGGTTTGCGAGCGGGTATGGGTCTGAGGTATTCGGAGAGGACCGGTATCTGTCGGATTCGCGGCGAAGCTGGGATTTTCGCGCGCGCCTGACAGACTGGCTCGCGGAGGGCCGAAGCCCCATTCAGTTGCTCTTGCATCCCGAATGGTGGCACCCGCACGGCAGCGCGGAAGCGATCTGGGAAGATCTGCGGGACCGGCGAACGGACGAACTCGCACGGTACATGGTCACGCACTTCAAGAAGGTGTTTTCTCCCGTCATTGCGATCGGGAACCGGGAGTTTGGAATTTAAGCCCGCCGAGTAAAAGAGGTTCCCTCTCTGAGCCTTCTGTGGTCGGTTCCTACCCCGGCCCACTGAACACTAGCTAGAATATTCACATTAGAAGCCTAGGCCGTTTCCGGCGGCCGATCTTCTCATAAGAATGCGGGTTCCACGGGGACTGCCCGCTGCCCCGGAGCGGAAGAAGATCCAATGAACAGCCTCCATGACTGGCGAGTGAAAGGCGTCGTGCAAAAAGTCCTGAGCGCGCTGCCCGGCGGAGGATGGATCAACGATCGGCTCCAGAGATCCCTGGGCGATCTCAGAGCATTCGAAAAGAACGTCGATGGCAAGGTGTCCGATTGGATTGGGATCATGTCGTATTTGAAAGCCGTCCAGCGGGCCGACCTCGACGGCAGGACCATTCTCGAGATCGGCTCCGGATGGTATCCTACTTTGCCTCTTTGTTTCTCGCTCGCTGGAGTAAGATGCTGTTATACCGTCGATATCAGCCGCCACATGCACGAAGGACTGACCTTCCGGATGCTCAGGGCTCTCGAAGGGAAACTCGACGCGATCGCCTCCCAGGCGAATCGGGATCCAGGTGCTGTGCGGGAAGACTACCGCCGCATGCGCCGCGCGGCCCGCCTGGAGCAACTGCTTTCCGAGGCCAACATACTCTATCATGCCCCGGCCGACGGCGCGCACTTACACTGGCTGCCCGACAGGTCGCTGGACATGGTTTACTCCAACAGTGTTCTCGAGCATGCGCGCTCGAGCGTCATCGAGTCATTGATGCGCGAATCGTGGCGGGTGTTGAAAGACGATGGATTGGCCGTCCATGCCGTGGCCTGCAACGATCACTACGCTCACTTTGACAAGTCCATCTCCTTCGTCAATTACCTGCAATTCACGGAACGCGGCTGGCGCTTCTGGAATAATGCGCTAAACTATCAGAATCGCCTTCGCGCGCCTGATTTCATCCGCGCGGCCGAGCAGAGCGGGTTCAGAATCATTCACCAGGCGCGGCACGTGCGTCCCGGAGTGAGGGAAGCGCTGTCACGGTTGAAAATCGCCCCTGAGTTCAGCGCTTACTCACCCGAGGACCTGGCGGCGACGTCGGTCGATTTCGTCGCCTCCAAGGAATATCGCCGCTAGGCCGGGCTGCGATGCGCTCCACTTACTCACCGCCCGCGCGGGAGACATCGGGCGGTTCACAACCTGAAAAAACTCCGCAGCGCTTCACGGCAGCGCGAAGCGGCGTGTCCATCCCACAGGGGCGGCACCCGGGCGGCCCTCGGCTCCTCGCGCGCCTTCCGCCAGGCCTTCAAAATGCCCTCCCGCGACGTTCCGGCCAGAATATTCGTGTCAATATGCGATGAATAGCTCGCTCCGGTCCGACCAGCCGATCGAACACGATGGACCTTCCGTCAGGCGACCACTTGGGCGACCCGCAACCGCGCAGCCGGGTCAACCGCCGTTCGTTCGAGCCATCTGAGGCCGCCACCCAAAGATCGTCGCCCATGCGGTCGGAAACAAACACCATGCGCGCGCCGTCCGGTGAGAAAGAGGGGCTGGATTCGATCTGCGTCGAATCCACCAGCTTCATCGGCACCGCCTCCGAATCGTCAAGATTCAGCGCCCACAGGTTGATGTCTCTCACCTGTTCCTGGTAGACAATGCGCAATCCGCCTCAAACAGGATCTTGCCAGCCAATTCTCCGAGGAGCATGGCCGAGAATTGCCGTTTGTCCCATCGATGTTGAGGCGTAGAATACTTGCGAAACATCGTCTCACTCATGTCGAGATGATCTGCCCACGCCGCATAGGCGCTATCGGCGAATTCCGCTTCCTCGCGAAGGATGTCGCTCATTAGCTTCTTAGCTATCATAGTAAATTCTGTATGGCCTGCCCATTCCGTTTCGACATGAGTCACCATAGTGATGGATCTGAGAGCATACCGTGAATCCGAAAACGAGAAGGCGAGAACGAGCGACCTGCTCCGGATCTTGCCTCGTGGCCGACGTTCAGTCTTGGATATCGGAGCCAGAGACGGCCATTTTTCACGGTTGCTTGCACAGTCTTTTGAAACCGTGACCGCACTGGATTTGTCCCGACCCGGCTTCCAATATCCGAAGGTCACCACAGTGGCAGGAGATGCGACTCGGCTCCAGTTTGAAGATGCATCCTTCGACTGCGTTTTCTGCGCCGAAGTGCTCGAGCATATTCCAGCCGTTCAGAAGGCCTGCCGGGAAATCGTGCGGGTGGCGCGCCACGAGATCGTGATCGGCGTCCCCTACAGGCAGGACACTCGTATCGGACGGACCACCTGCCGCACATGTCGAAAGGTGAATCCGCCGTGGGGCCACGTGAATATCTTTACCGAGGAACGTCTCAGTTCACTCTTTCCGAATTTGCACGTCGTGGAGAAGTCTTTCGTAGGGAGCAACAGGGAACAAACCAACTGGCTTGCGGTCTTGTTGATGGACTGGGCGGGCAACCCGTGGGGATCTTATTCGCAAGACGAGCCCTGTATCTACTGTGGGGCCATGCTGATTCCGCCGCCAGGTCAAAGACCCCTCTGGTCCAAAGTATTCTCAGGTTTCAGCGCCAGGATGACCTGGGCCCAGCAGTGGTTTTCACAGCCGCATGGCAACTGGATTCATGTTGTGTTTTCCAAAGACGGAGTTCGGCGGTGAGACTGCTCGCCAATTGATGAGTGTTCATAGTGGCATCGACCATTCTCCTGCTCGCCTATTACTATCCTCCCCAGAATACGTCCGGCGCGGCTCGGCCGGGGCGTTTCGCAAAATATCTCCCGGCATTCGGCCACTCAGTGGTCGTGTTATCTGCCGATGATGACGCTTGCGCCACCATAAGCGGCGATTTACCAGCCAACTGGCGGATGCCGATGCCGGGCTTTGTCCAACGGTTAGAAGGTCTGGCTATCGCGCTACTACAGAAGATTCTCAAAGAGCATAGCCAGCGATTACCCTGGATGGCGGCCGCTGTCCCGGCTGGCCGTGCCATTGTGGAGCAGCTTGGTTGTACGGCAATTCTGTCTACTTCCCCCCCACTCAGCACACACCTGACTGCCCTCCGGTTGAAAAAACACCATCCAAACTTGAAGTGGATAGCTGACTTTCGGGATCCCTTTGTCGACAGCCCCTTCCGCAACACGCCGTTTCATAAGCTTTATGATGCCCGCGCGGAGCGTACATTCTTTGAGCACGCGGATGTCCTCATCGCCAATACGGACGTGGTCGCAGAGAACTGGAAGAAACGGTATCCAGAATTTGCCGCCAAGATTCATGTCATCTGGAACGGCTTCGATCCGGCTGAAGGGATGGCTCCCGCGGAGCCGGTAAGGCGGCCTTATCGAGTGTTATTGCATGCGGGAGATATTTACGGACGCCGTCATCCCGGCGAGGTGCTTGCGGCAATCGACCGCCTACAACGCAAGGGAGCGCTGACTCCCGGGCAAGTTCGGATCGAGTTGATTGGTCCTTTGGATCCGCAGTCGGCGCTGCATTCCTTCCCAGCGTTCCAGCATCTCCATCGACAGGGATGCTTATATTACAACGGAAAAGTGGTGCCCCAACCGGAAGCGCAGCAGGCAATGCAACAGGCCGACTTTCTTCTTCTTTTAGATGTCAACGACAGACATCAGAGTCTTCAGGTGCCGGCCAAGATCTTCGACTACATCCGAACCGGGCGCCCGATCCTAGCGACCACGCCCCTGAACTCACCAGCGGCCCGAATCCTGGCCGGCAGTGGAATCCCTCACACTTGCCTTCATTTCGGCGACACAGAAGAGCAAGTCGATGCCAAGTTGTTAAGATTCCTTCGGCAGCCCAGCAGTGTGCATCCTCCAAGTCCATGGTTTTTTGAGAATTTTGATGCGCATCGGCAGACCGCTGTCCTAGCCACCTTGCTGAGGGAAAATCCCAGCAGCCCCTAGCCCTCCATACCTAATCTGAGATCTGAGTGGGCGGCGCGGCGGATAGCAACCGCGGAGGACTCCCTCGCACTTCTCTCGCACAGCCAGGGCGTTTCGATGCTTCATCTTCTGACGGAGGAGATTGCCATCGACGATGCCTTCGTGGGCAAGCGCCCACGCGCTCACTTTCGAGTGGCCGACTCCGCTGTCGAGGAAGCGCTACAGACGGCGCTTCGCGAAGATATTCCTCGGTGCCTGGAAGAGATCGCGAAAGACTTGGGCTATCGAAGCGTTGCGCCATTGCAGAATCGTTATCGCGAGCTCTGCAGCCAGGTTGTCAGCAAGAGACGCTCTGGGCTGAAGATCTCTCCCATTCCACCCGACAAATCCGTGCCACGAGATCGTATCGAGCAAGCTCTGTCCGAAGCGCTGAAGCATGATCGTCCGGTGAGTCTTTTACTCTGTGGCATCAAAGGTCGGACTGCGGAACCGGAGGCGTTCTATAAAGGCTTCCATAATGTCCGACCCGCGATCACGGCGAAGAGCAAGCGCCTCAGCAAGCAGCGCGTGGACACGATAGAAAGCGCACTCCGGGCGGCCTTCAATGAAACATAGGTTCCCGCCGTGACGGATTTGGCGCGACGCCTCGGACTCCGGGACGTCCCGCGGATCACGAAGCGTTTTTCCGGATCTCTCCGCCGCATTGAGGCGTCGATGGCAAGAGACTGCGACCGTTTGATGCGCTGGCGTGGCTGGATGTAATATGCTACTGTGTACACAGAGTACGCAACATGAAAACTGAAAAGATCGGCATGCGTGAGTTCCGCGAGAACCTTGCGGGCTACCTGGAAGGCGGGCGAACGCTTGCCATCACTCGTCATGGCGAAACGCTCGGCTTTTTTATTCCCGCCCAGAAGCGGAGCCGCAAAGCTGAAGTTGAAGCCATGCGCGCCGCGGCGAAGGAACTCGACGCCATGATCGCTGCGTGGGGCGCGTCCGAGGACGAACTCATACAGGAGTATAAGGAGATCCGTCGCGCCAGCCGCGAGAAGAAGCGGAACTCAAAGTAGTTGGCATGGAACGTAGAGCCCTGGTGCTTGACGCCAACATTCTCATTCGCGCCGTGCTCGGTCAGCGAGTTCGGCGCATCCTCGAAGCCCACGCCGACAGCATCTCCTTCTTCGTTCCCGAAACCGCGTACGCCGAAGCGGAGGAGCACCTGGCCGCACTGGTCGTAAAGCGTGGCGGCGATTCCGCCAAGGCATTGGTCTCTCTGAGATCCATGGCCGCGCTCGGCACCATGGTCAACCAAGACCTCTGTGGCTACTTCGAAGCCGAAGCGCGGAAGCGGCTTGGCGCACGCGACCCGGATGACTGGCCGATTCTTGCAGCCGCCTTGGCCCTCGGCTGTCCGATCTGGACTGAAGACACCGACTTCTTCGGCTGTGGCGTCGCCACCTGGACGTCCAGCAGCATCGACATTTTCCTTGCGCAATAGCTCTCCTGCACCGTTCGGGTTTACCCATCGTTTGGCCGCGAGCTTATCGCGTCGTTGATATCGCGGGAGCTGGATTCCTAATGGGCCAACGAATAGCCTGACTCACGCTGGTTTCATCATTCTAGTTGCTCCCCTTGCCGCCGACCTTGACCGGGCACCGCTGCGCTTGACGGCGTGACCGCCACGCCGCGCCCTGCTGGGACCGCCCGGGCTGTCATTTCCTGCGATCTTTCCATGCCCGCAGAACGGCACCCCGGATACTATCACGACTCCCGGAAACGCAAAAAGACCTTGCCGCGAGCGGATATAGTCGGTTAACCGTCGATGCCGGAGGAAGGCGGCTAAACGAAAAATCCTTTTGTAGTCAGTTGGTTAACTGCCGGCAACGGCAGGCCGCTCAGCAGCACCCGACGCGGAGCGACGTGTCGCCTACCGCCGCGCGCCAGCGCCGTATTTACTCAGGCTGGGTCGGCACCCACGAGTTTTGGAATGCTATCTTCGGACCACGGAATATTGAGACTTCACGCGACCCGGCGTAAGAGACCTTCAAGCTTTCGGTGTTTGGCATTCAGGGTTGGCTGTACATGTCTAAGCGCCTTCGATACTGCGGGCAAATCCTTTGGCGTGAAGCGGTCCAAATCCGATGATTGACCTCAGAATTGCGTCCATTGCTGGAAGTGACACCTCGGACATCCCTGGCTGGCCGCCTTGTTCAGTCTGGTGATACCCGGTCTTGGGCAAGTCTATAACGGCCGATGGGAAAAAGGGGCCTCTTTTTTGCGCTTAATATGATTGGGACTTCTCCTTCTTTTAGATGTCAACGACAGACATCAGAGCCTTCAGGTACCGGCCAAGATCTTCGACTACATCCGAACCGGGCGCCCGATCCTGGCGACCACGCCCCTGAACTCACCAGCGGCTCGAATCCTGGCGAGCAGCGGAATCCTTCACACCTGCCTTCACTTCGGCGACACAGAAGAGCAAAGTCGATGACAAGTTGTTAACATTCCTTCGGCAGCCCAGCAGTGTGCATCCTCCAAGTCCATAGTTCTTTGAGAATTTTGATGCGCGCCGGCAGACCGCCGTCCTAGCCGCTCTTGTTGAAGGAAAATCTCCCTAGCCCTCTGCAGACTTGATCCGGGGCGGGCGGCGCCTCGTTGTGGTTGGCCATAACGGTCGCGGTAGGGACGGCCATTGCTGACCGCCGCCGAGTCGGCCCGGGGAATTTCACTCTGAGCCGCTCACACAACCGTGCGTGACTGTCTCCAGTCACACGGCTCGTGCCATCCATTGAGAGCTGCCGCCCTCCGCCACAATCAGTCGGCTCCTCCTGTTGCCAGTTGGCCAAGTTGACCAT
>Ga0187893_10015902_pt1 | contig 10016 bp, 6 predicted proteins | sample MA1701074metaG_FD_139574 | JGI IMG/M metagenome (GOLD analysis project Ga0187893, IMG submission 139574) | White microbial mat communities from a basaltic lava cave in the Kipuka Kanohina Cave System on the Island of Hawaii, USA - MA170107-4 metaG ... | reverse complement strand
TTGGGGCGGCTGGAGGAGATGATGCGCTCGACGGTGAGCGGCGCCAACCAGTGGTTCGTGCGCACCCGCGACGAGCTGGTGGAGCGTTTGGACCAGCTGTCCGCCACCGTGGACCTGGGCATCGCCGAGTCGATGGTCGCCGTCCTGGAGCAGTTGCGAGGGGAGGTCGGGGGGGTCCGCCAGGACCTGGCCGCGCTCGGCCGACGCCAGAACCTCACCGCCGCTCAGGTGCGCAAGATCCTGATGGAAGCGGGCGCCAACGGGACGCCGGCCAAGGCAGTGAGGGAGGTCAAGGGCCGGTCGCGGTCCTAGGAGCTGGCCCAGGCTCGTGCCGACGGCTAGACGACGACGGTTCACGCCGCCGAAACAGGCTCGCAATCTTGCACTCTTATGTTCGGTGGCATGGAGGTCACGCTTCTTCGGTGGCCCGACGAGCAGGGGCGTCGGCAGCGGCTGTCACTGGCCGGGGGCCCCCGGTTGCTGCTGGTGGAGGACGGCGAGGCGCCACCCTGCCCGCTCGACTGCCTGGAGGACTGGGTGCGCGTGCCGGCGCCGGAGGAGGAGGTTCGGGCCCGGGTTGAAGCCTTGTCGTTCCGGCGCGCCGCCCACGGCCACGACGCCCCGGGGATGGACGGTGACGGCGTGCTCCGCTTCCGGGGCAAGTGGGTCGCACTGCCGCCCCTGGAGACCCGGATGACCGAGTTGCTCCTGAGCCGGTTGGGCGCGGTCGTCGGGCGGGACGCCCTGGCGAAGGCGGGCTGGCCCGACGGAATCACCGGCCGCAACGCGCTGGACGTGCACGTCCTTCGCTTGCGGCGGCGGCTCGAGCCGCTCGGTCTGGCGATCAGGACAGTGCGGTCTCGGGGGTACCTGCTCGAGATCACGTGAGCACATGGCCAGGCGGCCGTCCGGTGGTTTAGTGTTCGACGAGCGCAGGAAGCGGGGGGCCGGCGTGAACCCCAGCCTCCGCTGGCCCTCCCCCTGCGCGAGCGCCGCCACCATGGCGCCTTCCGAGGACACCCAAGCGCCCACCTAACCTGACGATCAATGCCCGTTGACCTCGCCCGCCTCATCCAGCCCGCGTCGACGCGGATCGTGCTCGTCGTCATCGACGGCCTGGGGGGCTACGCCGACGCCGCCCACGGAACCGAACTCGAGGAGGCGCTGACGCCGAACCTCGACCAGCTGGCGGCCGAAGGGGCCGTTGGTCTTCTGGACCCGGTCGGACCCGGGATAACCCCCGGATCGGGCCCCGGGCACCTGGCGCTCTTCGGCTACGAGCCGTGCGAGTTCGAACTGGGCCGGGGCGCCCTGTCGGCCGCGGGCCTCGAGGTGGAGATCCGGCCGGGCGACGTCGCGGCGCGCGGCAACCTGTGCACTCTCGGCGCCGACGGGATCGTGGTCGACCGGCGGGCCGGGCGCATCCCCGACGAGTCTGCCCGCGAGGTAGTCGGGATGCTGGCGGCAGGACTCGACCTCGACGGCGTCGAGGTGATCCTCGCCCACGAGGCCCAGCACCGGGTGCTCGTTGTGCTCCGGGGCCAGGGCCTCGACCCGCGGGTGTCCGACACCGACCCCCAGAAGGTCGGCGTGGAGCCGCGCCCGCCGTATGCGCTCGTCCCCCAGGCGGACCACACCGCCCGGATCGTCGCCGAGTTCGACGGCCAGGTCCGGCGGCTGCTGGCCGATCACGCGCCCGCCAACGGCCTGCTGCTGAGGGGGTTCGACACGCACCGGGAGTTGCCGTCGATGCAGCAGCGCCACGGCCTCAACCCTGCGGCGATCGCCGTCTACCCCATGTACCGGGGCATCGCGCGCCTGGTGGGCATGGAGGTGCTGCCCAAGGCGACCGACCTCGACGATCAGATCAACACCCTGCGCAACCGCTGGGACGAGTTCGATTACTTCTTCGTGCACCACAAGGGCGCCGACTCGGCCGGCGAGGACGGGAGCTTCTCGGCCAAGGTCGCCGCCATCGAGGCCGTCGACCGGATCGTGCCCGCTTTGGCCGAATTGCGGCCCGACGTGCTGGTGGTGACCGGCGACCATGCCACCCCGAGCCAGATGGCGGCCCACTCCTGGCACCCGGTCCCGGCTCTGGTGTGGGGACCGCGGGTGGGGCGTGACGACGTCGACCGTTTCGGCGAGCGCTGGGCCCGGCACGGTGGGCTGGGTCGCCGCCCCACCGTCGAACTCATGCCCATCGTCCTCGCCTGCGCCGGCCGGCTGGCCAAGTACGGCGCCTGACGACATCGGGTCCGGCCGGCGGTGGGCGGAGGCCGCCGCGAACCCCGCCCGCCCGCCGCCCCGACCACGTCGGGCCCGGGTCCGCTATGTTGCGGCCCGCCCGCCGCCCCAACCAAGTCGGGCACGGGTCCGCCCGCGAACCCCGCCCGCCGCCCCGACCAGGTCGGGCCCGGGACCGGTATGTGGCGGCCCGCCCCGCCGCCCCGACCAGGTCGGGCCCGGGACCGGTATGTGCGGCCCGCCCGCCGCCCCAACCAGGTCGGGCACTGGTCCGCTATGTTGCGGCCCGCCCGCCGCCCCAACCAGGTCGGGCACTGGTCCGCTATGTTGCGGCCCGCCCGCCGCCCCGACCAGGTCGGCCACTGGTCCGGTATGTGCGGCCCGCCCGCCGCCCCGACCAAGTCGGCCGCGGGTTTAGGTGCGTCCCGAGAAGGGACGCACCGTGCCTGCGTGGCGAACGCAGCCAACCGCACCGTGCCTGCGTGGCGAACGCAGCCAACCGCACCGTGCCTGCGTGGCGAACGCAGCCAACCGCACCCGTGCCTGCGTGGCGAACGCAGCCAACCGCACCGTGCCTGCGTGGCGAACGCAGCCAACATGGAATACTCTCGCGCTCGAAGACCTTGATACAGACGCACTCAAGTTTCTACAGTTCATCGATCGTGCCCTCTGACCGTGAGGAGTCCGCCCATGCCCAAGGCCGTTGGCATCGACCTCGGTACCACCAACTCCGTCGTCTCTGTGTTGGAGGCGGGCGAGCCCGCCGTCATTCCCAACGCCGAGGGCGGCCGCACCACCCCCTCGGTGGTCGGCTTCTCCAAGACGGGTGAGGTCCTGGTCGGCGAGGTCGCCAAGCGCCAGGCCATCACCAACCCCGATCGCACGATCCGTTCGGTCAAGCGCCACATGGGCACGACCTGGACGGTTTCGATCGACGAGAAGAAGTACCGGCCCCAGGAGATCTCGGCCCGCATCCTCCAGAAGCTGAAGCGGGACGCGGAGTCGTACCTGGGCGAGTCGGTCAACCAGGCGGTGATCACCGTCCCTGCCTACTTCGACGACGCCCAGCGCACGGCGACCAAGGAGGCGGGCCAGATCGCCGGCCTGGAGGTCCTGCGCATCATCAACGAACCCACCGCCGCAGCGTTGGCGTACGGGCTCGACAAGGAGAACCAGGAGCAGACGATCCTCGTCTTCGACCTGGGCGGCGGCACGTTCGACGTCTCGATCCTGGAGATCGGCGACGGCGTGTTCGAGGTGAAGTCCACCAGCGGCAACACCCACCTGGGCGGCGACGACTGGGACGAGCGGGTGATCGAATGGCTGGTGAAGTCGTTCAAGGGCGACCACGGGGTCGACCTCTCCCAGGACAAGATGGCCATGCAGCGGCTCAAGGAGGCGGCCGAGAAGGCCAAGATCGAGCTCTCCGCCGTGCAGGAGACCCAGATCAACCTGCCGTTCGTGACCGCCACCCAGAGCGGCCCGCTCCACCTCGACTACAAGCTCACCCGGGCCAAGTTCCAGGAGATGACGCAGGACCTCCTCGATGCCTGCAAGGGACCGTTCAACCAGGCCCTCAAGGACGCGGGCATGCCCAAGAACAAGCTCGACCACGTCATCATGGTCGGCGGCTCCACCCGCATGCCCGCGGTGCAGGACCTGGTCCAGGGGCTGACCGGCAAGGAGCCGCACAAGGGCGTGAACCCCGACGAAGTGGTGGCTGTGGGCGCCGCCATCCAGGCCGGGGTGCTCAAGGGCGAGGTCAAGGACGTCCTGCTGCTCGACGTCACCCCGCTGTCGCTCGGCATCGAGACCCGCGGCGGCATCTCGACCAAGCTCATCGAGCGCAACACCACCATCCCCACCCGCCGCACCGAGGTGTTCACCACCGCCGAGGACATGCAGCCCTCGGTGGAGATCCACGTCCTCCAAGGCGAGCGGGACATGGCCCAGTTCAACAAGACCCTGGGCAAGTTCCAGCTCGTCGGCCTTCCACCCGCCCCGCGAGGGGTGCCACAGATCGAGGTCACCTTCGACATCGACGCCAACGGCATCGTTCACGTGTCCGCCAAGGACAGGGGTACGGGCAAGGAGCAGTCGATGACGATCACCGGCCAGTCCTCGCTGAACAAGGACGAAATCCAGCGCATGGTGCGTGACGCCGAGACCCACGCCGAGGAGGACCGCCGCCGGCGGGAGGAAGCGGAAACCCGCAACCAGGCCGACTCGCTGGTCTACCAGACCGAGCGCATGCTGCGGGACTACGGCGACAAGCTGAGCGTGGTCGAACGGGAGACGATCGAGCGGGCCATGGCCGACACAAAGAAGGCCTTGCAGGGCACCAACCTCGACGAGCTGCGCTCGGCCCACGAGAAGCTCGTGTACGCCACCCAGACGGCGGCGCAAAAGATCTACCAGGGGGCGAGCGAGGACGGCGGCGGCGATGGCGGCGGCTTCGGCGGCGGCCCGGCCGACGACGACGTGGTCGACGCAGAAATCGTCGATGGGTAGCGGGGACGCCCCCGAGGCGCCTTCTGCGGATGAACGGCAGGCGGGTCCTGCCTCGCAAGGGGACCCCCCCGAGGGGGGCCCCTCCCCTGTCGGGGCCCCTCCCCCCTCGGGTCCCCCCCTTACGAGTCACCCCCCTGCCTCGTCCGCTGCGCCCCACCCCCGCGAGGGGGAGGGGCCGGTGGGGCCGGACCCGGCTTCCGGTGGTGCATCGGGCGCGCCCGTCGACGAGCTGGCGCCGGAAGCTGAGGTTGACGAGGGTGACGGGAAGGACGTGCCGCAGGGGAGGGCGGCGCAGAAGCACGTCATCAAGCGGCTCCAGAAGGAGCGGGACGAGTACCTCAACCAGTACCGGCGGGTGCAGGCCGAGTTCGAGAACTACCGGAAGCGCATGATCCGCCAGCAGACCGAGCATGTCGAGCGGGCGGCGGAGCAGCTCATCGAGAAGCTGCTGCCGGTGCTCGACACGTTCGAGTCGGCCGTGGCCCACGGCACCGGGTACGAGCAGGTGCAGGCGTCCCTTCTCGCCACCCTCGAGAAGGAAGGGCTCGAACGCATCCACCCCGAGGGCAAGCCCTTCGATCCCGCCGAGTCCGACGCGGTCGCCCACGAGGATGGCGACGGCGGCCCGGTCGTAGCCCAGGTCCTCCGGCCTGGGTACCGCTGGAAGGGCCGCGTCGTCCGCCCGGCCATGGTGCGCGTCAAGGGCTGAGGGCAGCCGGCAGCATGGCCCAGCAGGAGTGGCTCGAGAAGGACTACTACAAGGTTCTCGGCGTGCCCGACAAGGCCACTGAGGCCGAGATCCGGCGCGCCTACCGGAAGCTGGCCAAGGCGAACCACCCCGACCACAACCCCGGCAACGAGGAGCGGTTCAAGGAGATCTCCGCCGCCCATGACGTGCTGGCCGACCCGGCCAAGCGCAAGGAGTACGACGAGATCCGCCGCCTCGGGCCCATGGGCGGGATGTTCGGCGGCCGGGGCCCGGGCGGCGCCCGCGGACCGGGCGCGGGCGGTCCCGGCGGGGCGTTCACCTTCACCGCCGAGGACCTGGGCGACATGCTGGGCGGCCTGTTCGGCCGCATGCGGGGGGGCAACGGCCCCGGTCCGAGCGACGCCGGGACCAGGACCACCACGGTGGGCCCCCAGCGCGGGACCGACCTTGAGTCCGAGCTGCACCTGTCGTTCGTCGAGGCGGTCAACGGCGTCACCACGACGGTGAACGTCACCAGCGAGGCGGCGTGCGAGGCGTGCCGGGGCACGGGCGCCGCGCCCGGCACCACCCCGACGACCTGCCCGGATTGCAGCGGCCGCGGCGTCATCGACGAGAACCAGGGCCTCTTCTCCTTCAGCCGGGCGTGCCCGCGGTGCGCGGGGCGGGGCGCGGTCGTCGAGACGCCGTGCCCCAACTGCAAGGGCCGCGGGGTGGAGGTCCGGCCCCGGCAGGTGAAGGTCAAAGTCCCGGCCGGGGTGGAGGACGGCCAGCGCATCCGCCGCAAGGGTGGCGGCGGGGCGGGTCGCAACGGAGGCCCCGCGGGCGACCTGTTCGTGAAGGTGCAGGTGGCCCCGCACCCGCTGTTCGGGCGCAAGGGGAGGGATCTCACCATCAGCGTGCCGGTGACCTTCGCCGAGGCCGCCCTCGGCGCCGAGATCACGTTGCCGACGCTCGACGACCCGGTGACGCTGAAGATCCCCTCGGGCACCCGATCGGGACGCACGTTCCGCGTGCGGGGCCGGGGGGTGGACACCGGCAAGGCGGTCGGCGACCTGCTGGCCACCGTCGAGGTGGCGGTCCCGAAGAAGCTCTCGCCCGCGGAGCGAGAAGCCATCGAAGCGCTGGCGGCGGCGTCGCAAGAGTCGCCGCGCGCCCACCTGGGAGTCTGAGACGATGCTCAACGAGGGGGAGCGCGGCGTGTACGTCATCTCGGTGGCGGCCGAGTTGGCGGGGATGCACCCTCAGACCCTGCGCATCTACGAGCGGCGCGGCCTGCTCGACCCGGCCCGCACGGGAGGCGGCAGCCGCCGTTACAGCCAGCGGGACATCGAGCGCCTGCGGAGCATCCACTCCTTGACCGAAGGAGGCCTCAACTTGGCCGGGGTCAAGCTGGTGATGGAGTTGCAGGAAGAGATCGCCCGTTTACGGGCGCAGGTGGCCCAGGCCCAGCAGGAGGCGCGCGAGGCCGTGGAACGCACCCACCGCCAGTACCGGCGTGACCTGGTGCCCATGCGGCAGTCCCCCGCTCCCTACCGCGGCCGGCGGTAGGCGATGCGGCGCGCGCTGGGCCTCTTGGGCGCAGTCGCCGTGGTCGCCGCGGCCACGGCTTTCGTCACGAGCCGCCCGCCCGCCCCCTCACCCGCCCGCCCGCCCGCCCCGCCCGATGCGCTCGCCCGCCTGCCGCTGGCGTTCGAGGAGAACGTTGGGCAGTTCGACGCCGGCGTTCGCTTCCTCGCACGCGCCCCCGGCCAGACGGTCGCATTGGTGGACGACGGCCTGTCGGTTTCGCCCGCAGGCGTACGGGTGACGCTTTCCGGGGCCCGACCGGCCCGCATCGGCGGGAACCAGCCGCGGCCGGGAACCGTGTCGCGCATCATCGGCGCCGACCCGGCCCAGTGGCGCACGTCCATCCCCACGTACGGGTCGGTGACCTACTACGAGGCGTACCCGGGCGTCGACGTCGTGTTCCACGGATCGGGACGGAACGTCGAGCACGACTTCGTCCTGCGGCCCGGCGCCGACCCGTCGGTCATCGCCGTGGCGGTGAGCGGCGCCGCCGCCCGCCTCGACCCCGCCGGCGACCTGGTGGCCGGCGATGTCCGCTTCCAGGCGCCCACGCTGTACCAGGAGGTCGACGGCGCCCGCCGGCTCGTCACCGGCCGCTACGCCGCCCGCCCCGACGGCTCGTACGGCTTCGCCGTCGGCCCCTACGACCGAAGCCGCACCCTCGTCATCGACCCCGTACTGGTCAGCTCCAGCTACCTCGGCGGCAGCAGCACCGACACCGCTTACGGCGCCGCCTCCGACAGCGACGGCAACATCGTCGTGACCGGCTACACGGAGTCGTCGGACTTCCCTACCCTCAGCCCGGCTCAGCCCGGGCGGCCCGGCGCCGAGGGGACGCGGCGCGACATCTTCGTGTCCAAGGTCAAGGCCGACGGCTCGGGCCTGCTCTGGTCCACCTACCTGGGCGGCCGTGGCCAGGACGCGGCCTTCGGCGTCGCCCTCGGCCCCGACGGCGCGGTGTACGTCACGGGCTACGTGGAGTCACCCGACTTCCCGACGGTCAAGCCGCTCCAGGCCCGCAACGCGGGCGGCACCGACGCGTTCGTGGTGAAGCTCAACCCCGCGGGCACGACCGTCGAGTACGCCACCTATGTCGGCGGGGCCAACGCCGACAGCGGGAGCGGCATCGCGGTGGACAAGACCGGCGCCGCCTATGTCGTGGGCGCCACCGGCTCGGCGAACTTCCCGGTGACCAAGGCCATCCAGGCCACCCTCGCTCGGCCCGACGACCAGGACGGGTTCGCGCTCAAGATCGACCCCAGCGGCTCTTCGCTGCTCTGGTCGACGTTCATCGGCGGTTCGGGGGACGACCACGCCATCGACGCCGCCCTGGACTTCGAGGACAACCTCTACGTCACCGGCGACACCAAGTCCGCCAACTTCCCGACGGTGCGGCCCTTCCAGCCCAACCCGGGCGCGGCCGGCACCGGGGTGGGCGGCAACTTCGCCGACGCCTTTGTGGCCAAGATCCGCTCGGACGGCACGGCCTTCGTCTACTCGTCCTACCTGGGTGGCTCCGATTCCGACAAGGGCACCGGCATCGCCGTCGACGGCGCCGGCAACGCGTACGTGACCGGGAACACCGGATCGACCAACTTCCCGGTGGCGGCCGCATTCCAGCCCAGAAAGGACGGGGACTTCGACGCCTTCGTGGCCAAGGTGCGCGCCGACGGTTCGGGCTTGGCCTACGCCTCCTACCTGGGCGGGAGCGGGTCGGACGGGGGCGAGGCGGTGGCCGTCGACGGGGCCGGGCACGCCTACGTGGTCGGCGCCACCGCCTCCAACGACTTCCCCACCGAGAAGCCGGCCCAGTCGGTGAAGGGCGGCGGGTTCGTCGACGCCTTCGTGACCGAGGTGAGCGCCAGCGGCAACGCCCTCGCGGCCTCGTCCTACCTGGGAGGGCGGGACGACGACCAGGCGGCCGGGGTCACCGTCGACGCCACCGGCAACGTGGTCGTCGTGGGGTACACCAACTCGGGCGACTTCCCGATCGCCAAGCCCTTCCAGCCCGGGAAAGGTGGGGGGGTGGGGGACGCCTTCCTCGCCAAGGTGCGCAACGAGACCGCTGCCGACGTCGCCGGGTCGTCGGGGGCGGGGACTTCCCGGCACGAGCGGCGCATCCGCACCCTCGTGACGATCACCGGCGGGCTGTTCCTGGCCGCCATCCTCCAGAGCGTGTGGCTGCGGCGCCGGCCCGAGCCGCCGCGCCCCCCGGAGGCAGGTCCGCTCCTGCGCCGGCCAGACCGGGTGCGGCAGAGGAGGAACCGTTGCCGGCTGGCGTCCAGTACGTGCCCCGGCGGGGGCGGCTGGAGAGCCGGTCGGTGGACGGCCGGTCATTCACCGCCGGGCCGCCGGGCCGGGCCCTGCTCGACGACCGGTCCATCCAGGCCGCGGCCGGTCCCCACGGCCCGGGGGATGGCGAGGAGATCGAGTCCGACGACCTGTGGGGCCCCGACCGGCCGTGGCGGCGCTCCTCGCGGGGACCGGACTGGGACGCGTCCGAGCGCCCCCAGCTACGCCCCGTCGAGCGGCCGGAGAGCCCCCCGCCGGCGCCGCGCATGCCTGCGCCCGACCTCTGGACCGAGGGGGACGCGCCGCCTGCGGCCCCGCCCGAGCCGGCCCCATCCGTGCGGGCGCCCGTTGCGGTCGCGCCGTTGGCGGCCTACGACGAGTGGAGCGGACCGGCGGCCGGCGATCTCGCCCCGGGGGACTGGTGGGGCCCGCTCACCACGGACGTCGATGTCGACGAGTGGCTGCGGGACTTCGGCGACGCGGGAGCGGCCGCCGCTGTGCTCGCGCCGGCCGCGCCCGCGCCGGCCGGGCCCGCGCCGGTTGCCGCGCCCGCCGCCGTCGAGCGCGAACTTGCGCCCGCGCCGGCGGCCATCGTCGTTTCGGAAGCCGACCTGTGGGAGGCGGCGCCCGATCGAGGGCCAGCGCCCGAGCCGCCGACCTCCGAGCCGCCGACTGCGCCCGAGCCGCCGAC
>Ga0187893_10015901_pt1 | contig 10017 bp, 7 predicted proteins | sample MA1701074metaG_FD_139574 | JGI IMG/M metagenome (GOLD analysis project Ga0187893, IMG submission 139574) | White microbial mat communities from a basaltic lava cave in the Kipuka Kanohina Cave System on the Island of Hawaii, USA - MA170107-4 metaG ... | reverse complement strand
TGGCGCATGCCGACGACCTGGCCCGCGTCGCTCGACGTGCTCCAGGGCGGCGCGCAGCGGTTCGCGCGGCTCGTCGACGAGATGAGCGGCGGACGGCTCACGATCGAGGTGGCGCCGGCCGGCCAGATCATGCCGGCGCTCGGCGTGTTCGACGCGTGCTCGCAGGGCACGGTCGAGTCGTTCATGGGCGCCTCGTACTACTGGGACAAGAAGGAGCCGGCGACCCAGTGGTTCTGCACCGTGCCGTTCGGCATGAACCCGCAGGGCATGCTCGCCTGGTACTTCGAGGGCGAGGGGCTCAAGCTCTGGGAGGAGACCTATGCGGCGTTCGGCCTCGTGCCGCGGCCGGCCGCGCCGGTGGCGCCGCAGATGGCCGGCTGGTTCCGCAAGAAGATCAACACCGTGGCCGACTTCAAGGGGCTCAAGATGCGCATGCCCGGGCTCGGCGGGCAGGTGGTGTCCAAGCTCGGTGGCTCGGTCGTGCTGATGCCGGGCGGCGAGATCTTCGCCGCGCTCGAGCGCGGGGTGATCGACGCGTCCGAGTGGATCGGGCCGCACGACGACCTCAAGCTCGGCCTCCAGAACACGGCGCGCTACTACTACTACCCCGGCTGGCACGAGCCGGGCACGACGCTCGAATTCACGTTCAACAAGAAGGCCTACGAGGCCCTTCCCGCGGACCTGAAGCGCATCGTCGACCACGCCGCGACCGCGACCTGGGCGTACACGATCCCGGAGTGGGAAGTGAAGAACGCGATCGCGCTGGAGAAGCTGAGGACCGAATACAAGGCCAAGGTCGAGATCCTCGCGCTGCCGGGGCCGATCCTCCGCGACCTGAAGAAGGTCTCGGCGGAGGTCGTCCGGCAGGAGGCGGACAAGTCGCCGATGGCGAAGCGCGTCTACGCCTCGTTCACGAAGTTCCAGGCCCAGCAGAGCGCCTGGGGACAGTACTCGGAGGGCGCCTACCAGCGGCTGATCGCCGGCTGAGCGCGCGCCATGCCCGGACGCCGTACCGCCCGGCATCGGACACGCCGCGGGGCAGCACTCGCGCTCGCCGCTGCGCTCGTCGCCGCGCTCGCCGGCGCGGCACAGTCCGATGCCGGCGCGCAGGCGCCGGGCCGCGCCTACCGGATCGGGGTGCTGAACGACGCTCTCGCCGCCAACCATCCGACCGTCGAAGGGCTGAAGGCGGGCCTGCGCGAGCTCGGCCTCGTGGAGGGGCGCGACGTCGCGTTCGAGATCCGGTTCACGCAGGGCGACCCCGCGGCGGCGCGCGAGGGCGCGGCGCTCTTCGCGCAGGCCGGGGTCGATCTCCTCTTCACCAGCAACGAGCAGCCGACGCGCGCGGCGATGGCGGCGACGAAGACGATCCCGATCGTCTTCACGCTCGTCGGCGACCCGGTCGCGGCGCGCATCGTCCCGAAGCTCGCCGCGCCGGCGGGCAACGTCACCGGCATCTCGAGCCTCACGCCCGAGCTGGCGGCGAAGCGGCTCGAGCTGCTGAAGACGCTCGCGCCGGCCGCGCGCCGCGTCTGGGCGATCCACCAGGCGGACGACCCGGTGGCGCTCGCCGTGGTGGCGAACGCGGCCGCCGCCGCGGCGCAGCTCGACCTGAAGCTCGTCCCGCGGCCGGTCGGATCGAAGGAGGCGCTCGCGCGCGCGCTCAAGGAGATCCGTCCCGGCGACGCGCTGCTCGCGCCCGATCGCGGCCCGCTCGACATCTCCGGCGCGCTGCTCGATCTCTCGCTCGCCGCGCGCGTGCCGGCGGTCTTTCCGGCGTCGTTCTACGTCGGCTACGGCGGGCTCGCCTCGTACGGCTCGGACTACTACGCCGAGGGGTTCCAGGCGGCGCGGCTCGTCGCGCGCATCCTGCGCGGCACGCGCCCCGAGGCGCTCCCGGTCGAAGGCGCCGACAAGCTCGATCTCGCGGTCAACCTCAAGACCGCGGCCGACCTCCGGCTCACGGTGCCGCGCAAGATCCTGCTGCGGGCCGACACGCTGCGTCGCTGATCATGGACCGGTCGCGCGGCAGACTCTTCCGCAAGTACCTCCTCGTCTTCCTGCTGCTCGTCGGTGGCCTCCTCACCGTGGCGAGCGCGGTCGACCTCTGGTTCTCCTACCGCGAGAACCAGCGCGCGCTGGTGAAAGTCGAGCGCGAGAAGGCGCTCGCCGCGGCCGAGACGATCGAGCGCTTCATCCAGGAGATCGAGCACCACGTGCGCAGCACGACGCGCGCGATCGCCGACGATCCGTCGGTGGCCGCGCCGCGCCGGCGCGACGCGGCCTACCGCGATACGCTCGCGAGCGCGCTCACCGAGCAGCGCGAGCTCGACTTCCTCCGGCTCCTGCGCAACGTCCCGGCGCTCACCGAGCTGCGCTACATCGACGTCGCCGGCAAGGAGACGGTGCGCGTCTCGCGCCTTGCGCTCGACGCGGTCGGCAGCGGCGCCGACTTCGCCGACGCGCCGGCCTACAAGGGCGCGCGGTCGGGGAAGGTGTACTTCAGCCCGCTCTACTTCCGCAACGAGTCCGAGCCGTTCCTGACGATGGCGATCCCGGCGGACGCCTCGGCGTTCGAGGTCATCACCGCCGAGGTGAGCCTGCGCGCGATGTGGGACGTGGTCTCGCGCATCAAGGTCGGCAGCGTCGGCTTCGCGTACGTCGTCGACGCGGGCGGGCGGCTGATCGCGCACCCGGACCTCGCGCAGGTGCTCAAAGGGCGCGACCTGTCGACGCTGCCGCAGGTGCGCGCGGCGCTCGCCGGCCGGGCGGGCGGCGACGAGGACTCGGTCACCGTCGCCACCGGCATCGGCGGCGGCGAGGTGCTGACCGCCCACGCCCCGGTCGCGACCACCGGCTGGGTCGTCTTCATCGAGCAGCCGCTCGCCGAGGCGTTCGCGCCGCTCCAGGCGACGATCCTCCGCGGCGCGGCGATTCTCGGCCTCGGGCTCCTCGCGGCGATCCTCGCGAGCGTGCTGCTCGCGCGTGGCATGGTGGCGCCGATCAGCCGGCTCCGCACCGGCGCGGCGCGGATCGGCGCGGGCGACCTCGCGCACCGCATCGAGGTGCGCACCGGCGACGAGCTCGAGGCGCTCGGCGAGGAGTTCAACCGCACCGCCGCGCGGCTCGAGGAGTCCTACCGCGACCTCGAGAACAGGGTGGCGGCGCGGACCGAGGAGCTCTCGCGCTCGGTGGCGGAGCTGCAGGCGCTCGGCGCGGTCGGCCAGGCGGTCAACTCGACGCTCGATCTCCAGACCGTGCTGCTCACCATCGTCACCCACGCCGTGCGCCTGTCGCATGCCGACGCCGGCACGATCTACGTCTACGACCCGGCGGCCGAGGTCTTCGTGCCGCAGGCGAACGTCGGCCTGAGCGACGAGCTGGTGGCGGGCCTGCGCGACTCGCGGATCAAGCTCGGCGACACCGTCGTCGGGCGCTGCGCGGCCGAGCGGCGGCCGGTGCAGATCCCCGACCTCGACCGCGACCACGAGTATCGCCTCTTCGATCTCCTGCGCGGCGGCGGCTTCCGCGCGCTGATCGGCATCCCGCTCCTGCGCGAGGATCGCGTGCTCGGCGCGCTGGTGACCCGCCGGCGCGAGGCGGGCGAGTTTCCGCAGCCGGTCGTGCGGCTGCTCGAGACCTTCGCGGCGCAGTCGGTGCTCGCGATCCAGAACGCGCGCCTCTTCCAGGAGATCCAGGAGAAGGGCCTCGCGCTCGAGGCCGCGAGCCGGCACAAGTCGCAGTTCCTCGCCAACATGAGCCACGAGCTGCGCACGCCGCTGAACGCGATCATCGGCGTGAGCGAGATGCTCGCCGAGGACGCGCGCGAGGCGGGCGACGCGCAGCTCGCCGAGCCGCCGGAGCGGATCCTGCGCGCCGGGCGCCACCTGCTCGCGCTGATCAACGACATCCTCGATCTCTCCAAGATCGAGGCCGGCAAGATGGAGCTGAACCTCGAGACCTTCGCCGTCGAGCCGCTCGTCGAGGAGATCGCCGCGACCGTCCGGCCGCTCGCCGGGAAGAACGGCAACCGGATCGACGTCGCGTGCGCGGGCGGCGTCGGGACGATGCGCGCCGACCCGACGCGCGTGCGCCAGACGCTGCTCAACCTCGCGGGGAACGCCGCGAAGTTCACGGCGAACGGGCGCGTCGAGATCCTGGTTGCCAGGGAGGAGGAGGACGGCAGGGACTGGATCGTGATGCAGGTCGGCGACACCGGCATCGGCATGGCTCCCGAGCAGACCGCGCGCCTCTTCGAAGAGTTCATCCAGGCCGACGCGTCGACGACGCGCAAGTACGGCGGCACCGGCCTCGGGCTGGCGATCAGCCGCCGGTTCTGCCGCATGATGGGCGGCGACATCACGGTCGAGAGCGAGCCGGGACGCGGTTCGGTCTTCACGATCCGCCTGCCCGCGGCCGTCGGGGAGGCGGAGGCGGGCGCGGCGCCGGCGCGGCCGGCGCCGCGTCGCGCGCCGGCGCCGGCGCAGACCGGGTCCGCCGGCGCAGGGCTGCCGCGGGTGCTCGTCGTCGACGACGACCCGACGGTCCGCGAGCTGATGCAGCGCTTCCTCGAGCGCGAGGGCTTCGGCGTGCTCACGGCGGCCAGCGGGCTCGAAGGCCTCGCGCGCGCGCGCGAGGCGCACCCGGACGCGATCACGCTCGACGTCGTGATGCCCGACGTGGACGGCTGGACGGTCCTCGCGGCGCTGAAGGGCGACCCGTCGCTCGCCGGCATCCCGGTGATCCTCGCGACCATCGTCGACGAGAAGCAGCGCGGGCTCGCGCTCGGCGCGATCGACTATCTCGTGAAGCCGATCGACCGCGAGCGGCTCGCCGCGATCCTGCACGAACGGCTGGGGCGTGCCGGGCGGGTGCTGGTGGTGGAGGACGACGACGCCACGCGCGCTTCGGTGCGCAGCGCGCTCGAGCGCGCCGGCTGGCACGTGAGCGAGGCGGCGAACGGACGCGCCGCGCTCGCCGAGCTCGCCGCGGCGCGGCCCGACGTGCTCGTGCTCGATCTCATCATGCCGGAGATGGACGGCTTCGAGCTGCTCGCGGAGATGCGCAGCCGCGTCGAGTACCGGCACATCCCCGCGGTCGTGATCACCGCGATGAGCCTCACCGAGGAGGACCACCGGCGGCTGAACGGCGAGGTCGAGCGCGTGGTGCAGAAGCGCGGGCAGGCCCGCGACGAGCTCTTGCAGGAGATCGGCGACGCGCTCGCGGCGTGCGTGCGCCGGCGGCACCCCGCGGAAGCCGCGTGAGAGGGTAGCGCGATGAAGATCCTGTACGTCGAGGACAACGACGACAACGTGTTCGTGCTGAAGAACCGCCTCGAGCGCGCCGGGCACACGGTGCTGATCGCGCGCGACGGCGCGCAGGGGCTCGCGACCGCGCGCGCCGAGCGGCCCGACCTCGTGATCATGGATCTCAGCCTGCCGGTGCTCGACGGCTGGGAGGCGACCCGGCGGCTGAAAGCGGCACCGGAGACCAGGGGCATCCCGGTGCTCGCGCTGTCGGCGCACGCGATGACCGGGGACAGGGAGAAGGCGATCGCGGCCGGCTGCGACGACTTCGACACCAAGCCGGTCGACTTCGTGCGGCTGCAGGGCAAGATCGACGCGCTCGTCGGCGGCGGCTGAGACGGTAATGGGCGCGACCGATCCGGCGCTCCTCGTCGTCGACGACAACGAGGACAACCGCTACACGCTCGGCCAGCGGCTGAAGCGGCTCGGCTACGCGAACGTCGAGTTCGCGACCAACGGGCGCGAGGCGCTCGAGCGGCTCGGCGCGTGCACATTCGACCTGATACTGCTCGACGTCATGATGCCGGAGATGAACGGCTACGAGGTGCTCGAGCGGCTCAAGGCCGACGAGCGCCTGCGCCACCTGCCGGTGATCATGATCTCGGCGGTGGACCAGGTCGACAGCGTGATCCGCTGCGTCGAGCTCGGCGCCGAGGACTACCTGCAGAAGCCGTTCAACCCCACCTTGCTGCGGGCGCGGGTCGGCGCGACCCTGGAGAAGAAGCGGCTGCGGGACGAACTGGTCGCACACCTCGGGCGCGTGGAGCTCGAGCTCCAGACGGCGCGCGAGATCCAGCTCGGGATGGTGCCGGCGGAGTTCCCGCCGGCGCCGCCGCCGCTGCACCTCGACGTGCACGCGGCGCTGCACCCGGCGCGCGAGATCGGCGGCGACCTGTACGACTTCTTCTACAGCGATCCGCAGACGTTGTGCATCGCGATCGCCGACGTCGCCGGCAAGGGCGCCCCGGCCGCGCTCTTCATGGCACGCACGAAGACGCTCGTGCGTATGGTCGCGACGCTGCTTCCCGGCGCGGACGGCCCGCGGCCGCGCCCGGACGAGGTCGTCGCGCGCGTCAACGCCGAGCTCTGCCGCGACAACGCGTCGCTGATCTTCGTGACGCTCTTCTTCGCCATGCTGGATCTCCCGAGCCGGACGCTCGCCTACTCGAACGCCGGCCACAACCTGCCGTACGTGTTCGACGGCGCCGGGAAGGTCGAGCCGCTCGCCGACGCCCGTGGCAAGCCGCTCGGCATCCGGCCGGGCCTAGCGTACGTCACTGCCGAGCGGCCGCTCGTCCCCGGCGACTGCCTGTATCTCTTCACCGACGGGATCACCGAGGCGACCGACGCGGGCGGAGGGCTCTTCGAGGAATCGCGGCTCGAGGAATGCCTGCGCGCGAACGCCGGCGCGCCCGCGCGCGCGGTCGTCGAGGCGACGATCGCCGGCGTGCGCGAATTCGTCGGCGACACGCCGCAGTCGGACGACATCGCCGCAATGGCGATCCGGCTCGTCCGATGAAGCGGCGCGCTCCCGGCGCGAGCGCCGTCGCGAGCCGCCCGCCGCTCGAGCGGGTCGAGATGGCGATCGCCAATCGCACCGGGGAGCTCGCGCGGGTCGCCGCGCGGCTGGACGAGCTCGCCGCGCGCGTCGGCCTGCCGGGCGGCGCGGTCGCCGACATGCAGGTCGCGCTCGACGAAGTGCTGACGAACGTGCTCAGCCACGCGTACGACGACACGGCATCGCACGAGATCCTGGTCGCGCTCGCCGTGTACCCGGACGCGCTGGAGGCGACGGTCGAGGACGACGGCCGGCCGTTCGACCCCCTCACGATCGCGCCGCCGGATCGCGGCGCGCCGCTCGCCGCGCGCAAAGTGGGCGGCCTCGGCATCCATTTCGTGCGCAGCCTGATGAGCGAGGTTGCCTATCGAAGAGTCGGCGAGCGCAACCGGCTCGTGCTGACCAGGGCGCTCGCCGCCGATCCCGGGCACGGCGACGACCGTGCTGCCTGAAGCGCGCCCGCGCTAAGATCACCGGACGATCCGGCGCGGCGGGCCGCCAGCCGTCGCCGGACGGACGACCGAGGAGAGACCGATGGCCAGGTTCGTGATCTCGCCGCATTTCCGGCTGCAGGAGTGGGTCGCCGAGGAGAAGGGCTACTTCCGCGACGAGGGCCTCGACTACGAGTTCCGCGACAACTACGGCCCCGGCGACGCGGCGCGGAAGCACGCCACGCCCGACAAGGTCGGCGCCTTCCAGACCTTCGAGCAGGGGCGCGAGTGCGACGTGAGCGGCGCGTGCCACTGGACGGTGAACGTCGCCGCCTCGACCGGCCACGGCAAGCTCTACGCCGACGCGTACTCGGTGTCGCCCGCCGCGGTGTTCGTCCCGCCGGAGTCCGGCGTGCGGGAACCGGCCGACCTGAAAGGCGTGACGATCTCGGTCGGCCACCAGTCGGGCAGCCACTACGCGACGATCCAGGCGCTCGAGCAGTACCTGCCGCCCGACGATATCCGGCTTTCGTTCGCCGACGGCCTCCTCTTCCGGCGGATGGAGCTCGCGCTCGACCGGAAGATCCCGGCGGTGTCGCTCTTCAGCGGGCCCTACTACTTCCTCGAGCAGCTCGGATTTCGCAAGATCATCGACACCACCTTCATGATGGCCACGATGATCACCGGCAGCCCGGACCCGGAGGACCTCCGCAAGTTCTTCCGCGCGCTCCGCCGCGCCCAGCGCGACATCGATCTCCGGCCGGAGCGCTATACCCATCACTACAAGAAGGAATTTCCCGCCCGGTACCTCGGCGAGGTCGATACGCGGCGCTGGGGGCCCGGCGAGCGGATCGTCTTCGAGCCCTACACGAAGGAGGTGTTCGACGAGTCCTTCGAGTGGATCGCGCGCCACAAGATCTTCCCCGAAGGTGCGATGGGGGCGGGGCGGTACGAGGATTCGGTCGTCTCGCTCGCGGTCTAGCGCCGCTCGGGGCGCCCGAACCGCAATGCCGCGCCGCAGCACGCGCGCAGAGGAGTTGCGGTCCGCACGGGTCGCGGACTAAAGTACGCCGCCGCGCGACGCCACGGTACGTCGCCGCGCGACGCCACGCCGTGTCAGAACAACCCGGAGGACGAAGCATGATCACCTTGACCATCAACGGCAGGACGCAGACCGTCGACGCCGATCCGAACACGCCGCTCCTCTGGGTCCTCCGGGAACAGGCCGGCCTCACCGGCACCAAGTACGGCTGCGGCGTCGCGCAGTGCGGCGCCTGTACGGTGCACATCGACGGCGCCGCCGTGCGCTCGTGCGTGATGCCGGTCAGCGCCGTCGCCGGCAAGCGGATCACGACCATCGAAGGCCTCGCCCAGGGCGCCACCCTGCACAAGGTGCAGAAGGCCTGGGTCGACCTCGAAGTGCCGCAGTGCGGCTACTGCCAGAGCGGCATGATCATGGCGGTCGCGGCGCTGCTGCGCGACAAGCCGCGCCCGACCGACGCCGACATCGACGCGGCGATCACCAACATCTGCCGCTGCGGCACCTTCCAGCAGGTGCGCGAAGCGATCCACGCCGCGGCCAAGGCCTAGGGGAGGGAGCCATGACGTTCAATCCGAAAGTCAATCGCCGCGCCTTCATCGTCGGCACCGCCGCGGTCGGCGGCGGCCTCGCGCTCGGACTGCGCCTGCCGCCCTTCGGCCCGGCAGTGGTGCGCGCGGCCGACGGCTCGCCCGAGATCACCGTCTGGGTGGTGATCCGCCCGGACAACACCACCGTCATCCGGGTCGTGCGCGCTGAGATGGGCCAGGGCACGATCACCGGCCTCGCGCAACTCGTCGCCGAGGAGCTCGAGTGCGACTGGAACAAGGTGGTGATCGAGTATCCGACGCCAGGCCAGAGCGTTGCGCGCAAGCGCGCGTGGGGCGAGTTCTCCACCGGCGGCAGCCGCGGCATCCGCCAGTCGCACGAGTACGTGCGCAAGGGCGGAGCCGCCGCGCGCGTGATGCTCGTCCAGGCCGCGGCCGACCAGTGGAAGGTTCCCGCCGCCGAATGCACGGCCGCGAACAGCGTCATCACCCACAACCCGTCGGGACGGAAGACGACATACGGCCAGGTAGCCGAGGCCGCCGCGCGCCTGGAGCAGCCGAAGGACGTACCGCTCAAGGATCCGAAGACCTGGAAGCTCGCCGGCAAGCCGGTGAAGCGGCTCGACACCGCCGCGAAGGTCAACGGAACGATGATCTACGGCTCGGACCTCAAGCTGCCCGGGATGGTCAATGCGGCGATCAAGGACTGCCCGGTGTTCGGCGGCAAGGTGAAGAGCTTCGACGCTGCCAAGGTCAGCGGCATGAAGGGCGTGCGGAAGGTGGTGCGGATCGGCGATTCCGCGGTTGCGGTGATCGCGGATCACTGGTGGCAGGCCAAGACCGCGCTCGATGCGCTGCCGATCGTCTGGGACGAGGGCGAGCATGCGAAGGTGTCGAGCGCCGACATTGCCGCGGTACTCAAGGCGGGGCTCGACGCGGAGCAGGCCTTCGTCGGCAACCAGGCGGGCGACGCGAAGAGCGCGCTCGCCGGCGCGGCGAAGAAGGTCGAAGCGGTCTACGCCTACCCGTTCCAGAACCACGCCTGCATGGAGCCGATGAACGCGACCGTGCGCTGGACGCCCGAGCGCTGCGAGATGTGGGGGCCGACGCAGAACGGCGAAGGCGCGTTCGCGGC
>Ga0187893_10015899_pt1 | contig 10018 bp, 10 predicted proteins | sample MA1701074metaG_FD_139574 | JGI IMG/M metagenome (GOLD analysis project Ga0187893, IMG submission 139574) | White microbial mat communities from a basaltic lava cave in the Kipuka Kanohina Cave System on the Island of Hawaii, USA - MA170107-4 metaG ... | reverse complement strand
CTGCGCCGCGCCGTCGCCACCATCGAACGAACCGTGGCCGACTACGTCACACACGCGCGCCTCGGGAGAGCAGCTTGAAACCTGTCACATCGTCTCGTCTTTCAAACCCCAAGAAGATCTAGGCGTCGTGGACTGGGACCTGGTCATCGAGAACGCCATGCGGGGCTTCGTCGGCGAGGACGCCGTCATCTTCGCCCTGGCCGCCATAGGGCTCAACGTCCACTTCGGCTACACCGGGCTGTTGAACTTCGGCCAGGTCGGTTTCGCCGCCTGTGGAGCATTCGGCCTGGCCATCTCCGTCACCACCTACGGCCTGCCCATGTGGCTCGGCCTGCTGCTGGGCCTGCTCGCCGCGGTGGTGCTGGCCTTGCTGCTCGGCTTCCCCACGCTGCGGCTGCGGGGTGACTACCTGGCCATCGTCACCATCGCCGCGGCGGAGATCCTGCGCCTCTTCCTGCGCTCGGCCACGTTCAACGACGTCACCGGCGGGTCCGACGGCCTGCAGGGGTTCAGCTCGACGTTCAACGACCTCAACCCCTTCAGCCCGGGGGAGTACGGCCTGTGGGTGGTGAAGTTCAGCGCCAACGACACCTGGGTGCTGGTGATCGGCTGGACGCTGGTGGCGCTGTGCTCGTTGATGGTGCTGCTGCTCATGCGCAGCCCGTGGGGGCGGGTGGTCAAGGCCATCCGCGAGGACGAGGACGCGGTGCGCAGCCTGGGTAAGAACGTGTACGCCTACAAGCTCCAGAGCCTCGTGCTCGGCGGGCTGATCGGCGCCTTGGCGGGGATCGTCTTCGCCTTCAGCCGGGCGTCGGTGCAGCCCGACAACTACTCGTCGAACTTCACGTTCTACTGCTACACGGCGCTCATCCTCGGCGGGGCGGCCAGGGTGCTGGGCCCGGTCATAGGCGCCATGCTGTTCGCCATGTTGTTCCGGGCCACCGACGTCACGCTGCGCCAGGCGGTCTCCGCCGACTACCTGCCCGACGCGGTGCTGGTGGGCAACGAGATCGGCATCGTGCGGATCATGCTGGTCGGTCTCGGGCTCATGTTGTTGATGATCTTCCGCCCCCAGGGCGTGTTCGGGGACAAGCAGGAGGTGGCCATCAGTGCCCGGCGCTGAGGCGACCGCGCCGGCCGCGGCCAGCGCCGGTCCCGTCGGTGCCGGTGCCGGTTCGGCCACCGACGCGGCCGCGGCCATGGCGCGCACCCTCGAGGCCACGCCGCGCCAACCCGGCGTGGCCAAACCCGACCCCATCCTGGTGACCCGGGGGGTTCGTCGCACCTTCGGTGGCCTGACCGCGGTGGACATCGAGCGCATGGAGGTGCAGCGGGGTTCGATCACCGCGCTGATCGGGCCGAACGGCGCCGGCAAGACGACCCTGTTCAACCTCCTCACCGGCTTCGATCACGCCGACGCCGGTTCCTGGACGTTCGGGGGCCGCGACCTGGCCGGCGTGCCCGCCCATCGCGTCGCCCGCCTGGGGATGGTCCGCACCTTCCAGCTCACCAAGTCGCTCAGCCGCCTCTCGGTGCTCGAGAACATGTTGCTCGGCGCGACCGCCCAGCGCGGGGAGAACTTCTTCGTCGGGTTGTTCCGGCCCCTGTGGACCGATCAGGAGCGTGCCATCACGGCCCGCGCCGATGTCTTGCTGGAGCGCTTCACGCTGGCGTCCCTCCGGGACGAGTTCGCCGGGTCTCTCTCGGGCGGGCAGCGAAAGCTGCTGGAGATGGCCCGCGCCCTCATGGTGCAGCCGGAGATGATCATGCTGGACGAGCCCATGGCCGGCGTGAACCCGGCCTTGACCCAGTCATTGCTGGGCCACGTGAAGGAGTTGCGCCGCGACGGCATGACGGTCATGTTCGTGGAGCACGACATGGACGTGGTCTACGACATCAGCGACTGGGTGGTGGTCATGGCCGAAGGCCGGGTCATCGCCGAGGGGCCGCCCGACGCCATCGGGACCAACCCGGCGGTCATCGACGCCTACCTCGGCGCGCATCACGACGCGCCCCGCGACGAGGTCGACGAGCAGCGCCGGCTGTCCGAGGTGCAGGCCGAGATCGCCAAGGAGCAGTCGGCGGGCGAGACCGCTGGCGGGGCGCCGCAGGCCGGCGGGACGGCTGAGGGAGGGCCCTAGTACTAGTGGACCAACGCGACGAACCGACCGAGCGCCGGCTGGTGCCCGTGGAGGGCACGGACTGGGACGGGCCGCTGCTCGAGGCCCGCGACGTGGTCGCCGGGTACGTCCCCGAGGTCGACATCCTCACCGGGTGCAGCCTGTCGTTGTACGAGGGCGAACTGGTGGGCATCATCGGTCCCAACGGCGCGGGAAAGTCGACCCTGCTCAAGGCCCTCTTCGGCCTGATCCCGGTTCGTTCGGGCTCGGTCAGCCTGCGCGGCGACGACATCACCGGCCAGCCCGCACACTCGCTGGTGTCGGCCGGGGTGGGCTACGTACCCCAGAACAACAACATCTTCCCTCGCCTCACGGTCGCGGAGAACCTGGAGATGGGGCTCTATCAGCGGCCCAAGCGCCTCACCGAGCGCCTTGACCTCGTCTGCGGCCTGTTCCCCCTGTTGGGGCAGCGGCGGCGTCAGCGAGCCGGTTCGCTCTCCGGTGGCGAACGCCAGATAGTGGCCATGGGCCGCGCGCTCATGATGGAGCCGAAGGTGCTCCTGCTCGACGAACCCTCGGCCGGTCTGTCCCCCGCCTACCAGGACGAGGTGTTCATTCGCTGCAGCCAGATCAACCGTACGGGTGTCTCGATCGTGATGGTCGAGCAGAACGCCCGGCGCTGCCTGCAGATCTGCAATCGAGCCTTCGTGCTCGATCAGGGCGCCAACAAGTACACCGGTAGCGGTGAGGAGCTCATGAACGACCCGAAGGTGGTCGAGCTCTACCTGGGCACCCTGGCCCGCGTCCGCTAGCGCGGGCGCCGGAGCGGCACCGGTTGGGGTTCTGGGGGCAGTCGGGCCGCCATGGCGTTCCTGCTGCCCCCAGAACCAGTGGGTCTGGGTCAATCGCCGGCGTCGAAGTCCTCACCGAGGGCGTTGCCCATGTTGCCGTCGACGCCGTACACCGGCAGGTCGTTCGGGCCGACACCCTGTTCCACCATGGTGGCCAGGATCCTCGACGACTCCTCGAAGCCGATGAGGACGATGGCGTCGGGGTCTTCCCCGGCGGCCTCGCCAACCTCGGTGCCGAACGTCTGGGCCGCGGGGTCGTAGATGATCGGGTCGATCAGAACGGTGCCGCCCCCGGCCTCGAAGCTGGTCTGCAGGTCCTCGGCCAGGCCCGTGCCGTAGGCGTCGTCGAGAGCCAGGATGACGATCGAGCTGATCCCGTCCTCGACCAGGATCTCGCCCAGCACCTGGCCCTGGAGGATGTCGGAGGGAGCGTTGCGGAAGTAGAGGCCGTTGTCGTCGTAGGTCGACAGTGCCTTGGAGGTGTTGGCCGGCGAGAACTGCACGACGCCGGCGTTGGTGATCTTGTCGATGACGGTCAGGGTCACGCCCGAGGACGCCGCGCCGATGATGCCGTCGACGTTCTCCGACAGCAGCCGGTCGACGGTCTGGGTGGCGATCTCGGTGGTGGTGTCACCCGAGTCGCCCGCGGAGTACTCGACGTCCGCTCCGTTGAAGCCGCCGGCCTCGTTGACCTCGGCGATGGCGATCTCGACCCCGGCGAACTCGGGTGGGCCGAGGAAGGCCAGGCTGCCGGTCTCGGGCAGGATCGAGCCGAACCTCAACACGCCGTCACCGGCGCGTGTCCCTTCCACCGGGACCGGGTCGACGTCGGCCTCGGCCGGCGCCTCGGCGGTGCGGTAGGTGGTGACGTCGGCGTCGATGCGGTTGTCGGGGCCGAAGCTCAGCACGCCGTAGCTGGCCACCGTCGGCTCGCCGTTGCCGGAGAACTCCATCGGGCCGGACACGCCGTCGTAGTCGATGTCGGTCGTCCCGCCCTGGATCAGGGCCAGGCAGTCGGCGTATACCGTGCACTTCTCGCCGCCGCGGGTCACCCCGTTGATCTCGCTGGCGAACTCGATGCCGTCGGACCCGGCGATCTGCGCGGCGAGCGTCATGACCATGACCGCGTCGTAGGACTCGGCCGCGTAGTTGAAGTCGACCAGGCTCGGGTCGAACTCGAGCAGGCGGCTCTGGAAGTCGTCCGACAGCTCGACGAGGGGTGTGGTGCCCTTCATGCCCTCCAGGGCCCCCTCGGTCTCCCCACCGCCGTCGTCGGCTGCGGTGGTGGTGGTCTCGTCGTCGGCTGGTGCGGTGGTGGTGCTGGCTGCGTCGTCGTCGTCGTCGCCGCAGGCGGCCGCGAGCAGGCTCATCCCCGCCATCACTGCGAACGCACGGACAAGACGCTGATTCTTCACCATTCGTGGTTGCCTCCCTGTACCGAGTGGTGGCGCGGAGACTAGACCCCTCGTCGCCGGCGCGCCCGGAAAGCCGGCAGAATGCAACACAGTGGGAACCGAGCTGCTCTACCTGCGCGACGCTTACCTGAAGACCTTCGACGCGGTGGTGATCGGCGTCGACGGGGACCGGGTGGCGCTCGACCGGACCGCGTTCTACCCGACCGGCGGTGGCCAGCCGCACGACACGGGCACGCTGGCCTTCGACGGCGGCCAAGCCGCGGTCACCGACGTCGTCAAGGTGGGACCGCTCGTCTGGCACCGCCTCGACGGGGGCGAGCCCCATGTGGGGGGCGCCACGGTCCGGGGTGCGCTGGACTGGGATCGGCGTCACGCCCTGATGCGCACCCACACCGCGCTGCACGTGCTCTGCGGGGTGATCTGGAACCGGTGGGGCAAGGCGGTCACCGGGGGTCAGATAAGCCCACTGGCCGCCCGGATGGACTTCGAGTTCGACCCTTTGCCCGAGGGCTTCGGGGCGACGGTGCAGGCGCTGGTCAACGCGGAGCTGGCGGCCGACCGGCCCATCGAGGTGTCGTTCCTGCCCCGGGACGAGGTGCTCGTCGACGCCGATCTCATCCGTACCCGGGCCAACCTCATCCCCGAGTCGGTGCGTCAGGTCCGGGTGGTCGACATCGTCGGCCTCGACCGCCAGGCCGACGGGGGCACGCATGTGGCCACCACGGCCGAGGTGGGGCGCGTGCGGGTGGTCAAGACCGAGTCGAAGGGCAAGGGGAACAAGCGGATCCGCCTCGTGGTCGAGGACGCCGACCCCGGGGGCGTCTCCGGGGGCAACGATGGCTGATCTCGACCGGCTGCGGGGCGCGCTGCGGGAGCTGGGCTCGGTGGTGGTGGCCTTCAGCGGCGGCGCCGATTCGTCCTTGTTGGCGTGGCTCGCTCACGACACGCTGGGGGCGTCGCGGGTGCTGGCGGTCACGGCGGTGTCGCCCTCCTTGCCGGGCACCGAGCGAGACGAGTGCGCGGCGCTGGCGCGCGAATGGGGCCTGCGTTGGCAGGCGGTGGCCACGATCGAGATGGAGGTCGCCGCCTACCGGCGTAACGACGGCGACCGGTGTTACTGGTGCAAGGACGCCCTGCTGGACGCGCTGGCCCCGCTCGTCCCCGATGGCGCCACGGTGGTGCTCGGCGTGAACACCGACGACCTCGGCGAGCACCGTCCCGGCCAGCGCGCCGCGACCGAGCGCGGCGCGTCGTTCCCGTTGGTGGACGCGGGCTTCACCAAGGCCGACGTGCGGGCCTGGTCGCGCCGGTTGGGCCTGCGCACCGCCGACAAGCCGGCCGCCGCCTGCCTGGCGTCGCGGCTGCCGTACGGGACCGAGGTGACCGTTGCGGTGCTGGGCCGGGTCGAGCGGGCGGAGCGGGCGCTGCACGCCCTGGGTTTTGGCGACGTGCGGGTGCGCCACTACGGCGAGACGGCTCGGGTGGAGGTGCCCCTGGCCGACCTGGAGCGAGTCCTGGCCCTGCGGGCCGAGGTGGTGGCCGGGGTGCGCGGCGCCGGCTACCGCTACGTGACCGTCGACCTCGAAGGCCTGCGGTCGGGCAACCTCAACGCCGCCCTGCCGACCGAGCCCTCACGCTGAAGCGCCTCGCCGTCGTCGGCCTCGTGGCGGTGGCCATCCTGGCCGTGGCCGACGTCCTCGTGCGCCGCTACGTCGAGGCTCAGATCGCGGCATCGACCGAGCAGGAGCTACGCGACCTCGCAGGCGTGGAGGCCGAGATCTCCTCCTTCCCGTTCCTGGCCCGCATCGCGCTGTTCGGGTCGGTCGACCGGCTGGAGCTGCGGTTGGACTCGATCCTGGGGCGGGGCGTCGACGTGGCCACCTTGGAGCTGCGGATCGAAGGGCTGCGACTCGACCGTTCGAGCCTGCTCGAGACCAACCAGGTCCGCATCACCGCCATCGACTCCGCCCGGCTCACCGCCGCCATCACCGAGGAGGCGTTGAACGCCGTGGTCCCGGTGCCGGGGGTGCGGATCGACCTGGTCGACGACGCGGTCGAGCTCACGGTGGCGGGCCAGACGGTGACCGCCGGTGTCGAGGTCTCCGGCGGACGGCTCGTCGTCCGCCCGCCCGACCCTGTCCCGGAGGTATCGCTTCCTCTGCCCTCGTCGGAGCTGTTGCCCTGCGAGGTGTCGGGACGGGTGCGCCAGGACCGAGTCGAGCTGACCTGTGTGACCGACCGCCTGCCACCGATCGTCGTAGAGGCCATCGGCGCCGCCGACCTCCGCGACCAGATCCAGGGCTGAGCGCCGGCGAGGTGCTACCACCAGGCGGAGCCGGGCCCGCCCTTGAACGGTCCGAGCACCCGGGAGGTGATCCATCCGCCGTAGAAGTCGCCGGCGTTGGCCTGCACCGCTCGCCGTCGACGAAGCAGGCGTCCACCCGCTGGGCATAGAACGCCAGGTAGCCGGTGATGGCCGCGAAGCGTTCGTAGGGTTCGTCGTAGGTCCACGCCACGTTCTCGGCGTGGTGGTCTCCGATGCGCGCGCTGAGGTACCGGGCCTGGCCCTTCCACTCGCAGAACGTGTGGTGCGACGATGCCTCGAGGTGGTCCAAGGAGACGTCGCCCGGGGGGAAGTAGTACGCCGGCGGTTGGCTGGTCTCGAGGACGCGGTAGCCCGCCGTCGAGTCCGCCAGGGTGACGCCGGCGAACTGCACCACCAGGCGGCGCGGTGTCGCCTCGATGGCCGGTGGGCGGGGGTAGTCCCAGACCGACTCCTGATCGGGGCCCGGTTCGATGCGTCGAGGCTCCGGCACCTGGGTAGCTTGTCCGACGATGGTCGAGCCCGAGACATCGGACGACAAGCTGGCCGCCTATGCCCGCGCCCTGGCCGACGCCGTCGAGGCGGCGCTGCCGGGGTGGGTGACCCGATCGGTGGCCCGGCGCCTGGGCGACGCCGGCATGGTGGACGAACTCGAGGTGGCAGGGGTGGCAGGGGTGGCAGACGTGGCAGAGGTGGCAGAGGTGGCAGACGCGACCGCCACGCTCGCCCGCAACGAGGTCATGCCCCGCATCCGGGCTCTGTTGGGCACCGACATCGACCACCAGTGGACCACGCCGTTGGCCCTGCTGCGGGCCGCGGTGGCGTACCCGACGTCGGTGCTGCGCGGCGCCGGAGTGGCTCCGGTGGCGCGCGACCCGTTCGCCGAGCGTGCCTTCCCCGACGACGTGTACGACCTCGCCCCGGCCAGCTTCGCCGACATCGACCCGTCGCTGCAGGAGCCCGGGTTGGCCTGGGGAGCGGCCAAGGCGCATGTGCACCTGGCCCGGCGCCGGGCCGCGCCTTCGCCGCCGGAGGACCGTTGAAGGTCGTCGTCTTCGCCCCCGACCTCATGGACCAGAGCCGCATCCGGGCGACGATCGCGGCGCCGCCCGAATCGGCGCCGCCCGACCCCACGCCGCCCGACCCCACGCCGCCCGACCCCAACAGCCGAACTCGCGACAAACCGAGGGGTCATGACCCCACGGTTTGTCGCGAAATGCCGGTGGGGGGTGACGAGGTGGGGGGTGACGAGGTGGGGCGCGAGGTGGTGTTCGTGCGCCGTGTCGACTCGCTCGGCGCCGAATCGGTCGGCGCCGACCTGGTGCTGGTCGACCTGTCGCGCCCCGGAGTGCTCGACGTGGTCGGCTCGCTCGCCGCCCGCACCGTGGGCTTCGGCTCGCATGTCGACGACGAGTTGCTGGCCGCGGCGAGGGCGGCAGGCTGCGACGAGGTGCTGCCCCGCTCCCGGTTCTTCCGTACCCTGGCCACCCTGCTCGCTTGAGCAGGATCGTCCTCACTCCGGTCGCTTCGCTCCGTTCAGGCCGAGCGCGGTGAGGCTCTCGAGACGTCGATTCCTGGCGCTGCTGGCCGCCGGGGCCGCCGGGGGCTGCACCGGCGGTGATGACGCGGCTGCTCCGGCCCCCACCCCCGCGCCGACCGGGGCCTCCTCCACCACCACCACCACCACCACCACCACGCCGCCGAGCGCCCCGCCGGTCGAAGCCATCGCGTCGCCCCCGGTAGAGCTTCCCGGCGATCCCTTCATGCTCGGCGTGGCGTCCGGCGACCCCGTGGCTGACGCCGTCGTGCTGTGGACGCGCCTGGCTCCGGACCCACTCGGCGGCGGCGGGATGCCCGACGCGGACGTGCCCGTGGTCTGGGAGCTGGGCGAGGACGAGGCGTTCGGCGCACTGGTGGCCACCGGCACGGCCGTGGCCTCGCCGGCGTCCGCCCACAGCCTGCACGTCGACGTCACCGGCCTGGCCGCCGACCGGTGGTACCACTACCGGTTCCGCACGGGCCCCTTCACCAGCGCGGTGGGCCGGGCCCGCACGGCATCGGCGCCGGGCGCCGCGGCGGGCCGACTCGTCCTGGCGCTGGCGTCGTGCCAGGACTACGGCGACGGCTACTACACGCCCTACCGCCATCTGGTGGCCGACGCCCCCGACGTCGTCGTCTTCGTCGGCGACTACGTCTACGAGCGGGGCGGGGCGGGACCGGTTCGCGATGCCGGAGGCCCGGCCGAAGCGCTCGACCTGGCCGGCTACCGGGCCCGGTACGGACGGTACCGCGCCGACCCCGAGCTCCAGGCGGCGCATCACGCCGCCCCGTGGATCGTCGCGTGGGACGACCACGAGGTGCGCAACGACTACGCCGGCGGGGCCACCGACGATCCCGTCCCCGCGGCCCGCCGCGCCGCCGCCTACCAGGCCTGGTGGGAGCACATGCCCGTGCGGTTGCCGCCGCCCGACGGGGCCGAGGCGACCGTGCACCGCGAGCTTCGCTTCGGCGCGCTGGCCACCGTCCTGGTGCTCGACACCCGCCAGTTCCGCTCCGCGCCGGCCTGCGGCGGCGGGTTGTCCCGTAGCTGCGAGGGTCTCGCCGAACCCGGTCGCACGATGCTCGGCGCCGACCAGCAGGCCTGGCTGACCGAGCGCCTGGCCGCCACCGAAGCCATCTGGACGGTGCTGGCCCAGCAGGTGGTCGTGGCCGATGCCGTCGTCGTCGGCTTCGTCAACACCGACCAGTGGGACGGCTACCCCGCGGCGCGCTCGGAGTTGCTGGCCGCCGTGCGTGACAGCGGCGCGGCCAACCCGGTGGTGCTCACCGGCGACCTACACGCCGGTCTGGTGGCCGACCTGCGCGCCGGTGACGAGGTGGTGGCCACCGAGTTCGTGGGGACGTCGATCTCGTCGCGCTTTCCCACCGATCTCGAGACCGCGTTCGGTGCCCTGACCACGCTCAAGGACGACATCGCCTACGTCAACGCCGCCCGGCGCGGCTACCTGCGCTGCACGCTGACCGCCGAGCAGTGGCGGAGCGACTACCGGGTGGTCGCCACCACCGAGGAGCCGACGTCGGAGGTGTCGACCGATGCCAGCTTCGTGGTCAGAGCCGGCACGCCCGGCGCCGTCCGAGCCTGACGCCGCCGCCCTCCGCCCTCCGCCCTCGGCCCTCCGCCCTCGGCCCTCCGCCCTCCGCCCTCCGCCCTCCGCCCTCGGCCCTCCGCCCTCGGCCCTCCGCCCTCGGCCCTCCGCCCTCGGCCCTCCGCCCTCGGCCCTCCGCCCTCGGCCCTCCGCCCTCGGCCCT
>Ga0187893_10015898_pt1 | contig 10018 bp, 7 predicted proteins | sample MA1701074metaG_FD_139574 | JGI IMG/M metagenome (GOLD analysis project Ga0187893, IMG submission 139574) | White microbial mat communities from a basaltic lava cave in the Kipuka Kanohina Cave System on the Island of Hawaii, USA - MA170107-4 metaG ... | reverse complement strand
GCGTCGACGCGCTTTGTTCAATTCCAAACGCCAAAGGAGAGCCGATCGAAATGAAGAGGACACTGTGTGCTGTCTGTATTGCCGCTGTCACTGTTGGAGGATTGGTATGTAAGGAAGCGCTGCAAGCCCAGAAGCTGAAAGGCAAGAGCCGGCCGGCGCCAACCCGGCAACTGATGAAGGGCATTCTCCAACCCAACGCAGGCAGCCTGGGCGCAGCTCTCAAGGATGCAGGACCAGCCGACGACAAGGCCTGGGAAGCCGCACAAACGGCAGCAATTGTTTTGAACGAAGCGGGCTACATGCTGATGGACGACGGCCGCAGCCCGGACCCGGTGTGGGATGGCGCTGCCAAAACGCTGCAAGAGGGAAGTGCGGCTGCGATGGCTGCGCTGGAAAAAAAGGATCTCGAGGGCTCCAGAGCTGCAGCTAAGACCTTGATGGGATCCTGCATGGCCTGCCACAAAGCTCACAAACCGCCAAAGCAATAAACGAGGAACAGCCGTCGTGGAGGGACAGCGGTCGTGGAGGGACACGGCCACCGGATTATGAGGTTCGTTCCGAGCCCGTCGACCCTTAGGTGCTTGAGGTCGGTTCAGTCTGCAGTCGAGGCAGAGCGCTGATGTCAGCCGCGGCAGAGTCGCAAACGTGTTTGATTGTTTTTGCCAAGACTCCTGTCCGGGGAAGTGTCAAAACTCGGATGCGGCCATTTCTCTCGGACGAAGACTGTCTGCGATTGCACACTCTTCTGTTGCGGCTTTGGATGGGGCGGCTCCGCCACTGGGACCTTGGCCAAGTGCACAAAGCGGTCTTCTTGACGCCGTCGGCCCGTGCCCAGCCGGACCTGAAGTTGGACACTCCTGAAGATGTTGCGGTTGAAACGCAGCAAGGAGAAGGTTTGGGCGAACGCCTGTCTGACGCACTCAAGCAGAAATGGAACGAAGGCTTTCGAAAACTAGTGTTCATCGGAACGGACAGCCCAGTGCTCGGAATCGAAGACCTTCAAGCTGCATTTCAAGCACTGGACCAGAGTGAAGTTGTCCTTGGTCCGGCAACCGATGGCGGTTACTACCTGATTGGGTTTTCAGCTTTCCTGCCTGCACTCTTCTTTGGAATCTCCTGGGGGACATCTGAAGTCTTCCGCGAAACTGTTCAGCGGTTAGAAACAAACTCCATCCGCTGGCAGTGTTTGCGCGAAAGCTTTGATCTCGACACTTACGAAGATCTAGTGAAGTTTCATAGCCTGCTGAAAGAGTCTCCCTCTGTCCTGCCCGGCCCCCACGATCAAGAGCTGGCCGCCCTGGTAGCACGTTTGGTCACATCCTCCGGGACGCCACAGTGCCTTTGATTTCGAACAACCCGCCTGCGATTGCACAGCTCACACCCCTCTTCTGCTGCCCCTGCTGCAAGGACGGTTCGCTATGCTGGAGCTTTCCCAGTTCGTTCCACGCCTTGCTTGATGAAGGGAACGCTGAGTGTTCAGGATGCCAGCGAAGCTATCCGCTAAAAAATGGCATCTTGGACTTTCGGGCCGACACTGCCCAGAATGAAGTCATCACGCCCTTCCAACGCCTGATGCAGTTCCCGCCTATCACCGCGATTTATGAGAAATACTGGAGACCGCTAGGCTTCTTTGTCGCCAGCTCTTCTTCTTTTCGGCGGTTCTCAGCAGATCTGATCCAGCGGCTGGAGCCGCAGAAAAGGAATAGCATCCTGGATCTGGCATGCGGTCCCGGATTGTTTGCCTGTCCCCTGGCGGCCCAGACTTCGGGTTGGGTGATCGGTTTCGATCTCTCACTTCCAATGCTTCGCCAAGCTCGAAAGAAAGCTGTTCGTCTGGGGCTTCGAAACATTCTCTTTGTCCGGGGCAGTGCCTTCAGCCTTCCCCTCCGAAATGACGCTCTAGATGCGGTTCTCTGTAGTGGCGCACTGCACTTGTTCGACCGGCCTCAAGCAGCGCTCGCCGAAATCGCCCGAACAATGTCCCCCCAGGGGCGTTTCGTGTGTCAGACAACGCTTAAACCGAAGCATTCCGCGGGGCTGGCACGGTTCCTTGACCATGTAATCCGGTTTGGGTTTTTTGAGTCAACCGAAGATCTCAACGAAAAACTTCTCCGGGCGGGTATTCAAGTTGAACTGGCGTGGGGGCGGCGCATCATCCACGCCTTCCAGGCACGGCGGCTGTGATATATTTACGACGACCCTTCAAGGCTGCTGCAAAGCCATGCGATGGTTTGTTTCAATCTTGTGTTGGCTGCTGCTTCTGGCGAACCCTTGCTCTATGCTTCAAGCGGCTGAAGTTGTTGGCCGCATTACGGATGTTGATACGGGCCAACGTCTTCAAGGCGCTGTCATCCGTGCCATTCCCCTAGCCAAAAATCTGCAGGAAGTTCAGGCGACCAGCCGGGGCGACGGTACCTATCTGCTCGATCTGATACGGGGAAAATACCGTCTGTTCGCGAGTCTTCCTGGCTCAGACTACCTGCCCCAATTCTTTTCTGCCTCCGGCGAAACTCGAGGCGACGTGATCGACGTCGCCACCTTTTCCTCCTTTCGAATTATTGATCTAAAGCTAGCGGCCGGCGGCTCAATCGCTGGAACGGTGTTGCGTTCGGCCGACCTGGTTCCTCTTGCCGACTTGCGGGTCTACGCCTTCGCACGAGGGTTTCGGGCCTCCACACAAACCAACAGCAACGGATCCTATCGTTTTCGCGCACTTCCGCCCGGCACTTACAAGATTCAGGTGTTGCCGCTGGATGAGAACTTCATTCCGGTCTATTTTGGCGGCGTGAGGGAGGCGGAAAAGTCCGCTAGCATCGGTCTAACACGGCTGCAGTCCGTCATGAACATCGATTTTCGACTGCGCCCGGGCGGCATCATCAGCGGCCGCGCTTATGCGAACAAGAACCGGGAACCGGTCGCCGGTTTGAGAATCGTGGCCGAGAATCAAAGCCGGCAAGAACCGCCGTACCTCACCCAAACCGACGCGCAAGGGTTCTATAGCTTGCGCGGTCTCAGCGAAGGCGCTTACACGATTGAAACCGCTCAAGCCAGAGAGAGCTCACAACCGCGAAGTCGACGGTACTTAAAGCAGTTTCACGACGGACGCTTTGATCCAGAGCTGGCCGACCACCTCGAAATTGAGACTGGAAGCGTTTTTACGGGAATCAACTTCGCACTGTTTGAAGGAGCGAGCATTTCAGGATCGGTCCGGTCGCGCTATCACAACCGTCCGCTGCCCAATGTGACTCTGCTGTTCCAAAACCTCGACAAAACCATCGTCAATCCCTTTCAGGCGACGACTGGTTCAGATGGCGAATTCCTGGTTAACGATCTTCCGCCAGGCAGCTACTGGGTTGAGACAGCTCTGCCCGCCAGGATTCAGCGACTCGTCAATCTCTTCTATCGCGAGAAATTGAGTGCTGCAAAGGCGGACGTGATTAGTCTAGAGGAGGGAGAACGTGTGCGGCACATCGATTTCAATCTGCCACTGGGAGGCACAATTCGCGGCGGTCTGCAGATTGAAGATCCAGAGTATGCACTCAAACCCGCCGGAAAAGGCGTCACTCTCGCGCGGCAGGGTGCCGACCTGGACGGCTATGGCAAAAGGAATTTCAAACTTAGAGGTGACGGTACGTTCCTTATCGAGCGCACGCCGCCGGGCCGCTATGCATTAAGCCCGGTTCTCGACGATCCAAATCTGATCGCGCCCGCCGCTGTTCAGCAAAAGACGCTCGAGATGACGGAAGGGGACTTGGTCGAAGGAATCGAATTTCCGCTGCGCGTCGTCGGTTCAATTGCCGGTACCATCACGTCGCAAGCGAAGTCAGTAAAATTGGAAGGGCTAACTCTGCTCTTGGTCAACCTCAAAGACAATACAAAGAGCTTTTTTGAACTGCCTGCCGAACAATACACCATTCCTGGCGTGGAGCCAGGCAAGTACTTCATGGTTCTTCTCACCAAACCTGATCCCAACCCTCCGCCAGTGGGGTTACCCACCGGCGTCGTCTACGATACTCGAGTGGTGGAAGTACAGAAGGGCAAAACGACCTCGGGAACCAACCTGCAAGTCCCGCCGGATATCGATTGAAAGCCAAAGATGTTTCCGTAGTCTAAGGTTTGTGCAGAACGCTTCGTCAGCTTGGACTTGCGGTAACGTGGGGTTGACGATCTTCGATCTTCTCAACGATTTCGGCATTCTTGATCTGGCACAACTGGCAGATCTTTTCGTCTTGGAGGCCGCAACCCGACCTGGGACACCAGCACGATCCTTTGCCTTGCTTCCAAATGACGCCAAGTCTCGTCAATTATAGGGCAGGCGGAAGGTAAAATGAGAGCAAACGCCTCGATGGGCAGCACCGAAATGTAATCAGCGACCCAAAATTGAAACCATTGAGAAGTTCTACTGACGGCGAAAGGACGTCGACCGGCTAAGATTATTGGGTAATAACTTCTTGGCGGAAGGCTCTACTGTGTAAAAGTTCTACGGAGTTTCAAGCAGCGGATTCATTTCTGCTGGTTTGCGAACTGGGCGACTACCAGGCCGATATACGTCCATGACTTTTCCTAGATACTCGCTTGTTTCAGGATCGTGGGTTCCTTCATAAGCCGCCAAGGCAGTGTCTAAGTCTTTGTAACGCTTGATATAGTCTGCAAGGATGGTGGTGCCAACATCAATGTTAACTTCGGGATCAAAGGGATTGCGTTCGGTAAAATCAATCACGCCTCCCCAGGTTGGCACGTGGACCTGCATCAGTCCAACAGACTTGGCTTCCGAAATGGCAGTGGGATTCCCATGGGATTCGACGACGATGATCGATGCGATGAGTTTAGGGTCCAGTTTCTTGCTCTGAGCATGTCTCACAATAATCTTAGTCAGCCGGTTGATTTGTTCGGGTTTGATCCCAGAGTGCTTTTGCAGTGTGGCCTGGACGATTTTTTCCTGCTTCAGCTGCTCTTCGCTAACGAAGTTCGCTAAGCCTACTTTCCGGCCAGACATGATAGAAATTGTGGAAGGGGCAAATGAAATGAGCCCCAGGACCGCAACAGAGATGGCTAGTCTGTTGACGGCAGTGTGCCGTGCCAAATGAATGAGATAGCGGGCATTGAGCCCGACAAACATGCTGCGGCGGCACTTGTGGCAGAAGATAATGCGTTGGTACAAAAGCTTATGCATCGCGCTCATGCGGCTCATTGCCTCCTTGGGTCGGATGAGCTGGTGCCTTCAAACAGCTCTTAGCAAAGGTTGCTTGGGTCTAATTTCGGAGCAGATCTATTTCCACGAGGGAAACAGATTTTGGATTTGCCCTAATGCTGAGATATTGAAGAAAAAACTGAGGAAAGTGTTGAACACGCTATCGAACTCTACTGGGCGCAGACCGATGAAACAACGGCCGGGATTATAGGGAAAAGTCTGCTTACATTCAAGCATCAAACGGCGCCTATCTCTGCTAGGAATCGTAAACGGCCGCCGACCACACTATGACCCACAATTTCTGACTGCCTGATGATATTCCTGCAGGGCAAGGACATCCACTTTGTTTCGTTGAAGCGCAGCGATGCCGCTGGCAACGGCGGCGCCACCTGAGAGCGTAGTGATGCACGGCACTCCCTGCTGCATCGCAGCGCGGCGAATGGCGCGTTCATCAAAGAAAGAACTCTTGCCGAGCGGGGTGTTCAAAATGAGATCAACCTTGCCGCTCTTGATCATATCCACGATGTGAGGTCTGCCTTCGTTGACTTTGTAGACCGACTCTACCGGGATACCGCTCTGCTCCAAGGCGGTGGCCGTTCCACGTGTAGCGATAAGCTTGAAACCGAGCTGATGGAGCCGGTCGGCGATGCGGATGACGTTCTTCTTATCGTGTTGGTTGACGCTGATGAAGGCCGTACCGGAGCGCGGCAGGTACACGCCGGCGCTCATCTGGGCCTTGGCGTAGGCCTGGCCGAAATTGTCTGAGACGCCCATGACTTCACCTGTCGATTTCATTTCGGGACCCAGAATCGTGTCCACACCTGGGAACTTGGCGAAGGGGAACACGGGCGACTTCACAAAGAAATTCTTCACTGGCAGCTCGTCGGCAAGATTGAAGTCACTGAGTCTTTTCCCCGTCATCAACCGGACAGCGACCTTTGCCAGCGGCACGCCCGTCGCTTTGCTGACAAACGGAACCGTCCGCGAAGCGCGCGGATTCACCTCGAGAACATAGACAACGTCTTCCTTTATGGCGTACTGCACGTTCATCAGACCAACCACGCTGAGCGCTTTGGCTAGCGTGCGTGTGTACCGCCGCATGGTGTCGAGATGTTCTGCCTTCACGAGATACGTAGGCAAGGCACAGGAGCTGTCGCCGGAGTGAATGCCGGCTTCCTCGATGTGTTCCATGATGCCACCGATGACCACGTCTTGGCCGTCGACCAGTGTGTCCACATCCACCTCGAAAGCGTCTTCCAGAAATTTGTCAATCAGGATGGGACGGTCCTGAGAGACATCAACTGCTTCATCCATGTAGCTTTCCAGCGTCTTCAGGTCATAACAGATGACCATGGCCCGTCCGCCCAAGACATAGGACGGACGAACCAAGACCGGAAAGCCGATGCGCTGGGCGATTTTAGCGGCTTCCTCGTAAGAGGTGGCCGTGCCCGACGGTGGTTGTGGAATCTGCAAGTCGGACAGGAGTTTTCCAAATCGCTTGCGGTCTTCGGCGAGGTCAATCGATTCCGGCGATGTGCCGATGATGGGCACACCTGCGGCCTGTAACGAAAGCGCCAAATTCAGCGGCGTTTGCCCGCCAAACTGAACGATGACTCCATCGGGTTTTTCGCGTTCGACAATGTGCATCACGTCTTCGAACGTCAGTGGCTCGAAGTACAACCGGTCAGAGGTGTCATAGTCCGTCGACACTGTCTCAGGGTTGCAGTTGACCATGATGGTTTCTAACCCATCCTCCTTCAGCGCAAAGGAAGCGTGGCAGCAGCAGTAGTCGAACTCGATGCCCTGGCCGATGCGGTTGGGTCCACTACCCAGGATCATGATCTTCTTCTGAGTCGTTGGGCTGGCTTCGCATTCTTCCTCGTAAGTTGAATACAGATACGGCGTAAATGACTCGAATTCAGCGGCGCAGGTGTCGACGCGCTTGTAAACGGGAACGATCTTCTCAGCCTTGCGCCTTTGTCGCACCGCTTCAGCCGTCGTGCCCATTTGAAACGCCAGCCGCAAGTCCGAGAATCCCACCCGCTTGGCTTCGCGCAGCAACTCAGAGGGAATCGTCTCAATCTTTTTCTGCCGCAACGAATTTGCCATTTCAGCCAATTCCTGAAGTTGCCTGAGGAACCAGCGGTCGATCTTGGTATATTCGAATACCTCGTCGACGCTCATACCCCCTTCAAACGCGGCCCGCAGATAATTGAGGCGTTCGGGGTTCGGAGTAATCAGCCGCTCCCGTATCTTTTCGGGATCGATCTTCTCCGAGCCCGGGCGCTTGCCGGTTTCCAAGGAACGTGATGCCTTGAGAAATGACTCTTTGAAGGTGCGACCAATCGCCATCACTTCGCCGACTGACTTCATCTGCGTTCCGAGTATTGGCTCGGCCTCAGGAAACTTCTCAAATGCCCACTTCGGAATTTTGGTCACCACGTAATCGATGGTGGGCTCAAAACTCGCCGGAGTCTTTTTTGTAATGTCGTTGGGAATCTCGTTCAGGCTGTAACCCACAGCCAGTTTTGCCGCAATCTTGGCGATGGGGAATCCTGTTGCTTTGGAGGCAAGAGCAGAACTGCGCGACACGCGCGGATTCATTTCAATCACGGTCATGCGACCGTTGTCAGGGTTGACAGCAAATTGAATATTCGAGCCGCCGGTTTCCACACCCACTTTGCGGATGATGCGTATGGCCGCATCGCGCATTAGCTGGTATTCCTTGTCAGTCAGCGTTTGAATCGGTGCCACTGTGACAGAATCGCCCGTGTGAACACCCATTGGATCCAGGTTTTCAATACTGCAGATGATAACGACATTATCTTTGAGGTCGCGCATCACCTCGAGTTCAAATTCCTTCCACCCGATTACCGACTCTTCGATCAGGATTTCGTGGGTGGGGCTCAGATCCAGCCCACGCTGCGCCAACTCTTCAAATTCCTCCGAGTTGAAAGCGATGCCTCCGCCTGTGCCTCCGAGCGTGAATGACGGGCGGATGATCGCGGGATAACCCACTTTGTCGACAATCTCCAGGGCTTCGTTGAAGTTGTAGGCCACGCCGCTGTTGGGTGTTTCCAGCCCAATCTCTTTCATTGCCTCCTTAAATTGCAGGCGATCCTCAGCGACCTTGATGGCTTTGATCTGGGCGCCGATCAGCTCGACGCTGTACGCGTCCAGAACACCCTTTTCCGAAAGCGCGACGGCGAGATTTAACGCAGTCTGACCGCCCACAGTCGGAAGGAGCGCGTCGGGTCGTTCGTGGGCAATAATGGCTTCCAGATATTCGACGGTCAGTGGTTCGATGTAGGTTCGGTCGGCCAGCTCAGGGTCGGTCATGATCGTGGCTGGGTTGGAATTCACCAGCACCACTTTGTAACCCTCGGAGCGCAAGGCTTTGCAAGCTTGCGTACCTGAGTAGTCAAACTCACACGCCTGACCAATGACGATCGGACCGGAGCCGATAATCAAAATCTTCTTGATGTCAGTTCTTTTGGCCATTTGTCAGAGAAGTGAAGGGGAAAAGGGAAAGGCGAAGACGTTTGGCAATCAAGAGGATCGAAGCATGCAATGTTGGATAACGTCGACCAGCAAGGCTCACCCTTTCGCCTTTCCCCTTTCGCCTTTCCCCTCTCTGTGTTGCAACATCATGGATTTGAACTCGTCGAAAAGATAACGCGAGTCGTGCGGGCCGGGGGACGATTCCGGGTGGTACTGCACGCAGAACGCTGGAAGTGATTTGTGTCGAAACCCTTCCAAGGTCTGATCGTTCAGATTGAGATGAGTGACTTCGATTTCGGACTTGGGGAGTGAATCGATATCGACTGCAAATCCGTGGTTCTGAGCGGTGATCTCCACCTGTCCAGTGGGTATCCGCAACACGGGGTGGTTGCCACCGCGATGCCCGAATTTCAACTTATAGGTTCGGCCGCCTAAGGCCAGGCCAAGAATCTGGTGGCCGAGGCAGATGCCGAAGATTGGCTTCTTGCCGAGCAACTGGCGCACCGTGTCGATGGCGTAAGTGACGGGCTCTGGGTCTCCCGGACCATTGGAGAGGAAAATCCCATCTGGATTCAAGCTCAAAATCTGGCTGGCTCCCGTCGCGGCCGGCACAACGGTTAGTTCACAACCATGGTCCGTCAGGAGCCGGAGAATGTTGTGCTTGATTCCAAAGTCGAAGGCAGCAACTTTGAAAGGACGTTGCTCCTTTTTAGTGGCGGCGTTCCGTGGTTTTCGCTTTCGAGTTGGGAAGAGGTCGAATGAAGGATCCTGCCATGGGTATCCTTCTCGACAAGTGACGTCTTTGACCAGATCCTGTCCAACCATGGCCGGCTGGCCTTGAGTCTTGCGCACGAGAGACGCAGGATCAAGATCGCGTGTCGAGATCATGCAGCGCATTGCTCCGTGCGTGCGAATGTGACGCACCAGCGCACGTGTGTCGATATCCGAAATGCCGACGACCTTGTGCTGACGCAAATAATCTGGCAAAGAATCTTGTTGCCGCCAGTTGCTGGGAATCTCAGCGATCTCGCGCACAACGAGGCCCTCGGCAAAGGGGCGGGCAGCTTCCGCATCTTGCGAATTGACGCCGTAGTTGCCAATGAGGGGGTAGGTAAGAACTACGACCTGGCCTGCGTAAGAGGGATCGGTGAGTATTTCCTGATATCCGGTGAGGGAAGTATTGAAAACAATTTCTCCAGAAACTTCTCCGTCTGCGCCAAACGACTTTCCTCTAAAGGTGCGCCCGTCTTCCAAGGCGAGCAGTGCTTCCATCGAATCTCCGAGTCAAAAGATGAAACAACGGTCGTGACAAATTCTTGGTCATCT
>Ga0187893_10015897_pt1 | contig 10018 bp, 13 predicted proteins | sample MA1701074metaG_FD_139574 | JGI IMG/M metagenome (GOLD analysis project Ga0187893, IMG submission 139574) | White microbial mat communities from a basaltic lava cave in the Kipuka Kanohina Cave System on the Island of Hawaii, USA - MA170107-4 metaG ... | reverse complement strand
CAGGCGTAGCCGTTTGAGCAGTTGCATCGGGGTGAGTTCGGCGTCCTGGAAGAGCTGGTGCAGGTAGCGTGGGGAGATGTTGGCGGCTTCGGCGATCTGGTTCGGGTCCAGCAGGGGGTCGGTGAGGTGTCGACGGATAAGGTCGCGAAGCTGTGCCCTGCGCAGCAGTCGACGGGTGCCCGGGGTGATCCCGTCCGGGTGGCCGAGTCGCTGGCGCAGCAGCCCGACCGCGCACTCGTACAGGACAGGGGCCAGATCCGGGTCGCCTGGCAGCTCGGCGGTGTCGGTGAGCCCGATGGTGTCGGTGAGCCCGATGAGGAACTGCGCGATCAAGCTGCGTCCCGGCATGCTCCTGGGGATGCGGGTCCCGATCAGCGGCCGGACCCGGGTGCTGGCGATCGGCACCAGTGCTCGCGGGAACGTCACCATGACCGCCCGCATCACTCCTGGTCCCGTCGAATGCGTGGTTTGGAAAGGACGGGACAGGTCGTACAGGGCGATGTCCCGAGCGCGCAATCCCACCTGGTTGCCCGCCTGTTCAGCCCGTACTTCGCCGCTGACGCTCAGGAATATCCGGTAGCACTCAGGATCGCAGACCCGGATCAGGCGATCGGTTCGCCGCGCCACGATCTCGGAGTCCGCGGCCAAGGTGTCTACCTCGATTGTGAAATCGCCGATCTGGGCGACTGACATCACCGCGAGCAAGCGACCTGGTGCACGCCCGTGGACTGCCACCGGGGCCAGCTCGGCGCCGGCTCCCGCCCGATAGCAGCCATATCGGTCCAGCGGGTGAACTGTGCTGGTGTCGTACAGCACATGCATGGCCGTTCCTCCTGCCGCTCCAAGACATCATTGAGACCTGCCAATTATCAGCCGAGACGACCCGACCGGAGTTGACTGTGAGCGCACAGCCGGTTGCGCACCCCTCAGCGTCGAGTCACCCGCGTACCCCACACCTGACCATTCGCCACGACGGTCGATGAACGCACAGGTGCTCGGCGACCGGTCGAGCAGCTCACCGTCAGCAAGATCGCTTAGGGTAGGCCCTGCGTTCGCGAAGGGCCTGCTGCTCCGCTTCCACCAGCGTCTCGATGCCTGGGGTGAGGTCATGAGCAGTGACCAGGGCCGTGTCGTGCATATCGAGATAGGGCTGGCAAAGATGACCTTGGTGAGAGCGTGCCAGAGCTCAGGCAAGTGCTGAGTACACACCGTGAACAACACTGCTTCACCTCGGTGAACAGTCCTGAACACGCCGCTACGCTCAGGTCCGCACCACCGGATCGTTACAGCTGGCACAGACGGCAACGACGACGATGGGGGCCTGGCGATGATCCAAGAACCGCCCGAGCTGGTGGCCATGCGCCTGGCCCTCGGTCAGCAGCTGACCGCCCTGCGTGAAGTCACCGGCATCGTCCAGCAGCAGATCGCCCGCCGGACCGGCTACAGCCGTTCCTCCATCGCCAAGGCTGAATCAGGCCGCCAGCTGCTCACTCGGGAGTTCTGGGCAACGGCTGATGACCTGCTCAAAGCTGACGGTGCCCTGCTGGCCGGCTACGAACAGGTACGCCGAGCCAAGGAGGAGCACGAAGCCACGAGCCGGGAAGCGCAGCTGGCCAAGGCGTACGCTGAGGCCCAGGTCCGGGCGCAGGAGCTGCGGGCTGGTGCCTCTCCCGAAGCGCAGAACGGCAACGGGGTGGGCGTGCCGAGCGGACAGGAGGTGCTGTCTCGTCTGGTCGCCGCTGTCGGTGGAGAACTGACCGCAAGCCTGGCCGGGCCGCTGGTGTACCTGGCCTGCCTCAGTACCTCAGCCCAGGCGGTGCCTGTCGAGTGGAGAGAGCAGCTTCGTGCGCACCTTAAGATATTTCTCCGGGAATGGGCTAATACCGTGGAACGTCGGGAACATCTACGGCTACTCGGCTGGGTGTCCACTGCCATTGCCGCTTCACCCATCCTCAGCCTGGACAGCGACGAACAGGAACGCCTGGCTAAAGTCGTTGCTACTCCCAGTCGGGTGGATAACCAGGCCATTGACCACGTTGAAACCATCCTCGCTGACTGTAAACGCCAAGAGGATGCCTTCGGTCCCTACGCCGTGCTGAATACCGTCATTGCCCAGCGGGAATTCGTAGATTCCTTGCTGGATGAATGCTCGGACGAGCTTCGTCCTCGCTTGTTATCTGTCTACAGCAGTATGTCCAGCTCTATCGGCACCTACTTCTTTGATCTTGAAGACCTGGCCAGCGCCATGTACTACTGCGATCAGGCCAGGGCGGCGGCGCAGGAAGCTCGCAATACTGCGCTAAGTATCTACGCGCTGTGCATGATGAGTTACTTTTCTTCCTGGCAGGGAAAAGTGCATGCTGGGATCGACTTTGCTGCCGCTGCGCAGAGCCTGGCATGCCAGACTGATGATGTGTTGCTCCAGGTCTACGCTGCCGAGCGGGCAGGCACCGCTTACGCGATCGACCGTCAGTACCATGCCTCGATGACTGAATTTGACCGGGCGTTGGCTGGTTTCGGGCAGTCAGCCGGCAGCCTTCCCCCATCAACAGTGTATTGGATCGATGAGGGATTCATCGCCAACCGGCAGAGCGACTGCCTGCTGCGGCTCGGCAAACCAGTGGAAGCCGTTGCCGCTGCCGAACGGGGGCTCCAGTTGTCCGACAGTTCACGCGTCAGCTTCCTAACCTTCTGTAACCTTCGCCTGGGCACTGCCAAGCTGCTCTGCGGCGAGGTTGAGGAAGCCGTGCGCTTTATTGGCCAAGGAGCCCTGCTCGCCACCAAGTACCGCTCAGCCCGGCTGACCACTGAAGTCAGAACAGCCTGGGGACGGTTGCGGCCGTGGCAGAACACGGCAGCGGTCAATGAACTGGATGAGGAGCTCTGGGGGATGGGGTTCGGGGAGTGAAGCGAAGATGTAGGGAACGCGCTGCCGCCGCCGAGGACGGTCCGGCCTTGCTGACCAACGGTGATCACGATCATCCCATTCGGGACTCGGCGTGGCACTAACGTCCGTGATGGCTCGGTGGGCCAGTGTCAGCCCCCGTTGCTCTCCTGCCTTGATATAGACCGTGGCCAGGAATAAGCTTGGCGTCAGCCGGGCGCCGTGGGTGTCGGGTGAGTCGCGAGGCCAGGTGACCTGGGGCAGACCGGGAGCCTGGCCTTACGCATGTGTACAGGGGGCTTAACAGCCGGTGGATACCTCCAGTAGGTGCACATGTTCGCCCAGCAGTTCCAGCTGACCAGCGCCCTCAAGCAGGCGGCACGGGCTCGTTCCTGCCGGCGGCGGGGCACTGGAGTGCCGAGGGCGACCACGTGGAGTCCGCCGATACCGGCGACGCGGTGGGCGGCGTCCTTCTGCTGCAGCCGGTCCATCTCATGCCAGTGCAGTTTGTCTGTTCGCCGCGATCCCAGCAGGCGCCGCATCACCTCGCGGGCGGGTTCCCAGGCCTCCTGGGCGAGGACTGTCGCGGCGAGTACGTAGCGGCCTGCTGTGGGATCTTCTCGGAAGGACTCGTCGGCGAAGGCGACCGGTGGCGTGCTGGGCGGTGGCCCCTGCGGCATCGGCAGAGACTACGTCGCCCGGTGATTGGTCCCGGGATGAGGCAGCAGGGCCAGCATGCTTCCAGGTCGCCGAAGTAGCCGACGGCTTGCCGATCTCGCAGCGTGGCGTTCTGAGGATTCTGCCTCGCCGCTCCGCTAGCGGCGGGCCGGATCAGCGCGGCTGGACGGGCTCGATCGCGTTGCCACCGCTCTATCGTCCTCGCGTGAGGCTCTCCGGTTGATCCGCCACATCTGCATACGTCGCCAGCACTGCACGAGCTTCCTCGCGATCAGCCCGAGTGCGGCGATGAGGGCGACTGTGAGGACACCGGCGGCTGCTTGCGACAGCACGTCAGAGAAGAAGCTATTCGTTTCGAAGGCAGCCCAAGTAGCGGGCACGGCCATTCCCTTCTCGCTGTGAAGTCAGCGGGCAAGTGACTGATCCAGTACGGCGGCATCTGGCAATCGGGGCTGCTACGGTCCTGGACCACATCATGCTTCCGCACGACCAGGGCTGAACATCATCGTCCGAGCGAGAGGTTATAGCTGCGCGGTTAAACCGCGCTGACGACACGCCGAGCGACCTCGGGACCGGTGCGGTAACCAGCAGATCTTCCACGCAATCACGTCCAGATGGGCAGCACATGGTCGTTGCTACGTCGATATGTCTTACAGAGAGGGTTACTGTGTGTCAGACGTAGGTCAAAAGGTCGTCATGTGGCATCCTGGACCAACTGAGCATGGCTGATGGCAACGCGACGTCAAGGGGCACCGACCAGATGGAGACCAGGCGATCCAGGCGCTCTTCTGGGACTGAACGTCGTCAACGAACCGAGCTCGTCGCTCTGCGGCTGCTTCCAGAGGAGCACCGACAGCTGATCCTCGCTGCCGAGGCACGGGGGATGAGCGTCTCGACGCTGCTGCGCGAGCGCATCATGGACGTGATCGCCGTCGACGCTGCGGAAGACGGGGCTCCCTCGGCCGATGGCCGTTGACACCGCGCCGACAGCGCAGCCGTGTCACGTATGTGCTTACACGGCCTGGTCGCAGGCACGCCGAGTCTGGCCGCGACTTGAGGTGGTTTCTGCCGTTGCCGTGGTGGCACAACACCAGTAACACCGCAATGTGGAAAGGATGAGGACCATGTCAGACCGGTCACCGATCGAGTGGACCCAGGCGACGTGGAACCCCACCACCGGCTGCGACCGTGTCTCACCCGGCTGCGATCACTGCTACGCGCTGAGCCTGGCGGCCCGCCTCAAGTCCATGGGATCAACGAGCATGATGGCGACCCACGCACCTCCGGACCAGGGTTCGGACTCACGGTGCACCCGGACGCCCTGGACATTCCCCGCCGCTGGCGCATTCCCCGAATGATCTTCGTTAACTCGATGAGCGATCTGTTTCATGCCCAGGTCCCGCTGAGCTTCGTCCGAGAGGTGTTCACGGTGATCGCGGACACTCCGCAGCACACCTACCAGCTGCTCACCAAACGTGCGATCCGGCTACGCCGGATCGCCCACCGGCTGGACTGGCCGGCCAATCTGTGGATGGGTGTCAGTGTGGAGAACGCAGAGGCACTCGGCCGGGTAGAGGACCTGCGCCACGTCCCGGCCGCTGTCCGGTTCTTGTCCTGCGAGCCGCTGCTCGGCCCGTTGGACGGCATGGACCTGACCGGTATCGGTTGGGTTATCGCCGGGGGCGAGAGCGGCACGGAGGCCCGCCCGGTGGACCCAGGGTGGATTCGACAGCTGCGCGACGCTTGCACCGCCAGCGGCGTGCCGTTCTTCTTCAAGCAATGGGGTGGACGCACCGCCAAGTCCGGCGGACGCACCCTGGACGGCATCACCTGGAACCAGTACCCGTCGGTGGCCGCGGTCAGCTGACCGGACGGATCCACTCGCGGAAGAAGTACTTCCCCTTGCCAGGATGTGCTACCTCTCCGGCGTCGTGAAGCACCTTGACCGCAGCGCGGACATGCCGTTCACCGGCTGCGCCCAGCACAGTGCCGTAAACCGTGTCCACGCGGTCGGCCAGCCGGAATGGACCTTCCGCGGCCAGGACGTTACGGATGTTGCGCTCGATCACGGCTTGCCACTCGCCGCGGTGCTGCACCTCGTATGTGTCCGGGTCGAACGGTTCGGACGCGAGTAATTCCGCCAAGCCGAACAATCCGGGGTTCTCAGCGTCCTTCTTTCTGACCTTGCTCAGCCGGTGGCTTGCGGTCTCCGCTCGCCAGGCACCCTGCCAGTCGCGGCCGGCCTTGCCGAGGGTGTCGGCGAAGTGCCACAAACCGTCGTCGTGCCGAGTGAACAGGACCAGCACATATTTCGGAAGGTGATCAGGGTGTCGGCGCACCGGCATGCTCATTGCCCGGCAGCCCGCCACCTTGCAGATGTCCTGCAGGAACAGATCAGCAACATGCAACGCCACGGTGGTTGCCTGCTGCTCGTCACCTGCACTCTGGATCGGCGCGAAATGCTCTTGCCACCATGTGCCACCCAGGAATCGGTCCACATGTCCGAGGGACTTGGCATCCATCGGGTTTAGGACCTCCACACCCTGCTCGCGCCGGCACCGGAGCAACCCCCCGAGCCGGGCCACCGTGCTGATGCTGAAGTGCAGCAACACCTCCACGGGTGCGCGGTCTCGGCGACCGAGGAGGTCACCGACGAGTTGGGCACGGTCCAGCGCTGTCCCGAACGGGTCCAGAAACGCGAACAACGCGGCACCCTGTGCGATCCGCAGAACTTCGGGCAGGTGCTCACGGAGGTCGCCGGGGAACACGTGATCGGTGTCCCGGCCGTGGTCCGCCATGACCTGCCGCAGGTTGGCGAAGTCAACCGTCGGGTAGCGCGACAGGATGCCGTGCTTGAACACCGCCTGCGCCTGACGTTCCCGGAAGAAGTCCTCGTTGTCGCTCACCCACAAACCTTCCACCGCGCCACCAATGGGCCGCATCCTCTGCCTCCCCGCAGCGTAGCGATGTTCCGCTGCGGGGATCCCGATGTTCGGCATCCCGCAAGCAGTCACTACAGAAGATCGTGTCGGCTGAACTGCCGCGCACGGAGGGGTGGCCGTCGGTTCGCGGGGCGGGAATGGGAGGATGAGCGCCGAGCCGATGAGATTCACACCGCCTGAGGGGACGCCGTGCTGCAGCCGGAGACGCCGACCGTGGAGAAACTCTTCTCCAACCGGGTCCAGTTCGAGATCCCTCTCTATCAGCGCGCCTACGCCTGGCGCGAGGACGAGAATTGGGCGCCTCTGTGGCAGGACGTCGCGGAGACCGTGAACGCTACGCGGCGGATCCGCACGGTGGTGACCGGCTTGGACACTTCCTCGGCCCGATCGTGCTTCACCAACAGACGAACGAGGTCGGCGGGGTCGAGCGCCGCCTCGTCATCGACGGGCAGCAGCGTCTCACGACGCTACAGATCCTCCTTGCCGCTGCCCGCGCCGTCGCAATGGAGAACGGGTGCAGGGATGTCGCCGAGGATCTCGCTGGGCTGCTGACCAATAGAGGCCGAGGTTCGGACGGCGCCTCCCGGCAGAAGCTTCGCCCGTCCCGGCGGGACCGGGACGACTTCCTGGCAGCTGTAGCCGGCAATCCGCCCGCACCCGAGACGCTTCCCGAGAACGGTCCGCTCGGGGCCTACCGGTTCTTCCTCGCAGCGATCCGCGATTGGGTCGGCGATGCCGAGCAGCCGCTTCCCAGCGGCGCGAAGGAGCTGGCTCGTGCGTCGGGCGGTCCTGCGCCTGACCAGCCAGGGCTACAACAGGATTCTCGCCTCGATCCTAGCCGCGGCGATCGCCAAGCCGGAACACGCTGATCAGGCAGTGATCGATGTGCTGCGTGCCGCACGTGGTCGGTCCGCCCTGTGGCCCACCGACGATGACCTCCGCCTGCGCCTCGAGTCTTCGGTGGTCTACGGGTATGTCGGAGCGCCTCGGCTGCGGATGCTTCTGGAAGCATGCGAACTGGAGTTGCGCGACTCCGCCCACGTCGAGGACCTGCCTTTACCCGAGGGCCTTTCCGTCGAGCACGTGCTCCCCCAAGCCTGGGTGGAGAACTGGCCGCTACCCGACGGACTTCCGCAGGGAACTGACGCCGACGCAGCAGCCGCATTGCGTGAGAGCCGCATACACCGGCTCGGGAATCTGACCTTGGTCACCCAGCCGCTGAACGCGCGTCTGTCGAATGCCGCCTGGATCGGCCGCGACGGCCAACCCAGCAAACGCCACGAGCTCGACCGGCACAGCCTGTTGTTACTCAACCGCGAGCTCCAGGTTCATGACCAGTGGGACGAGGACACGATCGACGTACGTGGGACGCTCCTCACGGAGCGAATCCTGTGCACGTGGCCTGGACCCAACGACACTGTATGGCAGCTCGCCACCACGAGTCGCTGAGTCTGTCGATTCGCCGAGGAATCGGCGGCTGGTTGTCCCCCCGATCACGGCACCTGAGCAGAGTACGGCTCGGTTCCGTGGCCGGCCGACACCATCGCGGGCTGTCAGGCATCCAGCCGTGAGTGCCGGAACGGTGTGAGTTCATCGACCCGCTCACCGCGGACTTCGGCGCCGACCAGTTCCGCGACGCGCAGCCAGAGAGTGACGCCGCTGTGGGTGACGGCGAAATGGAAGTTCTCGACGACGTTCAGGTCGAAGTAGCTCCGTGGCTGTTTGCCGCCTGCGTTGGTCCAGGCGAAGGTGGCTCCCGAGGTCCCTGCTGCAAACTGATTCGACTCCAACACGGTGACGGCGCAGCCCCCACGTGCGAGATCGGCGGCTACTGCGGCGCCGATCAGGCCTGCGCCCACCACGACCACATTCAGTGCCATGAAGATCAACCCCCTGCCGGGGTCCTGCGCACCGCGATTCGGAGGCGAATCGTGGTCCGGAGTACCCAAGAAACCACGATTCGCCTCCGAATCGCGGTAGGGGCGACCACTGGGTCAGGGGACGTCTCGTCGCCCTTTTCCGATCACGCTCCATCCTCGCCCTGGTCGACCCACCATGGCAATTACGGATATACGAGCAGCGCCGACGGCTCAGATCGGCCGACCGCAGAACGGACGGTCCACCTGATTGCGGTGGTCGTCCCCGAGCTTCGCTCCGATCCATCCTCTCCCGGCGTGGCGATCCGACCGCCCAGGTCCCCACCTCGCTCGGCCGTCTGCAGTTCTGCCGTGGCGCCCTCGGCACTCATGCGACCATTGGGGTGATTCCTTGCTGAGCAACAGTAGTGATCGAGGCGAGCCAGCGCTCTAGGAATGCGGTGGTACCGGGCCGGAGTAAGGTGGGGGATACGAGCCGTACGGATGGATTGTCTGACCGCTGGTCCGCCGGCTCGCTATGACCTCCGAGACTACGAAGTACCCGGTCATCAGGAGAAGTGCGCTCAAGGTGAGCCAGAACCCGATCCGAGAACCGATCCAGTCCGCGACGACTTCCCTGGGCATACCCTCATTCCTGGCCCGCTGGATCAGGTCGTCGGTCACCTTGACCTGGTTGATGACGACAAACAGAGCCGCGGCCGTCGAAGCGACTCCCGCACCGACTGCCCGGGCCAACGCGGTCCGCAAGACGATGCCGAGCAGGATCGCACTCAGGATCGCCACTACCGTCAGCACCATGAACCCTTGCACGGGGACGCTGTCGATGTCGGTGGGTCCGCCTATGCTGAACAAGCCGGTTCTGGACACCGATGGCGCTCCGCCGACGGCCATGTCCCAGCCGCTGATCTCGGCGTTGACCGAGCCCATTCCACTCTCGCAGGAGACGCCGAGGAAGGGCAGGAAGAGCAGGAGAAGCGTCAGGGTGAGCCCGGACGTGCTGATCAGCTTTCGGCGCCCGGCAGGGCGTTGCGTCGCATCCATGTCGTGATCGCCTTAATAATTCCGGCCAGTGGCCACTGGTCATAGCGGTTCGGGAGGCAGCAGGTTCAGCCAGCTGTAGACCAGGACTGTAAGGGACAACCCTACCCGTCGGGAGGGGAAGGGCTGCAGGTTGATCATTTGCTGGGTGAGGGACTCGGCGTCGGTGATCGGCTTTCTGACCACCTTCATGAGCCGATGACCAGCCCTGAGCATCGAGGACGGCTATCGCGTCGTCGGCCATGTCTTCCAGGCGGTACACCGCTGCGGCGGCGCATGCTGCGGCCGGCCGCTTGACCACGAGGTTCAAGTGGCGGAAACGGCGCAGCGTCTCGGAACCCTGGAGTGACTGCGGCCGCACGGTGTGTCATGATCTGGCGATCCCGAGTTTGATCCGGGGTCTTCCAGGGTTTGAAGGAGGCGGCATGCGCACGCGGATCTTCCTGAGCTGGTGCCATCTGGACAAGGTGCTGAAGGAGGCGTTGCTACGCGATCTGCTGCCCGCCCTCGGCGTCTTCACCGACCTCAAGGTCGAGTGGTGGGAGGACAGCCACCTGACCTGCGGGGAGGAGTTGACCGCGGGCATCGTCGACCGGCTG
>Ga0187893_10015893_pt1 | contig 10019 bp, 4 predicted proteins | sample MA1701074metaG_FD_139574 | JGI IMG/M metagenome (GOLD analysis project Ga0187893, IMG submission 139574) | White microbial mat communities from a basaltic lava cave in the Kipuka Kanohina Cave System on the Island of Hawaii, USA - MA170107-4 metaG ... | reverse complement strand
TGTGAATCCTCCGTTGTTGGAATCGAATCGCCAGGGCATCTGAGCCGAGATCGCCAGGTTGGGATTGCCCGCGTTGTTGAGCGGCTGGTACGTTGCCAGCTCCCTGTTTCTGGCTCCCGACCCTGGCGTCACCGTGGTGATCTTGCCGTCCCGGTTCCGGTCAACCGCCTGTGTTCCACCGCTCGGTAAATCTGTGCTGTAGCGCAGGATCTCCATGTCGGCCTGTAGCGCCTCCAGGAAGGTGAAGGTCTGAGTCGCCAGCTCCCCTCCGAAGTCGGTGCTCCGGGAGCTGAAGGTCACCTGGAGGTTGACGGCCCGGTCGGCCGTGGCGAGCGTCTTGACGTTCGAGTCAACCTTGATCGTCCAGGCCGCGATCCCCTCTCTTCCGACAGGCACCAGACCCAGCTCCAGAGTCGGCTCCAGGATTGTCAGGGAAGCGCATGGGTTGGCGCCTCCAGGCGAGGGGTCGGTGCAGGAGAGCGTGGCCCTCAGATTCACGGGCGCCGACACGCTGTTGTTGGCGAACCCGACCTGGTACACGATCGACTCGCCGGCGTCCAGGAAGAAATCGCCGCGGTCTCCCGTCGCGCGGCCCAAGTCGCACCCACCCGAGACCAGCGTCCGGCGGAAGTTCTCCTGGACGACGCCCACCATGACGGGGCCCACGGAGGGGTTGCACCGCACCTTGGCGGTGGTGATGGCATCATCGGGGATGGGGCCGCCCGTGTTGAGAGGGGTCTGGTCGTCGTACGTGGCGACGATGGTGTCCCCATCGTCCACTTCCAGGATGGCGTTGTTCGGCTTGCCCGGATGGTCCACGAACTGGACGCGCCTCGCGTCGGAATTGAAGTGAATGGCTCGCGAGACGCGATAGACCGAGCTTCCGGGGTCAGGCGTGAAGGTGAGTCCCGCCTCCTCGTCACGGACGGCGCCGTTCGGATCAATCGCCTGGACCTTCGTTCTCTGGGAGACGCCGGCGGCGGAGGTGTCCGGCCGGCTTCCATCCGCCACTCTGACGACGAGCGACCTGTCGGAGCAGTCGTAGATGTCCTGGTTGAGCGAGACGACGCTGCTGACCCTGTTGTTGAAGACAGGCCCGGCGATTGCCAGACCGAACGGCTGGCCGAAGCTTCCCACCGGGATGAGCTGTATGTCATCGCCCCCTCTTGTCGTCTGGACGGTGCCGTTGGCGCCGGCGCCGATGTAGCTCGTCCCGTTGCCGGTGGTCAGCACGGTGTCGTCTCCGGCCGCCGTGGTGTTGAGAACACCGTTGGGGCCGGGCGCGATCGCCGGGGCGTTCGGGACCGCCGTCGCCGACGCGTTGCTCTTGAACCTGACCCGAATGCGATAGAAGCCGTGATCCCCGCCGCTGCGGCCGGGGCCCAGCGCGGCCGGGTTTCCGAGATACCCGAGGACGATCTGCTCGGTCGGGTTCCGTGAGTCGAACTCGTTCTGTGGATTGGCGGCGAGGTCCGTGGAGACGGCGCCGGTGGCCTGAACGCACCCAACTCTTTGCGTCATCTCTCCGGCGAAGTCGCGCGACTGGTTGCCGCGCCACAGATAGACGAACGGGTTGTTGCTCGTCGGGTCGAAGTAGGCCCCTGACGCCGCCCCCTCGGGCTGCGTGGCCGCGTAACGGCAGTGGCCGCACCACTCGGGATGGGTCGCCCCGTTCGGGTCGAGCCCCGTGGTGCTGCACAGCCCCTTGCCCGAATCGGACAGGTCGTAGTCACCGCTGACCAGCTCCAGATCGAGGTCGTTTCGGAGCAGCTCGTTGTCCGGGTCGTACCAGGCCAGTGAGACCCTGAGCTGGTCGTTTCCGTGCCTTCTGAAGAAATCGAACGAGACCGATCCCCCCACGGGGACCACGCCGATCCCGGCGGCGCTCCCATCCACGGCCGAGGCACCGCGGGCGCCTCCGTCCAGATACTCATCCACGACCAGCAGTCCCTGGGGGACGTTGCTGATCGGATCCAAGCTGCTCCGGTTGGGGGGCCGGCGCTCGGCCCTGTAGCTGCTCAGCGGCAGCGTGTTGGCCAGCTCGACCTTCCCGTACCCCTGCTCGGTGGGACAGACGATGGGCCCGCGGCCGAGACAGGAGACGAGCGGGGTCCCGCCCGAGGCGAAGTCGGTGCTGTTGATCAGAAGAGCCTTGACCAGCATCCCCGAGATGTCGGGACGCCTGTCCGCCGTTGTCATCTGCCCGGTCGGATAGAAACCCTTCGCGAAGTAGTCGCGGACCTGAAGAGCCGCGCCCGCCACCGAAGCCGCCGCGACCGAAGTTCCCGCCTCCCCTTGAAGCAGGACGTTCTCCACGGGAGCGGTCCCCGCCGTGTCGTTCGCATTGTCGAACGAGACCACCTGGGCCGCCGAGATGAGCCAGTCATCGCTGCGGCGCCCCTCACGCGCCAGCGAGATATCCACGCCCGGGGCGAGGACCAGCGGCGCCCCTCGCACCGAAGCGAACGTGGCCGGCCCCTTGCTCGTGAAGTTGGCCACCGCTTCGGACGGATCGGTCGGGGCGCCGATGCTGTCCACCAGGACGGCGCCGACGGTGACGATGTTCTTGGCGGTCGCCAGGTCGTTGACCTGGATGGACGCGGGGCTGAAGACCTCGTTCGGATCGAACGGGTCTATGTCAGGGTTGAACTGCCGGCCGGACGAAGTAGGCGCGGCGCCGTCGTTGCCGACAGGCTGGATGTGAACCACGCGGCGGTTCGCGAACAGGAAGGCATCCAGGCCGCCCGCGCCGAGATTGTAGTTCCCCTGGCCGTTGGTGAGGTTGTCGTCGAAGTTCGTCGGCGCGCCGAAGGCGAAAAGCGTCACCTTGGCCCCGCGCGGATGGAGCGCGGTGTTGGCGGTGCTCAGGTCCCTCCGGAAAGCCAGATCTCTGAGCCGGTCCGCCGGGACATCGCCGGGATCCACGTCGCTGAGGTACTGGATGGCGCAGGCTGGAGGGGAGGCTGCGGGAGTCACGGCGATGTCCTGGAAGATCACCCGGGCGCCGCGAGCCTGGCCGTCCAGCGAGATGTCCTTCTCGCTCGAGTCGTTGAAGAAGGTGAAGAACTGATCCACCGCGTCAACGTCCTCGTAGAGCCTTCCCAGACCCAGAGGGCCGCCCGACGGGTTGCCCGCGGCCATCCCGGCCGAGAAGGTACCGTGCGTCAGCCCGCCCGATCGGATCGAGTCGCAGGTCAGGAAATCGCCGGTTGATGTCAGGTCATCGATGATCGCGTCGTTGTTGACGTCGTTCCCCTTGGTATAGACCTCCACCTTCCGGTGGGCGGGGCCGACGTTGAGCCCGCCGGCGCCCGCCGTGCAGGCACCGCTGCCGAGGCAGGGGTGGGTGTTGTCGTTGGCGAAGCCGGGAGCGTCAAGCGTGAGTCCGTTGTCGGCCAGGCCCAGGAACTGGGGCTGGACGACGTAGCCGTTCGGGTCGAGCGTCAGCGCGGCGCCGGGGTTCGGGTTCTGGTAGTTGGGAAGCGCACCTGTGTAGACCCCGCCTCCGTCCACCCCCGCCTCACGAAACGGAAGTCTTACGTCACCGAAATCCCTCGGGTCGAGGAAGCGCCCCATCTCGACCATCGCGCTCGAGACGAGGCTCATCGTCTGATAGCCGGCCTCCTCCTCGACGCGATAGACGGCCGGGTCGGCGGCCAGCTCGAAGAGCCGCGAGTTTCGAAGCGAGGCGGACAGGATCTCCTGCCCATCTGCTTCGTGGCGCTGGATCACTTTCCCGCCCAGACGCAGGACCGTCTCCTCCAGCGACGCCATCTCCTCGCCGGGCATCACACGGATGACCAGCTCGAGGGTATCCGAGACCGCGCGCTCGGGGTCTCGCAGTGGCCGTGTCCCGATCGTCTTGTGGATCTTGTCGGCGGGTTCGTAAAGGTCCACGAACTGGAACGCGGTGGGATCATGGAGCCTGGGAGCGTCCTGGGGGGAGACGCGCACCAGGTAGCCGTTGTTGGGGACGTAATCGATGATCTCGGCGCCGCGACGAGCCACCATGTCACGGATCTCGAATACCCCCTTGCCGGCGATCGCGCCGGGGGAGAGCTGAACGAGGTAGTACGCCCCTTTGCCCGGGCGATACCCCAGGGCATTGGGATCTCCCTTCAGCTCGTCCGGGATCTCGGGGCGACCCTGGCGCACATCGAAAGAGCCTTTGCCCGGGATGTGCAGGACGTGGGGGGAGCTGACCTGCTCCACCGGGACATGTCCGTAATCGAGCCCCTTCTTGCCGGCGTGAGGCCACCAGTCAGGCCGCGCGTAGGCACGCCTCCTGAGCTTGTCGCTGACGATCTGCTCGGCCTCGGCGACCGACTCCAGCCACTTGTCGAGCGTGGCGTACCCCATGTCGTCCGATGGGGTGTCGCCCAGTGCCCTGAGACTCCTGGCTTCGTCAGGGCCAGGCGCGCTGATCAGGAAGGTGAAGGGGGCCAGCAGCAGAGCCGCGAGCCCGAGCCATAGGATGGTGTTCCACCGGACCAAAGATTGAGGCCGTCTTGACATCGTTTCCCCCCCAGAGCTTGTCGCGGATACGCGTCCCGCGCGCCTGTTCTGGCCCCACGGATCACCCGGAAGCCGCTTTTGCGGAAAGTGTGGAGGGGTGCTATTGGAAAATTCTTGAAGTGGCGCCAGAAACCGTGAAGCGCCGCGGCTATAAATTATTGATTCAATGCCGCTTAAAGTTTCTTTAAAAAAGATTCTCACCGCAAGGCCCTGGGCCATGCCCCTACTGGCGCAGGGGTTCGCCCCGGCCCTAAACTTGACGTGATCTGGTGGCCCGCCGGGCCTCTCCCACCGCATCTGGAGTCACCTGTCATGGCCTCCTTTGGGGAGGAGCTGAAAAGAGAGCGCAAGCTTCGGGACATCTCGCTGAAGGAGATCTCCGAAGCGACCAAGATCAGCATCCGCTTTCTGGAGGCTCTCGAGGACAACAACTTCGACGTCCTTCCTGGAGGGGTGTTCAACAGAGGCTTCATCCGCGCGTACGCCCGCTTCATCGGAATCGATGGGGAGGAGATGGTGAAGGCCTACCTGCTGGAGATCTCCCAGCGCGAGGCGCGCCGCGGCCAAACGGGACGGAGGATCGCGTCACAAGGTGAGGCGGAGGCCTCCGGGGAGGAGGCCCCGGCAGCGCCGATACCGGAAACCGGAGGCAGCGTCTATCGGCCCGAGTCGTGGGGGCAGGTCCGCCCCGAGCGAGACGACGTCGATCTTCCCGCTGCCCGTGCCACGCGTTGGCCCCCGCCCGGAGTTTCCCAGGGTGTGCTCTCGACGCTCACGGGGGGGAACACCTGGCCCATCGTATGGATTCTCGTCATTGTGGCGCTCGTCGTGGGGGGTGGGGCCGTCACGGTGAGCCTGCTGGGAGGAACCCGCAGGACGGCCGACGAGACGGATGGGCACGCTCGATCTGTCAAGGCCCGTCTCAGCAGAAGCTCGCCACCGGCATCGGTCTCCTCCGCGGCTTCGTCTGGAGCTGCGTCTCTGGTGCCGTCAGCGGCTCAGCCTCAGGGGACAGCGGGCGGCGATCAGCCAGGTCAGCCTGCCGGGAACCCACCAAGCCGGTCATCGGTTGGTGCGGCGCCCGGCCCAACGGCCCCGGCTCCCGGCCCAACGCCCCCAGCTCCCGGGCCAACGCCACCGGCTGCTCAGGGTGTCAGGTCTTCCGCGCGCCAGCTCAGGGTGCTGGCCACCGAAGCCACGCGCGTGGTCGTGGAATGCGCGGGAGAGCTGATACTGGATCAGGAGCTGTGGCCCGGACAGTCGCGGCTGATCCGCTGCCCGGAGCCGGTGGTCCTGAGCGCGGCCAACGCGGGGGCGATCCAGTTCACTCTCGATGGCGGCCCCGCCTCCTGGCTGGGCACCGTTGGCCAGCAGGTGGAAGGGCTGACCGTGGCCCCTCCCCCTCCACCAGAGAAGAAGAACCCCGATGCCGGGAACTGAGGTCTCCACGGGGTCAAACCCCCTGGTGGCGGCCCTCCTGCAGGGGACGGCCCCCCGCCCGCTCAGGATCTCCGCCGCGCGCGGCGTTCTGCCGCTCGCGCGAGCAGAGCAGTTCAACATCCTCGTGGTCTTGCTGGGTGACGAGGATGAAGAGATCCGACATGAGGCCGCAAGCCGCCTTGGGTCGTTTCCGGAAGGGGAGGTCCTCTCGATGCTCGGGGATCCCGCGGCCACCCCGACGGTTCTGGATCACTTCGGGTGCGATCCCTCTTCTCCCCTCTCCCTGAAGGAGGCGGTGCTCGCGAACGGGGCCACGCCCGCCTCCACCCTGCGACGAATGCTCCCCACCCTGGCGGCGCCCCAGATCGATCAGGTGCTGCTGAACCAGACGCGGCTGATCGCCGAGCCCGACCTTCTGGATTTCATGTCGGGCAATCCCGCGCTGACGCCGCTGCAGCGCACGCGCATCGAGGAGTTCCGCCGGCACTTCCTTCGCGGGCGCGGGGACCCGCAGCCGCCCGAGGGGACCGCGCTGGTCGAGCCCGATCGGGAGACGCTCGATCTCGAGGGGGAGGGAGCGGTGGAGCCGCTCGCGGCGGCGGAGGGGTTGGAGACCCACGATTCCGGCGCCGACGGGGCGACCGCCGAGTTGCTGCGCAACGCCGCGATGAAGATCCTCCGGATGAACGCGGCCGAGAGGATCAAGCTGGCCTTCAAGGGGACACGCGAGGAGCGGTCCATTCTGATCAAGGACACCAGCCGATCGGTGCAGCAGGCCGTCCTGCACAGCCCGAAGCTCACCGAGAGCGAGGTGGAGGCGATCTCCAAGATGCGCAACGTGGGCGAGGACGTCCTGCGCACGGTCGCCGGACACCGTGACTGGATCAAGAACTACGTGGTCGTCCACTCGCTGGCGACCAATCCCAAGACTCCCACCGGGATCGCGGTGAACCTCGTGGGCCGCCTGAACGCGCAGGACCTGAGGCTGCTGGTGAAGGACAAGAACGTCCCCGAGGGCGTCCGCCGCCAAGCGCGCACGTTGATCGAGAAACGGCGATCCCGTCCGGAGGGGCATTGATGGCTGGAAGCCGCGAACGCGGTGGACACTCCTCAATCGCTGGGGATATCCTCAGGGCTTCACGACCGGACGGCTCCTTTCCAGGCGCGGGTGGGATGAAGATCACCTACAAGGGGATCACCGACGTAGGTCGCAAGCGCGAGGCGAACGAAGACTGCTTCGCGATCGTGCCCGAGGACAGCCTTTTCGTCGTCGCCGACGGGATGGGAGGGCACACCGCCGGGGAGGTGGCCTCCCGCCTGGCGGTGACAGCCATCGCCGACTTCATCGCCTCGACCCGGCGCGACGCCGAGATCACCTGGCCGTACGACTACGACGCCAGCATGTCGGTGGAGGGGAACCGGCTCAAGACAGCCATCCGCCTGGCCAACCAGAGGATCCTGGACACCATCAGCATCAAGAAGGATCTGGAAGGCATGGGGACCACGCTGGTGGGGGCCATCGTCGCCGACGGCAAGGTGTGCGTCGGCCATGTCGGCGACAGCCGAGCCTATCTGATCCGCGACGGGGTGCTGAGACAGCTCACCAGCGACCACTCCTGGGTCAACGAGCAGGTGAAGCTGGGTTTTCTCACGAAAAACGACGCCAGCCGCCACCCTTTTCGCAACGTGGTTACCAGGGCGCTGGGAAGCCGGGAGGACATCGTGGTGGACATGGTCGAGCAGGCACTGCGGCGCGGCGACCGTCTGCTTCTGTGCTCCGATGGGCTCAACACGATGCTGGCCGACGAGGAGATCGCCGGCGCCATGACGGGAAGCGGGGCCAATGTGGAGACAGCGGCCCGGGCTCTGGTCGCCGCCGCCAACGAGAAGGGCGGCGAGGACAATGTCACAGTCATCTTGCTTCAGGTAGAAGGCGAATCGTAATCTTCTCTAAACACGCCACTTCTGGACTTTCTTTCTTGACGGTCCGCGGGCATCCGCATATACTTCCGGCATTCTGAGCCAGCAGCCTCCGCGCCGAGGAGCCGTCCTGTGACCGGTCGTCTCACGCTTTCCTGCCTGATCGCCTTTTGCCTGAGCGCCGGTGCGACAACCGCGTCTCCGGACTCCTCCGTCACCCAGCGCGACGATGTGATCTCGCTGCGGGATCGGATCCGCGGCTGGACCAGACCCGTGGCGGGCCCAACGGTTCGTCCACTGCTCGGCGCGGCGACCCAGGAACGCGGCGAGGCCATGGCGGCTCTCGCCGGGACCTCAATCAAGGGCGCGCGCTGCGCGACGCCACTGCTGACCGCGCTGTATCAGAACAGCTTACGGCTCAACCGCCCGACCCGAACACTGGTGGCGCGCGTCGGATCGGGTCCGGTCTCTCCGACAGCCACCTGGCGGCTCAGCCCGGGCGGCGAGTTCCGCGTCCACTACCTGGCCGACCCCATCTCTGCGGATCGAGTGGACCTGCGCGATGGGAACCTCAACGGAGTGCCCGACGGTGTCGAGCGCGTCGCGTCGGAGCTGACTGATACGCTGGCCAATTTCACCCATGTCCTGAGCTGGCCGCCGGCCCCAGCCCCACAAGCAGGTCGATCACCCGACGGCGTCGTGGACGTTTACCTGGTGTCGCTGGACGGCGGCTCCTCCATCGAGGGGTTCGTGATGCCGCGGCTCGCGAGCTGGCAAGCGTTTGGCGCCTTGGAGGAGGCCGATCACCCCGAGGCGTCCGACGCCGTCATATTCCTGGACTCGCGTCTTGCCTCGCACGCGGGCGTCTCCCGCGCCGCGGTGGCCCACATGGTCGCCCATCTGATCCAGTTCCGGGAATCTGCCCGCGAAGCCCCGTGGTGGCACGAAGCGAGCGCCACCTGGCTGGAGAACAGGCTCGAGAAGAACGCCGGCACCGTCGCGGCCACCTACGCGTCGCAAGCATCGAGAAGGTCTCGTGGGCTGAGCAACGACCTGCTCGGCATGGGCATGGAAGCGTTTCTGTGGCCGCACTACCTGACACAGAGCAGCGACTCGGACGCCACGCTGCTGCGCAGAATGTGGGAGGAGATGGCGGCCGTGCCCGGGAACAACACCTTCGATGCGATGGACCGTGTCTTGCGTCACGCGCTGGCCAGCTCGCTGGCGGAAGAGATCAAGGTCTTCAATGTCTGGAATCTGTTTCTGGGAAAGGCGGACGACGGCGGCCACTACCCGTTTGGCGCCCTGCTCCCGACACCTCAGAGCGATGCCGCGTACGAAGTCTTCCCCGCTGGCGGAGCCTCGCTGCCAGGGCCTCTGGCGCCTCTGAGCGCCTCCAGGATTCAGCTTCTGGGAGATGGAAGTCCGGGAGGGATCCGGTTCCGGTTCTTCGGAGGGATCCAAGCGGCATGGGATGTATCACTCCTCGTGCACTCGGCGTCGGTTCCCGGCGATGTCCGGCATGTCCCTGTCGAGGTGGATGAGGTGGGCCGCGCCCACATCGCGATCCCGTGGAGACAGCTCGCGGCCATTGATGTCGTCATCCAGAACCTCTCAACCCCGGGAGCGACCGCCGCGGACTACACCTTCGCGGTGGATTATGACCCGGCCGTGCCGTACGACCTGCTCAGCTTCGTCGCGGCGGAGGCCGGCGCCGAGGCGACGCTGACCTGGACCACCGAGAGCGAAACGCGGCTCGCGGGATGGAACATCCTGCGGGGGCCCGCGCCGCTGGGGCCTTTCTCCCGCATCAACAAATACCTGCTCCCGGGGGCCGGGGGCGCCGGGAATCCGGTAGGATACGTGTTCGTGGACTCTTCCGTGGAGTCGGGGCGCAAATACTATTACCAGCTCCAGGGCGTGACCTTCGAGGGGTTCACCGAGCCTTCTCACCCCGCCGGCGTGCGCCTCCAGCGCCCCTCCTCACGCATTCCTCACTCCGACTGACGAACCCCGGCCGGCGCGGTCCTCGAGACTCGGGTGGAACTTCGCCTCACGGACGGGTTCTCTCGGATGGTGAACGGAGGCCTTGACCAGTTGCCGGCGCCAGAGAGGTCAGTAGCGCGGCCGGGTGAATCGCAGCC